>Ga0307488_10003597_pt1 | contig 12920 bp, 10 predicted proteins | sample SB02metaG_FD_202248 | JGI IMG/M metagenome (GOLD analysis project Ga0307488, IMG submission 202248) | Sea-ice brine microbial communities from Beaufort Sea near Barrow, Alaska, United States - SB 0.2 | ecosystem: Environmental > Aquatic > Marine > Coastal | place: USA: Alaska | collected...
TTGCTATTAATAAAAATCTCGCTGCCATTATTGTGGTTGCTGATCCGATTAAAACAGACGCCATCGAGGCAATTAATCGTCTTCAAGCGAATAATATTCGTGTGATCATGTTAACAGGTGATAATAGGGATACCGCTGCAGCAGTCGCCAATAAGGTTGGTATTACCGAGTATGTTGCAGAGGTCTTACCAAAAGACAAGGCAGAGAAAGTCAAAACACTTCAAAGGCAAAATGAAGTGGTAGGTATGACAGGTGACGGTATTAATGATGCACCCGCACTTGCCTTCGCTGATGTCGGCTTTGCTATTGGTACCGGCACAGATGTTGCTATTGAAAGTGCCGATATTACCTTAATGAGAGGGTCATTACATGGTTTAGCTGATTGCATCGCGGTGAGTAAAGCGACCTTGCGTAATATAAAGCAAAACCTTGTCGGGGCTTTTATTTATAACATTGGCGGTATTCCTATTGCCGCTGGTGCGCTTTATCCATTTTTTGGTCTTTTACTAAGTCCCGTTATTGCCGGTGCAGCCATGGCTTTTTCATCATTAACGGTAGTGACGAATGCTAATCGCCTTCGTTTTTTTAAAGCCGAAGACCATTAAGGGGCTAGATGATGGTGATAATTAATATACTGGGTGTAGCACTTATTGGTTTTATCGTTTGGTGGTTTTGGCTCTATACGTCAGAAAATTGATAAAATCATGTCCTTATCGTATTAAGTCGATTGAAGGTTTTACTTGGCTGATTAATGGTGTCTAAAACCGTCGTTTAATGGCAGTCATTACGACTAATAATTTTAATCCAATCATTAGCTCTCATCAAGTGATTACAAATAAAGTGACTTTTATACTAAGAAACGCCACTTTATTCCTAACTAAAATACTAATCTAGCCGTTTATATCGATTGGATTTAAATTTTGACTATAAATTCTGCTACCGTTATTGAGCACTAGGCTTATATTGTCTACAATAGCGCACTTTTATTTACTTCAGGTCATCAACATGAACGACACTAAAGCGCAACCAGCTTTACCGGACCGCCTTTCAGGTAATCCTCGAAGCCCACATCATGTGGCAGAAATTTTTGAACACAACATCGGTATTTTGCTGAATGAGAAAGAGCGTTTTGATGTTGAGGAGTATTGCATCAGTGAAGGTTGGGTAAAAATCCCTTCACCTAAGGCACTGGATCGTCGCGGTCAACCACTTTTGATTACCTTAAAAGGAACGGTTAAAGCCTTTTACAGTTAAGTCTTTTGCCATAGCACGACTATATTGCCTATGTAGGGTCTAGATAAATTTAGGTTCTATGTGTTTTTGCTCTTTAAGCTCACATCATGCTTATGTTCTATTTTTAGAGATCGTGTTAATGGCCTCTGTTGTTTATTCTATAAGGTCTGCAAACAGACGGCTAACAGTTGGCTGTGCTCACCCATAACCATGCTAGCTAAGAGCTAGCGACTTAATTTAGCTTATAGCCATAAGATATGGTCTACATTTGGTATTGATTTGTTCCTTATCGATGCTGCAAAGAGCGCAATCGGTTCGAAAATAACGTATTCTAGGGTATCTAATCTTAATGTTATATCCAGGAGAATATTAATGGCTAAGCCCAATTATACTTTTGTAAAGCGCCAGAAAGAGATAGCCAAAAAGAAAAAGAAAGAAGAGAAACGTTTGAAAAAAACAGTGGTAGACGATAATCAATCACAGGATATTCTACCTCTATCAGGCAATGAAGATAAATAGTTAGCTATCTGAGAGACTTAACAAGCTAATGAGTAATAACCAATAGAATGAATTTGTCAGTTGTTATTGATGGGTTTCATAACCAATTAATTAACATTAGATTTTACATAGTTCCTGCGTTAACTTTTTCTGTGCATTTCTTATCTAATTCGAATAAACGTTAACTATCTCAATTTGGTCTATATGCGTATTATTCCCTATTTTAACACTATGCGTTACGTGTGTGTTTTATGGGGAATTAATAGCACAGTTACTAGCGTCGTGTGCTTTTACATAGAGTTAATAAGTTACTAAACGTGACTTTTAATCATTGGCTAGACTCTGTTCTACTTAATATTTTGGTCAATGATTATAAGTCTCTTAGTTAGACGTCATAAAACTAGAGACTTATATGTTTTAACGTTAGCACTCTAGTTAAGCGCTAGAGCCTTCTTGCCAAGATAACGATGACAACGTTTAGCTAATCACTGTTTTAGCAAATCAATCAGGGGGTTAAATTTAAAGGTACTACTAAGGCGGTCATTCAACACCTCGACATTAATAATTGTAACAGTAGCAAGTAGGTGTGATTATTGTTTATTTTGGCATTTATATCACGAAGACTATTTTTTTGTGCTAAGTTATATAACAAGCTAATAAATATGAATAAATCAAAAATATTATTTGGTGCTTTAATCTTTTAGCCAACTGATTTTTGTCTCTTAACAGCGTATTATCCTACTGAAGAGTGTCTTAATTTGAGCTCACATGAAATCATTAAAAGTTTAGACCTCTGGTTGTCATCATTTTCTGAAGAGACCACCACAAATATTTGTTCTTTGTATGATGAACACGCCTCGCTATGGGGAACCTTATCTCCGATAAAACGAGATACCCCTGCTCTTATAGAAAATTATTTTTTTCATATTTTTAAGTGGCCCAACCGTCGTGTGTCGGTTATGGACTCGACTATTCGTCTTTATGGTAATATAGCTATATGTAATGGGATATATAAGTTCCGTTGGTCTGATGGCGCCTCAAAGGTAAAAATGTTAGCTCGGTTTAGTTTTGTTTATACAAAAAAAAAGGGACGCTGGTTTATAATTGAACATCACTCTTCATCTCTCCCCCTAGTTACATAACCCGTTGTTAAAAAGCAACAAATCTCTGTGGTTTTTTTACATGATTTTTCATTTTGATCCACTATATTTATCTGTTAACCACGGTTAGCTATTTCGGAGTATTACTAAATGCATAGTATCGATCTATTTGTAAAAAACTGGGGCAGTAAAAATGCTATGACGCCAATCAGTATCGATGATATTGCCGCGTTAGAATCAAAATTTAATGTGTTTTTACCTGACCCGTACAAGTATTTACTCTCTAGCTATGGCTTGGTTCACTCACCAAATGTGCTCACTAAAATTTGTGATTTACAGGTCAATATTGCTGAAGTACAAGACTTTCTCAGTTTAGAAGATGTCTATTCACTATCAAAGCTATATGAAATGAGTGGTATGCCTAAAGGACATATATTGTTTGCCTCTGACTGTAAGGGCAACATGTTTTGTTTTAAACTGGCAGACTGTGTTAGTCAGCAAGTAGACTTACCCGTATGGTTTTTTGACTATGACTTAGGTACTGTTAAAAAAGTGTCAAATTCTTTCGGTGGCTGGTTAGATGAGTTCAACGCACTTTAAAGTAGCTATCACCGTATTAAAGACATAAAGATAGTCTTTTATCGAAACGTTATATTAAAATAATCATACTGATAAGTTTATGAATAAGTTATTATTATTAGATATTAGATATTAGATATTAGAAAGTAGATAGTAGATAAATAATTTACGGTTGCCTTATCTAACTTATAGTAATTTAAACAGGTAAAGTCCCTATCGCCAAATGGCAGGGTGTTTGTTACCGGTCATTAGCATGATAGCAAGCTATTAATTAAACCAATGGCCAGCCATAAAGTTTTTATCATGGTATAAAATGTGACCGGTTAATAATAAAAACAAGAGTGGCCCATCAGTTAGCGAGCCTAATCGAGGGTTTTTTTCCGTATTAAGGTGTTATCTACCCATGAGAATTGTCGATGATGTTTAGTGTAATGCAATTAGGTTTAATAATTTTATCTTCGATGATCATAGTTGGCATTATTAGTTATTTTATCGGTGTCCGGAAATCGAATTCTCCTTTTAAAGCATCAGCGTTGGGCTTTGTATTTTCAATAATCCCAGTATTGGGTATTATTTATGTCCTCTATTTAGCTTCTAAAGAAGATAAGCAGTAAATATAAAAGAGTTGAACAATAAGTCAGTAATGATTTGTTGGTTTGGTTAGCCGTAGTTTTTAGACAATAAGAATAAGAGACTTTAAGCGTATATGAAGTTAATCAAATACGGTTGCTTTGTATTATATAATATTTAGTAAAGATCATCACTCAGGAAGTAAACAGTATGAAATTAGAATCAATTGCCTTACATGAAGGGTATAAGTCGGAAGAAACAACAAAAGCGGCCGCAGTGCCGATTTATCTGACAACGTCTTATACTTTTGATAATACTCAACACGGTGCAGACTTATTTGATCTTAAAGTACCGGGCAATATTTATACCCGTATTATGAATCCAACCACTGATGTCTTGGAAAAACGTATCGCTGCAATGGAAGGTGGCATTGGTGCCTTATGTGTTGCTTCTGGAATGGCTGCGATTACTTATGCTATTCAATGTATCTGTGAACTGGGTGATAATATCGTCAGCACTAGCCAATTGTACGGTGGTACTTATAACTTTTTTGCTCACTCATTACCCAAACAAGGTATTGAAGCCCGCATGGTGTCGCATGACGATTTTGAAGGCTTTGAAAAAGCGATTGACGACAAAACTAAAGCAATATTTTGTGAGTCTATCGGTAATCCAGCAGGCAACGTCGTCGATATTAGCCGATTAGCAGAAATAGCGCATAAACATGGTGTACCCTTGATTGTTGATAATACCGTTGCTACCCCTTATTTATGTCGACCATTTGAACTAGGTGCTGATATCGTGGTGCATTCACTGACCAAATATATTGGTGGTCATGGCACCTCAATTGGTGGTGTAATTGTTGACTCAGGTAAATTTGATTGGGTGGCAAATAAAGCCCGTTTCCCGGTATTAAATGAGCCTGACCCTTCATACCATGACGTTGTTTACACTGAAGCACTAGGTGCTGCAGCTTATATTGGACGTTGTCGGGTTGTGCCTTTAAGAAATACCGGTGCGGCTATATCGCCAATGAATGCCTTTCAAATTTTACAAGGGCTTGAAACCTTAGGTTTGCGGATGGATCGCCATTGTGAAAATGCTGAAAAACTTGCTACCTACCTCCAGCAACATAAAAAAGTAAAATGGGTCAATTATGCGGCATTACCTAATAGCCCTTACTTTGATAACTGTAAAAAAATCACCCATTCCAAGGCTTCAGGTATTTTAAGTTTTGGTGTTGACGGTGGTATTGAAGCATGTGCAAGGTTCATTGATTCACTCGAGATGATTTTACGTCTGGTCAATATTGGCGACGCAAAATCACTCGCTTGTCATCCGGCCTCAACGACTCATCGGCAGTTAAATGAGAAAGAATTAGCTTCTGCGGGAGTCAGTGCCGATTTGATTAGAATATCGGTTGGTATTGAACACATCGACGATATTATTGCCGATGTGAGTCAAGCGTTAGACAAGGCCTAACACTGGTAAGCCTATCACCCAGTGATAGGTGATGATCTTATTCTAGCTGCCATCACGGTAGCTAGTTTTTTATTGAGTAGGTCTGTCCTTTCTTTTACTTATTCGTTAAATACGCGTTCCGGTTCATTAAAGCTTGATACCCACTGTTGTGGGTATACTTAAGTTCATTCTTTCATTCATTCATAATTCACTTAGATCGACAAGTTATCTATAAAGGCTAAAATGGGTGTGACAGACTAGGGTTATTACACCCATTTTCGACCTATCCTTGACAGAAAAATAAGTCGTTAGTCAACTAATATCAACGTTGTTATCTTTAATCTATTTAAATTACACACCAGTATTTTAAATTTTTTTTACTAAACTATCCTAATTACTTACTTGTACCTTCAAGCCTATTATCGTGAGAAAGTTTGACCTGTTCGTATTGAAAAATTTCAGAGAAACGACAGGCACAACATCTATCGTACTGGCTGTGCTGGAAAAATCCCCTGATTAGTTTGCTTACACAACGAGATAATTTACGATTATCGATACTCCCTATTAAACATCATTATTTAGCACTGTTATTGGTTATCACGCACACTAAAGTTGTTGACTGGATTCTTTGGCGCAGTGTTATAAAACAGCATGCCTAAAGTGATTGATTAGCGATAAGTTTATTGTGGTGATATCTATCCTTTTAAGATAATAATTCTTGTCCTGGTAAAACGTTAATCATGGTCATTATCAATTGTGATGAAGTTATTGCTGTATTTTTTAAATGGGCCTCTAAGAGGTTTAGGACTCTCATCTGTATTGTCTTACCTTGAGCGAATAAGAACAAACGGTAGCTTAAATTGATAACAGATATTAACAATTTTTGCTGTTGTTGTAATCACGCCAATATTACGAAATTTAGCCTTTGTTGTTATAAATAGTGCTCTTACTATGCTTTTTACTTTTACTGAAAAGGTGTTGTGGCCCAGCAGAAAACTAATGATAAAAGTTCTGGTGGTATTAATACCGAGTTAGCTTCTATTTTTATCACCATATGATCGATAGCTGCAGTCTTAGTATGCTATTAAAACACTATAAATACTCTCCCATTGATTAATAAAAGCCAGTAATTTGTGGTGTAAATATTGGTTGGAATACCACTGTTTATGGATAAGATATAAGGGATTGGATATACAATATATTCAACGTATTCAATAAGATAAAAACATAGTGCCTATTTTTAAAATATAGTGTAATCTCCGTTGATTACCAATTTTATCCTTATTATTTATTGAAAATAACAATAATAATTTTGTGGAAATAATTAAGCCTTGAAACGCTAAGGAAAGTATATGAATAAGAATAAAGGGGGCTCAGTAGCCCCAAAAGAAAGAGTAAATATATCCTATAAACCGGCTATTGGTGATGCATCTGTCCAGATAGAACTACCAATGAAAGTCCTAGTAATGGGTGATTTTATTAACCGACCAGACGATAGGACTATCGAAGCAAGAGAACTTATCAACATAAATAAGAAAAACTTTGATGAAGTCTTGTCCTCAATGAATTTAAATATTGCTTTTAGTGTACCTAATCGTTTATCTGATAATTCAGATGAAAGTATTGATATTCAGCTTAATCCCAAAAGTATGAAAGACTTCTCGCCTGATAATCTGGTTAATTTAATTCCAGAGCTTAAGGAAGTGATGCAGCTAAGAGCAGCATTGAAAGCACTGAAAGGGCCATTAGGTAACATACCTAAAATGCGTAAAAGCATACAATCAATGATTTCAGATGAGTCAACGCGCCAACAATTGGCGCAAGAAATCAACTCAAAATCATAGTCGCAAGTTTAGTAGTATTAAGGATTAGTCATGACGACAACAACAAAAGAATCTGTTATTGAAGGTACATTGGTTGAACAGATTCTCGGATTTACAAAGATTTCACAATATGACGAAAGTTATCCTGTAGTTAAGCAGGGTGTTGAAGTCTTATTAAAAGAAGTACTCCATAGAGACCAGGCAAGTGTTCGCGTTGATAAATCATTCGTTGATTCTTTGTTAGAAGAATTAGATCAACGCCTAAGTGATCAAATGGATGAAATCCTCCATAACGAACAGTTTAAAATCGCTGAAACACCATGGGCTAGTCTAGACTTTTTAGTTAATCGCACTGATTTTTCACAAAACATTAAAGTGGAAATTTTGAATGCGACTAAAAATGATTTAATCGAAGATTTTGAAGACGCACCTGAGATAACCCAAACAGGAATATACAACAGTATTTATACTGACGAATACGGGCAGTTTGGTGGCGAACCTTTTGGTGTGATTATTGGTGATTATAGTTTCAGTCATAAAGGCGCCGATATTGAACTCATGAAAAATATGAGTGCAATTGCCGCTATGACACATGCACCATTTATTTCTGCTGCCAGCAACGAATTTTTTGGTATTGATGACTATGAAGAGTTACCAACATTAAAAGAGTTAGAATCTATTTTTGACGGTGCGCAATATACTAAATGGCGTAAACTGCGCCAATGTGACGATTCTAGGTATCTGGGATTAACCTTACCTAATTTCATGCTTCGTTCTACTTATGGTGAAGATAGTCTCGTAAGGTCTTTTGATTATAAAGAAACAATCAATAATAAAAAGGACTACTTATGGGGCAATGCAGCTTATGCATACGCTAGTCGTTTAGTTGACAGTTTTGCACAATTTAGATGGTGCCCTAATGTTATTGGTCCTCAATCTGGTGGTGCTGTTGAAGATTTAGCAATTCACCTAGTGGATGTTGATGGCACTGACGAAATACGTGGTCCAGTAGAAGTCGTTATTTCAGATCGCAAAGAATATGAATTAGCTGAATTAGGTTTTATTCCCTTATCTTTGCGTAAAGGCAGCGATCACGCGGTATTTTTCTCATCAAGCTCTATCCAAGAACCACTAAAGTTTGGTAATGATGATGACGGTAAAATAGCTGAGATGAACTATCGGTTAGGCACACAACTCCCTTATTTATTCATTGTATGTCGTTTGGCACATTACATTAAAGTATTGCAGCGTGAAAACTTAGGTAGTTGGAAAACCCGGGCAGATCTTGAAACCGAATTAAACAAATGGCTACGTCGTTATGTTGCTGACCAAGAGAACCCATCTCCGGCAACACGCAGTTCACGACCACTTCGTAAAGCGCAGTTAACAGTGTCAGAGGTCAGGGGTGATGCCGGTTGGTATACAGTCTCGATGAGCGTAACACCACACTTTAAATTCATGGGTGCTAATTTTACTCTGTCTTTAACCGGGATGTTAGATCGTACATAGTGTATTAAATCCCTACAGTGTGTATCTGTAGGGTTAATGAATTATAAGGAAGTCAAAAATGCCAAATGAAATATACGTAACAATTGAAGATGCTGAAGGTAATAACCTAACAGAAGGGGCATCTTCTAAAGAAAGTATTGGTTCATACTATAAAGAAGATCACACGGATAAAATTTTTGTTCAATCATTTGAACAAAAAAGTATCTTACCAATTGACCGTCGTAATGGAACAGTCACAGGCGTGAGGCGGCATGAGTATTTTGAAATCACGAAACTGATAGATAAAAGTAGTCCAATTCTCTCTCAATTATTATCTCAACCAACAGACCTTCTCGTACACGTAGAATTTTACCGTTCTCCAGATGAAACAAGTGCCGGTGAACCCGTACGTTATTACCAATTAAAATTAGCTGAAGCGAAGTTAATCAGTATTGAGACTGTTTCACCTAATGCAATGGATCCAGTAAATGATAACTTTATGGCAATAGAAAAAATACAATTTAGCTTTAATGCCATAGCATGGAAGCACGATATTTGTGGTACTGAGTGTGTAGACTCTTCATCGAATGGCGAAAACATCGATCTCGTTGCATTCGAAGACTAAAGAGATATTGCCGACTTGATTTTACTTAGTCGGCATGTTTTTTTTTAAGCTAAATTTTATGCTGGAAAATTAATAACATATGAACATGTATTCTTTAGTTATGTTGAGTACTTTAATGTTGAGTTTACTCGGTTGTACAAGTCAGCCTGATGAATGGAATGCAACAATTGAAGGACAGCCACCGGTCAGTATTGATGATGCTCAGTTATCTAATAATGATTGGATATGGCAAGACAAGTCAACTCGTTGGCTTTATCGAGAATCTGCCAAAATTGAAAATGATTACGCAATTTGGGACTTTGACCCAGAAGCGATAGTTTTCAAATTTATAGCGCCCCAGCAGTTGAATATGTACAAGGGTAAACCGCACAGTCTTTTTTTAAAAGTTTATCAGTTGTCAGATTTAAAAGCTTTTAAAAGTATAACAGAGACCTCTGCTGGAATTCGAGATCTACTCTCGTTGGAAGAAATAGATAAAAGTATTATTTCTACACACGAATTGACAATCTCACCAAATGCAGTGGAAACATTAGTGCTAGACCGCTTTAAAGAAACGCGATTTGTCGCTATTGTTGCTGGGTATTTTCAATTGAACACAGCTAATACTGTTCGCATTTTTGAAGTGCCTTCTGTGGCAAATAGATATGATGAAGAAAACTTTACCTTCAATGATTTAATCCCCTTTATGAATAATGAACGCAGTGAAGCTTCAAGAATTAAAGCCTGGGTTGATTTAGGTGTAACAAAAATATCAAGGCTTCAAATGTTGGCTCAATAGAGCGACTAAATAAAGCCTTCAAAGAAATTATCAAATTAATCTATTAAAGTTAAAGGGATACTAGTGAACTTTCAGAAACCATTACTATGGCAACAAGGACTGTTTTTACAGCCTCAGCATTTCCAATACGAATCTTTACATGCTGCTCAAGTTACCGCTCAGTATATGCGTCAAATCTCTCATTATCCTTGGGGCTTTTCTCATCTCCAATTCGATGAGACGGCATTAACTTCAGGTAAAATAGACGTCCAAGCAATGCAAGTGCTTTTTGAAGACGGTACTTTAGTTGATTATCCTGCTAACGCACATTTACAGCCAAGCAGTTTTGATGCGCAATGGATAGATAGAAATAAACCATTAAAGGTCTATATAGGCCTAAGCAAAATGAGCGACAGCAAAGGCAATGTTACTGTCGTACCTGATTTTGATAGTGCTCCTTATATTAACACCCGCTATATAGCAGAGGTTGAAGGGCAAGAGTGTAAAGACTTTCATCAAGGCGAATTGTCGACACCTTTAAAAACTATGAAGTACGCGATAAAATTTATTTTCGGAAATGACATAGATACTGCGAATAATGAAACACTCATCCATATCGCTACGCTTGAGCAAAACCATGAAATAATTCAGTTGTGCCCTAAACACATAACACCTTGTACCGCAATTAAAGCATCACCGTCATTAATGAGTACGATTAAAAATATTCGTGATGAACTCATTGGTCGTTCGAAACAATTAGAAAAATATAAAAGTACCTCTTCATCCCGAGCTGCCGAGTTTAATCCTCTGGCAGAACGATATCGGTCGGCTTTAAAAGTATTAGCTAACTTCGCCCCAACCATTAATCATCACTTAGAAAATGGTTGTGCGCACCCGGTTGAGATGTACCGTATTTTACGAAGTCTAATTGGTGAACTGAGTACTTTTTCAAATAAAGTTAACCTATTAGGTGAATCGGCTGATGGTAGTCTTAAGCTACCAAGATATCAGCATCAAGCGCTTGAAGACTGCTTTAGTAGCGCTAAGGTGTTGATTATTAATCTATTAGATGAATTAACCGTTAGTCCTGAGTTATTGGTTCGATTTGAAAAGGAAAGCTCAGCTAGGTTCACTGCCAATTTACCGGTAGAGTTTTTTACCAGAAAAAACAGCATGTATTTAGTCTTAGAAACCAACACTCAATATAATGAATTTAGTGCCGACTTTAAACGCTTTGCAAAACTAGGTGCCGATAATCAAGTCAATACCTACCTAGAGCGTGCTGTACCGGGTGTCGAGTTTGAGCACTTTGCTGAGCAACCAATAGGGTTAGAACATCGGGCAAAAGTGGCTTATTTCAGCCTAGATCGTGACAGTGACAAATGGAAACTGGTACAAGAACAGGGCAAATTTGTTCTTCATTGGGATGAAGCACCAGATGACCTTATGGTTGAAATGGTAGTAGTTAGAGGTTGATGAGATAACATTATGAGATTAATTGATTGTTTTACAACAAGTTTTTCGTACACCTTAGATGTGGTAACTCAAGCTGAAAAGGGTATGCACCATGAGTTTAATTCTGTACACAGCCACCTTATGAGTAGCCTTGATTCATTAAAAGGTAAAGCAACTGAGGGCGGCTATTCTGAAAAGCAATATCAACTAGCACTTTTTGCAGCGGTTATTTTTATTGATGAAAAGTTAGTCAGTTCAAGCTGGGATAAAAGAAAAGAGTGGTCTCGGGAGCTGCTACAAAAACGGTATTTTGATACCTCAAATGGCGGGGTCGACTTTTTCACCAAGCTAGATCAACTTAATCCTTTTAACCCCGCAGAGCGTGATATTAGGGAAGTTTACTTTTACAGTTTATCACTTGGTTTTGCCGGTAAATTTTATGGAGAGGGCTCACAGTCAGCTTTAGCTAAGATTAAACAAGATAATTATCAGCTCTTAGTTGATGAAGAGACATTAGCGGATAACGTTTTATTTCCAAACGCTTTTGCCCAAAAAAAGACAGAAGGTCATGTCCACTTAGGTAAAGATTTTTCCAGTTTACTCTATGGTGGACCGATTTTAGTATTCGCCATGTGTTTTTTTTATTTTAAGAAGGAGCTAATTGAGTTAGCAAACTTCTTGGTTATTTCAGTTTAAGCTGGAATGTATCTAAACTAACAAATATAAGTAATCGCTGTGAAAAAATTCCTTAAATTTCTACTAATTGTCTTTATTTGGCTTTTAATTTCTGTGGCTATCATTGGAGGGGGTCTGATAGCAGGCCTAGAGCTCAATGTTAGTTTAATCATCCTGGGCAGTTTGTTTTCTGGATGGATCGCCTTTCTAATTATTCGCAAAGTTGTTATTAACTATCGTGCTAAAAAGAAAGTTGAAGCCTTAGTGTCTGTCGAGGAGCCTAAAAATTCCACGAGTTATTTTAATTTTACTTTAGCTAACACACCATTGAAAAATAACTTTATCAGTATGATCAAATTACTGAAAAAAAGTTATTTAAAAGTGCATGGTGATCCCCTTTATGTTTTACCTTGGTATTTAATGATAGGTAAAAATGGCAGTGGTAAAACAGAACTGCTGAACAATGCTAATTTATCATCACCCACTATAAATCAAAATTCTTTAATGAATACCGACTGTGGATTAAATTGGTGTTTATATAACCAAGCGATAATTATTGATACCCCAGGTGATTTTTTAGCAACTGAACAAAAACCCAACAGAAATGTCGACTGGTTAGAGTTATTAGGCTTATTAAAAAAACATCGTCCAGAAGA
>Ga0307488_10003598_pt1 | contig 12920 bp, 12 predicted proteins | sample SB02metaG_FD_202248 | JGI IMG/M metagenome (GOLD analysis project Ga0307488, IMG submission 202248) | Sea-ice brine microbial communities from Beaufort Sea near Barrow, Alaska, United States - SB 0.2 | ecosystem: Environmental > Aquatic > Marine > Coastal | place: USA: Alaska | collected...
GATAAAGAGAAAAGATTCTAACATTTAACATTTTATTACTTTGAATAATTTAGTCCTTTTTTTCCTCTACTTTAGGGGCTTCTGCTTTTGGGGCTTCTGCTTTAGGGGCTTCTGCTTTAGGGGCTTCTGCTTTAGGGGCTTCTGCTTTAGGGGCTTCTGCTTTAGGGGCTTCTGCTTTAGGGGCTTCTGCTTTTGGGGCTTCTGCTTTTGGGGCTTCTGCTTTAGGAACTTCTTTATCGTCAGCTTTTTTTCTGTCTTTTTTAGGCACTGCTTTCAAAGGATTGTTTCCTACTTTTGGCATTGGCATGATTTGCGCTTCACCTAAAATTCTTGAAACTCTTAATGTTGGTTTTGCGCCTTTGCTCATCCAATATTTAACTCTCTCAGCTTCAACGGAAATTCTCTCTTTTTTGTCTTTAGGTAGAAGAGGGTTAAATGATCCTATTTTTTCTATAAATCTCCCGTCTCTTGGGGCTCTACTGTCTGCAATCACGATTTTATAAATGGGTCTTTTTCTAACACCGCCCATTGATAGTCTTATTTTTAGCATTGGCTTCCTTTCATTTTAGTTTTAATTGATTTAATAGTTCATCTGGAATAGCTCCAGATGCATTTGGGTTCGTCTTGCCTTTTGACATCTTTTTCATCATTTCTGTCATCATTTTGAATTGTTTTAACAACTTATTTATTGTAGAAACGTCAGCTCCAGCTCCAGCTGCTATTCTTTTTTTTCTTGAGCCGTTAATTACTTTGGGGTCTTCTCTTTCTTTCTTTGTCATTGAAAGAATAATTGCTTCATTTGTAGTAATAATTTTTTCATCTATTGATGCATTTTCCATTTGTTCTTTAATTTTACTAACTCCTGGTAAAAGAGATAAAACTCCCTCCATGCCTCCCATTTTTTTCATTTGTCTGAGTTGGGATAGATAGTTGTCTAACGTGAACAGGCCTTTTTTAAACTGTTCCTCTGCCTTCTTTAGTTTTTCTTCGTCTAAACCTTGAGATGCTTTTTCTACAAGTGTAACAACGTCACCCATTCCAAGAATTCGATTAGCTACTCTTTCTGGATGAAATAGTTCTAAGTCTTCAATTTTTTCTCCGACACCAATATATTTAATTGGCTTATTTGTAATATACTTCATACTTAATGCTGCTCCACCACGTCCATCTCCATCTACCCTAGTAAGAATAATGCTCGAAACATTAATTGTATTATCAAATTCCTTTGCAATATTAGCTGCAATTTGACCAGTTAATGCATCTGCAACTAAAATAGTTTCAGTAGGCTTAATAAACGCTTTAATTTGCTTAATCTCATTCATCATCATAAGATCAACTTGTGTGCGTCCAGCTGTATCAAAAATAATTACATCTGAACTATTAAGTGTTGCTGCGTTTAATGCCCGTTTAGTTATATCTAAAGGCTGTTGTCCGTTAATTACTGGTAAATGATTAATTTGATTTGCCTCAGCTAAAATTTTTAATTGTTCTTGTGCAGCTGGTCGATAAATATCTAAACTAACTAGTAAAACTTTTTTATTATGTTTTTTTTCTATTAGTTTTGCTAATTTTGCTGCACTTGTTGTTTTGCCTGATCCTTGCAAGCCCACTAAAAGTATACAGGCCGGGGGTGCAGAATTAAAATTAAGTTCCTGATTTTTTTCTCCTAAAAAATTTACTAATTCATCAAAAAATATTTTAACTATCATCTGCCCTGGAGAAATTGATCTCAGAATTTCTTTTCCAAGAGCTTTTGGTCTAATTCTTTCAATAAATTCTTTAGTTACTGAAAGTGCTACGTCAGCCTCCAATAAAGCTAACCGAATTTCTTTCAAACCTGCATCAACTTGCTCTTCGTTTAAAGAGGGAGATTTTTTAAGTCTAGAGAATATATTCTCTAATTTATTTGTTAAGTTTTCAAACATTTGTAATCACGTAACACCAAGCCCACTAGTGGGCGAACCATCGCTGACTAGTGTCGATCCTCTTATTTCTAAGAGCACCGCAAAAACACATGTTATTGCGGAAAGTGGTTGAAACTACAATTTGGGGTTTTAAAAGTCAACGAATAATTATACTAATCTTCTATTATGGCAGTGATTAACGCTTTTAGAATGGATGGCCTAGGTAACGATTTTATTATTGTTGATAGAAGAAAAAACTCAATACATATATCCAAAGAGAAAATAATTGAGCTAGGCAGTCGAATATCTTTTCATCGTAATATCGGGTTTGATCAAATAATTTTCATTGAAAAAGAAGTTGATAAAACTTTTCCAATCACTATTTTTAATTCAGATGGAAACGAAATAAACGCGTGTGGAAATGGTAGTAGATGTGTAGCTTACTTTTTGAGCAAAGATTTAAATACGAAAACAATTAAATTAAAAACAAATAATAGATATCTTGATGCAAAGATTGCTGAAGATTTTTATGTTCAGCTTGAAATGGGGAAACCTATATTTGATTGGAATAAGATTCCATTAAAAAAAAAAATAGATCACGATAATATAACTTTAAATATTGATGATAAAATATTTACAGATGGATTTAGTTTAAATGTAGGAAATCCTCATGTAATTTTTTTTGTCAAAGATTGTTTTGAGTATGACCTTAAAATATTAGGCCCTAAAATTGAAAATCATAAACTATTTCCAGAAAAAATTAATGTTACATTTGCACATGTGAATGATAAAAATAATATCACGGTAAATGTTTGGGAGCGAGGAGCTGGGTTAACAAAAGCATGCGGTACAGCTGCTTGTGCAACTGCAGTAGCATCATTAATTAAAAAACTAACTAAAGATGACGTCAATATTAAATTTAAAGAAGGAAGTTTAAATATAAAAATGGATGAAGATCTAAATATTTCTATGTCAGGCCCAGTTTCAGATATAAAACTTACCAAACTTGAAATTTAAAATGAGTTTATTTGATAAATTTAAAAATGGCCTTAGCCTAAGTTCTTCAACTTTATCTACAGGTATAAAAAATATACTTTCAAAAAAGGATATTGATCAAACTGTTTTAACTCAGTTTGAAGATTTTTTAATAGGTGCAGATGTTGGTACTGAAACTGCAGCTGAGTTAAAAAAAGAATTTGAAAAACAAAAAATTGATAAAAACTTAACAAATCCGATTGAAATTTTTAATATTTTTTCTAAAAAAATAGCCAGTATTTTAGCTCCCTATGAAAAAGACTTACTGTCATTAAACTCGAGTAAACCGACAATAATTATTGTATCGGGCGTGAACGGAGTTGGAAAAACAACTACAATAGGAAAGCTAGGTAAATTTTATAAAGACCATAAAAAATCTATACTTTTTGGAGCTGCTGATACTTTTAGAGCAGCAGCAATTGAACAGTTAGAACTTTGGTCAGAAAAAATAAACGTAAATATTATTAAATCTGTAACAGGCAGTGACCCAGCATCTGTAGCATTTAAAACAGCAACTTATGCTAAAGAAAAAAATATCGATATAGCTTTGATAGACACTGCTGGAAGAATGCAAAATAAAAAAAATTTAATGGATGAATATAAAAAAATATTTAATGTTTTAAAAAAAATAGATAAAGACTTTCCTAACGAAACTATTTTAATCTTGGATGCGACAACAGGCCAAAATGCCTTAAACCAAGTAGAGGAGTTTAGTAAAATACAAAAAATTACTGGTCTAATTATTACTAAGCTAGATAGTACCGCTAAAGGCGGAATTGTTTTGGCTATTTGTAGAAAATATAAATTACCAATTTTAGCAGTAGGAATGGGAGAAAAAGAAACTGATCTATATCCTTTTAATGCGGAATATTTTGCTAAAAGTCTTTTTCAACTAAACTAATTAATTTTTTTTCTAACTAAAAACATTCCTACAAAAACTAAAGTGGCTCCATAATAATGGTAGTTTTCTAGTTGTTCTCCAAAAATGATTATTCCATAAAAAGCCCCATAGACTGTAAAAAGATATAAGGTAAAGCCTGTGATAGATGCTCCTAAATATTTTTGTACTTGGGCGTAAAGCGAAAAAGCTATTATGCCGGGAGAAATAGCTGCAAAAATTGTCCAAAAATAAAAATCACTATTAAATATTACAGGTCGTATAAAATAATTTTCAATTAAAGAGAAGGGCAATAAAGATAGGGCTCCAAAGAAAGCAATGATTGCAAATCTTGAAAATAAACTAAATTTACTTTTCCAATTTAATAAAAATACAGCATATAAAGCCCAACCAACCGCAGCTCCTAACATCCATAAATCACCTGCTGTAAATTTTAAACTAACTAATAAAGTTATGTTGCCCTTAGCTATAATTGCAACAACTCCAGCAAAACATAATATTAGTCCAAAAAATTGAATAGTATTTAAACGTTCTCTATAAAAATAAGAAGAAATTAATATTATAAAAATAGGAGAAGAAGTATAAATAATTCCCATATTAGCTACTGTTGTTGTCATCCCAGCCATAAAAGGAAATGCTCCACAAATACCACACCCTAATGCGCCTAAAAAAAATAATTTTTTATATTCTTTTTCTAAATATTTGATATTTTTAAAGATCGTTTGATAAGTGAACGGAAATAAAATTAGAAAAACAAAAAACCACCTCCAAAAAGCTAATGAAATAGGTGGCACATATTCTACACCGCCTCTTGCTACAACTAAATTACTAGCCATGAATGCTGGCTGGATCAATAGCAAAATATAGGGAAGATAACTATTTTTTAACGTTTTCAATGTATGTAAAAATTACTATTTTGTTTCTATGTATGCTTCATACAGCATCATACCAATTGCTATGCCCATGAAAATATATACTGGTAAAACATCAAAAAAACCTATCATCATAGATCTAGTAAGTGTTGTTGCTAATCCACCAAGAAAAAATATTGCCATAAAGACACCAATTAACATTGTTAATTTTTTAATCATTTTTTCCTTTACAATTTTTTTCTAGCCAGTTTGCTGAAGCTAAAAATCTCAAATCATCAAGCTTGTCACCTGCTAATTGAACACCTAATGGTAAATTATTTTCACCACTAAGTAAAGGAAGAGAAATTGTAGGTAGGCCCATATAGGTCCATATTGTACTGAGCTCTGGACTGCCTGTAGACATCAAACCTTTATCTGCAACGCCTGTTGAAGCTGGCGTTATAACACCATAATAATCTTCAAAAACTTCACTGTAAGATTTATAGCTTTGTTTCATAAAATCAACTGCACCAACATAATCTTTGGCTGAATATTTCAAGCCTCTCTCGATAGCTTCTACTAATTTTTTACCCATTTTCTTTTTAGATTTTTTATAAAAATCTTGAAAACTATTTGCCATATCTGTTTCATGAATAATCTGATGATATTTTGGTATGTCTTTAAAGTAAGAGGGTTCATCAAATATTTCTATATTTTTTTTAAATTCTTTTAGTAAAAATTCAAAAGCTTTCTGGGATTCTCTGCTAATTTTTTTCCAACTTTGGGTTTTATAGAATATAAATTTTGGTTCAAAAATAGGTCCTTTTTTACAAACTTCTAACATCTCATCAGCTGCATAATGGATTGTATCTTCGTCTAAAATATCTTTTTTAATTAATGTTTTTGCGAATAAAGCAACATCCTCTACTGTTTTTCCAAAAACACCTACTTGATCTAATTTCGAGGATTGTTTTAAAATTCCAGTACGTGAAATTAATCCAAATGATGGCTTGTAACCTACAACGCCACAATAAGAAGCTGGCCTAATAACAGAACCATTTGTTTGTGTCCCAACAGCTAATGGTGCCATATGTGCGGCAATAGCGGCGGCAGATCCACTAGAAGAACCACCTGGTGTTCTTGTGTAGTCATGAGGGTTTCTAGTTTTACCAGGATCAAAATATGCAAACTCTGTTGTTACAGTTTTTCCCATAACTATTGCTCCAGAGGCTTTGATTAAGTTAACTACCTCCGCATCAGCGGCTCCTGTAATGCCTTTTCTTAAAATACTTCCACATTCTGTCGGCATGTCATAAGTCGCTATAATATCCTTTACGGCTATGGGTAACCCATGTAATGGGCCTATTGGTTTTCCAGTTTTTCGGTATACATCTGCTTCTTCTGCTTTTTCTAAAAGATTTTTTTTATCTAGAAATGACCAAGCCTTAACATCTTTTTCATATTTATTTATTCTGTCTATATAAGCTTTACATACATCGACACTTGAAATGTCTCCTGATCTAATTTTAACAACTAATTCATTAGTTGATATTGAAAAAATATCTATCATGATTATTTAATTCGCAAATAACACATCAGGCAACCAAAGAGCAATTCCAGGGAACATGTACATTAAAAACATCGCAAAAATAACGATACCTAAGAAAGGCATAATTCCAGCAAATATTTCCATCAGTTCTACATTTTTAGATTGAACGCCTTTGAGATAGTATGCCGACATGGCCATTGGTGGTGTTAGGAATGAAGTTTGTAAATTTAGCGCAATTAACATTGCAAAGAAATAAGGGTTTATTCCGTATATACTTAATAATGGTAAAAATATTGGAACAAAAATAATTAAAATTTCTGTCCACTCCAATGGCCAACCTAATAAAAAAATAATAATTTGTGTGATAACTAAAAATTGCCAAGGTGCTAAATCCATAGATGTAAAGAACTGTTCAAACACTTCGTGTCCGCCTAGATAAGAAAATACTGATGCAAAAGTCCAAGAGCCTATAAATAACCACATTATCATAGCGGTAGTTTTAGCTGTTAAAAATACTGACTCTTTAAAAGCTTTCCATTTAAGTGTTTTATAAAAATAAGAGAGTACGATTGATCCAAAAGCACCCACTGCTGCTGCTTCTGCAGGAGTTGCAAAACCACCCAATATTGTTCCAAGCACTAACATAATCAATGCAAATAAAGGTAAGAAAGAAACAAAAACTTCTTTTAAAATTTCAGATCTAGGTGGGATTTCATCTTCACGAGGTCTTGGAGCAATAGATGGGTCTATCATCGCTCTAATAATTGCGTACGATATATAAAGTCCTGCAAGTAAAAGACCTGGGAAAATAGCAGCAGCGAATAATCTTAATGGAGATAATTGTGCAATTACAGAGTATACAATTAACATAATACTTGGCGGAATTAATATTCCTAAACAACCACCAGCACAAATTATTCCGGAGGCAAATTTTTTATCATATCCTGCTTTAACCATGGCAGGCCAAGCAAGCAGCCCCATTAATGTAACTACTGCACCTATTATACCTGTCGCTGTTGAAAACAATGTGCAAGTAACTAAAGCTGCTACAGCCATTGATGCTGGTAATTTATGTGAAGCTAATCTGATAGCAAAAAATAATCTTGCGACTATCCCTGCTCTTTCAACAAGATAGCCCATAAATAAAAACAAGGGGACTGCGGTGAGCACATTATTATCCATAACCGTATAAGTATTTTGAACGAACAAAGAAAAAATTCTATTATCAAACAAATGTTCCATTTTCGCTGGATCAAAATAAGCGTAATACCCAAAACCAACGCCCATTGCCATTAAAGTAAAGGCTATTGGAAAACCTAGTAACACTGCCATTAAAAAAATGCCCATCATTAAGATAGCTATTTCTGGATTAGTTAAACTGAATAAACTAGATAACATCTTTTTGATCCTCGTCTTGAGCTGTTCTCATTAAAATTTTTTCTGTTTCTTCGGCAACAACTAGTCTTGCAGGCCAGTGACCGGTTTGAATACATATAATACATCTAAAAACTTCACTAATCCCTTGAAGTGTCAATAAAACACCTGCAATAGGAATCATAAATTTTACCATATAGATTTGAATTTGTGCCGGACTACTCCAGCTAGTCTCTTTTATTTTCCAGGATAGAGCCGCATAATCGAAACCGTAAAAAGCTAATGCTAAGACACCTGGGAAAAAAAATATGAAGTATAAAACAAAATCAATATATCCCTGTGTTCTAGGTTTAAATAATCTATAGATAACATCTCCTCTAACATGAGCTTCGGTAGATAAAGTATAAGCTCCTGCCATCATAAAAATTGCACCGTACATTTGCATGCTAAAATCAAAATTCCAAAGAGTAGGAGCATTAAATGCGTACGCCATTACTACCTCATAACAAGTACCTAGCATCAAAACTACAATACACCAGGAAAAAGCTTTTCCTACTGCCGTACTCAAGTGATCCGCAAAGTGAATGTAACCTCTCATAAGTAATATTAAATTAACCTAGTTTTTTATTAAATCCTATATAAAAAAAGGGGGCTATAATTGCCCCCTTTTTTATTTCTCGTAAAGTTAATTAAATTTTAACTTTATTGATATTACCGAACTCATTTTCGTAAGCCAATTTGTAATTAGGCTGATTCATCAGCAAGTACTTCATTACTCTTTTTGCATACGACTTTTGCGAGTCTATGATTTTTTTGAAGAAAGGATCTTTCTTGTTAAAATCACCTATCACTTTGTCCCAACCTTTTAACTGTTCAGCTAAGATTTCGTCTGAAGTTTGGTGAACGTTTACTTTGTGCTCGTTCATTAACTTAGCTAAGTCAGCTGAATATCTCACTAACGCTTTAAAATAGTTATCAGTGTTAGCAGCATAAGCAGCATTCTTCAAAATCGCTTGATGAGCAGGCGATAGGTTGTTGTATGTTTTTTTGTTTACAGGTATTTCAAACATCTCCTGAGATTGGTGAAAACTTCCTAAGTGATAATCCTTAGAAACATCTTGCATACCAAACTGTGAGTCAGATGTTGGGTTGTTAAACTCCGCAGCATCGATCAAACCAGTTTTCATTGCTGGTTGGATTTCTCCACCTGGAAGTTGTCTTACAACCATTCCCATAGCTGTTAAAACGTTAGTTGCTAGACCAACTGTTCTATATTTCATTCCTTTAACATCAGACACTTTAGTTACGTTCTTTTTAAACCAACCAAAAGGCTGAGCTGGCATAGGCATATGAAAGAACCCTACATAATCAAATCCAACTTTCGCTAGAGTTTCTTCATAAAGTTTTCTGCCTCCACCGTACTCCATCCATCCCATTACTTCTTGAGATGACATACCATACGAAGGTCCAGTTCCAAAAAGTGAAGCAGCAGCATTTTTACCATACCAATATGCAGTCACCCAGTGACCCATATCAACTACGCCAGAACTTACTGCTTGTCCTACTTCTGAAGTTTTTACAATTGCGCCAACTGGTTGAAGATCAATCTTTAATTCACCACCTGACATATCACTTACCATTTTGCAATAATCGCCAGCCATTTCGAAGAATATATTAGCTCCTGAAGGCCATGCTGCTTGCATCTTTAAAGTTTGAGGAGCACCAAAAGCAATATTAGGCATTGCTACTGAAGCTGCTGCTGCTGCACCCGTTGCTGCAGCTACTTTAAAGAATTTACGTCTTGAAGGAGTTTTAATTCCTTTTAGCGTTTTTTCTTTTTTAGACATATTTTGTCTCCTTTTATTGTTGTTAACATATGTGTAATGTTGAAGAATTTAAGCACAAAATATAGATAGAGTCTCTATAAAATAGATTTTTAATACCCCTTTAATAACTGCTTAAATTGTCAGAATTTATGTAAATTTTTTAACTAATACATTTTCAGGTTGTATTAATTTACTTTGTCTTTTGCCACACCTTGACTAAAAAAATCCTCTAAATTTTGAGTAGCTCTATATGCCATATCCCAACGCGTTCTTTTAGTTGCACTACCCAAATGAGGTAATAAAAAAATGTTATTTAATTTTAAATATTCTGGATGAATTTTTGGTTCACCATTGTAGACATCTAAGCCGAAAGCAAAAACTTTTTCTGATTTAAGTGCTTCAATCATTGCCTCATCATCTATAACGTCACCTCTAGCAGCATTTCCTATAACCACATTGTCAGGAAAAAATGATATTGTTTCTTTGTTGATTATTTTGTTAGTTTCTTTTGTTGCGGGACAATTAATAGATAAAAAATCACTACAATTAAATAGGTCTTTAACTGTTTTGTGATAAATAGCTCCTTCCTCAAGGTTTTTAGAAAGTTGATTACGATTATGATAGTGGATTTCCATATTAAATCCTCTAGCTCTTTTAGCTACTGCTCTACCTATTCTGCCCATACCCAGTATACCTAGTCTTTTATTTGACATTTGTTTACCAAGCATAAAATCTGCGGACCACTTCCAGTTTTGAAGTTCAGCAGCCCTTCTTGCCTCTAAAACTTTTCTAGACGCTCCTAAGAGTAGTAATATTGATATGTCTGCGGTGGAATCGTCTAAAACTTCTGGCGTATTAGTGACTACAATATTTTTTTTCGTTGCAGCATTGATATCTATATTACCAAAACCTACCGCAAAATTAGCAATTATTTTTACTGTGGGAGATAGTTTTTCTATTAGTTCTTTGTTTATCTGATCTGTAATTGCACTTAAAATTCCATCACAATCTTTTGATAATTCTAAAATTTTTTCTGAAGTATACAACTCATCTTGAATATTTAATTTTACATCAAAAAGTTCTTTTAACTTTTCTTCGTTCTCTTTTAAAAGCTTTCTTGTAACTAATACTTTTTTTTTCATAAACTTTTTAACTTGTCAGGCTTTGGTCCACCTGTAAGCCAATCAATAATTTCAACCGTATGAACAATAGGAATATTTGTACCGCTAGAAATTTGACTCATACAACCAATATTTCCTGTTGAAATAAAATCTGGTTCAACTTTTTCAATATTTTCTACTTTATTTTTTAATAATGTTTGAGCAATTTTTTGTTGGAGGATATTGTAAGTTCCAGCAGAACCACAACATAGATGACCTTCTGGAATATTTAGTACTTCGTTACCTGTTTTTTCAATTAAGTTTATTGGTTGTTGATGAACTTTTTGACCATGCTGCATCGAACAGGGTGAATGATAAGCTATTTTGTAGGTCTTATCATTTTTTTTAAATTCTAGCTTAATATCTTTATCTAAAAATTCACTAACATCTTTAGTTAGCTCTGAAATTTTTTTTGCTTTTTTCTTCATCTCTTTGTTATCTCGAAAAATAAATCCATAATCTTTTAATGTTGTGCCACAGCCAGAGGTATTACTAATAATTGCTGTTAACCCATTGTTTAAATATTCATCATACCAAAGATTAATATTTTTTTTAAATAATTTGTAGGCCATTTTTTCTTTTCCCATGTGATGATCTAGTGATCCACAACAATTTATATCGGGCAGAACAATAACTTCAACATGGTGCCTATTAAGTAAACGAATTGTTGACTCGTTTATTTCTGGTGAAATTACTCTCTGAACACAACCAGTAAGCAAAGCCACTCTAGCTACAGGTTTTTTTTTTGCAACAGAGTAGACCTTTTGTGTTCTTAAAGTTTTTTTTGGAAGCTTAGCTGGCATTAATTTCATAGAGTTTTTAATGAACTCTGGAAAAATAAAACTTAAAGGTCTCACCATATTAACTAGCACACTTAAGGTGAAGAATATTTTTGGATTAGGAAGCGTTAATGACAAGAAGCTTCTAAAAATTCTCTGAATTATTGGTCTCTTAAACGTTTTTTCTAGATGATTTTTACCATGATCTATTAAATGCATATAATTAACTCCCGAGGGACAGGTCGTCATACATCCATAACAAGATAAACATCTGTCAAGATGCTTTGCTATTTTTTCGTTACCTGGTTTATTGTTTTCAAGCATATCTTTAATTAAATAAATTCTTCCTCTTGGACCGTCTAACTCATCTCCTAAAATTTGATAAGTGGGGCAGGTTGCATTGCACATCCCGCAGTGAACACATTTACGAACTATTTCTTCTGTAGACTTATTATTTTTATTTTTTAGTTGTTCTGGTGAAAAAGTTGTTTGCATTATATTCCTGTATACATTTTTCCTGGATTTAAAATTCTTTTAGGATCAAAGCTTTTTTTAATTTTTTCAGATATCTTATATTTAACATCATCAATTGTAAAAATATCAATTGAAGATTTTAAGCTTTCGTCAACCTTTATGACCGTCAAATAACCACCTAAACTTTTTACCATAGATTTGATCTCATTTAACATAATTGAATTTAATTGATCTAATTCTACCCAAACTAGATTTCCTCCCCAATCAATAAAATACTTTACGTTATAAACCTTGAGTTTACTAATTAGATCAAATGTTTCACTTCCTGGCACAATTATTCTTAACAAGTTTTTTTTTAGATTTGAAAAAACATTCAAAGATCTTGTTCTTTCCCAAAAAATATTAGACTGTTCAGGATCTAAAACTGATATTTCATTTTTGTCTACAGCAAGCTCATTGATTAATTGTTTAATTCTCTCATCAATAGAAAGTTTTGATCCTTCTATCCTTATCGCCGTGATTGCTCCTTTAGTCGTCAAATCATTAAATGTAAACTGATCTTGAAAAAATTCTGGATAAAATACAGCTCCTGATGGATCACAAGATGAGGATAGTGCTATGTTAAGGTATTCTAATCCTTTTTTTAAATGAGGATTATTTATAATCAGAGTTTTAGTTAGATCGGGCTTAGGTAATACTTTAATTGATATTTCAGTAAACACACTTAAGGTTCCAAATGATCCTGTAATAACTTTACTTAAGTCATATCCAGTTACATTTTTAACTACCGTTCCTCCAGATTTAATAATCTCACCTTTTCCATTTACTCCTTTAAAACCTAAAATATGATCTCTAGCACTTCCAACTTTAAACCTCCTGGGTCCAGCGAAATTACACGAGAGTACGCCTCCTATTGTTCCTTCGTTAGATTGGCCTTCAAATAATGGACCAAAATCTGTAGGTTCAAAAGCTAAGTGTTGATTATTTTTTTCAAGTGCTTCCTTAATTTCTTTAATTGGAGTGCCTGACTTTACTTTTATATAAAGTTCTTCTGGCTCATACTTAATAAT
>Ga0307488_10003600_pt1 | contig 12918 bp, 21 predicted proteins | sample SB02metaG_FD_202248 | JGI IMG/M metagenome (GOLD analysis project Ga0307488, IMG submission 202248) | Sea-ice brine microbial communities from Beaufort Sea near Barrow, Alaska, United States - SB 0.2 | ecosystem: Environmental > Aquatic > Marine > Coastal | place: USA: Alaska | collected...
CCTGAATCTGCCCCTGCAACCGCCGGGCACCGCCAGCCCCTCGATTGCCTGTTCACTTCTTGGACTTCTTCTTGGCGGGCTTGTCGCCGCTGTCACTGTCGTCGCCGTCGTCGCTGCTGTCCGAACTGCTGCTGCTGCTGCTTGAGCTGGAGCTGTCGCTGTCGGAGCTGCTGCTGTCGGAGTCGGAGCCGCCGTCGCCCTTCACGGCCTTCTGTGCCATGATCATCTTGGGCATGTTCTTCAGGTGCTCGCGCAGGCTGTCGCTAGGGCCTGCCAGATATTGCTCGCCGCGTCAATCACCGCAAGCTAAACCCTCATTTCCATACATATTTTCGCCACGTTATCCAGCGGAAACCGAGCCCTCGTTGCTTGACCTAAATCGCATCTACGACGTGGCGAGAGCAATATCTGCTAATAACATTGCCCGCCACGTCGTCGACATGCATATTGGACCCTCGTATCGAAAGTGCCATCTGGGTGCAAAGATAGGGCGCAGACGCCAACGCCGTCGGGGCGCATGGGACAACAAGTGCACGCCGCTGTGGTTGGCAGCGCGGGCGTTGTGGTACGGCAGGGCGGGTGGCTGCAGCTGGCTAAGCTTCTGGTGGCATCCTATGACGTGGCGAGATGTATTCGCCAGGCCCTACTCGTCGGTGAGACCTCCGAGGCCGATGGAGGTGAAGAAGTTGATGGCGAAGCGCGTGTTCTTGGGCATGTCCTTGGGCATGATGCCCTGGAAGTACTCCGCCGTATGGGAGGGACATTGAGGACAAGCAACCAACCGAGATCGGAGCATGACTTACCTTGAGTGTGAATGCTCATACAGACTCGCGGAGGAGGCAGAGGAGATTCAAGGTCCAAGCACCCAACTGAGATCGGAGCATCTTCAGGGTGAATGCTGATAGATTCTCGGAGGAGAAGGAGGAGGAGGAGGAGGAGGGGGAGGACAAGGAGGAGGAGGATGAGGAGGGGAAGAGGAGAAGGCGGAGGAGGCGGAGAAGAAGATGCAACGTCGGTGGAGTGCTTGTTTTCAACACCCCCCTTGCCATGTTGGGGTCCGCCAGCCGCTCGTTCAGCTTGCGCAGACCCAGTCCCTCGGACAGCTCCTGGAACAGAATCTTGATGAAGATACGGGAGGAGGAGGTGGTGGCCTCCTCGGTGAGCTGCAGATAAGCCATGCACGTCCAGCTGATGGCGTCCGCATTGTAGTGGCGCAAGTCGAAATTGAAACCAAAACTTGAAAGCAGTTCATCATGTCTCAGTGTTGGGTTTGGTATCGAATCTGTGGTATCGAGGCCCGCTCAACCAATGAGAACTGTCCATTTGAGAATTACACTGGCTGAATCGCCGATGGTCCGACCGGGTCGCAGTCCTTGAGTAAATAGACCTTCAATTTCGTAAAGTTAAGGGAGACTAGTCTCCCTTACACTGAGTTTAAGCACTGGAACCAGGCGCTATCAGCACGTTTCAATTTGCACCGCCGTACCGTGTGCAGCAGGTGGCTGAAGAACTTGGCGACGTTGCGCAGCTTGTTCGTCTCAAGGCGGTGAATGGTGGAATATTGCTTCATGAACGTCTCATCAAAGAGCGTGGCATACTGCTGATCGATGAAGCAAAAGCGCTGCGCCGAGAAGTAGTGGCGCAAGTTGAAAGTGAAAGCATACTTGATAATCGTTCTTCAGGTTTTAGCGTAAGCGCTTAGCTCCAGGCGCTTTCAACACGGACTTCGGTTCAACTAGCACCGCCATACCAGGAGGCCGTAGTAGCGCAGGAAGGTGCGCTCCTGCGAGCAGCACTCCGTGAGCATGGTGCAGATCTCCACCTCCTGCCCGGGGTTGAGGTTGATCTTCATGAGCTTGTGGCCCGCCTCCTCGAAGTCGAGGGAGCTCATGATGGTCAGGTAGATGGTGCGGCGCAGGTTCACCATGTTCGTCTCCGTCTGGTCCTCGCAGCAGGGTCATTGAGAACAAGCACTCGAACCGACATCGGAGCATGACTTACCATCAAATGAATGCTCATACAGACCACGAGGGAAGGAGAGGGAGGAAGGAGGAGGAGGAGGAGGAGGGGGAGGATGAGGGGGCAGATGAGGAGGAGAAGGAGGAGGAGGAGGAGGATGAGGAGGAAAAACAGGAAGAGGGGGAGGAGAAGGAGGTGGAGGGAAAGGATGAGGGGGAGGATGAGGAAGAGCATGAAGAGGAGGAGAAGGAGGGGATGCGAAGTTGGCGGAGTGCGTGTTACCAGTAAACCCCCTACCTCGATGGCCTGCTGCGCCTCCGTGCCGCCGGGGGGCGCGGGGGGCTCGTCCTCGTCCGAGCTCTCGTCCTCGTCATCGCCGTCCCCCTCCTCCTCCTCGTCGGAGCTCTCCTCGCCCTGCCAGCAGGGTCATTGAGAACAAGAACTCGACCAAGATCGGTGCATGACTCACCTTCAGGGTTAATGGTCATACATACATACGCGGTGGAGGAGGAGGAGGAGGAGGAGGAGGAGGAGGAGGAGATTTAACGTCGGTCGAGTGCTTGCGCTCATATAGACGCATGGTGGAGGAGGAGGAAGAGGAGGAGGAGGAGGAGGAAGAGGAGCAGGAGGAGGAGAAGGAGGTGGAGGAGGAGGAGAGGAGGAGAGGAGGGGAGCAGGAGTGAATTTTGTGTCGGTCGAGTGCTTGTTCATATAGACACGCGGAGGAGGAAGAGGAGGAGGAGGTGGAGGAGGAGGACGAGGAGGATGAGGAGGACGAAGAGGACGAGGAGGAGGACGAGGAGGAGGAGGTTCCAGGGGGTGATTAAACCTCAGTTGAGTGATTGTTCTCCATGACCCCCTTACCAGGATCTCTTTCTTGATGTCCGCGTACTTCTGCTCATTCTCCGCGTAATCGGGGTCTACGCGGAAGATGTCCAGGTTGGGCTCCGCCTCGAATTTGTCATCCAGAGAAAGCTCGTGCACAATCTGGTCATCCTCCTCCACCAGATCCAGCTCCGCGGCGACACCTTGCACTAGGGTCGATGAGAACAAGCACTCGATCGAGATCGGAGCGAGCCTTACCTTTAGAGTGAATGCTCAGACAAGATGCGCGGAGGAGGAGGATGAGGAGGAGGAGGAGGAGGAGGAGGAGGAGGAGGAGGAGGAGGAGAATATTCAATGTCCGTCGAGGCTTGTGCTTAATACCTCTTCGGCTCATACAGACGTGAAGAGGAGGATAAGGAGGAGGAGGAGGAGGAGGAAGAGGAGGAGGAGGAGGAGGAGGATATGCAACGTCGGTCGAGTGCTTGTTCTCGATGACCCCCCCTGCCTTGCTTCCCCTCGAACTTTGCCTTGCGCACCGCGAACAGCCCCTCGATCATAAACTGCACGCGCTTGTCAATCTCGCCCTCGCAGCAGGGTCATTGACAACAGGCACTAGACCGAGATCGGATCATGAACAACCTTCTGGGTGAGGAGAAGGAGGCGCACGAGGAGGAAGAGGAGGAGGGGGAGGAAGAGGAGGAGGAGGAGGAGGAGGAGGAGGAGGAGGAGCAGGAGGAGGAGGAGGGGGAGGAGGAGAAGGAGGAGGATGGAGGAGATTCAACGTCGGTGGAGTGCATGTTCTCGAGAACCCCCTTGCCTCGTGGAGAATGCCGCGGAAGCGCTCGAAGATGCCGTGCAGACCCTGCGGCGACAGCTCGTTCAGCGTGTACCCGCACTCCTGGCAGCAGGGCCATTGGGAACAAGCACTCGACCGAGATCGGAACACGGCTTAGGGTTTAGGGTTTAGTGTTTATGGCACTCGTTCGAGATCGGATCACGACTTACTTTGAGCGTGCATGCGTCGGGGGTTCATTGAGAACAAGCACTCGCCTGAAACCGCATCACGACTTACCTTACATGTGAGGGCTCACATATACGCGTGGACTCGGTTCGTCCACTCAACGTCGGTCGGGTGCTTGTTCTCAATAAAGAGGCCATTCGATGAACGAAGAAGGGCTATGTCACGGCAGGATACTCATACGAATAGTGAAATACTCATACAAAACATCACCCCCCTGCCTTGACGAATTCGATGGACACCTCGACACTGTCGTCCGTGGGGGAGGACAGCAGCACGGTCAGCAGCTCCAGGGCGAGCAGCTCGTGCACCACTTGCTGGTTAATGAGCTGCGCCAGGAAGCGCGTGGCCGCCACGGAGCAGGGGCTTACACTCGTCCAAGTTTCCGCTCAATATACTTCGCAGTTGTCCTGGGTACCTCAAACGGCGGTCAACACTCTTCGAATGGGAAGACTCGAGTGAACGTACGGTCAAATTTTGCCACACAAATCGTACAACATGGCGATTCGGCCGTCTGTTACTCAAGAATTGGCGACCGCCATCTGAGGTATCCTGGAAAACGGAGAAGTAAGCACCTTTGGTGAGATTAGAGTATTTCAGTGACCAAAAGCGTCTCTGCTTGATCTGAAAGGTAAACGAGTGTCAGCCCCTGCCACGCACACGGTCTTGTCGTTGCGCTTGAATGCGCGGCGGAACTGCAGGATCACGCGCTTCAGCACCAGCTCGCCGAGTTCAGGGAACTTGGTGTTGACCACGGCGACGAGTGCGGCGAAGATGGGCGAGAACTGCGGGCTCGCCATCTGCTAGGGACTGGTGGATAGTGCTCGCCGAATCATAGGATGCCGTTTAATTCAATGCACGAGGGTCCGAAATGCGTTTGGTAACGTGGCTGGTGGTAGTGCTCGCCACGTCATAGGATGCCATTTAATCCAATAAAGGAGGGTTTAAAGTGCGTTTGGTAGCGCGGCGAGCACTATCCATCAGTCCCTACCATCTGCGATTTCATGACGGAGCGCGCGAACAGGCCGCGGGCGCGGATCATGTTCTCGCCGAAGAGCTCGGGCAGGATGTGCTTGACGTTGGACGCGTTCACCTTGTTCACAAGTCCGTTGATGCTCTTCTTCAGCGCATCCCACGTCATGCGCTGGTACTCGGGCCTGGCGGAAGGGTCTCATATATGCCAACTGGTCTATTGAGACCAAGCACTCAGCCGAGATCGGAGCATCACTTGCCTTCAGGGTGACTGCTCATACATCTGCGCGGACAAGGTTCTTGGTGGCCGATCACATGTGAGCATTTACTCACGTCACCGTCAGCCCACGTCCCAATTCCAGTCATCGTCGACCCAACGTCCAGAAATTGATTAATCGTCGATCCAAAGTCGGTCGAGACGATTTGCTCAAGACCCCCCTGCCCGGTCTTGTCGGCGGCGTCGGCCATCATCTGCGCCAGCTTGAAGGGGGGCACGTACGCGCCGCCCGCCTTGCCGGAGTTGAGCTCCTTCCGGGGCGAGCTTGGTTTCTTGGGCTCGGCCTCCTTAGGCTCCTCATCCCTGCGGCCCCGCCCCGGGGATCCGCCACGCCGGTCGTCCCGTCCCCCGCGCTCGCCGCCCCCGCGGTCACCACCCCCGCCGCGGATGGACTCGCGAAGGTCCCGTCCACCCCCGCGGTCGCCATCCCTTCCGCCCCCATCCCGGGATCCATCTCCCTCCCGGCCCCCACGCCGATCATCCTTGCCTCTATCGTCCCGACGGTCCCGCCCCCGGTCGTCGTCCCGCCCTCCGCCTCCCCTGTCGCCCTCTCCGCGGCCCGCGTCGCGGCCGCGATCCTCGTCCCGCCTGTAATGCAGCAGATGACACGGGTGGGTGTCGCGGTGGTTTAGCAAGAGGGTGGGGAAGGCAGATATGGGGAGTGGGGGCAAAGGGAGAAAGGGAAATCGACCGAGAAGCGGCCCGCGGCACCCGGGGGGCCAGGGCCGGGGCGAGGGTCGGGGGCGGGGTTGCGGAGGGGAGGGGGGGCGGAGATGACGTCGGTAGCGTGAATCCGGTGGCGGTGGTGGGCCGGGGGCAGCGGGGCAACGCACAGAGCGGGCGATCGGGCCGTGGGCGCTTTTCCAGCAATGGCGATAAATCGATGGATTCCAGGACGAGCTGATGTGAGCCGCGCTTCCGGCGCCGCCGGCGCCGCTGGTCTACCACGTGCGGCGCCTGCTACACGTCGCGCAGTGTGACGCGTGCGAAACGCACGCGCCCGGGGCAGCAAACGATCGGGTACGCCCACGATCGCTTCGTGCAGCAACCAGCAAGGGAGGTGGGCGCAATCTAGGGAGGGGCCCGTAGGGTTGGCAGGCGGAAAAAAATGGCGCGCGCTTACCTCGCGGGCGGCGGCGAGTCCGCCTCATCCTTCGCCTCCTCCTTCTTCTTGCCCCGGCGATCGCTGTCGGATTTCGAGGAGCTCGAGCTCGAGCTGCTCGAGCTTTTGCCCATCGCGGCGAGTGGATCGCTGCGCGCGCAAAGAGATCGAACGAGTCGAAACTCGGGACCCTCTGCCCCCCTGCTCAGCTAGGAAACCCTGCTATGTCAGGGATCCTGGGTTTGGCACCGGGTTTGAAACGACGAGATGCTTCTCGCCCCTCAGCGCACACGCACGGAAGTGAACGCGACCGCCCGCGCCTGTATGTGAGTACGCCGCGCGCGCCCTTGCCCTAAACCTACCGGCCGCCTCAATTTGCCACCTTGCTGAGGATTTGTTGTGGACACCTTCGATACCATACCAGGTACTTGAAGTTCCTCTCTCGTACTCTGTGAGGGGGGCACGGCACCACTGCCAACACTGCCAAAACACTGTAAATCGGCAGTGTCAAAGTGGTCCGATGCGCGGGGACCATCGGAGACATCTGATTGGCCGAGCGGAAGTGTTGCGGCAGTGTGCCAATGGCAGTGTCTGGAAGTGTTTGGCAGCGTGCGGGCCCGAGGGAGTCAACAGATTTTGTGGACTCCATGCGGCAGTGTCGGCAGTGATTGGTCGCTCAGAATCAAGGCCAATCGGCAGTGTTTGTGGCAGTGTGGGGGCTCCACGTGGCAGGGGATCGGCCAATCAGATGTCTCCGATGGTCCCGCGCATCGGACCACTTTGACAGTGCCGATTTACACTCTTCTCGTAAGGTTTCGCTGCGAGAACATTTCAAATCTTGGATTGCACGCCCGTGCGCGGCACCCTCTCACCACACCCCAGGGCACGCGCACTGGCTGACGGTGTATTACATCTCCCTCTCCGAGCGCGAGCCCCAGCCGAGTGTCCATCCCCACTGCACTGCGCCAACTGCTCGACACGACGCCGATTTGTGAAGCCATCCCAGAGGCGCGCGGGAAGCGTTGCATTTGCTGTGCGTTGCCCAAGTTCGCCCTGTCCCTCGCGAACGCGCTGAACGCGCGGAAGATGGCTGGGAAGCGGCAGGGGCTTTACTGAGAACCATGTTTCGAACGCACAACGGAGCACGACTGCCGTCAGGGTGGATGCTCATACCGACGCGCGGACTCAGTTCCTGGTGGCCAGACCGTCGTATGAGCATGTTCCTCGGCACGATTTCAGTTGTTCGTCCATCAGAAAGGGCGATCGAATCGTTGTTCTCATTGACCCTCCTGCCAGGGATGCCGCTGAGAGCTTGCCAAGTGAAGCCAAGGCTGCGCGGCTGGTGGAGCCGGAGGAGGCGTGTGCAGCGCGTTGGGATGAGCTTGATGACGATGGCCTCAAGGCGGAGATTGGGCAGTACAGGTGAGAGGCGCACGAGTGGATTTTGGAGGGAACTTCTCCTTTCTCCTTCCCGCGCCACCGCGGTGCTTTCGAACGCGGTCCCGCCGGAGGCTTGGCCACTCATTCCCTGACTGCGTGCTCGTAGCGTAACCGAGTCCCGTACCTTTGCACACCCGCCGCATCATCGCCCCCGACATCCCACGCTCGTCGTCCGCTACAATTGCAGGGATGCGGTTAGCGCGCTCCAGTCAGATATAGAGCAGCGCGAAGGCAAGGTGGCCGGCGTGGAGTTTGCGTACGAGGAGGAGGGCGCCGCCGAGGGGGACGACGCGGAGGGCGCGGCAGCGGCGGAGGAGGGGGCAGAGGACGAGGGCAATGTGGGCAACGTGGTAGGGACTGATGCATAGTGCTCATCACGTCAACAAACGGATATTGAGCCCTCGTTTCTTGAGTCAAATAGCAACCTATGACCAGGCGAGCACTATCCATCAGTGCCTATATCAAACGTATTTTGAACCCTCATTTCCTGAGTTAAATGACATCCTATGACGTGGCGAGCGGTATCCATGAGTCCCTACAATGTGGACGACATCGACCCGAAGGAGTGGATGGTGCCGCCGCAGTGCATCCCCGTGCACGCCAACGTGGTGACGTACGACTGGTCGCAGCTGAGCGACCACACCGAGTTTGACGTTATCATGATGGACCCGCCGTGGCGGCAGGGGCTAACACTCCTCCACATTTCAGCTCAACATGAGCCGCTTCGGTATGCGAAACTTCATCAAATCACCCCACATGTACCACAAAAAGTGCTCACATCAAGCCGAAAAGTGGATGACCTTAAACTCGTCCACTTCTCAGCCCAACCACAGCCGCTTTTGCCGCTAAAACTCAATGAAAACTCCCATAAAGAGTGCTCAGAGTAAGCTGAAAAGTTGAAGAATGCAAACCCCTGCTTGGAGGCTGGCCACCGCGAACCCCACGCGCGGTGTGAGCCTGGGGTACAGCCAGCTGACGGACCAGCACATCGCGGGCAGGGGCGTACACCCGTCCACTTTTCAGGCACACCTGAGCCGTTTCGTCTCTGACACCACCGCCAAAAGTACTCACATCAGGCCCAAAGTGGACGGTTGTGCACAGCTGTGTTTGGGCCTTGCAGGGCCTTGCACACGTCCACTTTTCAGCTCAACCTGAGCCGCTTCTGTCACTGACACACTGACGCCGCCCAGCGTATCCCACAACATATGTGTAACACTGAGCCGAAAAGTAGACGAGTGTTAGCCCCTGCTCGAAGACCTGCCCATCCCCAGCCTGCAAAAGAACGGCTTCCTCTTCGTCTGGCAGGGGGGATTATTGAGAACAAGCACTCGACCGACGTAGCATCAACGCACCAAGTCCGCGCGTATGTATGAACAGTCACCCTGACGGCGACTCATGGTCGATCTCAGCTTGAGTGCTTATTTTCAATGACCCTCCTGCCTCGTCCGGGGGTTCATCAAGAACAAAGCCCCCAAACGCACCATTATTCCCTCAGTATGGCATATATGGAAAGAACCCCCCTATGCACATGTGTTCCTCTGTCTCAATCACTCTGTCACGCGGGTTATTGAGAACAATCACTCGACCGGCGTTTATTTTCCTCCTCCTACGTATACTCTGAGCGTCTGTATGAGCATTCAGCCCGAATTCTGAAGGTAAGTCATGCTCTAATCTCGGTCGAGTGCTTGTTCTCGATGACCCTGCTGTCAGGGTCATCAACGCCAAGTACCAGTGGATGCTGAGCCAGTTCAATAAGTGGGGTTACGAGTTCGTGGATGAGATTGTGTGGGTCAAGGTGGGGCGGTGCAAGTTGACCCTAGGTTGACCCCGGGTTTACCGCGCTTGTTTTCAGCGCTTGAATTTCAAAACTGTTGAACTGCTTTCGAACGTTGCTGTCGATTTCAATTTGCGCCGCTACATCAAGGTGACCAACACCCGCCGCATGGCAAAGAGCCACGGCTTCTACCTGCAGGCATGGGCTTACACTCGCCCACTTTTCGACTCAAGCTAAGCACTTTCTGTGCGATACGCTGGGTGGTTTCATCGAATTTTAGTAACGAGAACGGCTCAGGCTGACTGCAGGTGGACGAGTGTAATCCCCTATCTGCAGCACGCTAAGGAGGTGTGCCTGGTGGGGCGGCGCGGGGAGAACCCGCCGGGTATGAAGACGCATGCGGTGGGCAGTGACATCATCTTCGCGCCGCGCCGCGGGCAGAGCCAGGCAGGGAGTCTATTGAGAACAAGCACTCCACTGACGTTGAATCGACGAACCGACTTTCCGTGCGTCTGTATGAGAATTCGCCCTGGAGGTAAGTCATGCTCGATCTCAGTTCTGAACGACACCGACCCATCATGCTTGTTCTCAATGACCCTTACGCGAGAAGCCGACGGAGATTTACAAACTCATCGAGGAGCTGGTGCCGGGCGGGCGGTACCTGGAGATCTTTGCGCGCAAGAACAACCTGCGGGACTACTGGGTGTCGGTGGGCAACGAGGTGACGGGCACCGGCCTGCCGCCCGAGGACGTGGCGGCGTACGAGGAGAAGGGCGCCATCCCGGGGGCGCGCTACGGCGCCGGCGCCGCTAATTGATTTCTGCATACTCGAAGTAGAGATGCTTAGTTGAAATTCTATATTCTTTCCGCTGCGCCCATCTGGAAATTTCGTTTCTTTCCACACGTCGATTCTGAGAGATGACGTGTCGCCAGGGGTAAATACAACGTTGCTGCAACTGCTTATGACACTAGAGCTATCGTAGTACCCTCGCTTGCCTATCCTACCGCTAATCTCCTTGCATAGCTAGCTACCGACTACCGGTGTCCAATCAATCTAATGACAAGTGACGCTAACATCTGAGTGGCGACGCCAACTGTTGCGACGCCGACTGTTGCGACGCAATAATTGGCGACGCCATCTCTAGCTCGGCGGCGCGCGACTCCGCCGCCTCGGCCCGCTCTTCGGCGGCGAGCATCAGGAGCTCGAGCTGGGTCGTGCGCGCGTGAAACACAGCGGCCATGCGAGCCGTCGCCCGCGCTACAGCCGCGTCCACCGCCGCGTCAACGTCCAACCCCTCCACCCCCGCCGCCGCCGCCCCTAAACCCTAAGTGGCGGCGCCATCTGCAAGGTCAGCTCAGCGGTGCGTGACTCCGCCGCCTCGGCGCGCGACTCGGCGGCGAGCATCTGGAGCTCGAGCTGCTTCGTGCGCGCGTCAAACTCGGCGGCCATGCGGGCTGTCGCCGCGTTCACAGCAGCGTCAACCGCCGCGTCAATGTCCGGCGGTGCCTCCGCCACCGCCGGTGCGTCAATGTCGGGCGGTGCCGCCGCCGCCGCCACCACCGGGTCATTGTCGAGCTGCATCGTGTGCACATCGAACGCAGCCTCCATGCGAGCAGTCTCCCGCGCAACAGCTGTGTCCAATGCCGCGTCAATGTCCAGCGGTGCCGCCGCCGCCCTCATCGCCACAAACTCTTTCCTCGCCTGGTGCCCACGGTAATGCGATTGGAGTCTGGTGGCCGCGGCACCCTCCTCCTCTGCCGCCGCACTCTCTGGCCCCGCCCCCGCCGCCGCTGCCGCGGCACCCTCCTCCTCCGCCTCCATCATCTTCGGTTCCCTCCTAGCCTGTGTACTGCGGAAGCCGGCCTCGTTCTCCTCCTCGTCTGTGCCGGCGGGTGCCAGCTGACCAGACTCGGCATTCAACTCCCTCACCCCATGCCCGAGGACCTCAAACTCCTTCTCGCCTGTGTCGTCGCTCACGCCTGTGTCGTCCCTTGACCACCGAGCGGTGTCCCAAATGGCGGCTCCGCCGTCTGATCGGACGACCGCCGTCTGCATGACTCGGGCGCCGCCCAATTGGACCACCGCAGTCTCCACACCTCCCACGCCGCCGTCTGATTGGACCACAGCAGTCTCCATGACTCCGCCGCCGCCATCTGATTGGACCACTGCAGTCTCCACAACTCCGGCACCGCCGTCTGATCGGACACGCGGCAAAGTCGGTAGCGATAGGACGGCGACCCCCTCCTCGAATGACGCGGCTCCAGCGCCGACATGCGGCGAAGTCGGTGGCGATAGGCCGGCGACCCCGAATGATGCTGCTCCGGCTCCGACATGCGGCGAAGCCGGCGTCGAAGCCGGTGGCGAAGTCGTTGGCGAAGCTGGTGGCGATACCGGTGGCGATAGGATGGGAGGCCGAAGTCGACGTCGCTCCAGCTCCAGCTCCAACTCCAACGACGCTACCTCGACGGATGACGCCGCTCCAGCTGCGACGTGCGGCGAAGCTGGTGGGGATAGCATAGCGACCCCCTCCACGAATGACGCGCCGCTGAATGACCGGCGTTTCTCATGAACCGAGCGGTGGGGCGGTCGCCACTCCACCGCCTTGTACGAGGGTCATTGAGCACAAGCACTCGACCGAGATCGGAGCATGACCTAACGGGTGGTACCTTCAGGTTGCATGCTCATATAAATGTAAGGACAAGGAGGAGGAGATTCAACGTCGGTCGAGTGCTTGTTCTCAATAACCCTCATACATGCAGGCGGAGGAGGAGGAGAAGTTCAACGTCGGTCGAGCGCTTGGTCTCAATACCTCCCCTGCCTTCGACAACTGGGACCGAGGAACGTACGCGGATGACGGGCGCGGAATGGACGATCTCCGGCTTCGGGACATCTCCTGCTCGCCGAGCTGTAGCGGCGCAAGTTGAATTTGAAAGCAAAGTTTAAGGCGGTCCATCATATTATAGTTTCAAGCGCTTAGTTCTGGGTGCAGTCAACGTGGGTTGGATAGGGTCAACCTGCACCACCATACCGAGTCCGCTGAAGAGATGCTGCGGCGGAGTCTGCCCCTCTGTCGTCGTCGCCCCTGCCGCCGACCAGGGGCTTACACTCGTCCACTTCTCAGCTCAACCTATGCGCTTTCTGTGGGATAGGGGGTGCACTTAGGGGTTGCGTAGGGGGTGTTTAGGGGTGTTTAGGAGGTCTTAGACGGTATTAGGGTGGCGTTTAGGGTGTATTTTGTGTCAGAAACGGCTCAGGTTGAGCTGAGAAGTGGACGAGTGTAAGCCCCTGCCGCAGACCTCGCCCGCGCTGACCCTGGCCGCGCCGCCCCTGGCCGCGTCGACCCGAGTCGCAGCGGACTCTTCATGCCACCCTCGTCGTCAGCGAGCCCGGTGAAGAGAACATGCCGTGGACTTTGTGTGATCGCCAACCCCGCCGCCGACTCCGGCCGCTGCGTTGTCGCCGCCACCGCCGCCGACTCCGGCCGCGGATGACTCGGGATCGGCTGCCCCGCTGCTGCCGCCGCCGCCTCCCCCGCCACCGCCCCCGCCAC
>Ga0307488_10003601_pt1 | contig 12917 bp, 14 predicted proteins | sample SB02metaG_FD_202248 | JGI IMG/M metagenome (GOLD analysis project Ga0307488, IMG submission 202248) | Sea-ice brine microbial communities from Beaufort Sea near Barrow, Alaska, United States - SB 0.2 | ecosystem: Environmental > Aquatic > Marine > Coastal | place: USA: Alaska | collected...
TCTCAACCCAACAACAATGAATAAGCCTTATTTTGCTTGTACGAGAGCAAATGGAAATTTGTACTTTGTATCGGATAAATCGTTAAAGCAATATAATAAATAACAAAAGAATCAGAAAATCAGAAAAACCATGACAACCTCAGGCTCGAATTATAAGCAGTCATTAATTTCTCGTCTTGGCTAAATTCGAGCCTGGCACTAGCTCTTTTTAGTTAATTACACACGCTTCAATTCCTCCAAAAACTGCGGGCTCTGAAAGTCCCTCAACGCCTGGTCAAGCTCAGCATTTGTATTCATTACAAAAGGACCATATTGCGCTAATAGCTTGACAATAATTTCCGAATGTTTCCTCAATACCTACCAAATTAAATATCAAATGGTCAAAAAGCTCAGTGTATCAACAATAATTAGTATTAGGTCGAAAGGCCTGATAAATTTCAGGAGAATCCAATGAACAAGTCAGAAAGCAAAGCGGCCATAGATTTAGATAAGAAGCTATTTGCTTTGGTTGGCTATGATTCGGAGGGAATATATACACGCCCTGAATGGGATAGTATTTTATCTTTCGAGCCGTTTAGGCAGGATTTCGAGCGTTCTTTTGGTTTAGCTAGAATATTTTCAAACCTACCTTATCATCGACTACCCGACGCCCAGCTAAATGCCATAGGAACAGCTGTTGAAACTGCGTCAAATCACTTCGCACAAATCGACACCTTTGATAGCTCCACAGCTAACAATCCACAAAACCTCGTTCAATCGCTTGGTAATACAGCAAAAAAACATGCCGACTCGATTACTGTAAAGATGGCACAGTGGATTTCCTAACTTGCTTATCAGAAAGGGGATGTAAGTCAAAATATCTCGAAACTAGAAGACGCCATATCCAGCGGTGAAGGCATAGTTTCTGATGCTATGGGCCGTATAGTCATTGAAGAGGAAAAAATGAAACAAATTATCCAGCAAGCTCAGGGCTTTCCTAAATTGTACCCTTAAAACCTGCTACTTTTACAGCAAGTATCCCCAAAATTACAATAAAGAAATAAACTCTATACTTTATAGATTGCCTCTTCAGCTCTGTAATTTCTCGACGATTATTAATAACCTCGGATTTTAGAGCCGGCTCTTCTGGCGTCTTCAAATTTGCAATCTCTCGACGCATTTTCTTGGCGTCCGACTTCAAATCTTCAATCTCTAAATGTGTAATCTCTTGATTCAGTATCTCAACGATCGTCGATTCTAGCAGCGGCTCTTCTGGCGTCATAGCATCGTCTTTCGATTCTAAGAGTTCATGATCAGTTAGACTTAGGCCGTCCACCATTCGGCTTCTTTTGTCTTGTCCAGCTTGAGGAGCGCTAGCGTCGATTTCTATGCTTCTATATTTTTTTTGAATTTCAATGTATCTTTCTTTTCTAGTTTTTCCAACCTGTTCGTGCCCATTACCGCCTAAACTTTCATCGTCCATTGGCTTCAATTCCTATGTTAGTTGTGCTCATAATATACACCTCGCCATGATACTCTGGGATCCTATGTGTTACTGCATTACCGCATAGCTGCATAGCGTTATCGATTACTCGAGGTGAATGGGGTCGGACCTACATAAGTCATTGAAGTGTAGATAAAAGCATCTAGTAATGGCGGCTATCTAGGGCTTAAAGGTCCTATTTTTAGGGCGAAATACAGGTTTTAAGGAGAAAACTAAATGCCTCGTGCAAACAGATACTATATTCCTGGCCGTGTATGGCATATCACGCATCGTTGCCACCGCAGCGAATTTTTGTTGAAGTTTGCGTGTGATCGTAAGCGCTGGCGGCATTGGTTGTTTGAAGCAAAAAAACGGTTTGGCTTGTGTGTTCTCAACTACATCGTAACCTCAAACCATATCCATTTATTGGTAAAGGATACCGGACAAGATGTTATCCCTAGAAGCATGCAGCTTATAGCGGGGCGAACCGCTCAGGAATACAATCAGCGAAAAAATCGAAAGGGCGCGTTTTGGGAAGATCGTTACCACGCAACCGCGATTGATACAGAGGGTTATCTTGCTCAGTGCCTGGTGTATATCGACATGAACATGGTGAGGGCAGGCGCTGTTTCTCATCCATCCGGTTGGGTCAACAGCGGATATCAGGAAATACAGAACCCTCTTGATCGGTATAGCGTAATTGATTATCGGGCGCTGAGGGAACTATTGGGTATTAGTAACCTGACACAATTGCAATCGGAACATCAAGGGTGGGTCAAGGCTGAGTTGAAAAAAGACTGCGCGGTCAGGAAGCCATTATGGTCAGAGAGCTTGGCTGTCGGGAGTGAGGCGTATGTTCAAGGTGTTAAGGAGGCATTGGGAGTGAGCGCAAAAGCGCGACAGATTGAAGGGCAAGAAGGGCTGTATAGGGTGAGAGAGCGAAGAGCATCTTATACCTGTGATTTTGATGCCAAAAACAATGGTTTAAACAACTATAGGCACCTGATTTTGGATGAAAGCTAAATGAAATCAAGCGGTTAATTGGGTCCGACCCCTACGGTTTGCATTACAAAAGGGTTATCGCGCTGTACCAATCAGCCCGGCAGATTTGGTACTGGTGATTGCGTCTAGCCATGAATTGGCGGGCATAGCCAATAAGCCTGAAGACGCCGAAGCTCAGCTCGCCAAGCTTCGGAAGGTCGTTACCCATGATACGTCGGTAACGGGTATTACTCGCAGCGAAGGCTTAAGCAGTGACGGCAAAAAACTCTACGTGCAAAATGTTGATCAAAAAGTCGAGGCTATACGAGCAGGCATTGGCATAGGCCATTTACCTCGACAGCGTATTCAAGGCCTCCTCCATAGCGGGGAGCTTCTGGAGCTAGGGCTGACTAAAAGATCTGAGCATGAGAATTTTATTGCCTGGAAAATTAGTAGTAAAGGTAAGGGATTGCAGGCTTTGAGTAGGGAACTAGTGGCTATATTTGGGTAGAAGGGCTTTAATAAAAGCCAAGCAACTTAATAGCCTTTTCAACGCCAACCAAAATTATAAAAAAAATACCCGATAAGGAAACGTCTACTATCACAGCCTAAACGGGATCGGGAGTGAGGCGTATACTAAAATCCTAAATAGACGCGTTGAAAAATGAAAGCTTCAGAGCTATGTTATAACGAATAGCGCTGTTATTTAGCTCATTGAAATCATACTTATTATTCCCGGGGATTAATCACTACCGAGGAAATTACGTTGAGTCCTAAAATGAAATATTTGAACCTAAAAATAATATTTTGTAGCCTACTTTTGCTTCTTACCGCATGCGAACAGCAAGATAGGGAATATGCAGATACGATTTATATCAATGGAAATGTCATCACAATTGATGATGCCAATCCTTATGCAGAAGCCATAGCAACTAAAGATGGATTGGTTTTCGATGTAGGAAGGTCTAAGGATATTAAAACCTTAGAAGGCCCCAACACTAATGTCATTGACCTTAAAATGAATACAATTGTGCCGGGTTTTATCGATGCGCATAGCCATTTTTCAGGTGTTGGCGCTCAGTCTTTAGTGGCGAATTTACTGCCTGAACCTGACGGATCGGTAAACACCATTGCTGACTTGCAAGCGACATTACGGGATTTTATAAAAGAGTCTCCGATGGTAAAAAACTACAATGTAGTAATCGGGTTCAACTATGACGACTCACAGCTAGCAGAAAAACGTCATCCTAACCGCCATGATTTAGACGCCGTCACCACTGAACTACCGATCGTTGTTATGCATCAATCAGGACATTTGGGAGCCTACAACAGCAAAGCACTCGAAATGATGGGCATTAACGCAGAAACACAGGATCCCACAGGCGGAATCATTGAAAGAGAGGCCGACGGCAAAACCCCAAGTGGAGTGATGCAGGAAAATGCGCACTTTATGATTTTCTTTAAATTGATACCTGCATTCACTCAGGACGATTTAGTTGAATTGTATAAAGCGGGAGAGCATAGCTATCTGTCTAATGGTTTTACTACGGTGCAAGAGGGAAAAACTGATTCAGCTACCCTTAATACGTTGCCCCAAATTGCTGCATCAACTGGATTTGATATAGATATTATTTCATACGTCGATATCAAGGCGCTTGGAGATGACCCCATCCTGCATGCAGAGCTTATGTCGAAGGAATACCATAGCGGCTTTCGTATTGGTGGCGTGAAATTGACTTTCGATGGTTCGCCTCAAGGCAAAACAGCATGGTTTACAGAACCCTACCATGAACCCCCTGCAGGCCAAGCAAAAACCTATTCTGGCTACCCTGCTTTTTCAGATGACGACGCTTTAAAATGGATGAAATTGGCTTATGCAAATAAGTGGCAGCTTCTTGTTCATACCAATGGTGACGCGGCTATAGATCAGTTAATTCGACTTGTAACAACGATTTCTGAGGAACAAGAGCTTGGCGATCACCGTACAGTCATGATTCACGGCCAGTTCACGCGCAAAGATCAAATTAAACCATTAAAGGATCTCGGCATCCTACCCGCACTCTATCCGATGCACACTTTCTATTGGGGGGATTGGCACCGTGACTCAGTAGCAGGCATCGAGCGTGCTATGAATATTTCACCAACAGGATGGTTTACTGAAGAAAAGATGCAGTTCACCATCCACTCAGACGCACCGGTTACATTCCCAAATTCAATGAGAATTCTCGACAGTGCCGTTAATCGTGTCACGCGAACCAATAGAATACTTGGTGAAGAGCATAAAATTTCTCCTTTAGATGGATTGAAGGCAATGACCCTCTGGTCTGCCTATCAGCACTTTGAAGAGTCGATAAAGGGCTCCATTGAAATTGGTAAGCAGGCGGATTTCGTCATACTCGACAACAACCCAATCACCATAGCCTCAGAAGAAATCAAGAACATTAAAATCCTCAATACTATTAATGACGATAAAATTGTTTTCTCAAGTGAGCGGTAATTTTTAGCCCAAAAAATTAAGGGTGGGGCTCAGGGATGGGACTCAGGTGTGGGACTCAGGTGTGGGACTCAGGGGTTGGGGCTAAGGGATGGGGCTAAGGGATGGGATTCTGACTTGAGGTTCAGTTGAGGGGCTAACTGCCTCAGGGATTACTGGCTGGTGACAGCCGTTTTACTGGGCGTCAAACTCAAAAATGATCTATCAATTAAGGGTCCGATAATAATGAGGTCAGCGGGCGACCTCACAACCAGACCCTTAGGTTGCCTTTAACCAGTACCACATTTGGCAACCTACCAATAACGGAGGTATCTTGATATGAACAAAGCACTATTGGTCATTCTGGCAATCCTATTACCACCACTAGCGACATTTCTTAACAACGGTGCAGGTAAGGATCTACTTATAAACATCGTACTCTGCCTTTTCTTTTATGTGCCAGGCATCTTGCATGCTCTATGGCTTGTCCTGAAGTAGTGGAAATGTACTCACAAGTCAGGGCTTGGGACGGCTGTCAGACGCCCCAAGCCTGAAAGCGTTACTGCCTTCTCGGCCGACTATCTTCCATCAGATCATCCAATTTAGATTGTGCCTTTTTAAAGTCATCTAAATCTTTCACCTCGATCATCTCGCATTCATCGCGAACCATTTCCGCAATATTGCTTGGGTAGTGCCTGCAGTCTTCAGGTCGGCTTTGGTAGATAGAGCAGGTATATTTTTCTTTACCCTGGCCGGGCTCAATCTCCAGAAAAGGGCAGCGGGTCAACTGTAAGCCGGTTTCCGGAGAAAACCAGATTTCGTTGTCTTTTACGTATTGGTAAATATGCGGCTCAAACAGCTCCCACATATCGATTTCGGCCGCTGTTGCGGAGAGCGCGCCATCGCCGTATTTGATGCAGCACTTTCCACATTGGTTACAGTCTTTCATTTTTGTAAGGGATTCACTGTCGACAACAATTGGAAAGTGTATCACTGACTCTCTCTGCAGGTGGCAGTTTCGACTGGCAAGTGGATTAGGGAGCGCAATGGCGCAGACCTGAATTATAGATAGTCATTGGGGTTGGTTTATCGGGGATGGGAGGAGCCCCAGTAATCTACACTAAAGTATTCTTTTGATAGAGGTGAGTATGGGGAAATCTGAGACGTTCTGGGACAGAAAGGCCGCGGGGTATGCAAAGAGCTCGATTTCCGACGTAGAGTCTTACCAGCGGAAGCTTTCCGAAACCCAAAAGCTCTTTAGCCCTGACATGCGGGTGTTGGAGTTTGGCTGCGGAACCGGGGCAACGGCTGTCCATCATGCGCCCCATGTGGCGCATATTGATGCTATCGACATTTCTGAGAAGATGCTCGAGATTGGCCGTGAGAGAGCGGCCAAATCCCACATTGAGAATATTAGATTCACTCGTGGAACCCTCTCTGAGTTCAATGCAGAGACAGCGAGTTTGGACGCAGTGTTGGGCTTAAACGTGATTCATTTACTTCCAGACAGGCAAGCCGTGTTCTCTGATGTGGCCAGAATCTTAAAGCCCGGAGGTGTTTTTATTAGCAGCACAGCCTGTTTGGGTAGTTCGTATATGCGTTTCATCAAACTGATCGTGCCATTAGGCAAATTTCTCGGGCTGATACCTGATGTATTTGTGTTAACGGAATCCCAGCTAACGAAGGAAGTTAGTAATGCGGGCTTTCTGATTGAAGCCCAGTGGCATCACGGAATTAAAGACGTCGGTGTTTTCATGATTGCGCGCAAACTATAAGGCCACGTACGACTAGATAATTAAGACTTACGAAGAATCAAGTGATTCCAGCATCGCAGATTACGAGGAATAAATGAAATATATTGCAGTAATGTTGATCGTTATATGGAGTAGCTTTTCTTATTCATCAAGCCCTTTTAAAATTTTTGTGTCTCCATCGGGCAATGATAAGAATGATGGGCTGTCAAAATCACTTCCGATTATTACCCTTTCCAGAGCACAGGATATTCTTGAATCTTACGACCCTAATCAAGCGATAGAAATTCATATCAACCAAGGTACGTACTATGGTCAGTCCATTATCTGGACTTATACCAATGGCCATTCGATTACATTTACACCTATTGATTATACCAGTGAAAGACCAATATTTGATGGTGGAGGGTCTATAGAAACTTGGTTTAAACTGAACAAAACAAATGGTGCTGCGAGCAATCTCAGATTTAGATATATTAAAGTGCAAAATTACAATACAGCCATGTCATTTAACGGAAATAGAAATCATGTTAGTCACTGGAACTCAGGGAATGAGCTGTACGGCATGTTTTTTTACAGAATTGGAGGAACATACAGCACCTCTAGCTACTCAACGGCCGCTATACGTTTTGTGAATTCCCGAGATAATTCAGTTTCCAATAGTCACTTCGTGAATATCTTGAATGATTCCGCAGAAGCCTCTGCTATCCATGCGATATATTTCGCACACTACTCGTCGAACAATATTGTTTTTAAGAACAGATTTTTAAGAGTGAATGGTGATCCAATTAAAATTAGAGATGAGTCTAATTATAATTCTATATCAGATAATCGTTTTTACTCCTCAGGACATGTAGCTTTTTATCAGGGCTGGTATTGCAACAAAAATAGTAGAGATGGTTGTACAAAAGCATCCGGAGAGTGCCCGTCCATAGGCAACGAATTTAGCAACAATGACCTATATGGCGGCTACATAGGAGCTATCAAATCATTTAATATACGAGAACACGACGATTATTGCGGACTACCCTCTACCCCAAGATTAAGAGCATCAGGGAATGCGAAATACTATTAACTAGAGTTCTCCGCATGGATTCGAATTGCTGAAAACGCGTTAACCAACCCAAGGATAGATATCGTGACGAAAAAGAACTGTTTACCCCTGCTCTGCGCAATCGCCTTGCTTGCTGCCTGTGACAATGACCCAGTAATCGACAAGGCGATTACTTCAGAAACCGGATTCACCGATGTAGCCAGTGTAAAACTAGAGACGGGGAAGCTAGCGCCAGACTTTTCCCTGCAATCTTTGAATGGCGATTGGGTCAAACTGTCCCAGCTGCGCGGCGACAAAATTTTAATGATTTTCTACCGCGGCCACTGGTGTCCATTCTGTGTTGGCCATCTTCAAGATATTCAAATCATGCTGCCAGAGCTTGAGAAACGCGGCTACCAAGTGCTGGCGGTTAGCCCCGACGACGCTACCGGCATGCAAAAAATGGCCGATCGTATGGACCGCCCCTATCAGTTCCTCTCTGACGTCGATCTTGCCGTGACCGATTTATATGGCATACGCAAAGACGAAGAACTGCCCCACCCCGCCATGATATTGCTCGATGACCAGGGCATAGTGCAGTGGTTCTATATAGGTGAAGACTACAAGACTCGACCCAGTGCAACACAGTTACGCCAGGTATTGGACCGATTGGATTCCTAATAATATGACTGAAATAATAAAGCCCCTGCAATAGGGGCTTTATTGAAGACCGCACAACCTTCCTTATTCGGCTCTGTAAAATGATCAAAAGCAACTAAGAATTCATTTCAATCTCACAACAGATGAACGGCTTGATCACCGTGATTGGCCGCTTTATAGTCGGGGAGAAATAGTTAATTAATATTCTTAAGCAACGGAACTGTAAGGGAAAAACGAAGCCTGTAATTCAGACGTCGTCCAATACCCAAAGCACCCATCACTGGATAAGGAAATCTAAAGTGAACTCCAATACTCAACAACCCGCCAACAAATCCATGCCCCCCATCGCCATCGCCCTAGTCGCCTGCGGCGGAGGCGTTGTCGGCTATGACTACGCCACCTGGATGGAAGTATCGCCCCTGATCGGTGCCATTATTGGCCTGATCATCAGTGCCGTTATGGTGAATCTGTTAAACCATATCATGCGTGATCCAGAGAGAAAGATCCGCGAAGGCTGCATCGGCTTGGGCGGATTGGCTGGCGTAATATTCGGCTTGACCATCGCCACCGACAACAATGCGGAAGGGCTAGGATTCTTTATTACGACAGGGATTTTTGGCGGTATAGGCGCAGGCTTGGGAAGCATGGCGGCGTCGCTACTTTCTTATGCAGCGTTTCTACTGCTGTTGATTAGTCAGGGCCCGATTGGCTTTGCAATTCGTTCGCTGATTCTGAATTCAAACTAGGCGGTTAATACGCTTAACTAGCGCCAAGCTCAAGCCGGTGCTGATGTCATTAATACAAATGGAAACTTTTATTAAAGGAGAAATAATATGACAGTAAAACCCATCCCAGAGGGCTATCACACAGCGACTCCCTACCTCAGTATCTCAGGCGCTAAAGACGCCATCGAGTTTTATAAGCTCGCATTTGGCGCAACCGAGGTATTCCGCCTAAACACCCCAACCGGCGACATAGCCCACGCAGAAATCAAAATCGGCGATTCTCTGCTAATGCTCGCGGAATCCAGCGCAGACAGCCCTATGCCAAGCCCCGACACGCTGGGGGGATCGACATTTGCTATTCATCTCTACGTCGAAGACGTAGACAGCTTTTTTGAGCAAGCGATTGATGCCGGTGCCTTGGATATCAAATCGGTAGAAGACCAGTTCTATGGCGATCGTATGGGGACATTGAAAGATCCCTTTGGCCATATCTGGTTTGTCAGCACCCACAAGGAAGACCTGACACCGGAAGCGATCCGGAAGCGTGCTGAGGCTTTGTATAGCACATAGACAAACTCATAAATTTTTTAGGTGACAACAATAAGGCTTCGAAATCAATGAGCAACAATCCTATGCAGCTTGGTCGCGCCTTACTTAAAGTCAATATTGTCCGTTTTTACCGCCATTGCGAATCTTAGGGTCAGAGTCCAAGCAGGAGTAGCCATTAGTGGTTTTGATAAGAAAAGGTGGGCCTGACCCTCACTCTCATTCCATATATAGTCTCAAAATATTTATACCTGAGCACTAACAAACCCCACACACAGGTTTGCTTTTATCCGTCGCGCCCCTGAAAATGCTCCCATCAGTGCCTTCGGCGCCGAACAAGCTGCTCCAACACCAGAGAATCCCTAAATGTCGATACATTGGTACCCCGGCCATATGCGCAAGGCCAGCAACGAGATGATCGAATCATTGCCTCTGGTCAACTTGGTGATTGAGGTGCTCGACGCGAGAATTCCTTTTAGTAGCTCAAATCCGTTTATTCAGGATCTGGTCACTGAGAAGCCTTCGATCAAAATCCTCAACAAGTGCGATCTTGCTGACCCTGAGATCACTAAGGTCTGGCAGGACTACTACGAGCAGCAAGACAACACCAAGACTCTAGCGCTGGATCTGCAGCACTTTGATCCGGCCAAGCAGGTGATCGATCTGATCAATACTCTCTGCCCGCAGAAAGAGGGTCGCAATACCCTAGTGATGGTTACCGGTATCCCTAATGTGGGAAAGTCCTCGCTGATCAACTGTCTCGCTGGCCGCCATATGGCCAAGACTGGCAATGAGCCGGCGGTGACCAAAGGCCAACAGCGAATTAATCTGCGCAACGGCATTATGCTATTGGATACGCCGGGCATTCTCTGGCCGAAGATCGAGAACCCCAATGGCAGCTATCGATTGGCGACTACTGGGGCGATTCGCAATACGGCGGTGAGTTATGAGGATGTGGCGTTCTTTGCTGCAGAGTTCCTCTTGGAAAAATACCCAGAGTTGCTGCAAAAACGCTTTAAGTTTGAGACTCTGCCGCGCAGTGAGATTGAGTTGCTAGAAATCATTGGCGCTCAGCGTGGCTGTTTGCGCAGTCGCGGCCAAGTGGATCTGGAGCGGGTTTCAACAATTTTTGTCAATGAGCTGCGGGCTGGCACCCTGGGTAATGTGAGCTTCGAGACGCCTGAGATTATTGATGTTGAGATGCAGCAGGTTCAGGTATTGAGAGCCGAGAAGGAAGAGCGTGAGAAGCTGCGTTTAGAGAAAGCTGCCGCGCGCCGTCGCAAGGCTAAGGCTAACCGCAAGTAGCGGTTAGCTAATAACACTTGGTTAATCGCGCTTCACTAAGAGCACTTTACCAAGAGCACTTTACCAAGAGCTAAGTGCTAGACGTACTGCCCCGCCGCATAGCCTGAGGCCCAGGCCCACTGAAAGTTATAACCCCCCAGATGGCCGGTCACATCCACCACTTCACCGACAAAATACAGCCCCGGCTGGGTTTTGCATTCCATGGTTTTCGACGATAGCTGATCGGTGTCTACGCCGCAGAGAGTAACTTCAGCTGTGCGATAGCCTTCGGTTCCGGAGGGCTTTAACTGCCAATCCGAGAGCTGCTGAGCCACTGCCAATAATTGCGCATCGGGAATTTCTGCCATGGCGGTTTCGGCATACTTGGGCCAGTGCAATGTCTGTAATGCCAACACCAGTCCTTTCGAAAGATGCTGTGACAACAGATTGCGCAGCAAACTCTTGGCGCTGGTTTTCTTGTATCCGAGTAATAACTCACGGGCATCTTCGTCGGGCAATAGGTTGACTCCGATAGTCTGACCCGGCTTCCAATAGCTGGATAACTGTAGGGCCGCAGGACCACTGATACCTCTATGGGTAAAGAGCATATTCTCGCGGAAGCTGATGCCATTGACCGACATATCCACATCCACTGCTAGCCCCGACAGCGTTTCTGAGACCTGCTTGATGCCATCACTAAAGGTAAAGGGCACGAGGCCGGCGGTGCGCGGTAACAGACTCAAACCAAACTGCTCGGCTATTTCATAACCCAAGCCGCTGGCACCCATGGTGGGAATCGACAGACCACCGGTGGCGATCACCAGTGACTTGCAATGGTACTCACCGGTAGAGGTTTGCAGGCTGTAGCCCGGCTGGGCTTCAGCGGGTTGATCAATAGCCTTAACAGCCTTGATCTCACATTTGGTTTTAATCACCACCGCGGCCTGCTGACATTCATCGAGTAGCATAGCCAGAATATCTTTTGCCGACTCATCGCAAAACAGCTCGCCGTGTTTGCGCTCGTGATAGGCAATGCCATGACTTTCGACCAATTCGATAAACTGCCATTGGTTGTAGCGATTGAGTGCCGAGATACAGAAGTGCGGGTTATTGCAGAGATAGTTTTCTGGAGTGATATCGAGATTGGTAAAGTTGCAGCGTCCACCCCCAGACATAAGAATTTTTTTGCCCACTTTGTTGCTGCTGTCGAGGACTAAAACCGACTGTCCCCGCTGTGCGGCGGTAAAGGCGCAAAACAGTCCGGCAGCACCGCCGCCAATAATAATCACATCCGTCTTTTTCACGTTTGATCGTCAGCGGTTAAGGCATTCCAGCGTGCTGCGACAGTCTCGCGGCCCATGCCTTCCAAGAGGGCAATATTGCGCTCGGGAATCTGCTGCGGCATATCGACATTTTCCAGCGCGGCAGTGACCATCTCTTCACGCAAAAAATGAATCAGTGGATAGGGCGAACGATTGCTGAAGTGACTGGCGCTGTCTTTGTCTTCACCATCAAACAGATACTGGGGATGAAAACTGGCCAGTTGAATGGTACTGTCGAGACCCAACTCTTCCAACATGGCTTCGGCGTTGCCGAGAAAGTCCAAATAGTCTTCAAAGTTGTGCAGTGTGTTAGGCATCACTAGCAGGCTAGTGGCAATTTCGCCCTCGCTGCTCTGCTGAATCAAGTCCAATTCGGAGAGAAAGGCATAGTGCAGTTGCTCTACATTGTTAGCGTCGCAAATATGTATGCGCAGTGCCGGATCGGCGATCAGCGGGCGGGCAAAGGGACAGAGATTGAGCTCGACAATAAAGCGCTGCAGCCAGGCGCGGATATGCTTTTCAACTAGGCTAGATTTAACTTCAGACATGTTTGTAAGCGCTTCTAAAAGCGTCCTTTTACACAGGTGTTTCAACCGGGCTTTTAACTGGCCTTTTAACTGATATTTTAGTCGGCTTTTTAGTCGGCAATTGCCCGTCACAAAAAACGCGAGTATAGGCCT
>Ga0307488_10003604_pt1 | contig 12913 bp, 14 predicted proteins | sample SB02metaG_FD_202248 | JGI IMG/M metagenome (GOLD analysis project Ga0307488, IMG submission 202248) | Sea-ice brine microbial communities from Beaufort Sea near Barrow, Alaska, United States - SB 0.2 | ecosystem: Environmental > Aquatic > Marine > Coastal | place: USA: Alaska | collected...
TTAGATATTAGCATATTGATAATCTTTACGGGAACCATAATCGCCTCTAAGAATCATATTCCAAGAAACACTGGTACGTTCAGTTGATGTAGGTGGAACCCAATGTTGCAACCAAGATGGAAAAATTATACCAGTTCCAACTTCAGCATCAAATTGTATCATACTAGAATTTTTCCAGTTAGGTTTATTTTTTGGTTGTAACAAATTTGCTTGCGGTCTAGGATCAAAAAACTGAATTGGAGATGATCCTTTAGAAGCTTCAACATAATAAACACCAGACCATAAATTATTTGAATGTGTATGTGGTGGGTGTGACATTCCCTTACTCATATGATTTCCCCACATACTTGTCATTTCAAGTTTATCATACTCATATTCTAATTTAGTTAAAATATCTTTTGTAGTATGATAAACTGTTTCTACTAGGGGTTTGAAAGAAGATATTTTATAAAGATCATCTTCTGTCTGCATATCATCTTTAGTCTTAATATATGCTGACATATGTGCATGTGTATCACTTCCTAAATCAGCAGTAAATTTATAAACCATTGTAGGAAATGCTGTAAACTCATCTATACTAACTTTTACATCAACCATGTCACTATACTCCACCTTTCGCCTTTTGTTACTTTTTTCACTTCATGTGGAAACATAAAGTTTGACGGGAAAATTAATGCAGAACCAGCCTCAGGAGTATATTTTTCTTCTGCGACATAAAAATCCCCCCCTTCATAATCATCATTTAAGAAAAACAAAACTGTTGCTTGAGGATATCCATATGTTTGTCCATGAGAATGATGAATATTATCACAATGAGGCGACATGAATCCATCAACACCGTAACGATTTAATCTAAAATCTGTATGATGAACACAAGAAAATCTGTCATGTTCTTTTGCATATATGTTCATAACTTCAATGACAGAATTTTTTAGTAATGGATATGGTTTATGTGTATCAGAACACCAACATTCATCCATTCTAACTCGTTCTTCGCTATTATTAACAACACCTTTGTTATTTGAATACGTTGAAGCGTACCAATCCCAAGGATAATTTATTATAGATTTGCATCCAGCATCATCTATAATATTTTTATAATGTCCAATCCACTTTTTCATTAAAATCCACCAGCCACAAACTTCTTCCAATCTTGAGCATGTTTGATATCCCAACTGCGATTGTCGATTGACTTGATAACACCTTCAATAAATTGAACCAGTGTTTCGTAGTACTCAATCTTTAATTCTATGTCAATGATATCATCATCAGAATTTATGTAAACTCCTAAATCTGTTTTTAAAACTTTGAGATCAAAAGGTTTAGCAGCATAAATTTTAGCATCAGATTTACCACCATAGTACTCCCATTTCTGACGATACAATCTCTTGTGATCAGCCTTTAATTGAAACGTAAATAAACGGTACTTAGACTTATAGTCTAACCATTTCGGTTTGATGATTTGATTTTTATAGGATTGTTGGTGTAGGTCTTCATCATCTAATATAATAAGGTCTTCTTTGGCTTCCGCCTGCAATTCACTTAACTTATCCATTTACTCTCCATCATAAAGGTATTATTTTATATTGTTGATACTTAAAAGTAGCACCACAAGATATATTATTAGCGTCAGTTGCTCCTTGATCAAAATCAAGACTATCTAGAGATATTGGAAACATATCTCTAAATCTAATTTCAACAATAGGGTTATTTTTATTACTAAGAATTGTTAATGTTGCATCTGAATATAATGATCTATCTCCAGTCAACGATGACTTAGAAGTGTTTAAAGAACTAGTATCAGCTGTCTCATCTCTAAATGTTTTATATTGTTGTCGGCTATCTGGAAAACCTAAACCCGTAATCCAATCATGTAATGATAGATAGTTTTCTAGATATTCATCAACAATAAATGAGAGAGTAAAATCTTCAAACTCTGTTTTTTCACCAACAACAGGTATATTTACAAAAGGAGTTGCCATTTCTGTATTAGGTACAGAAACTCCTGGCACATTACAAGCAGTAGTAAAGAATTCAACTTTAGGAAGTTGATTAATAGTAAACCTAAATTGAGATGGATTTAAATAATCCAACTTATCTGGTTGTCTAGATAATGCTCCTGAGTTCGCCATACACTTATTTATATGTTCTAAAAGCATCGTCTTAGGATAAAAAAAAGAGGACGCCCGAAAGCGCCCTCTAAGTTTTTAGTCAAGTTTCTTATTAAAGAAACCAATCTTACATGAGATTGGCAACTTTAACTCTACGGTAGTAAGAGTTAACACCAGCATCGATAGATGCATCAGTGTTCTGCGTGTCACCCGCAGCAGCTGCACCAGCAGCAGCAAATGGGTTAGCAGCCATACCGTAACGAGTTTTGAACCCGATTTTAGGTTGGAACGTATTTTCACCAACCGCACGAACCATTTGCAACGGAACGTATGGGCAGTAGAACATACCAGCGTCATAAGGAGAAGAACCCTTATAACCAACAACGTAGTACTGAGAAGCAGATACGTTGGCAGCATATGGATCAACATAGACCTTATAACGACCATTGAGAACACCAGCAAAAGTTGTTGTTGTGTCATCAACGTTTAGTGCGTTGTTAAGAGCAGGCGTGTAGTCAAGGATACCAGCCATTTGCAATGCAGACGCAACGTCAGCAGAACACATTAACATGTTACCTTTACCACGGCGAGTCCGTTGACCAATTGCATTGGCATCACGTTCGATACCAAACATTAGACCTTTGAACTTCTCAACCGACCAACGACCATTGGAGTCAGTGTCGAGATCGAAGATACCAGCAGTTGTTGTGTTAACTTGAGCACCTTTTTCAGCAGCGACATAAACACGGCGAACAACTTCACGGTTAATCTCAGCAAGAATTTCAGAACTAAGAATGTTTGCAAGTTCTGTTTCAGCGTCAAGACCATGAATTGCTTTCAAGTCTTGTGCAAGTTCCATCGTGTACTCGGCCTTCAGAGCACGGGTAACGGCAGTAACCGTTGACTTGTCGATGGAGAATGACATCTCAGCAAAAGCATTTGTGGATGTATCACCCAATGCTTCACCTTGAGCAGTTGTCTGACCAGTTGCACTTGTGTAAGTACCAGCAGAAGGACTGTCGTTAAGAACGGCAGGGTTTGTTTCTGTAGCCCCAACATCGCCACCACCAGTTGTACCAGCAGCGTTTTGGTTTGAAATATCAGGCATTGATTCATCAACGAGAGCTTCAGCACCATCGGAAGATGCGAAAGAAGCACGCATTGCAAAGATCAGACCCGTAGGACCAGTCATTGGTTGAACACCGCAAATGTCATATGCAATGAGGTTAGGCATTGCACGGCGAACGAGCGAGATCAAAATTGGATCCCAATTAGAAATGGAACCACCAGTTGAGTTAGTAGGTGCAGCTTCGGAAAGGAAGTTTGCATCTTCTCTCATGGCTTTTTCTTGGTTTTCCAAGATAACAGTTGTGACCGCACGGCGATATGAATCCTCAATCTTAGGAAGATCAGGGTGTTCTAGGACGGGCGCCCACTTTTCTTGTAGATGTTCTGTTTGAAACATTGAGTTTCTCCTTATTATATTTTCTACAGTTATTTATAAATTATGCACTTTTCGAGCGACTGATCGCCGACATGTAAGCACGAATGCTATCAGTCGTATCAATGTCCTGTGCAGTCTCACTATTTTCATCATCAAATACGAAAGATTGTGTTTCACCAAGAGTTTTGGGGAAATAACTTTCTTTCAAAGTGTCTAGTTTGGCCCGGAAGGAATCTTCAGAAACAAAGTCAACATCTTCTGTCAAGGATTTGAATTTCTCAGCTTCAGTACTAGCAAGATCATATGAAACTTCACTAGTAATCTGTTCTCTTGTGAGAGATTCTACCACTTTCTTTTTCTCAACGTTCTCTTCAATCATACCGTTGAGTTTTTCTTCTAACTCAGCAATTTTAGTTGACTGAGCTTCAAGAACGTCATATTTTTCATCTGGAACATCAATGTAATGATCTTCAAACAATTGTTTTAGACCAACAATGAAATCCTCAGCAATTTCACCCTTTAGACCACGTTCAACAGCAAGTTCATTCTCTTTCATCCACTCTTCGACAACATAACCAAGATAGTCATCAACCTTAGTTGATAAGCCTTCTTTGATTGTCTCAGTAGCTTCTGAAAGAGCAACACTGTAGCCTTCTTCCATTCGTACAACTTCACTACGGATTTTAGATTTAACAGCAGCTTCAAAGATTGTAGCTGCTTTGTTTTTAAATTCTTCAGAGAGGTCTTCACCAGCAATCAATGCGTCAACATCTTCTTTGACATTAATTGACTTGATTTTTTCTTCGATAGCATTTTTTTCTGCCTCAAGTTTTTTAAGTTCAGAAAGAGCAGCTTCATCCATCTCTTCAGCAGGAGACATCATATTTTCATATGCAGCTTTAAGATCGACTGCTTTCATGCCTTCCATTTTTTTCATCATTTCTGCTTTTAACATTTCTTTAGTCATATGTTTTCCTTCAGAAACAACTTCACCTTCCTCTGGAACGTGACTAGCTGCCAACTTCTGAGGAGCATCTGCTTTACCAGCACTCTTTTGTTGTGCATCACCAGAAACAGCTTTAGCAGAAGCAGATGCTTTCTTGCCAACTTCTTTTTCTTTACGGTCTTCGTCAGCACCAGCTTCAACTTTTGCTTCTGGGTCTGCGCCGCCGAGGTCTTCTTCATCGTTGACCTCATCTTTTACTTTTTGGGGAGCATCTGCTTTTCCACCCGAATCGGATGGTTGACTGGCTTCTTCTAGTTCTGCCAATACCTCTGCTTCAAGCTCCTCAATTGTTTTTTCTAATTCGGACATGGAATGTCTCCTTTTGCATTTATATTATTTATACTTTATAACATTTTGAGGAATTTGGCGAACTCTAAAGCTTCTTTGTTCGCCTCTCTTTGACGTTTTTTAACATCAAATTCTGTTTTTAACTTAGCAACGTGGGCTTCTACCAACGCACCGTGATTCCAAACCCACTCTTTACCCTCCATAATACCCTCAACAAAAGCGTTGGGTGCAGAAGGATCAGCAACAATATCAGCAGCTGTTGCAAGGTAAAAATCATCTCTCACATAGTTAGCACCACCTTTCTGTGCTAAACTTCCCATGCCTCTAGATGAAACGCCTAATTTAGCACCTTCATCCATAAGGTTTTTAACAATCTTTCCCATTGGTGTATCCATAATTTTTGCCTCACCAATGAAATTTTTACCATCTGGTGTCAAAGAAGTAATCATGTGAGACACTCTTTCCAAATTGACGGTTGGACCGTCTGGATGTCCCAGTTCACCAAATGCACGATTTTCTTTGATAAAGTTTTTATTATATTTATTAACTTCGTTATTTAAAATTTCCATAGGATACACACGACCATTACGATTTTTGATATCAGCCTGCATAAAGATACCACGAATCTTATAACTCTTTCCACCATCTTCTTTTTCTTCAGTGATGTACTCGACTTCTTCTACGGCTTCTGAAAATAATTTTACGGTCTGCATCTCATATCCCCTATGTAGTATAGTTTTCATCTTTTTTGAATTCGATTATAACAAACCCAGATGTACCAAAGGTAGTTATTTCATGGTCACCAGAAGTTGCTGTTGTATTTGCCGCAGTGCCAGGAATAACGCCAGCAGAACCATCATAGTGTCCAGTTCCGGCAAGTCTAATCTGAACAATATCTGTTCCAGAAGATACTTCTTGAATTTCAACATGACCAGTATCATCATCAGCACTACCTTGAGTCAATGCCCACCAAAGTCTAGCGATGTGTAGTTTTGCACCGTTTGCATGGCCATCTAATCCACTTGCATCTAAAATAGCGGTATTTAAAGCTGCATCATCTTCGATGTCAACTTTAATTGTAACTGTTCCACCAGCGCCGGGTGCATTAACAACGGTATCTCTGAGTGTTCTTGTAACAATGGCCATCCTCTAACTCCTTAAATCGACAACATTTCTTTTTCAAAATATCTCATAAGTTCTTTCTCTGGAACTCTATATTTCTTTGAGATATCAGAAATAGTTTTTTCAAAAGTATTTAGGAAATCTGAAGGTTTAGCATCCATTTTAACAAAAATATCGTCTACAGCATCTCTTAATTTAGGAGAAAGCTTCTTATACTCTTTAGATTTTCTGTGTTCATCTTTTTCTACAACTGTAGATTTATAGACTTCCTCAATCCTGTTCATTTTTTACGCTCATTGTGCTAACAAAAGTTCCTGCTAACTCTTTTCTTTTTGTTTCTAAAGCATCTCCAAGTTTTAATGATAATGCAGAATTAAATTCTGTTTCTGCACCAACATTATCACCATTAGATAATGCATCAACCATTTCTTTACTCATTATTTATCTCCTCCATTTTCAGTTGCTTTTGCTTGAGCTTTTGCTTGTTGAGCAGCACCCATTGCTTGAGCAGCTTGTGCTTTCTTCAATTCATCCTCTGGGTCTTCTTCACCTTTAAAAGCACCATAATCTTGAGCACTTACAGGAGCTCCACCAACTTCTGGATAACGAGTAACCCCATCTCCCTCTGGAGGCAAAGCGATACCACCATCCATTGGATCAGTATCAAGTTCTCTCTTAATTTGATCTCGCATTTCATCAATTTGAGTATCATTCATTCGTAATACATGCTTGAGAACATATTCCTTACTAAAGAATGTTCCAATATATGATTGAATTGAATCTAAGGTTTGAATACGATCATTAATAAGTTCAGCTTCTTTAAGTTCTGCAAAATGACCATCCTTCAAGAAATCATATTGGATATGTTCTTTCATAACATCCCAATCGTCTAAAGAAATTATACCCTTTAATAATAACTGAGTTTTTAACATGTCAGTAAATAGTGGTGTAAATTTCTTTCTAATCTTTTGAATAAATTTAGTAAACTTCAGTTCGTCCCTAGTAATATCAGTTGAGCGACCCATACTAAAACTATTTTCTGCTTCTAATCTTGAAATAGGAACATTAAGTGACCGATACAATTTCTGTCTGAAATATTCAATATCGTCAATCTCTCCTAAATTTTGACCACCAGCAAGAGTAGTAATTTCTGTACCTCTACCACCTTCACGCCGTGGAAGCCAAAAATCTTCTAACATACTCATTTGATTTCTATCATCTCGTATTTCACCAGTAGATGCATCATACACTAACTTGTTACGATAACGATTCATAACATCTTTAAGATACTGTTCTGCTTTTACTTTAGGTAAGTTACCAACATCAATGTAGAAAATACGTCTTTCAGGCGCTCTTGATATACGATATATAACAAGTGCATCCTCAATCATACGCAATTGATTGACAGGTTTAATTGCCTTATGCAAATAAGACAAAACTTTCCCACCATTTTGATCAATTACACCAGACGGGCAATATGAAATCGCATCTGCTGCAATTTTTAAACCTTGATTTGCTCCACCGTATCCAGCAGAGAAAAGACCTTTTTCATTATAGATATAATACTCATCAATCTTTGTAATCATATCTACGCCGGTTTTAGCATCTTTATCTTTTTTAACCTGTCTAGCTTTCTTGATCTTAATAGGGTCAATATATCTTAGATCAATAATACCTCTTTTAGGATTTTTAGTGTCAATGACTTTATGATAGAAAACTCGACCATCAACATACCATCTACGCACAATATCATGACCCTTTTGATCCCATTCCAAAAGAGATAAAATTTTATCAAATTCTTTTCTAATTTCTCTTTTAATTTTATCTGGATATGGAAGTCTATCAGTCCTGAGAGTTACCGATTGTGATACCTCATCAGCTGTAACAGCTTCATTGATGATATCTTCAATTGCACTATCACATTCTGGTTGTTGTGCAATATCTCTATATCTACGAATTAAGTCTAGTTCTGTTTTTTCACGACCATCAGTATCTAAAACTTGACCAAAGAAGCCGCCACCAGCAACATCTATAGCGCCGTCATCAGGAGTTGGGGTGGTGAATACTTGTTCACCACCCGTTTCCTTTTTAGCCCGATTAATTGTAAAACCGAAAAGTTCAGCCATAATATTTAATTTCTCCCTACTCCTTTATTTAGTAGGTTTATAAATCCACTTATATAGAAATGCCAACAGTAATAGACGCTCCAGTTGTTTCAACTTCATTCGTTAAGAAATGTTGATATCTGAAATCTACTGTAAACTCTTCAACGGCAGTTGCTGCATCAGTAGTAAGATCAATACTACTAATGTTCAACGGCCAAGCATTGATGAACTTATATTGTTTTAGAATTGTATCATCCTTATCTAACTGTGATACAGTCAAATCAGCACAGTATGCCAAACTATTAGATTCACCTTGACCTGTTGCAAGGTTGTTGATGGCGTTTGACCACTGTTCCATAGCGTTACGAATTGCAAAATCTGTATCGTTAAGGAATGTAACTTGCCAAGGATCAGTAAATTCTCTATCCCCTGCAAGAACTATTTGTCTTCCTCTGAAGGGAATTGCAATTTCGGTTAATGACTGACCTGGCAAACTAGTAGCTTTGCATAGAAAAGAAGCTTTTCTAATATCATAATTACTAATTCCAGGCAACTGAGGAACCAAAACTTCTACTTTAAATTGGTTAGCTCTGGCACCGCCACCAATAAGTTGGGCTCTAAATTGATCTATTGTTCCAACCATTTGTATTTACCTCCTAAAAATTACCAATTACTTCACTGAACTCAACACCTGTGCGAACTGCAACAAAGTTAAGCGAGATGAAGTTAATTGATCTTGCTGGTTTAATATAGATATCTGCAATAAATTCGTTTCGGTCAATGACTTCGCCTGTGTTATTGGTGCCATCAGCAACAACTTGGAAATCAGTAATACCTCTACGACCCTGCACATCCCGCAAGAAGGGTTCAACTAAGTTACGGAACTGAGCCCGTGTAAACTCATCGTTAAACTCAAAGAGTTGGAATTTAGCAGCAGTGGCAATTGCCTTCTCAAGAACAAGGAACAAACGGCGCACGTTAATGCGATCAAATGCACTTGGTTTTGTGAGAGCAGTTTTGTCACCAAAGAGAACTACACCTTGGCCAGGGAAGTCAACTACTGGGTTGATCCGAGCCTTGTAGAGAATATCTCTTTCTGCCTGTTGTGGATTATATGCAAGTTTAATTGCACCACGAATGTTACCACGGTTATAACCACCTGGCGAGAACCACGGATCAGCAACACTGTCTGTGAATGCACAAAGACCAGCGATGTCACCGTTCAAAGGAACATAACGATATACATCATTGTACTTGTCGTACATATATTTGTATCCACTGTCATAAACCACATAAGAGGATGATGGTAGTGTATCAAAAGAGTTTTTGACGTTCACTGTTTGTGTATTTGAACTTTGAACATTTACAACTGACTCACGAGCAGGTGAAATAAACGCAACGCAATCTTTGCGTAGTTCAGCAAGATCAGTAATCATTGTTCCATGTGTATCAAATTCATCACCGGCAGTACCAAAAGAACTTCCTGTAACTGTAACGGAAGGACCACCCAGAATAAAGTTAATGTCATGGAGTTCAGCATTAGCAAACAAGTCATATGCAGTTCTCTTTTCACCAAGTGAAACTGCATAATCATCTGTTCCGCCTGTAAGACTGTCTAATGTTGGTGCATCAACAGCAGTGAATGAACCAGCATCTGTATTCAAGATGATGTTTTCTCCATCAGTTTCATCAATGATGTTATCACCTTCATCTGATCCAGTTGCATCGGTTCCGTTCAAAATAACGGCATTTGACGCATCAAGGTCTGTTCCCCAGTTAGTACCGGCTCCAAGATGATCCATCCAGTAGATAAATGCAGATTGAGTATATAAAATATCTGCATAATAGTTTGTTCCACCTTGTGGAGTTTTTGCATTTGGATTTTTAGAAAGAGCAGAGTATGTTTCCAGAACTGCAAGTGTACGTTGACCAGCAACATTTTCTGCAAAACCAGAAATTTTACCAGTTGTATCATATACTACAATATGCATTTCGTCAGCAGAACCTCGACCTTGATTAGTTGACCAAGTAGATGTGCCTGGAGCAGCATCAAAAAGATCGTAAAATTTCCAACGGCGTCTGATGAAAGAATTATTAGCAAGAGAAGCAACAAGACCTGTTCCACTTGGATTATCCAACTCACGAATTGTAATCGTATTGTTTGAAGTATCTCTAGCAGTTACTTCGTACTCTCTACCAGCATGACCTGTAGCAGGAGTTCCAAAACCACTATCTGTGAAGAATGAAACAATATCACCGACATTGATCACATTACTTGCAAGATCAACATCATCAACTGTGATTGATGTAGCACCACTTGCAACCGCACCATTAACTTGGTTTGCACCTGTGATATCTTGAGAAAATGCAGTTGCTGTTGCACAAATTGAAACAGCAAGGTTATTTCCTAAAGAACCAGCATCTCTTGCAGCCCATGGTCCAACACTACCTTGACCACTTCTAAACGAATTGGTGTAATGATCTGTATCTCTGATTAGAAGTCCAAGATTTGAACAGGCGTTCAAAACAGCAGACTCACAACGCACTACCTTGAGTGCATTGGAATACTGCAAAAAGTTTGCAGCAGTGTAAAAATATTCAAAGTTATCTGCATTTGGTTTACCAAAAATCGCAACCAACTCAGCCTCTGAACCAATATTAACAACGGAAGCAACTGGACCTTTTTCGAAAGGTCCGGCTAAAGCACCGATATTAGTTTGGACAGAAGGAACGATGTTTGATAAATCGATTTCTCTTACATGTACGCCAGGCGACACTAAAAAACTCATTTCCCTTACTCCTTTTATCTGTAGAGAATTAACTCTACGTTAGAGTTATTCTTTTCATTACGAATATTTATAAAAAATAGATTCCTAAACACTCTTTTTATATGCGAAGATTCTTATAAATAAAAACATGAATGATCATTACGAGAAATACAAAGAAACAATCAAAAGTGTATCCAAACGAAACTATCGTCAACGTCTTGTGTGGCTAAATGAATACCTTGCTGAGAAGTCATGTTCTCATTGTGGTGAAAGTGAAACAGTTTGTCTTAAATTTCATCCACATCATAATAAAATAAGAAAGTTAACTCAACGTAAAGGTATGAATGACGAAAGCAGAAAAGAAATTAATCAATTAATTAATCAATCAAGTATCCTTTGTTCAAACTGTTTCATTAAACTAGATCATGATCTTATTGAGTTTATATAGTGAATTACCAATTTGAACGATTGTCTCTAATTACTGGATTCCATTTAGTTCCATATTCATCAGTCATTTGACCAGAATTTTCTTCTTCAAGACCATCAAGCACAAATCCAAATGGAGCCATATCTTGTTCCAATGAATCTTGTTGTTCTCTCATCATGGTTGCACGAACATCTTGATCAGACAATTCTTTAAAATATTGTTGATCTGTTGCCCATGCGAACATAAACAAACATGCAACTAAATCATCGTTGCATCCTTCGTCAGCCTCAAACGATTGCCCTTTAACAATGAATGTAGATAATTCTGTTATGACTTCTAAATCTTCGACAATAAGTTTATTGTCCTCTACTAACTGTTTAAGATTGGAACAACCAATACGTTTTACAGCTTTAGTGGTTCTTACTCCTAATTGCGCTCGGCCACCTGAGAACCCCCCTCCAAGGACTTGTCCCGCTCGCCCACGCATGGAAGCCATAATTAGGTTGTCATACTCCAAGTCAAACTGCATTGCATTAGCAACTTGTTCACCTATGTCATTTACTTCAATCATAACAAATGCTTGATTATATGCTCGAGCAACATCATGAATTTTTGCTGGAAATAGAAGAGGTTTTAATTCATTGTCTCTAAACTTTGCAACAATTTTATATGGAATTTCTGTAACATCCACCACCACAAATGCTGAATAATCATTCTTTGTTCCTCTAGAAACATCAGCTGTAAGAAAATATGTGTGGTCTTCTTTTGGAGCAACATGAACATCCAATCCAGCATTAGATTGAATTGGAGCCCTATACGTCAACATTTTAAGTTTAGCTGGTGTTATTAGTGTATCAATGGACCCTAAAAACTCACACTCAAATTCTGTGTTAAATTGAGATTGAGAAGTGTTTTTAATTGTTTCTTCTTTCCACTTATCATCTCGGCCAGGAACTTCACTCCAATGAACCTCAATAGGAATATAAGTGTTACGACCTTCCTCTGCATCTACCCATAACTTGTAGAACATATTCATACCATGTGGTGTAGAAACAATCATCACCTTGGTTGTCTTACCCGAACTTATTGTAGGGTAGACTGAACTGAAAAATTGTTCTGCTACGTTAGACGGTACATATGCAAACTCGTCTAAGAATATAATATTATAAGAGCCACCACGAACGGCACTAGCACTAGTAGAAGAGGCCAGTATTTTACTACCATTTTCTAACTCCAAGCTACCTTTGTTCCAAGACATTACACCCTGTTGCAACCATTTAGGTAAATGTTCGTATGCGAGTTGTAAACGTGATAGTAAGTCACGGGCAGTCGCAGCTTTGTTTGCAAGTATTGCAATATTAACACTTGGATTGAATAGTGCAAAATGCAAAAGATAAGATACCATAATTGTAGATTTACCTGATTGTCTAGGTAATTTACAAATGGTAAAACGATTGCTATGAAATGTACCAATCATTTCTTTCTGGAAGTCATACATCTTAAAAGGAATAAGACCCTCATCGAGGGAAACAATCTTAACATAATTTTCTATAAAATGTTGTGGACTATCCATACATTTTTGATATTCAACAAGTTGTTCTTTTGTCCATGATTGAGCGACATTGGCCCTTTTTAAATTTGG
>Ga0307488_10003605_pt1 | contig 12912 bp, 11 predicted proteins | sample SB02metaG_FD_202248 | JGI IMG/M metagenome (GOLD analysis project Ga0307488, IMG submission 202248) | Sea-ice brine microbial communities from Beaufort Sea near Barrow, Alaska, United States - SB 0.2 | ecosystem: Environmental > Aquatic > Marine > Coastal | place: USA: Alaska | collected...
GCGTTTGCGAGCCTCGGCCAGCATCTGCTCTATCTTACCCTTTGATAATTCATCCAACTCAGTCTGCAGAGCCACCGCTTTCTCATCCGTTGGCTCGAGCGCAGAAAGCTGTTTTTCTTTTTCTCGGATGGCGCGGGACAATTTCCGAGCCTCCACATCGCTTACCTTGCGGAGCAGTCCCGGGTCGGTCTCATTCGCCAGAGCAGAGAGGTAGCGATAATATTCTAAGGCGTTGTCGTAATCCTCAGTATTGAAATAAATATCGGCTAATTTCCGAGCCGCCTCGCGATCTGGAGCACCGGCTTGGTGTGCTTCGTAGACAAGCCTCGCTAATTCCTCCGGCGATTCATCGATCGAAACTACCTTATCCTCGCCGCCCGCATCCTGTCGCTGTTTGACCAACTGGGCAAAAGAAGACGTCTCGATCCCACCCCGCTTCATCGACCGCCGCGCCGCCGATTCTTTGGATTTATCGCGGGCCTCCAGATCCATCGGTTTTTTGCGCAGGATCTCCTCAAAAATTTTGGAAGCCTCGTCGTATTCCTCGATCCGCATCAGGTAATCACCCAGTTCGTGTGGGGCACTGGTATTTTTAGGATCCAAGGCAATCGTCTCGAGAGCAAAGCGAGCAATCGCCTCGAAGGCCCTCAATTGCTTCTGGGCCTGATCAATTTTGCCCTTTGCTCCCTCATCCGAAGCTCCCTTGAGCTCTTTACGCGCTGTCTCCGCTGCCGCCTCAGCGGCATCAAATAAATCCTTGTTGGCTGGCCCACCCCTGGGGTTGGTTTCCAGCGCCTTTTCGGCCATTCCCATTGCTCCCTTCCAGTCGCCGGATTCGATAAGTTTTTTAATTTTACCTCGTCCAAGAGAAAGTCCACCTCCGGATAATCCGAGGAAGCCAGACTTCGCAGGAGAGCGTCCAATCTCAGCTTCACGAAGCAATCTCCGCCCAGCCAAAAACTCCGGTTCATCGGCGACCAGCGGGCCAAGCAGGGAAATGACCAAGTCAAAATTGCCCATTTCGAGGGCACTCAGCGATTTGAGGTAAACAGCTCGCTTGGCAGGGGAAAAATCTTTTTCAGTCTTCACGGGTGATTCGCCATATTACCACTCTAGAGGCTCCCACGCAATCTAGGTTCAATCGCCGGAGTATCGGGATAACTACCCAAAATTCGGGCAAAAGGACAGACGCCCATCAGCTCGGTCAGCGCGGAAGCCACCTTGGCTTCCGCGGCGTGGCCCGCCAGATCGGCGAAAAAATAATACTCCCAAGCCTGCCGTTTTGAGGGGCGACTCTCGATGCGGGTCAGGCTGATTCCCGCCTTCTCAAAGGGAGCCAAAGCCTTGGCCAAGGCTCCGGGCTGATCCTTGAGGGCAAACATGACCGAAGTTTTGTCCTGTCCTGAGGGCCGGGAGGCCTTGGTGCCAACAACAAGGAAGCGGGTCACATTGCTGGAAGAATCTTGAATCGATGGCGACAAAACAGACAGACCAAATTCCTCAGCTGCCAGACCTCCGGCGATAGCCCCCGCGCCCTCTTCTGCGGCAAGTTGGGCCGCCCGCGCCGTACTGGAGACCTCGACACATTCGGCCAAAGGCAGATGCTCAGCCAACCAGAGACGGCACTGCCCAAATGGCTGGGGGTGAGAGTAAACCTTACGAATTTCCTTGAGCGGGCCAGATCCGAGCAGATTCAGCTCGATCGGGAGAAAAACCTGGGCACAAATTTGGAGGGAAGTGGAGGTTAGGCGGTCGAGCGTTGCGCTCACCGCTCCTTCTTGTGAGTTCTCAATAGGAACCAGTCCGTAGTGGGCCCGCCCACGCTCTACCGCCTCAAAAACCTCTCCGATTGTCCGCTGGGAGATCAACTCAACCGCACTACCAAAATGCCGCGCTGCCGCTTCATGGCTAAAGGTTGTCCTTGGTCCAAGAAAGGACACCTTGATCGTCTGCTCAAGGGCCCGCATGGAAGAAAGGAGCTCGCGATAAATCGCCCGCAAAGAGGATTCGGGCAGGCGGCTTTGATTGGCCGCAGCCAAACGACGAAGCAGGGCCTCCTCCCTTTCCGGAGCATAGTAGGACTCTCCGCTTTTATCTTTATGATGCCCGACTTCTTCGACCAGTGCGGCCCGCTCACTGAGCAAATCCAGCAGACGATTGTCCACCCCGTCAATTGCCTTACGTAATTTATCTAAACTCATGGTGCTTCCTCCAATGCCAGCTTCTTCTCTTCATCGGATGACTCCGCTGGGATATCGTCCCTAGCAGGTGCCTCCTCTGCTGCCACCGGCAAGGGCAAATCTTCTGGGAGGCTCTCCTTCTGCGGGACGAACGGTAGCTCAACTCTTTGCAACTCAGCACAGTTGGGTAACTCTTCCAAAGACTTTAGCCCAAAGTGCTCAAGGAAAAATTCGGTGGTTCCATAGAGCAAGGGGCGCCCGGGCACTTCGGCCCGTCCGGTGATACGGGCCACCCCTCGTTCTAGAAGGGTATGCATCACCCCGTCCACATTGACTCCACGTACCGCCTCCATGTCCGCCCGGGTGATCGGCTGCCGGTAGGCTATAATCGCTAGGGTCTCCAAGGCCGACGGACTCAGTCGAGTTGGACGGTTCTCCGGAAAAAGCTGACGCACCCACGGGACTACGTCTGGGGTGGTTACCGCTTTCCATCCTCCAGCGCTCTCGACAAGACGAAATCCACGATCCTGCACCGCGTAGTCTTCCTCTAGCTCGGAGAGGGCCGCCATGATCTCCTCCGCCTTGGTTTTGGCCAGAGCCTTGACCACTTCATCTTCCGGGGCCGACTCGGCCGCCCCTTTGAGGTATTTAAGGCACTCGCCCGCCGACAGCGGCTTGTCAGAAGCGAAAAGCAACGCTTCAAGAACTCGGGTAAGGGGACTCATAAAATTGAAGAATGTAAGGATTTTCTATTTTGCGAAAGTCATCAACCGCAAATACCGATTCATTCTTCCGTAGGGACGGATTCTTGGCGGCGCAGCATGATAGTACCGAAAGACTCATCCTGCACCACCCGAACATGCCGCAAACGCACCAACTCGAGCAAGGCGAGGAATGTCGCCACCACTTCCGTTCTAGTGTACTGCCCGGAAAAGAGTTCTTCAAAGCGGAGCGGTTCGGTCTGGGGAAGGACCTTGAGAACAAATTCGATTTTTTCCGAGACAGTGAAGGTGTCAGCCTCAATCTCTCGTTCCGCTCCCCGGCTTTTCTCAATCTTGGCCAGCACCCGTTGAAAGGCGGCAACGAGGTCAAGAGCCCCGATCTCGCTAGCGAGCAAAGCCGCCCCACCATCCGTTGGCGGAGCCGCTGGGGCTCGACCGAATAATTTTGCGGCCAATTCTTGACGATCCCGCAGGTCGCCGGCGGCTTCCTTGAATTTCTTGTATTCGATGAGCTGACGGATCAGTTCCCAGCGAGGGTCCTCATCCTCCCCCTCCTCGTCGGCCGGACCTTGGAGATCAACTGGGAGCAAGGTCCGACTCTTGATGAAGAGCAAATTGGCTGCCATGACGATAAAATCTCCCGCGATCTCCACATCAATCGACTCCAATGCCTCAAGGTAGGCTAGGTACTGGGTGGTGATTCTTCCGATCTCGATATCGTAAATGTCCACTTCGTCCTTACGCACTAGGTAGAGGAGAAGGTCGAGCGGGCCCTCGAAGACATCGAGCCTGACCTTATAGGCCGTATCGATCACAAACGTTGATTACAGTCCACGCTTACGGCGCTCGGCAGCCAGCTGCGTCTTGTGCTTTTTCGAAGTAATCAGCCGCGTCTTACGCTTGCGCAATTGTCGGGAGAGTTTGTTGATAACCAGATCAATAGCAGCGTAAAGATCATTCTCCCGATCCTCCGCGTGAATATCTGGACCGGGGAGGGCAAGGTGAACCTTGACGACGTAGTTGTTCTTTTTCTTCGTCTCGTCGTGCATCAGAACGACATGCGCCCCGATGATTTGATCCGACTGGACGTCGAGATGGGCTAATTTCGTTGCTACATAGGCATTGATCGCTCCCGTGAGCGCCAGATGACGCGGGCTCAGATGAATATGCATACGTCCTAATAAACCACGCTTGAGCTCCCACCGCCAATCCAAATGAAGACCTAGCAGTTTAAGCAGACCCCCCCTGCCGATGAAATCTCTTCTGCCTCCGGATAAAATTTTTGCGACTGAGACTTTTTTTACCGATTTACAAGACCGATCCGATCACTTCCGCAACACCGCTTCCCCTTCCGCCAAGCGAACACAAAAAAACCGGGCTGACCCCGGTCTGTTGTTCAAGCTCCCAATCATGGCTATTTTCTCAAGAGCATCTCATACATTTCTTCCACCGCCCGAGCTTGGGTACGGGCGTCATAGTAGCCCAGGGCCTTGTTTCGTGCGGCACGGCCGACTCGACCTCGTAGATCGCTAGAATCCAGTAAGGGGCTAAGCTTTGCCACGAAATCACGAGAATTCCCTGGCTCCGCCGTGACCCCCCCCACCCCGTCACCAAGAATCTCCGCGCAACCATCCACCGCCGAGACAAGCGAAGGTAAACCGGAGGCCATCGCTTCGAGCAGAGTCATGGGGGTTCCCTCGTAGTGCGAGGTCAGCAAAAATATATCGGCAGCAGCCAGAACAGTTTGAGGATTTTGCAGACCGATCAGATGCACATTAGGGGGCGCCTCGGCCTGAATGGTCGCTTCTTCGGGACCAGCGCCGGCCAGAATGAATTGAGCAGCGGGGAACTCTTGGGCGATCTGGAGAAAAAGAGGCCAATTTTTCTGAGGATGCAAGCGCCCTAAGCCCGCAACAACCACAACTTCTGGATCAAGGCTCAATTCCGAGCGTGCCGCATCTCGGGCGGAGGCCTCTGCAGGTTGAAAATGTTCCATATCCACCCCATTGGGCAAAAACGTTACCAAGTCACGGGACAACCCCACCTCGTCCACAAGGGCCTCCCGCGTGGATTGGGAAACAGCGATAACCTGAGAAGAGAGGCGATTGGTCAAGCGATCAAGAGCTAAGCGCCACCCCGAACGGACTCGGTCATTGCAGTGATCGTGATTGACCCGGACAGGCACCCCGCAAGCCGCCGCCAAGGGTTTACCAATCCAGTTGGAACCGAAGAGATGGCAATGGACGATATCGAATTTCTCCTGCCGGAGCAGACGAGGCAGCGTCCACAAGTAGGCTGGAGGAAATTTTTCCCGCGAAAGGGAGAGTACTCGAACCCCTTCCGCCTCAAGTGCCTTCGTGAATAACCCGTGCCCGTGCATCGCCGCTACGGTGAGTACGAATTTTTCGCGATGGCGGAAACGGGCGAGATTGACCAGCACAGCTTGCGCTCCTCCTAAGTCGAGGCTGTCAATGAGGTGAAGGACCCGAATCATCTAGGCAGGCCTTGGAGAAACTTCTCCATATTGGAAGCATTATCTAGCCATTCCTTCGCCATTCGTTCGGCTCCTTGCCCAGCAATTTCCGTTGCCGTCTCATCCGAAACAAGACGCCTTGTTTCTTTAACGAGGCACTCGAAATCGCCGGCCGCACAAAAGCCCGCGCCGAACCTTTCAATAAATCCATCGGGATCTACCACCAAGGAAATTACTCCGGCAGAACCTTGAGCCCCTTGAATCATGTTATTAGGAAAACCCTCCGCCTCGGAGGTGCTAACGACAAACTTGGCTCGGTCATAAACATCCTGAATCTCATGGTAGGGAATCGACTCATGAAACATAAGGTTAGGCAGGGTGGCGGCCCGCTTCTCCACCGAGAGCCAGAGGGCCTCATTTTCACGAGGGCAGACCATAGTGCATGAGGCCTCTGGAATACTTTCTACCAAATCAAGAAAGAGGTGTGGACGCTTGATCGGCTGGCAACGGGCAACCCAAAAAAGATCAATGTCTTTGGCAGCAGTTCGGGCGGTTCGGCGAGGGAGGATAAGATTACGATAAAAAGCGCTATCCTGCTTGGATTGTTGAAAAAGCTCTTCCTGCCTTAGCGACATAGCAAAACGCCCATCCGCGCCCCGCACCCCGCGTTCAAACATTTTCCCCCGCCAGCCATGAGTCTGGCCAAAGCTGCCGTCAATCTCTGGATCTAATCCGCAAATATAAATCAAGCGGTAGCCGAAGAAAGGCCGCAGCCAGAGCAAAACTTCCAGCCAAGCGGTCCAACCTAAAACCACCACATAGTCCGGACGGCACTCTCGCAAAAGCGACATCACCCTGGGCAAAGCCCCCAAACTGTCCAGAGCCCCCCCCGAGTGGAACTTGCCCGCCGTACGTGCATCAACCTTATCTAGATTCCGGCGCGGCGGCTGCCCCGTATCAGAACCAACCAGAGTCACCTCGTGCCCGCTGCAAGAGAGCTCCTTGGCCAACAAGGCCACCTGTAGCTCGGCACCGCCAGAGACCCTCGTCTCTTCGGGGTCCAAGATTCGGTGGGCATGGCTGTTAAAGAAAAAGAATCTCATCTGATGGTAGTTCCTGCCCGCCACGACAAAATGCGGCCCAAAATATGGGTATGCAAAAGTCCATCAATTGCTGCCAGCGGAAACGCTAAGGGCAAGGATGGATTACGAAGGGGTGAGGCGAGCAAAGATTTCCAAAGGCAGGCGCACCCTTCGCGATTTCGGGAGTGCCGGAAAAAGCACCTGGCAGCGTTTTCCCAATGCTGAGCTACGGCATTATCGTGATGTTTCCTACCGACCAATAACATGTCTCCTTGGTGCTTCGCTAAAAATCTCTTGGTGGCAGCGGAAGTAAAGTCCGGATTGGTCGGACCATTTTCGTGGATAAGAACGAGGGGTTCTGGCAGAACGTGGATACGATGTTTTTCGGCAATTCGAAGCATCCAATCCCAGTCCTCTAAAACACGGAGGAGCTCATCTTGAGGTCCAACGGAATCAATAACGGAACGACGGATTAATGGAGTGCTGGCTCCATGAAAGGTAAGGCTGTGATGTAGCTGGGATTGCCAATTTTTGACGTTTGCCACCGCGACTTTTCTTTGCACCCCATTACGTCTTTGAAAAAAGTGGGAGGTGGCGACCATCGCATAATCAGAGTATTGATCGAGAAAGGAGACCTGAGAGGCGATTTTATGTGGAAGCCATTCATCATCAGAGTCGAGAAAAGCGACATACTCACCGGTGGCTAACCGAAGGGCGGCATTACGAGCAGCGGCCGCGCCACTATTTTTGGCCAAACGAATAACACGCGCCTTGGGAACTTCCGCCTCGATGGTTGCCACAGTATCATCGGTTGAGGCATCATCGCCGACAAGGAGTTCCCAATCCGCAAAATTTTGGTTCTGGATACTTTGTAGTGCCCTTTGGATACAATGAGCACGATTAAAGACCGGAATAATAATACTCAGTTTAGGCATGGGTCGAATTGGGGCGTAAGGGTTGTTGATATATGCTCTGTCGCCGGATTAGCACTACCTCGTTTTTTGATTATTTTTTCTGCGCCCAAATAATTAGAAAAGATTAGGTTGTAATCCCCTGTCAATTTAAGTGGTTGTTTTGAGATGCATTTGCGAACGAGTTATGCAACCTCTTCTGAGGTATCCCAACAAGCTTCTGGTAAACTCCTTTAGAAATTTTAAGGGCCAAAGGTGATTCACTCGTACAGCCCTAGCTGCGCTTTGAAAAAATAATGGAAAATCAAAGGCCTCTAAAGCACAGAGAGCAGCCTGAATGGACTGGCCAGAATGCCACTCACGAAAAAGGATTGCCTGTGAAGGTTCCGTAGTTTTCCACAAATGCTGCTCAGCAATAGACAAGTTTTCATTGTTTAATTGGGGACTTAAGCTATTTCCCTCGTTCATCGTCCGCGAACCGTCATGCCAGCGATAGAGATAAGTGGGGTGCTCAATGATTGCGGCGCGCGGTTGGACCTGGACAAGCCTCAGCAGGAAATCACGATCTGAAGCCAGAGAATAAAGTAAATTGAATGGCCCTACTTGATCGAAGAGAGTTTTTCGTATGGCACGTGCGTTGATCATAGGATCGCCAAAAAGGATACGCTCGACCGTCAATGCCTTGTCGCTAAGAGCGTGTCGTTTCCAACGAGATTTCCAATGCTGATCAATGCCTAATTGTACTGCCTCGGATGACCCCGTAATAATTTCGGCTTGGGGATTTGCATTTATGGCTGTGGCTATGGCCTTAAGCGCTCCGGGAGGAATCCAATCGTCAGCTTGGAGAAATATTAGCCATTCGCCTTGGGCTAAAGAGGCTCCTTTGTTCATCGCATCATAAAGACCTCGATCCTTGGCGATATGAAGATTGAGATGGGGAAAAGTACGAGCGATGGTAACCGTCTCATCGGTAGAGCACCCATCCATGATCAAATGTTCAAAATCTGTCCCTTGCCCTAAAGCACTCCGCACGGCATCGTCCAAAGTTAAAGAGGCGTTAAGCGTCGGGGTAATGATAGAAAAAAGTGGCATCTTAATTGGTCGAGGGTAGACGCTAAAGTATCCCTAAATATAAAATTAACCTGTGGAATATTTTCAATGAAGGGTGGTTCATCCAAATAACCTATAAATCGCCAATCGCCCCGCTGAATCCACCCCGGCACGGAGGCGCTGCCCGAAGGAGCGCCCGGAAATTACTGACTCAGGAGGAGCGTAATCGTTGGCGACTTGGAGAAATTCAGCATAGGAATCACCTTGAAGGGTGAAGGAGGCGGCTCCGCGGTGAATACGAAAGCCGCAAAGAGCTTCACGCAGGAGAACGCAACCCCCATCCTCAATGAGTTGGAACCACATTTCCACGTCCACCCAGTAGCGCAGCGATTCATCATAACCTCCCTGAGACAACATTTTTTCGCGCCGGGCTAGGCCTGTTACGGGCTCTCCTAGCGGATTGTAAGCCCGCCGAGCACAATCATGGATGATCTCCTGCCCAGAGTGAAAGCCTTCGCTCCAATGGCGGCGCTTGGAGAATAATTTAGCTCCTTTTGCCGAGTAAAGTTGAGCCGCCGAAACCGTTAAAGCTGCACTCGGGTGATCTCGCAGAGCTTGAACCTGCTTGCTCAGGCAACCCGGCAAAAGCAAATCATCCTGCCCCATCACCTTGACAAACTCACCCGTGGCAGCCTTAAGGCAGGCATTCCAATTCTGGACCATACCCAGTCGTTGGGAATTGCGCTGAATATTCCAATTCAGTTGGGGAAATTTTAGCGCGGTGGCCTTAGCAATTTGAAGGGTCTGATCGGAAGAGCAATCGTCGCGTAAAACAACTTCAACCGCCACTCCTGATTGCTGGGCAAGAGAGGCCAAGCAATCCTCTAAAAAGAGGCCGCCATTGTAGGTAGGCAGGCAGACAGTGACTTGAGGCGAAGAGGACATATTTATTACTATTTTACTGTTTCCATCGGTAAATCCGAACTCCATCGATTGTGTCGAAGAGAGTGTAGTTCAACGCCACGAAATCTCGAATTTCTGGTATGACTTCGTGACGATACTTTAAAGGATCATTTAAGGCCGGAAATTGGTTGGTAGCTGTGGCATCAACGAATATTTCAGGCTTGGCCTGCAAAATATCTTTCACATAGGTCTCTTGGAAAAATGATTGAAGATTATTTTGGTTAAAAATACCGCTAGAAATGGAAAGACGCGTCGATTGAGTTAGTTTTGTTTCAGTGTGATAATCTGGGTTGTATCCCCAAACGCAAAGCAAAGACTTTTCGCTTGAAGCAGCCCTTAAAATAGCACCGCCCACAGGCGAATACGTGCTGCTGTGAATTGGCATCAACGTGTGCGCCTGTCCCGCGTAAGGATTAGAATTTATCATTCGATAAAATCCGAGCGGCAACACACAAAACGAAATAACAAAAAGCGTCAAATAAAGAGACTTGGATCTTATTTGAGGCGCAATACCGTCTAAAATTTGCATCAGCAAACAGAGCGAAACACCAAAATAGACAGGGAGAAATAACAAGTAATGAGGCCAGTCCCGACGCGGGGAAATGACCGTATAGAAAGCCAAAAGAACAAAAACTAAGGAAATAAGAAAGATTGATAAGCCACGGATTCTCTTCCTTTGGATGTATTGGACTATAAGACCAGCCAGACACACCGTCATGACCAAACCCCAACCTAGGAAAATTATTTGAAAATCAATGGCTTTTTGCACGATACCCCAGATAAATATAAATGGGTTAAAATTTACATAGCCAGCATCGACATAAGCTAAGGCATTTAGAAAATAACTATTGAAGAAATAGTTTAAGGAACCACACCACCACATTATTAGTGTAAATACGATCGGCACAAATAGAGAACCAGCAAGGGAAGTGGAACAGGTCAAATATTTTTGAAAAGGGGTCAACCGAGAGTTGTAAACTATGGCTAGTAGTAAAACTGCGCCAGTTAGCAGAGCAAGGTAAACCGCCTGCAATTTTGCTAAAAGAACCAGCGACAAAATTAGCCCACCAGCAAAGGCAAGCCAGACGGACTTGATAAATTGCCTCGATGATTTGATATTAAATATAAGGGCGGCACAAGCTAGGCCGCCGGACAAATATAAAATCGAAGGCAGTTCGCTGGAATACCCCGAGAAATCCCAGTAGAAGGCCATCCCAAAAAAAATAACAGGAACCAACATGCCTGTCCGCGCATATTGAATCACTACAACTTGCCTACACGCGACGTAAGTCAATGCCAAGAAAGAGCAGGTTATTCCCAAGGCAATAATTCGTATTGATATAAGGCTTGGCACCACTCCGAAAATAATAGATCCCATCATGGGATATATATTAAAAGGTCCACTCGAGCCAGCTTCCACGCTTCTGAAAAATACAGGATCGTTGAGCAAGGTCCAGGTTGCACTTAAAAATTGGTCCTCATCAATAGAATAACCTTTATACCAAAACAAACTTGGCCATCTAGAAGAAAAAACAAACGCGAACAAGGAGCATATGTAGAGCGATTCGCCTATCAATATACGATTTATTAAAGACTCGGTTTTCTTGATTGCCAATGCTGGGAGCACAGATAATATCACAAGCAAGGATAGTAATCCGAGACTGATTACCATATAAAGCGATTTGTTATCTGACCAAAAAAGGAGTCGGTCTGCTATTTCTTGCATAAAATAAAAACCAAATTGCTATGTTTCATTGATTTTAATGTGGAACGAACAGTGTTATTTTAATGAATAAGGAAAAGGTTGGTTCTTGGGAACCTAACATAGCTAAATTTGTCGAAGCGACTGTAGCGGTCTAATCGCTTGGGAGACTGAAACAGACTGCCCGATTTAAGCCCACAAGGTCAGACCAAAATCATACTGAAAGACTCATCGACACGCTCAGCGAAAATTAAGGTTGTCTCGCTATCTGCTTTTAGGTTATTTCTTATTTTAACTCTATTGTTAGAAAAAATTGTTTTACACTCAATAACTGAGATTATTTGCTGATGAACTTATCCAACAAGTCGATTAACAAGCTGCAAGAAATCTTCCTCGCATGAAAGAAATCTCAGCTCAGCACCTTTAATATCGATTTTTAGAATCCCACATCGCTCCCCATTAGAAAATCGTTTCTGACACAAATCTCCGATGAGTACGGTGGGCACTTGAGCTACTTCGCATTTATCCCTTGCCAAGGAATGCTCTGTTGTAGATTTGCGGCCCGCTCCTACATCACTCGCGGGAATTAATACCTCAGCGTTTTGGCCAGACACCCCGGTCCCAACTGCACCGTGATGAACTTCCATACCCTGCAACCCATGAGATCTAAAAAGCCCTTCGACTTAAGGGATTAATGCCCGATTAGCTTCGACACAGATTCTCTCGAGTGCAACTGCGGTTTGTTCTGCCAACAAGATGCTAAAAAACCCGCGGTTACACGTTAAATCGGCAAATTTTCTCACGACGGATAAATCAGACACCTGACCATAAACTCCAACTCGAAAAATTTTCCGCCCCACGATTCAAGCCTCCAAACTAGCAAAGACATAGCTATACTTGCTGAATTTCTTAACCTGTGAAAAAGTTCCAAAGAACCAGTTCATAATCGGATAAACTTTGAAAATATTGAGAAATTCACGCGTGACTCGGCTATTGATTATTTTCCCCTCCTATATGCTCTCGCACAATGAAAAGCGGACGCTTTTTCTGCTCGATAAACATTCGTCCTAAATATTCTCCGAACATGCCAAGCACGAAGAATTGCAGACTCGCCACCAACAAAATTACCGACATTAAACTTGTCCATCCTGCCACTACCGTCTGTCCCTGATAATGACCTATGAACGAGTAGACGATTCCGAGAAGACACAGTCCTGCAAAAAGAAACCCTAGCAATGAGGCAACCCTCAGTGGCTTAATCGAGAAGCTGGTAATTCCGTCTACCGCGATACTAAAGAGTTTCGCTAAGGTATAGCCTGACTCTCCCACGAGGCGGGCATCGCGGTGGTACTGCACCGCCACCTGTTTAAATCCCAGCCAACTGATCATTCCCCGCAAAAATCGATGATGCTCTGGCATGTCATTGATTAAATCGACGACTCGGCGGCTTATCAGTCGAAAATCCCCCGTTTCCTCCGGAATATCACATCCAGCGACAAGGCTGAGCAAGCGGTAGTACATTTTATAGCAAAACTTTTTCCACAAAGGCACTCCTTTCCTGCTTAACCTTTGGCCGTAGACGTTGTCGGCTCCTTTGTCCATTAACTGCATCATCTTGGGCAGGAGCTCCGGCGGATCCTGGAGATCAGAATCGATAATTAAGACTCTTTCACCCCGAACATAGTTTAGTCCCGCGGTGACTGCCAGCTGATGGCCATGATTTCGTGAGAGCTGTACGCCAATGACTCTGGAATCTTTTTCCGCCAGTTGACAAATTGTAGACCAAGTGGCGTCGGGCGAGCCATCTTCAACAAGAACGATCTCATAAG
>Ga0307488_10003606_pt1 | contig 12911 bp, 10 predicted proteins | sample SB02metaG_FD_202248 | JGI IMG/M metagenome (GOLD analysis project Ga0307488, IMG submission 202248) | Sea-ice brine microbial communities from Beaufort Sea near Barrow, Alaska, United States - SB 0.2 | ecosystem: Environmental > Aquatic > Marine > Coastal | place: USA: Alaska | collected...
CACCTGGACGTGCTCAGTACAGTGCGCGGGGCTGAATCCTTGGCCCGAATAGTGTATGATGGCAGGCTTCTCTCAACGTTTAAGGTTACTTATGGCTGCTAAGCCGAAGACTGCACCCGCAAAGAAGAAGCAACCCGCAGCATCAGAAACGTCACAATCAATCGCTGAGCAAACCGAGGCTTTCTTTAAGTCCGGTGGCAAGATTAATGAGATTAAGTCAGGTATCAGTGGTCAACAAAGTGTCGCTGGGCCTAAGCATATCTCTCTCGGTAACAAGCCTCGAGTTACTACGTAGGCTCTACTTAGGCCCAGTTTGACCTTCAGTCAGTGCGTTCAACACTTTCCCTCGATGATAAAAAGGTGAGAGATTAAGTGTCAGGAACTAATGAAGGGCGAAAAAAAAGGCAGATAACTGCCTTTTTTTTCGCCCTTCATTCGACAACGACCATTCCACAACCACAATGTAGCGCACCCCGAGGAGCGCGCTACAGGCGTCACTAGAACTGATTCATCGTGTTGTCTTTGCCGCCAGCCAGCAACGCATTATCACCAGAGAAGTACTCCTTGTGGTCGTCGCCAATGTTCGAGCCAGCCAGATCCTGATGCTTGACCGAGGCCATATCCCGACGGATCTCTTGACGTTGGATGTCACGCACATAAGCGAGCATACCTAGATCGCCAAAGTAACCCTCGCTGAGGATATCGGTACCCAGTGCAGTTTCGTGATACGTTGGCAGTGTGATCAAGTGGTGGAAAATCCCCGCCTCTCGAGCCGCGTCCTTCTGGAAGTTCTGTACTAAGTCGTCGGCAGTCACTGCTAATTCAGACGCATCAAATTCAGCGTCCATTAAACCTTTGGGATTAACCTCGGGGTCTGGGTAGGCTGACAGGTCCCTGCCTGCTTCTTTCCATTCGTCGTAGACTTGCCCGCGGAAGGCCAGAGTCCAGTTAAACGACGGTGAATTGTTATAGACCAGCTTTGCATCAGGCACATGTACACGTATGGCGTCAACCATGGTTGCTATCTGCGCTACATTGGGCTTTTCGGTTTCGATCCAAAGCAGGTCGGCGCCATGCGTCAGGCTGGTGACACAGTCGAGTACTACGCGATCAAAGCCAGTGCCTTCACGGAACGCGTATAGACCGTTATCCAGACGAATCGGCTTGACGAGCTTGCCGTTCTGGTGGATAGAGATATCATTTTCCTTTAACTGGCTCAGATCCTTGATTTCCTGAGTCTCAAGGAACGAGTTGTACTGGCTGGCCAGATCACCGGCTTCCTTGGAAACTGGGATCTTCTGGGTCAGGCTGGCGCCCAGAGAGTCGGTACGAGCAACGATAATGCCGTTGTCGACACCCAGTTCGAGAAAGGCGTAACGAATCGCATTGATCTTGGATAAGAAGTCCTCGTGAGGAACCGTTACCTTGCCGGCCTGGTGACCGCACTGCTTGGCGTCAGACACCTGGTTCTCAACCTGAATCGCGCAGGCACCGGCTTCAATCATCTTCTTAGCTAACAGGTATGTGGCTTCTTCGTTACCAAAGCCCGCATCGATATCGGCGATGATAGGTACCACGTGAGTCTGGAAATTATCGATCGTCTGGATGACGCCCTCCGCATCACCACCATTGGCACGAGCTTCATCGAGAGCAATGAAGATATGGCGTAACTCACGGGCATCAGCTTGCTTCAAGAAGGTATAAATCTCTTCGATCAGGGCGGGCACGCTGGTCTTCTCGTGCATGCTTTGGTCTGGCAATGGGCCGAACTGTGAACGCAGGGCCGCAACCATCCAGCCGCTGAGGTAGATATAGCTCTTGTCCAAGGTGCCGCGATGCTTCTTGACGGACATCGCCAGTTGCTGGGCTGTAAAGCCATGCCAGCAACCCAGAGACTGGGTGTACTTAGACGAGTCTGAATCATAGTCGGCCATGTCTTTGCGCATGATATCAGCGGTGTAACGCGCAATATCCAGGCCCGTCTTGAAGCGGTTCTGCAAATCCATGCGGGTTGCATATTCTGGGTTGATACCGTTCCAGGTCGCCTGAGCGTTCCGGAGGGTTGAAAAGGCTTGAATCTTCTGCAGATAGTTAGACATATGAGACCCCTTGAGAAATCAATCTGTTGATATTATGAGTCGCTAGTGTGACACGAAGCGCGCAATCTAACAGGCAATGAGGTAGAAGTTAATGGAATATTTGGATAGTAATACATTCCATTTATTCATCATTGTCTGCTCGGCAGCCTAGATTCACTGGTGGGGGTAAACAAAGTTTCTTTATAGGCAGTGCTTTCAGGTTGACCTCCCCTCATCGAACATGTCTTGCGAGCTGATTTACGCATGAAAGCGCGTCAGTAACCGTTCCAGGTGTTGCAACCGCTGCCGCATGGATTGATTTTGGTCGATCAGATCCAACACTAGGGCGACGCCTTGTAGATCGAGCTCCAGATCACGTTGCAGCCGCTGTGCCTTGATGCCGCGTAGTATCTGCTCTGGATCAAAGTCCTCGCGGGAGCCCGTGTCAATGATGCCAACAGCCACCAGTTCGAGGACATAAGCTGACTCTAACTGGGTGATCTGGCAAAACTCCGCCAGGGTTAGCACCTTGTCGTTCATGATTAGACTCCTACGCGTGGGTCGAAATGGTTAAACGCTGTATGGAGAGCCTCAAAGGCTGCCTGTTCTTGGGGTGTTGAGACAGGGGGATTGATCAGTTTAAGAACGACGATCTGATCGCCTCTCTGCTCACTCGTCTGATTGCCAGTTTTAGATAAACCCTTAGCCTTAAGCCTAAGCCGACTGCCATTCTTACTCTCGGCAGGGATACGCAATTTGACTCGGCCGCTGAGGGTTGGAACTTCGATGCTAGCTCCTAGCGCGGCCTCCCAGGGAGCGACGGGCAACATCAGAACCAAATCATGACCATCTACCTCAAATTGTCGATGAGGTAAGTACTCGACCTGCAAATATAGGTCGCCGGCCCCGCCACTACCCGCTTCACCCTGACCCCGCAGTCTTAACTCTTTGCCATTGTAAATGCCAACTGGAATTTTGACTTTGATCGTTTTCTCGCCAGATTGTGTGCGCAAACGAACCTGCTTTTCACCACCGTTGTGCACCTCCTCAAGGCTGAGTTGCAGCGTATAGTGTACATCTCGGCCGGGCTGGCGAAACCCACCGTTTGCGCGGCTACCGCCGCGATCGAAACCACGCTGGCCAAAGATTGAGCCCAAAATATCTTCAAACTGTGGGTTGTCAGCAAAGTCGTGGGTATCAAATTGAAACCCCTGGCTTCCGGGCTGCTGGCCTTGGTTGTTAACGTAGCTGCGTAGCTGGTCGTATTCAGCGCGCTTGTCAGCATTCTTGAGAATTTCGTAAGCCTCGCTTACCTCTTGAAAACGCGCTTGCGCATCTTTTTCGGTACTAACGTCAGGATGAAATTTACGCGCCAGCTTTTTAAAAGCCCGCTTGATCTCTTCTTGGGTCGCAGTGGGCTCAAGCCCAAGTATGTCGTAGTAGTCAGTAAAATCCACAGTGGTCCGGTCTTATCGTTGGCGTAGATGAGTAGATTGAGTCGCTGCGTTGCGAGTCGTTGAAGGGAGTTGCCCTGTGGCAGTGTGTCAGGAGCAACAGAACCGCAGCCTAATCTGAATATGACAGAGTAATTGGGGGGCGGTACGCAAATTCAAGTGCCGGGCACGCAAATCTTGAGTTACATCAACTATCCGCTTTCGGCGTGCGTTTACGTAGGGGTGAATGCCCCTCTTTGCCACTGCTATTACTGCTCGTCGGCTGGGCGGCCTGAAGCTTAGCTTCGGCTCTTGCTGGTGAGGCCTTGCGCTTTTGGTGCTTGGCCCGAGGGGCCTTGGCGGGTGCTTTTTTACTGGCTGTCTTACGGTTTTTGACTGATTTTTTTACGCCTACTGCTTTGCCTGATTTCTTCAGCTTTCGTGGGCCCTGGTATGTGGCCTCAAGGCCCTTTACTCGGCGTGGCTCGAAACGAATTTTCAGATAGCGTTCAATACTCGACATCTGATTCCATTCAAGGGATGTCACCAGGGTGATTGCTTTACCCGCCTGGCCGGCGCGACCCGTCCTGCCGACCCGATGCACATGATCGTCTCCGGAGTGCGCGACCGTGTAGTTAATCACCAGTTCAACATTCTGGATATCCAGACCCCGAGCGGCGACGTCCGTGGCCACCAAAATGGTAATTTTACCATCTCGAAAGCGGCTCATGACTTGCTTGCGGATGCTTTGGGCGATCTCGCCGTGAATATAGCCGATCTTCAAGCCCTGGTTCTGTAGCGTGCTGCCGAGTTGCTGGCATTGCTGCCGGGTATTACAAAACACAAAGACCCGGGTTGCCTCCTCTTCCTTAACGAGGGCCGTGATCAGTTTTTCTTTGTGCTTGGCATCGTCGGCGAGAACGATTTGCTGCTCGATATGGCTATGCGCTTGGCGGTGGGTGTCGGTAATGATCGTTTCCGGCTTGTTCAGTATCGCCTTGATATGCTCGAACCCTTGGTGACTTAGCGTTGCCGAGAACAGCAGGTTCTGGCGCGTCGCTGGGCAGGAAGAGGCTATACGATTCATGTCCTCAGTAAACCCCATGTCCAGCATTCGGTCGGCTTCATCGAGGATCAGCACCTCCAGATCGAGAAAATCTATACTGCCCTTGTCAAGATGTTCAACCAGTCTGCCGGGTGTGGCGATAACGACGTCTGGATTTTTTCGAATGCTCGCTATCTGGTGTTTGAAGGCTTCACCACCGATGATCAAGCCGCATTTGATGGACGTAAAGCTAGCGAGGTTCTCGAACATTTTCTGGGTCTGCAGCGCCAATTCTCGGGTGGGTAGCAGTATCAGTGCGCGAGTGCCTGACCTGGGCGCCGGTGTGGCGAGCAGTCGATGCAGCAGTGGCAACAGGAATGCGGCTGTTTTGCCACTGCCCGTCTTGGCTGCGACCATCAGGTCCTTGCCCGTCAAGGCGACGGGAATGGCCTGGGCCTGGACTTCCGTCGCTTCTGTAAAGCCGAGTTTATCTAGGGCTTTGAATAGCTGCGGATTAAGCGGTAAATCAGTGAGTAATGACACACAAGGCCTGCGTGGTTGGAGTGGGTTTTATGGCGGTGACCTTAGCAAGTCGGCGCTGTTTGAACCAGTAACTTTGGTCGTATTTGATGGTGGTTTGCTGCTATATCCATCTATTTGCTAAATGACACGATTGCGGACCCAGTTCATTAGCCCTTTTGTCCGTTTATTTGGTTGAAGGCAATTGCTCTCCCGGCGATGGAGAGCGCATGTACCATGCGGGGATAACTGATATCAAAAAGATGAAAGCGACTCCGGCAAAGCCTTCCCTAAATGACATGACCATAGCCTGTCCATGGAGGGTCCTGGAAAGGTAGGACAAGGCTGGCTCGAACTGCATCAGGTAACTCAGATGCTCGCCAAACACGGTGTCTTGAATTTTCTGCAGTAGCTCTAGGGTTGCGGGACCAGACGTCTGGGTGGTGGTGTATGCGTCACTGTATTGAGCAGATCGGCGGGCGAGGAAGATTGACAGCAAGTTCACACCGAAAGCACCACCCAACTGGCGCAGGAAGTTAATGGCACCAGACCCCTGGCTCAGCAACGCCAGGGGTAATGTGGCGAGAGACGCAGCATTCAGTGAGGGGAAGATCAGGGCGAGGCCAATCCGACCGATCAACGCCCAGATCATCAGTTGAGCATAGGGTGTATTGAAATCGACTTGGCGCATTAAACCGCTCGACACGGCGAACAACACAAGCCCCACGATAATTACATAGCGCGGTTCTACACGGTCACTCAGGGCTCCCGCGATGGGGAAGAAGAAGGCCATGGCAAGGCCCGCAGGCAGCATCAGCAAGCCAGAGTTGGTCGGTGTGATGTGTTGCAAGGTTTGCAGAAATAGGGGCACCAGGTAGGTTGAACCATAAAGACCAATTCCCAGAATGAAGGTGACGGCCGCCGCAGCCACAAACCTGCCGTGGGTGAACAACTGCAAATTCAGCAGTGGATGCTCAACGCGATTCTCCCACCAGATGAACAGCACCATGCAGAAGGCTGCACAGGCGAACTGCAAGACAATAATGTCAGACTGCCAGCCATCTCGCTCACCATTGGATAAGCCCGTCAGTAGGCTGGTGAGGAACACGCTGGACAACAACACACCCACCCAGTCGAATCCCGGCACCGGGTCATCGGGGTCGCGGGCCGGCATGAACATCAGAGCCATGGGTATGCTGATGACGGTGAAGGGAATGGCCAGGTAAAACACATAGCGCCAGTCATAGTTATCAATCAGCAGTCCCCCCAAGGCCGGTCCCAGGGCGGGGGCTAAGACCACCCCGATGCCAAAAATACCCATGGCCATACCGCGCTGGTGAGCGGGAAAAATTTGGTAGTTGATCACCATCGACAGGGGGCTGAGCACGCCGGCAGCGGCGCCCTGGATGACCCGTGACAGAATCAGTACTTCAGGATTGGGCGCCAGGCCACCCATGATTGAGCCGGCCAGAAAGACCAACATGGAGCCGACATAGGTCGCGCGCATACCGAACACGGTGCAACACCAGGCGGTTAGTAACATGGTTACAGTACCAGCCGCAAGGAATCCCGTTGACAGCCACTGGGCCTGATCCTGGCCGATGCCAAAGGCGCCCATCACCTCGGGAATGGCAACGTTGATGATGGTGCCGGTCAACAGGGTCGCAAAAGAGCCAAGCATGGCGGTGATGACCGCCAGCCAAGTATAGACGGGACCATAGATTTCAAACATGGACAGGACAGGTGGAGACGCCTGTATGCCATCGGGTATCCGGCTATTCATACGGACTTTTCATACGCGTTATCCGGCACGAATCTGGAGCTCAACCATCATCCCTGGCTTGAGCAGGTCCCGCGGATCATCAATACTAATCTTAACTTCAAGACGCTGGGTTACCTTGGTGAAATTGCCGCTAGGATTTGGGCTGGGAAGCAATGCGAACTGGCTGGTAGCGGCTTGACCAATTCGCTCAATGCGACCGTGAAACTCAAGGTCTGGCCAGGCATCGACGCTGATCAATACGGGGTTGTTGATCTGGATATGACGAATCTCTGTCTCTTTGATATTCGCCTTGATCCATACGGCCTGTGGGTTGTGCATCATGGCTATACGCTGGCCTGGGTAGACATACTCGCCAGAATTAATAAATGTTTCATCGACAACGCCGCGGATGGGACTTGTGATCTGATGGTCGGCGAGGGACTTGAGTAATTGTTGCTTGTCGATGGCGAGCTTGTCCTGACGGGTTCGGGTGATTGACAGGTCGGCTTCGATCACGCCCAGCTCAGTTGCGGCAGCTTGCGCCATGAGGATTTCAGCGTGGGCAGTTTCAACCTCGGCGGCCTGGCGCTTGTGTCGTTGTTGATTGGTGTGGTGGGCAAGGCTGCGTTGCTCCCACTGATCGTCGCTGATCAGCTTATCGTCATGTAGGGTGTTAGCGCGGATGAGATCGTGGGCCGACTGGCTGAGATTCACCCCGGCTTCTTCGAGTGCTGTGAGCGTTACTGTCAGCTGGGACTGTTTTGATACAAGGCTTGATTCGACCAGGCGCTGGGTCATCACAAGCTGCTGCTGCTGGCGCTGATACTCGGCATTGAGTGTGGTCAGGCTGGCTTCAATAGACCGAATCTGCAAGCGTATCTGATCATCGTCGATTCTCGCTAACTGCTCGGTGGCCTCGACGACCTGGCCTTCTCGCGCATCGAGATGAGTGATCCGCCCTGGAATGCGACTGCTAATATTGATCATGTCGGCGGCCACACGGGCATCTTTGACAAACACATAACCGCTGCGCTCGAAGAACCACCAGCCCAGCCACAGGCTCCCTATTACTAGGGTCAGTAGAGCGCCAACATTGGTTGTAGACCAAATGTTCGATGGGTTGGCAGAAGGCGTGGAATCGTTCATGTGGATTCAGCCGCTGTCAGTATCTTGTTAAAGACCGTCAAGCAGGTCTGCAGCTGTGCTGGGGAGATGTCAGCGAGTAAGTTCTGGCGCACCTGAGCGGCAGCGCCATGGAGCTCGAGTAATAGGGCGCCGGAATGGCTTGTGAGATGAACCGTCTTACCGCGGCGATCTTGCACCGCCGCTCGACGCTCAACCAGGGTCTTGGACTCTAGATTGTCGAGCAGGCGTACTAACCCAGCGCTCTCAATGCCCATAACCCGCGCCAGGTCTTTCTGCAGCACACCGTCACCAATTTGCTCCAGGTAAAACAAGGTGCGCCAAGCAGCATCGGTAACGCCCAGTGGCTTAAAGCGATCATCCATCGCCAGCCTGAAGCGGGTGCGAGTCATGAACAGTGCGGCGACAAATTCGATACTCCGCGTATCTAGATCAGCAGTCTCTGGCATATTAGATAGCAAGTTAACTATATAGAAGCGAACTATATCTCCGAAAGGTGAGCTTAATCAAGTTATTTACTAGAGGCCTCGATCACTTCAAATGGGTGTTGTTGCGCCTCTTTTTGGAAGGCAATTAGATTCACATGCGGGCGGTAAAGTCAGGCCGATGCGGCCAGCGATGGGCCAGCTGAATGAGCCGTGCGAAACAGCAGGGCCTGAAATGCCTGGAATGCAGACCGCATGTTCGCGGCCTTGTAAGGATAGATCGTGGCCGGATCCATGGCATGTACCACCATGGCATTGGCGACCTCGAAGACCAGTAGTTGACCATCTATGGTCTCCGCACAATCAATTCCGAAGTAGTCCAGATCGATTGCCTTCACTAGGCCCTCGAACGCCTGCTTATGGCGCAAACAGAAGTCGTGTCTAAATGTTGCCATAACCTTCGCCTCCTCATTGCGTTTAATGGCGCTCTCAGCCATGCCAGCGTTAAGGTAATGTACCATCCAGGCGCTTGAAATGGCCATGTGGCAGAGAAAAGGATCGCCATCGATAAAGACGATGCGGTATTTTCGATACTGGCCATCGAGGCTGTGGTAGTCGATAAAGGGCGCCAGAAAGAAGCTGTTGCTTGTCTGCTGTGTCAGATAAGTTGCGAGGTCTAATGGCTGGTTGATGCGTTCCAAGCCGATACCTGCGTGGGATCCCACAGGGCGAATGATCATGGGGTAACTCAGGTTCGGCTGGTTATCTAATGCGAGGCGTGATTCCCGATGGTTCACGGGCATCGACAGACCATCGACCGCTGCCAATTTCTGCCAGACCTGGTCTCGGCCAATGAGAGTGATTTCTCTTGGGCGGTTAATGACCGGGTTGTGCCAGCGCTTCAATAATCGATCGATCAGCGCGAGTGTGTCGCGGTTAGTGTCAGCTTCGCTGACCGCCACAAAGATAGCGTCGTGAGTCGGCGCCACAAGGGGCAAGGGAAGGTCTGGCGCGACGAACAGAACGTCAACACTCAGGTCCGGGTGGTCGAGCAAGAACTCAACCGGTGTGTTGGCCATAAAGTCGCCTGGGGTTTTCAGCACGAGCACGCGGGTAGCGGTGGTTGAATGGCTCCGTTGCAGGCAATAGAAACGCTTGATCTGTAGTGCTTGACCTTGCAATGCCAAGCCAGTCGCTGTGTCGCCGCGAAGGATCAGTGTGTAGGCCAAGTCGAGTAGCGCGTTGGCATCCAGTGGGTTGTTTTCGGCCCGCGCCATTAAATCGGTTGCCGTCGCGCTGAGATCATCGCCATCGAACATGGCTTGCATCAGCACTGTCTGGCCGGCTAACTCTGTTCGTTCGCAGTAAAACGATCGATGGTTGGGTGCGTTAAGGCGTTGTGCGAAGGATCGTGTGGCGGGCATGAAGCAGGTATCCAGTAGACGGTATTGAACTACCCGTAGCAAGCTCCGTGCCGATCAACAGAGATAACAAAATCAACACCTATACGTCAGCGTAGCCTGGTCGAGCGGCGAAAATTTGCCGTCAACGCAACACAATGTGCCGATATGCATTGTCTGCTTGATGAGGCTGCGTCTGGTCGCCAGCCTCATCAAGGTGCGGTATAGGCTTTTAGCGGCTGCAGGACAACGGGTAAATGGGTATAGCCTTTAACAAATGTGGAATAGGTCCGCACGACGGTGCCGCTTACGTTGACTTTGTCAAAGCGCTTGAGGATCTCCTCCCAGACGATGCGTAGTTGCATCTCGGCTAGGCGATTGCCCATGCAGCGATGAATGCCAAAACCAAAAGACAGGTGATGCCGGGCATCAGGGCGGTCGATAATGAACTCATTGGGGCGATCAATAACTCGTTCGTCTCTGTTGCCTGAGACATACCACATCAGCAGTTTATCGCCGGCCTTGATGTGCTTACCATTCAGCGTGGTATCTGCCAGTGCTGTGCGGCGCATGTATGCCAGGGGCGTCTGCCAGCGGATGATCTCTGGGACCATCTTTGGAATCAATCCCGGATTGTCCTTTAGCTTCTGGTACTGCTCTGGGTTTTCGTTGAGCGCCAGCACGCCCCCCGAGATGGAGTTGCGGGTCGTATCATTGCCGCCGACAATCAGCAGTATCAAGTTGCCCAGAAACTCCATAGGCGCCATATTGCGAGTGTCCTTGCCATGGGCCAGCATGGAGATCAGGTCGCCCTTGGGCGGTTCGTTGATACGCTCGTTCCACAGACGGGTGAAGTACTCAAGGCACTCCAACAGCTCCGTGCGTCGGCGTTCAAAGGAGATGCCATTGCCGGGACCCGCCGTGGCAACGTCTGACCAACGTGTCAGTTTATGCCTATCTTGAAACGGAAAATCGAACAAGGTCGCGAGCATCTGGGTGGTCAATTCCACAGACACGGCTTCAACCCAGTCAAATTCCTCACCCACCGGCAGTGAATCAAGGATGGCCCCAGCGCGCTCACGAATTGTGCCCTCCAGCGTTGCGAGGTTTGATGGTGCTACCACCGGCGACACAGTGGCTCGCTGAGCGTCATGCTTGGGTGGGTCCATGGCGATGAAATTACTGGTAACAAAGGCGTCACGTTGATGTGCCTTACTGTTGGGCAGACCCAGAGTGATACCCGACTCGGAGGAGAACAGGTCGTGATGCTTGTCTACGTACATGATGTCTTCAAACCGTGTGACAGACCAGACCCGGCCATACTCATCATCTTCGTTCAGATGAACGGGGTCTTCATCTCGCAGGCGTTCGAAGTAGGCCCAGTGGGCGTCTTGCTGAAACAGGGCGGGGTCGACGACGTTAATAGATTCGAGCGACAGGGTGTAGGGATCTGGGATTTTGGTCGTGTCAGCGGCGTGTCTGATGACGAATCCTCCTTTAAGGGGTGCGCGGTGACTGAGTCTAATCCGATTCACCGTAGAGATAAACTCTGGACTGAGGTGCTGAGCAAAGCGCGAGACAAAACCGCCCGACAGAGTTTTTGACACAACCCTAGGCAGGAAGGGCGCAACATGGGCACAAAAAAAGGACAAAAAAAAGGACCGGCAAACCAGTCCTTTTTTTGAGCTGCGATGCAAAGCATCGCAGTCAATCAGCCCTTAGCAGCCTTACGTTCTAGTGTGTCTTTCACGACTTCGTCAGCCACATTCTTCGGTGCTGCACTGTAATGACTGAACTCCATGGAGAACTGGCCACGACCCGATGTCATCGTACGCAAGTCACCAATATAGCCAAACATCTCAGACAGCGGTGCCTCGGCCTTGACGCGTGTACCTGCAGCGCCGGCTTCTTGGCCCTGGATCATGCCGCGACGACGGTTAAGGTCACCGATCACATCACCAACGTGCGCATCAGGAGTGAAGACGTCGATTTTCATGATCGGCTCCATGATTTGCGGTCCAGCTTTTGGCATAGTCTGCCGATAAGCTGCTCGAGATGCGATCTCGAAAGCAATGGCTGATGAGTCGACAGCATGGAAGCCACCGTCGTACAGAGAAACCTTCACATCAAGACAAGGGAAGCCGGCCATGGGACCTTCTTCCAAGCTCGTTCTGAAACCTTTCTCAACCGCTGGCCAGAATTCACGAGGAACGTTGCCGCCTGTGACCTTCGATTCAAACTGGAAGCCTGAACCAACATCAGCGGGTTCAAGCACATAGTCAATTTTCGCAAATTGACCAGAACCACCCGTTTGCTTTTTGTGGGTGTAAGAATCTTCGATGCGCTTGGTGATGGACTCGCGGTACGCCACCAGGGGCTTGCCAACGACAACATCAACACCGTGGGTGCGACGCAGAATATCCACCTTAATGTCTAGGTGAAGCTCGCCCATTCCCTTAAGAATGACCTCACCAGACTCTTCATCGGTTTCAACACGGAACGAGGGATCTTCCTGAATCATTTTCGACAATGCCATACCCATCTTCTCGGCGGCGGTCTTATCTTTCGGTGACACAGCGAGATAGATCACGGGCTCTGGGAATACCATGGGCTCGAGAGTCGCTGGAAACTTGGGATCGCACAAGGTGTGACCCGTTTGCGTGTTTTTCATACCAATCAGGGCGATGATATCGCCAGCTGAAGCAGAGTCAATCTCAATACGATCATTGGCATGCATTTCGACCAGACGACCAATGCGCTCGTTCTTGCCGGTAAAGGTATTGAGTACGGTGTCGCCTTTCTTCAGCGTTCCAGAGTAAATACGGGTGAATGTCAAGGCGCCAAAACGGTCGTCCATGATTTTGAACGCCAGTGCGCGCAGGGGCTTGTCGACATCGACAATCGCGAATTTACCGGTTTCAACACCTTCCATGTCAACTTCTGGCTGGGGTGTAACCTCGGTGGGGTTCGGCAGATAATCTACGACACCGTCCAACATCATCTGGATACACTTGTTCTTGAACGCGGAACCACAGAAGGTAGGGAAGAACTCGAGGGCGATCGTACCCTTACGGATACAACGTTTAAGGTCCTCAATGGACGGCTC
>Ga0307488_10003607_pt1 | contig 12910 bp, 8 predicted proteins | sample SB02metaG_FD_202248 | JGI IMG/M metagenome (GOLD analysis project Ga0307488, IMG submission 202248) | Sea-ice brine microbial communities from Beaufort Sea near Barrow, Alaska, United States - SB 0.2 | ecosystem: Environmental > Aquatic > Marine > Coastal | place: USA: Alaska | collected 2017-05-06
ATTCCTAAGTAAGTTCAGGGCGAATTACCCTTTACTCAGCTTAGAAGCGGAACAGTAATGGTGAGATGTTTTGCGTGATCAAAGGGGACAACCCTACCGCGAGAGCGGTTTAGTCCATTCGCTCAAACCCGCCTGTCAGGTTTAATTTGGGTCTATTTGCCAGAAGAGATAGATGTTTAACTTTTCAGCTAAGCCGTAATTTTTTCTCTGTGAACTCGTTGATCTCTGTGGTGGGAAGCTTTAGTCTTTGGCTTTTATCTATTTACTGCGTTTCGCTCAAAGCTGTTTGTCAGATTAGTTTAAAACCTATTTTCCCAAACTGTAAGCTTGAATAAACTACTACATTTGAATAAAAACTTTTTACGTGACCGTCAGTGAGTTATTGGGATGAACTTCTTGGTTTTTCCTTAGAATACAAACACCAGCCATAGTAGTATTCATTACTTAGCGTAAAACTCGCTACTATAATAATAAAGGATCACTTAATGAATAAGAAAACCTTATCAGGGTTCATCGTATTGTGTTGCTGCGTTATGTTGACAACATTCGCGCAAGCTGCAGACACTAAAGAAACAGATAAAAGAGCCGAACATATTCGTTCTCATTACGCTAAATATGAATATCAAATACCGATGCGCGATGGCATAAAATTATTCACTTCGGTTTACATCCCATACGACAAATCAACACAATACCCGATGATGATGCAGCGCACCCCTTACCGTGTTGCTCCTTATGGTGCGGATAAATATAAAACCAAGTTAGGGCCAAGTGAAATTTTTGAAAAAGAGGGTTTTATCTTTGTTTTTCAAGATGTGCGCGGCAAATTTATGTCTCAAGGTGAGTATGTCAACATGCGTCCACAAGACGCGAATCAAAAAGGTGGTAATGCCACCGATGATGCCACCGACAGCTATGACACTATCGACTGGTTGGTTAAAAACGTTCCAAATAATAACGGGAAAGTGGGGATGTGGGGCACGTCTTACCCAGGATATTATACCTCTGTTGCCGCTATCAATAGCCATAAAGCCCTTAAAGCGATTTCACCTCAAGCCCCAATAGCCAACTGGTTTTATGATGATTTTCATCGTAATGGTGCGTTTTCTACTCCCATGGCGTTTATTTTCTTCGATACTTTTGACAAACAGCGAGAAGGGCAATTTGCTTACTGGCCAAAAGGTATGGACTCTATTACGCCTGATGGTTATGACTTTTTCCGTAATCTGGGCCCATTGAGCAACGTTAATAAAGATTATTTTAAAGGAGAGCGTCCGTTCTGGAATGAATTAACTGAACATCCCAATTACGATGAATATTGGCAGGCGCGTAATGTGTTACAGCATCTGACTAATGTAAAACCAGCTACCTTAGTGGTAGGCGGCTGGTATGACACTGAAGATCTATATGGTCCACTGGAAACCTATCAAACCATGTCCAAAGGCAATAAAAAGGACAATATACACCTCATCATGGGGCCTTGGTACCATGGCCAGTGGAATGCCGAAGACGGCAGCAAAATGGGCGAAGCCCAATTTGGTTTTAATACCAGTGAATGGTTTCAAGAACGGATTTTATTACCATTTTTTAAACAAAATCTAAAAGACGCCAAAGACGACAAAGATGGAAAAGCCGTATCTTTAGCCCAAGCGACTATGTTCGAAACCGGTGCCAACCGTTGGCGCGAATTTGATACTTGGCCACCGAAACAAGGCAAAGATGTTGTGCTGTATATGGGAGCTAATGAAAAACTGCTTGATCACAAAGAGTCTAAAGGGGGGGCCAGCGACTATATTAGCGATCCAAACAAACCCGTTCCCCACTCAGATAAGGTGAGTCGTGGCTGGGATCGTCCTTATATGGCTGAAGATCAGCGCTTTACCGCGCGTCGCTCTGATGTTTTAGTGTTTAATGACGAAGTGGCAACCGAAGATCAAACCATTGCGGGCTCAATTGACATTAATCTGTGGGTATCCACCAACCAAAGTGCAGGTGACTTTGTGGTTAAATTAGTGGATGTATTCCCCGGTATGGATGAAACCACCAATAAAGTGGACAAAGAAACGGGCAACCGTCATGAGTTAGTGCGTTGGGGCATTATTCGTGGACGCTTTAGAAACAGTATGAGCACACCTGAGCCGTTTGAACCTAATAAACCCACACTGGTTAAATTTGAACTATTGGACGTACTGCACACCATCAAACGTGGGCATAAGTTACAAATTCAGGTGCAGAGCAGCATGTTTCCGTTTATGGATATGAACCCACAAAAATATGTTGATAATATTTTTAAGGCTAAGCCAGAAGACTATGTCAAAGCGCAACATAAGCTTTATCACAGCGAACAATACCCAAGCTCGATTGAATTCAAAGTGATTGCACACTAAGCTATATTGACTTTTTTAATCAGGGCAGCTTGGAGCATAGAGCTACGAGCTACTAATTGTATGAAGTGCATTGTTCTTGTGCGGCAGTATATCCCTCCCTTAAATTCGTTGACATAAAGTGGAATTTTGTGTCAACGATGTCATGGGACCGTTTGGATGTTGGAAGGTAAGATAACGCAGAAGCGGTTACCGAGATAACAGTATGCAAAGCACATGTTATTGCGTCAGACAACTGGCTGATATATCGATTTCTTATGATGGGTGTCTCTGTAATTCATGGCTTAACCTCTCCATCAGAATTCCCCTATTAAAATGTCTAAATAGCTGGCAGATCCATTTAGTCACAAAAAAATGCGAACTTAATCATTCAGCAACCATCAGTAGATGACTTTAAAAAATTGTTAGGAATTTAAAACGGCTCTGTCCCCCTTTTACTCCTCAAACACTCTGAGTGTCCTATATCCCATTAGCGCGGCTATTAAAAATATACGCATGATAGCCATCAAATTGCCCAAAGTTGCCTCTCCTAATGCACATATATTAAGGTGGTAACTAATGAACGTCTGATCACCTCTCAACACAGAGGTTACAAATCTTTTATCGCTGTCGTTTGAGCGAAGTATTACTCGACTTTAGTTGGGTTTAATAATATTGGCTCACCAAAACCCAGTGCTTTCATACGAGATAATTGGGTCTTGGCATCGCCAACAAAAAACCAGATCATTTTATTGGGATCTAAATACTTTTTTGCTAAAACTTTCACTTCTTTCACTGTGATGTTTTTAACTGTTTGCTCTCGCTGTTTTACATAATCTAGAGGCCAGTCGTATTTGCTGATGTTATTCAGTAACCCCAATTTGGCATTAGCTGTTTCGAATGCTCTAGCGTTACTTTTTATTAAAAAGCTTTTACTGGTGATTAAGTCTTGTTGTGAATAGTTTTTTCCATAGTTCTCAATGATTTCTTTGATTAACTGGGCAGATTCTAATGTGACATTTGAACGTACTTGGCTAAAAACGCTAAAGGTGCCGGGGTCTTTGGTACCAGAAAATCTGGAAAAAATACCGTAGGTGTAACCTTTGCCTTCACGTAACTGTTGGGTCAATTGAGAAGCAAAACTGCCTCCGCCAAGAATATAATTCATAATTGTGGCTGGGTAGTAGTCTTTATCTATTGCCGCTAGAGCCGGGTAACCAATGTTTACCACTGTTTGTTTGGCGTCAGGGATATCATAAAAATATACCTTGGCCTTTTCTGGCTTGCTCGGTTTTGTTAGGCTGGGCATGGTCACCTTAGATGCTGGCCAATTTTCATTTAACGCTGAGAACGACGCTAACACTGCTGTTTTATCAATGGCGCCTACAACATGCACTCGGGTTTGGTTGGGCGAAATGCTTTTTTGATAAAAGACTTTTAAATCATTTAAGGAAATGGCTTCGACAGAATCCTTGTTGCCTAATATATTTTTGGCGCGAATACTATTTTCGCCGAATATCAGTTTGCCAAAAGTATTACTAGCAACACTCCTTGGACTAGCTTCTTGTTGACGTATCTGGGAGATAGTTTGTTGTTTAATTAAGGTAAATTCTTTTTGGTCCCAGCGGGGTTCTAACAATATTTCTGTCACTAAATCCATGGCTTGAACATAGTTTTTAGAGAGTGTGTTCACCCTGATACTAATATTTTCTTTATTGGCTTCTACTTTAATTGATGCACCCAATTGTTTGATGGCGTTTTCAAGGGCTTCTGGGGTTTTGCTTTTGGTGCCACTAGTAAGCATTTTGGCAAGTATATTGGCCATGCCTATTTTATCTATTTGTTCTAGTAGTTGCCCACCGTCTATGACTATTTCTACGTCAACAAGGGGCACTTCTTCAACCTTTATCCCAAGCAGTTGAATAGTTTCAAGCTGAGCCTGCCAAATATTAGGCACCACCACCTCGGCTGATGTTCCATAGGCTGGTTCAATTGAACGCTCGAATGTTGAAGCTGTTTTTGTATAGGTTGTTGCAACGTTAGGATCTACTTTCTTCTCTGCACCCTGAACAACTTGTTCTTCGGTCACATTGGCTTTAGTTGAACCTTTTACTGCAAGGTTAATTTTGCCTTTGGGCACAAAGCTGGTGACCACATGATCTTTGTTTTTGATGTATTGGTTATAGACGCGTGTTACGTCTTGTGTAGTGACGCTTAAAATCGCTTCAATTTCTTTCTGTGCGTAACCAGGATCGCCTGTATAAATATTGTAATAGGCCAGCTGCGCGCCTTTACCTAGTACACTTGAAAGTTGATTATAGAAATTGGTTTCTTGGGTAGCTAAAATACGTTTTAGATCTTGTTGTGAGATCCCGTCTTTTTCAAAGGTGGTAAAAGCTTGGTCAATGCCTTTGTTTACCTCGTCTAGATCTATGTCATCATACGCCCTAGCAATTAAATACACTTGCCCTGCAAGCTCGCTTGTTTGATGAAACATATTGGCATTTGGGACTAATTTTTTATCCTCGACTAACACTTTATACAGTGGTGCAGATTTGCCCTTTGCTAGGTATTCAAATAATACATTTAATGCATACGCATCAGGGTGATATTGCTCAACAGTGGGGTAAGTGCGGGTAATTTGTGGGAGATTGGCAAAGTTATCTTCATGATAACGCTTTTTGGTTTCTCTTAGTCCCGCGGGGCGCTTTTTAAGGGAAGTGATTTTGTCCCCTGCTTTAATTTCAGAAAAATACTTTTCTACCCATTTTTTTGCTTGAACAGGATCAAAGTCACCGGCAAGGGTTAATGTGACATTATTGGGTACGTACCAACGTTGAAAGAATTGTTTTACATCATCCAAAGTGGCTGCTTGCAAATCTGCAAGGGACCCTATTACCTGCCAATGATAAGGGTGGTCTTGCGGATAAAGGTTTTGGTCAATCACAAACCAGTTGTGCCCATAGGGAGCGTTATCACTGCTTTGGCGTTTTTCGTTTTTGACTACCTGTTTCTCTTTTTCCAAAACAGCTGCAGTGACAGTATTAATAAACCAGCCAAGTTTATCAGCCTCGGCCCAAATCATTTTTTCTAATGCATCTTTGGGCACAGTTTGTAGGTAATTGGTTCTATCTCTTGAGGTTGAGCCGTTAGCTCCAGAGCCACCAATCTTTGCCGATAGTTTATCTAACCCCCCTTTGCCTAAGTTTTCTGATTCGAGAAACAATAAATGTTCAAACATGTGAGCAAAACCGGTACGTCCTGTCACTTCACGTGCCGAACCTACGTGAGCGGTTAAGTTAACTGCCACAACTGGATCAGAACGATCAATATGAAACACCACTTCTAATCCATTGCCTAAAACAAACTTTTCATATTTGACCTGAAAGTTAGGTTTGTTAAGCGTTTCTTGGGCCAGTAGGTTGTTAGTTATGCCAAAAGCACTAATAACAAGGACGAGGTAAGTTGTTACTTTTTTCATTTAAATCCGTCATGTGATTTGGAAGACCAATTATGGTGATCATTGCATATTTTGTCAGAGACTAATAGTGTGGATGGGTCAACGGATTGGTATAAGTGGTTGATAGTAAGGAGTCAATTATAGATTGGATGTATTAGGCCATCAAAATGGTGTACTCGGAACACTTGCCAATAAACGCATATTTAATGAAATTTGTTAGCCGTTTTTATTTAGAACCTATCCAGTTCCAAACTGACTGTCTAGTGCATTTGTTTTACCTTACCTTTGAGAAACCTACGGCAGTACAAATAACACCGCCTATCATAGCTAACCAAGCTTTAATGGGAGTATCACCACTGATTGCTCGGCTAATCTGAGAACTTGCTGAGTCAAAAATATCATAACCCCACATAGCTAAAGCAACACCTGCAACAATCAGCACAATGCCAAAAATTTTGTTATTCATTTTTTTTCTCTCAATTATCAAACACGGATTTAGTGCTTGCTCCTTAGACTGACACATCTTTTATATTTAAATCAATTTTTACTTCACCATAGCAATCAAAGGCATAGGAAAGTAGATGGGTGGTGTCTTCAGGTTTGTTTTATTTTTCAATTACACTCCTCTTCCTCTCTCTTCCTCTCTCTTCCTCCCTCCCCCTCCCTCCAATAGCGTGATCACCTTTAGTTTGTTAATCTAATTTTAATGTTTGCGTAAAGTCTTTTTTAGGTTGTTTCTTTAAAGTAAAGCAAGTTAACTTAATCACTATTAAAAAAAGGTACGTTATGAAAAAAAGCAGCCTCACATTATTTGCACTTGCTTCGCTAACAGTAACCCAATATGCCACTGCATTCGAACAGGGTGATCTGATCATTCGTGTTGGTTTTGCTACCGTTAGTCCTGACGATACCTCGTCAAATATCGTAGTAGGAAGTGACTTAGGGGTAAATGTAGCAGTAGATAGCAATACCCAGATAGGACTTAACATTGCTTATTTTTTAACAGACAACATTAACGTTGAGGTACTGGCTGCCACTCCTTTTTCGCATGATGTCAATTTTGGTGTCAGTGATCCACTCGGCACAGGTGATCGGTTAGGTGAAGTTACGCACTTACCTCCAACAGTCACTGTTAATTATTACTTTAATGACGCTTCTAGCAACTTCCAGCCATATGTTGGCGCAGGTCTCAATTACACTATATTTTTTGAAGAGGAATTCACCTCAGCCAACACTGCTGCAGGCTTAAATGATTTGTCTTTGGATAATTCTTTTGGATTAGCTGCTCAGGTGGGAGCAGATTATATGCTTAACGAGCAATGGTTTGTCAATGCGTCGGTTCGTTGGATAGATATAGATACAGAGGCATCATTTAACCTAAATGGAGCAGATGGCTCAGTAGACAGTATCGAAATCGATCCTTGGGTTTATTCTATGACGCTAGGTTATCGGTTCTAAAAATTTAACACATTCTAGGTTTCCATGACGCTGATATGGCTGATTGTGATAAATATTAGCGGAATTTTATTGCGTTAATTTTCATCCAAGTTATTAATTCTCAAGTTATATTTAACAGGAACGACAATGAAAAAAATAAGTATTTTGACCAAAAAAAATGTATTGGTCTTGGCCTTAACAAGCACATTTATGCTTTCTGTATCAGCGAGTGCGAAAGCTGTCAGTGATAGTGTTATTGCCTCACAACGTCTGGCATTAGAAGCTAACACGGATGGTAAAGGGTTTGGTCCTCAATCTCCTCGGGATATCGACCAAGACTATGGTTTGAACGAGCGTCATTTTTCGATGGGTCCAAATCGTAGCCAGCTTAATTTGTGTAATATTCACTTCCATAAAAATGCAGAGCATAGTGGTGGTGAGTTCACCACCTATGCCGGTAATGGCGATGGTAAAGGCTCAAATACCGGTTATGTTTACAACGGTAAACTTACGTCTTCACAGTTAAAACCCGTTAGTAGCAAAATTTGCGCAGTCAAAGGCGACGCGCTTCAATCAGGTGATACCCTTGAAGTGCATTATGTGTATTCTTCGGCACATGTTCAGCCAGGTCCCACTTTAGGGGCTTGTCTAGCCGAGAGCACCATGAATCCAGGTCTGAGAGTAGAAGGCCAAGTTATGGTGCTAGCCAATGATAGTAATGCCCTTGATTTTAAAGACCTAGCAGTGGTTGAACAGGTAAATGGTTACTTCCAAGCGCCCAATATACCAAACAATATGGGCATACCTGTTGAATATTTAGGTTCAACCACAGGTCCGTCTTATAATGAAAAAGCATCGCCACTTCAGGTCAGTTGGAGTGTCAGACCTAAAGTGGCAGTGGTCGATATCAATTCAGTGGGTAAGTGGTGTGATGATAACGTGTTTAATGAAGATCATGCTCATGGTGTACGTAACTTGGTGACTAACCCTAAATTGCTAACATCAATTAACTAGTCACTAAAAATTAACATCAATTAGGTTTGATGAATTAGTTCAAGCCTATAGCCATTACCTCGCAATGTTTGGATGATGATTTCTGGGTCGCTATGCAATTTGCGTCTTAATCGACTAATATAAACATCCACAATGTTTGTCTGAGGATCGCTTTTAGTTTGCCAAACGCGACTTAAAATTCGCTCTCTGGATAATACTTTTTTCTGGTTTTCTGTTAGATAGACGAGTAATTCAAACTCTATTTTTGTTAAAGGTATTTCTATCCCGTTTATTTGTGCAATACGTTCATCCATTGCCAATTCAAGAGAGCCAATACCCAAAGTATGTACAGGTGATTGTGTGGGTTTATCTGCACGTCTACGAAGGGCTGAAATACGCGCTAGTAACTCATCAAAATCAAAGGGTTTACATAAATAATCATCCGCCCCTTTTAGTAATCCATTTATCCGTTCGCTGACGTCATCTAATGCGGTTAACATTAAGATCATGGGGGGGAAGGACAGCGCTTTTATCGCCTCAACAATAGTTAAACTATCTTCAGAGCCAAAGAGTCGGTCAAGCACAACTATTTCAGGGCCATGCTTGTTGATAAAAGGTAACACTTCGTGCAATTTACTAAGGGTCGAACATTCATATCCTTCTGCCCTTAATCCACGTTCTAAAAAGTTTAATAAGGGTTTTTCATCATCGGCTAATAAAATTTTCATTTGGCTGGTTCTATAGGTAATGTAACGGAAAAGGTTGAGCCTTCACCTTGAACCGATTCTACGGTTATTTGTCCGCCATGGGCTTCTATAATCGCTTTGGCAATAGGCAAGCCCAATCCAAGGCCTTCATTATGTTTACTAAAACGCACAAAGCGTTCAAATATATTTTCAATTTCAGTAGCCGAAATACCTTTACCAGAGTCACTCACAGAAACGACAATGAAGCTGTTATTCTGCTGCACACTGACCACTAGCGGTAAATCTGATGGTGAATATTTTGTCGCATTATCCATAAGGATAGATAAGACCTGATGAATTCGAGGGGCATCAATGATCACTACTGTATCGTCACAGATTAAGTCTGTAATTAAAGAAATATTACGTTCTTGATGACGTCTTTGCCATGTTAATACCTCAGTATGTAATAACGGTTTTATTTTGGTAACTCTCACCTCTAAATTTAATTGGTTCATCTCTGCCCGCGTCAACAGCAGTAAATCATCCACCAATCGACTAAGGTTAACCGATTGCTCTAATATGGCGGTTAATGTGGTTTGATAATCTTCTTCGCAAGCAGATTTAAGCCTCAAGGTGACTTGTGCTTCGCCGCGAATAATGGTCAGGGGTGTTCTTAACTCATGGGACACATCGGCTATGAACTGACGTCGCCGTGAGTCGATTTTTGTTAGCTTTAAGTTGGCATTAGTGAGCTCACTGGTACGTTGTTCTACTGTGAACTCTAGGTGCTTTCTTGATTTAGTTTCATTCGCTTTGTGCTCCTGAAGCTGAGCCGCGAGTTGATTAATTGATACCACAAGTTCTTGGAATTCATCATCCAATTTATCTGAAATAGGTTGTTGATATTGACCGGATGCAATCGCATTTGTGGCATTTCTGATGAGTATTAACGGTTGGTAAAGCTGATTGAATAACCAATAACAACCATAAATAATCAAAGGCAAAGACAAGGCTCCAAGGCCAATAGTAAACCACACCATAGCGGTATTTAGGGTGTCAATTTTGACGTTTATTGCAGCAACTACACGACTTTGGCGCGACACCGCTGAGTTTATCGCCTCCCTAAATTGGTCGTCGATAGTCACTTCCAACAAACTACGCAGTCTGTCTTGCTGATTAAGAGGGGCGGTGCTCATACTCACCATCACTAGTTTGAATTCCTTAATAATTTCATATAGGAGTTGTTCTAGTTCGTCGGTATCTTCGACACTACCTTGGGTGAAATCGACCCCCAGAGCGTCACGTTGTTCTAACTCTAACTTTCTGATATTGGTCAATGACTGCTCAATCAACGTTTGTTTGTTGCGTACATTGGCTTGATTTGCATTTTGACCGAATATAACTTCATCGGTGAGTTGTTTGAATAATCGATAGGAAATGCTTGAAAGCTGCTGGTGCTCAACCAGTAATGATTGTGCGATAGTGCTTTGTTTGAGGTTTTCTCGCGTGAGATGGGCAGAGATGGCGGTACAAGTTAATGCTACAAGTAATATAAAAGCAGTGGTTAGCCCAAAGTAAAAAAGCTTGTGTTTATACATCTAATGACGGTCTTAATAGTAATGAACTCTTAACAATAATATTACGATGTATGTTTAGTTATAGCCAAAACTTAATTAATTTATTCAAGCCGAATTCAGTGTCTGGCTATTTAGTTGTAAAAGCATGTATTAATGGCGTGAGGTGTGTCTCAAAATTCCTCCATTGGTTTCTTGCATTAGCATTAATTGGCTGACGAACCTGCTCGGAGCTGGGGGTTTTTATGGTGCGTTTAGTCTTATAAAAATGCAAACAAGATGATTCGAAAGGCAAGTGACAAAAATCTAATATGCGCCTGATCTGAGTCTCCAGATCATCTATCACGTCTTCGTGTTGAACTTTTAAAACAAAACCAGGTAACACTGTATCCCAGTGTGTCATTAAGGATTGGTAGGATTGATAGTAGTGAATAAGATTGTCTAAGTCGTAAGAAAATTCCTGCCCTTCTGCAAACAGCTGTTTATAACCACTGAAACAACAAGCAATAGGATCACGCCTCGCGTCAATTATTTTGGCATTGGGTAACATGGACTTGATCAGGCCAATATGCATAAAGTTATTTGGCATTTTATCTATAAAAAATGCTGCACCTTGACGGTAGCATTGGGTATCTTCGATAAATTGTTTACCAAAACGGGCGAAGTATTCATGGTCTATTTCAGTAACAACGTTAGGATAACCGCTCTTGCTGCCGCTTAATCTTGCAGCCAATCCGAGTATATTATGGAGCTCCATGGTGCCATCCACTTGGGAGTGAGATGCCAGTATTTGCTCAAGTAAGGTTGAACCTGCTCTAGGGAGCCCAACGATAAAAATGGGGGCAGGGCTTTGATCACCTAGACCGTGATGTGATTTAAAAAAGTCTGCTGTGAAGACAGATTTTTGTGCCTCAATCTGTTCGCTCAACTTGGTTTGTGAGTAATGATTACGCAGATTTTTTAAAGCATTGCCATTTTGGTAATAACTAAAAGCAGTGTTAAATTGTTCACGGTCTTCATAGGCTTTCGCCAGCGCAAACTCAAGGTGGGCTTTGTCGTCATGTTCTATATCAACCGTATCCAGTTGAGCCTTCATCAAGGTGAGTTCGTTATCGGTAAATCGATAGGTTTTAGTATTGGCTAAACTCCAATAGGCATCACCGAAGTCAGGGCGAATTTTGTAAGCTTGTTGATAAGCCTCTATTGCTTGTTCAATGTTGCCGTTTGCTTTGTAAGCATGTCCAAGTAGTAGCTGTATACCAGGAAGTTCGTTTCGAGCGTCGTTTATGACTTGCTGATAAAGGCTGATGGCTGGTTCAACTTCACCTACTCCCACCATAGCGCTGGCTTTTGCTGCAAGATATTGATGATTATCAGGGTGTTCGCTTATTAAAATTTCGGCTTGTTGTTTGGCTTGGCTAAACTTACCTAGCTTAGATAATAATTGCATCCATTCTGCTCTAGCGGCTTCATAGGTTGGGTGTATTTCAACGCAGCTTTCTAAGAGGAATTCGGCTTCATGATAGAGTTTTAACCTGATGCCAATTTCAGCCAGCAGTAGCATAGCTTCAGCATGATGTTTGTGATTTTGTAAAAAACGTCGACACACTTTATCTGCTATACCTAACTTTCCCTCATGCATAAGATCTTGAGCACCACGAATTTCAACCGGCAGTTGAGTGAGGTACTCGGCCCTTTGTGTTGCGAAGTTATGTGCTTCAACATGGTTCAATTCACTGTACAGAGGCGCTAATCTTTGCCAGCTGGATAACAATGCTGGATTCAGCCGAGTGGCTCTGGCAAACGCTGTTGCTGCGCTGTGTTTATTGCCTGCACTTAGATATAGATAACCATTTTCTTGATGGGCACGTGCCTGATTAGGATCAATTGCGATAAGTGTTTTTACCGTTTCAGCGGCCTCACCAATCAAACCTTTAGTGCGCTGGGCAACGGCCAGAATATATAATGTCTCAACTTTTTCTTGGGTATTTTGTTGAGCGTTTTCTAAAGAGTTCTCTAGGTTGTCTAGTACTTGCTTTGCAAGTGATATGGCATTGTCTGTGTCGCCTGATTGAAGTGCACGTTTGATATCGTCAATTTTGATGTGGTGTTTGCTACTTTGTTTACTGACGTTTTCTGTCACGTGTTACCTCTAGATGATTGAGTTATATCTTTTGATTACATTGTAATTGCTGCGCGATTTTTTAACACATAAAAATAAAGGCAAGCTGAAAGCTTGCCTTTATTAGTCACTTCAAGTGTATCTTAATAGAAATCGTAAGACAGTCTCAATCCTAATGTGCGAGGACGGTTAGTGACAACCTTCGGCGTAAATTGCTGAGTATCGATGTATAACACTGCACTTTCGTCAGTGAGATTATCGATATAAAACTCGGC
>Ga0307488_10003608_pt1 | contig 12909 bp, 21 predicted proteins | sample SB02metaG_FD_202248 | JGI IMG/M metagenome (GOLD analysis project Ga0307488, IMG submission 202248) | Sea-ice brine microbial communities from Beaufort Sea near Barrow, Alaska, United States - SB 0.2 | ecosystem: Environmental > Aquatic > Marine > Coastal | place: USA: Alaska | collected...
TACCGTACAGAGACAGAAAAGTTGTTGTTTTCATTGCCTATAGCTGGCTCTGCGTTTAGAAAAGTTTACTTTGACCCGAATCTAGGTAGAGCCTGCTCTATGTTTGTTCCGGCTGAAGACTTTGTGGTGAGCTACGGCGCTTCTGATCTGGAAACAGCAGAGCGCTGCACCCATGTAATGAAGAAGACTACCAACGAAGTGCTGAAATTACAGCAAAGTGGCTTCTATGCAGACATCGAGCTTCCTGCTCCAGCCCCTGATACCACTGAAATTACTGCCAAATACAACAAATTAACAGGTGATCACCCCAACTACGAGGTTGATCAGCGTCATACCCTGCTTGAGTGCATGGTAGACGTAGACCTTGCAGGCTTTGAAGACACAGACAACGGCGAACCTACCAATATTGGCCTGCCTTATGTAATTACCGTTGATAAGTCATCAAGTACTATTCTTTCTATTCGCAGGAACTGGAAAGAAGATGACGAGTTAAAGCTAAAGCGTCAACATTTTGTCCATTACCAGTATTTGCCGGGACTTGGGTTCTACGGATTCGGCTTAGTCCATATGATTGGGGGCTTGACCAAGTCGGCTACCTCGTTATTGCGTCAATTAGTTGACGCAGGGACACTGGCAAACCTACCCGGCGGCTTAAAAGCGCGAGGATTGCGTATTAAAGGGGACAGCTCCCCAATTATGCCGGGCGAGTTTCGAGATGTGGACGTTCCGGGCGGAGTAATCCGCGACAACATTACCTTCCTTCCCTATAAGGAGCCATCTGCCGTACTTCACCAGATGCTTCAGGAAATTGTGGAAGATGGTCGCCGATTTGCCTCTGCTGGGGACTTAAAAGCTTCCGATATTAACGGTGAAGCCCCAGTAGGAACTACCTTAGCGCTGCTTGAGCGTGAAATGAAGGTAATTAGCGCCGTTCAGGCGCGTGTTCATGCCGCAATGAGGCGAGAATTAGGCATTCTTTCCGATATCGTTGCCGATTACGGCCCTACTGAATACCCCTACGGTTCTGTTGAAAACGCCATTACGGCTGAGGATTTCGATGATCGAATAGACATTATTCCGGTCAGTGACCCCAATTCGGGAACCATGTCACAAAGAATCATGCAGTATCAGGCAGCTCTACAGCTCGCCCAACAAGCGCCGCAGATGTATGACCTCCCACTGCTGCACAGGCAGATGCTAGAAGTGCTAGGCATTCGTGACGCAGACAAGGTTATTCCAACTACAGACGATATCAAGCCAACCGATCCAATCTCAGAGAACATGAACCTGATGGTCGGCAAGCCTGTAACAGCCTTTATATATCAAGACCACAAGGCACACATAGAGGCGCACACTTCGGCGATGAATGATCCGAAGATAGCCGAGCTTCTGAATTTGGCTCCTGACGCACAAGTAAAACAGGCTGCGCTTGCCGCTCACGTTGCCGAACACGTTGCCTTCCAGTATCGACAAGATATTGAGAAAGAACTTGGCGTGGCATTGCCTGCGGTTGACTCTACTCTTCCAGAAGATATTGAGTACAGGCTGTCTCAGCTAGTAGCTCCTGCTGCTGCCCAGTTGACAGGAAGGGCGCAACAAGAAATGCAGGCACAAGAAATGATGCAACAGGCTGAAGACCCAGTTCTTCAACTGCAAAAGGCTGAGCTTGAGCTTGAGAATATTAAGATCGAAACAAAGGCATCAACAGACATGGCTAGGATTCAGGCCGACCTAACTAAGGCAGCGGCTAGAGATGACCTAGACAGAGATAAATTGGCAGCAGAACAGAAAGTCGAAGGGGCTAAGTTGGGTGTTAGAATTGCCGAAACCAATACCAAAGAAGAGCTTGAATCAAAGAAAATAGCATCGAAGGATAAGCTTGCTGGCGCTAAGATAGGCATTGAAATAGCGAAAGAGCTGATGGTAGACAATAGAGAAAGAGATATTGAAGAAATGATTAATAAAAGAGATACTACGCGAGAACGTGATATCGACAAGAGAGAACTAGATGAGTGAAGTATTTAGTAGTAATGCTTTAAAAATCTTAAATGACAAGATACGAATTATTATGAACGAGTACGCTGACAACATTAGCAGCGGCTCCTGTCGAAACATGGAAGAATATTCAAAGGCTGTCGGAGTTATAGAAGGACTTGCGTTAGCTGAAAGAGAATTACTTGATCTAAATAAACAGATCGGGCAGGACTAATCTCCGTATAATGCGGTGCGTAGTGACTCTGGACACTTATTCCAGTGCGGGGGAATACTAATGGTAAAGTCATTAGCAAAAGTAGGAGCGGTGGGCGTTGCAACCACTGAAGAAAATACTGTGGATACTGAAACCACTGAAAAGGCTCGTGTACCTCATCAACTTCCTGAACCGAAAGGTTTTAAGGTTTTGATTGGCTTACCTGAACCTGACAAGGCAACAGAGGGCGGCATTCTCAAGGCACAAGAAACTGTGCAGGCTGAGGAGGTTGGTTCTATTGTAGGCTTTGTTCTTAAACTAGGCCCAGATGCTTACGCTGATAAACTGCGTTTTCCTAACGGCCCGTACTGCAAGGAGGGGGATTTTGTAATTATGAGATCATACTCAGGTACACGGTTTAAGGTTCATGGCACTGAATTCCGTCTTATCAACGATGACAGCGTAGAAGCTGTAGTAGATGACCCTAGAGGAGTTATGAAGATATGAGCGAAGAAGATATGAATGAAGATACTGCTGAGCGTATGTCATCCGAAGACAAGTTCTTTGGTGTTAAGACGCAGCATGGTAAAACTGATGTAGAGCCTGAGTCCTTTGACGAGGAGTCTGATCTGGAGATCGAGGTTATTGACGATCATCCATCTGAAGAAAAACGGCCACCGAAGAAGGCCAAAGAAACTGGCGAACCTGCCCCTAGCTACAATGATGGCTTTAGCGACAAAGAGCTGCAATCATATACGAAGGGTGTTCAAAAGAGGATTAATCAACTTCGCGCAATTAACCACTCAGACAAACGCAAGATTGGGGAAGCCCAGCGTATGCGAGATGAGGCGGTTAATTTGGCAAAGACGCAACATGGCAAGCTTCGAGAATATGAAGCTCTCCTAGCGAAAGGTCAAAATGCTATTATCCAGACCTCCAAGGGCAAGGCTCAGTTTGAAATTGATACTGCCAAAAAAGAGCTGAAAAAAGCTCACGAGGAAGGTAACGCAGACTTGCTGGTGTCAAGTCAGGAGCAGCTAAACTCTGCTCAAGCCCAGCTTCGGGACATGGAGGCCAGAGCGGTTTCCCTTAAACGAAACTTGGATCAACAGGCGAAACAACAAGCCTATGAGAGGGATAATCCACAACCAGCCCCTCAACAGCAAGTTGAAGTAAGCCATGAACAAAACGCTTGGATGCAGGAAAATCCTTGGTTTCAGCCTTCGGCTCAACCGGGACAGCTTGTTAATCCGATGCATAAAGAGATGACTGCGGTTGGATTGGCTATTCATGATAACTTGTTTCATGAGGGCATTACCGCCAACACTGATTCTCAGATTTATTATTCTGAAATAAACAAAAGAATGCGTGACAGATTCCCTGATTACAAAGGTTTTCAGGAGGGTAGAGAGGAACGAAGCGCCCCGCCCCGTCAACGTAGAAACACCTCCGTGGTAGCCCCTACTTCCAACAGGAACAATGGAGCAAAGACACGCAAAGTATCGCTTACGCAAACTCAAGAGGCTCTCGCAAAGCGCTTGGGTGTTACTAATGAACAGTATGCTGAACAAATGTTAAAACAGGAGATTGGCTAATGTCTGAAGAAAAAACTTCACGCGCACCCCACGGCAAAGATTCGCGGGAAAACAGTAAAAGGGTTAGTGATGCGTGGATACCCGCGTCTTCATTGCCTGAGCCAGACCACAGAGATGGACTTCGCCACAGGTGGATTCGTACATCAATGCTAGGTCAGGCAGATAATACAAATGTGTCGCAGAAAATGAGAGAAGGATGGGTTCCCTGCATAGCAACGGAATACCCTGAGATCGACTTCGCCGCTGAGGTGGGGACACGTTATCCTGAAAACATAGAATATGGCGGTTTGCTTTTGTGTTCTATTCCGATAGAAACATTAGAGAAGCGTGATGAGTACTATAACAAGGTAGCGAAAAGCCAAATTGATGCGGTTGATAATAATTTTTTGCGAGAAGAAGACCCTCGGATGCCTCTTTACAAAGAGAATTCTAGCAGGACTACTTTTGGCCGAAGATAATATGTAATTATCTTCACAATGAGGATATTGTTATGTCAACAACAGCACTCCCAATGGGGGCAGAACCAGTAGGCGGTCTAAGCGCTTGTGGTTCTTTCTCCGGCAAGGTTCGTCATATAAAAATAGCTAGTGGTTATGCTGCTAATATTTTTTATGGTGACTTTGTTAAACTAGTAGCGGCAGGTACTGTCGAAAAAGATACCGGAACAGTTGCACTAACTCCGGTTGGCATTTTCATGGGCTGTTTTTATACAGACGTAGGTACTGGTCAACCAACTTTTAATCAAAGTTGGCCCACAGGAACTGTAGCGGCAGACGCTATGGCTTATGTTTTAGATGATCCAGATTGCGTTTTTAAAATGCAAGCTAATGGCTCTCTAGCTCAAACAACTTTGGGCAATAATATTGCTGTCGTTCAGACAGCGGGTTCTACCTCTATCCAACGAGGCAGGAATTCGGTTAACGCCGGAACTGCCGCAACTACAAACACTCTTCCTTTACGGATTCTTGAGTTTGTTGATGGCCCAGATAGTACGGTAGGTGATGCTTTTACTGATGTTCTTCTGACGTATAACGCCGGAATGCACCAGTATAGACGAGCTTTAGGCACATAATAGGAGGCTAGGAAATGGCTATTTCAAGAGCGCAAATGCTCAAAGAGCTACTACCGGGTCTTAATGCCCTGTTTGGCTTAGAGTACGCAAAGTATGAAGATGAAGACAAGATGATTTACGAAACTGAATCGTCTGACCGTTCGTTTGAAGAAGAAGTTAAGTTAAGTGGATTTGGTGCTGCACCTGTTAAGCCTGAAGGCTCTGCAATCAATTATGATTCAGCGCAAGAAGCGTTTACGGCTCGCTACACTCATGAAACTATTGCTCAAGGTTTCGCAATTACAGAAGAGGCAATGGAAGACAATCTCTATGCTTCTCTGTCTCAGCGATATACCAAGGCATTAGCGCGAGCTATGGCTTATACGAAGCAAGTAAAAGGTGCGATTCCATTAAACCAAGGCTTTACCAACGCTTTTCAATCTGGCGATGGTACAAACTTGTTTTCTGCTGTTAATGACGGCATAGCTGGCGGCGGTGGTCATCCACTAGTCAGCGGTGGATTTAACTCTAATCGCCCTGCGGTTGGTACTGATTTGAATGAAACCTCACTGGAAAACGCAATAATTTCTATTGCTGCGTATACCGATGAGCGTGGACTTCTGATCGCTGCTCGACCACGGCGCTTAATTGTTCCGCCTAACTTGATGTTTGTTGCAACGCGAATCCTCGATTCTGAGCTTCGTTCTAGCACAGCTAACAACGACATCAACGCCATTAAGAACAATGGTTCTATACCTGAAGGTTATGCGGTTAATCACTACCTGACCGACAATAACGCATGGTATATTATCACTGACGTTCCAAACGGCATGAAGCACTTCGAGCGTACTCCGCTTGAGACTTCAATGGACGGAGATTTCGATACTGGAAACGTGCGCTACAAAGCGCGAGAACGCTACAGCTTCGGTGTTTCTGACCCACTAGGTATCTTCGGGTCTCCCGGCGCTACTTAAAGCAAAAGCAATGCATAGGCGGGGAGCTTCGGCTCCTCGTTTATTTAATTCTGGGAACATATTAGTTTTAGCGACCATCACCCCAGTGGACGTTACGAAGACGCTAAAACGAATCCTTTCGTAAGAGGTAATTATCATGGCTAGAAGATCAAGAAGTTCTTTCGGTGTACTTAGAGCGCTTGGCGGCTACTATATGCAAGGCTCAGACTCTATTGTTGCCTTGACTGCTAACACCACAATCAACCCCGATGACCACGCTGGTAAGTTAATTATTATTAACAATTCCACGCTTACTATTACTCTCCCAACTATTAATAATGACATGGAGCCTATTACTTCAGGGCCGGGCGAGAATCCAAATACATTAAATAATACTGGAATCTCTTATGATTTCTTGTTTTTAACGTCTTCTGGAACCAGTACCACTATTCAATCTAACAGTTCTTCCGATTTAATGATGGGCGGTATTATGTCTGTTAAAAACGGTTTGGCTGGTGTTCATTTCCATCAACCTAATGGAAGCAGTAATTATCAAATAGTAATGAATGGAACGACAACTGGCGGTGTTGCTGGTACTCGCTTAAAGGTTCAGGCTATTTTCACTAATAGATACTATGTTGAAGGCACTAGTATTGGTACAGGAACTCTGGCGACTCCTTTCGCTGGCTAATATATAGCGGGGTTCGCCCTGCTTTTTTTGGAGAACACGATGGCAGATGCACTTACAAGCCAAGTAATCCAAGATGGCCCAAGAAATGCTGTCTTGAAATTTACAAACATCAGTGATGGTACTGGTCAGGCAGCGGCTGTTTTGGTAGATGTTTCTAGTCTCAGCTCCGACCCCCTTACCAACCAAGTTTGCAATGGAGTCACGTTGCAATCTATAAGCTATTCTAATGTTGGAATGGGCGTTGAGCTGCTATGGGATGCCACTACTAATGTCCCTTTACTGAATCTTTTGCAGAACTGGGCAGATCAGGCAGATTTTTCTGACTATGGAATACCAAATAATTCAGGCACAGGTAGGACTGGAGATATTCTAGTTACCACAACTGGAGCTACTGCTGGAGACACCTATTTTTTGCTGTTAACTTTAACCAAGTCGTATGCGGCTGTTTAGGTAAACATATTATGGCTAAATTAGAAGTTTTTCAAAACGGTAACTTTAATAACGGTGATCCGGTATTTCAAATTGGCAGCAAGAATTCTGACGGCGGCTACGATGTTACGGTCTTCGACTTGATGAGTCAGGAGGAAGCCAAGGCCAGACTCAAGTCTATGGGCGTTAAGCCTGCCAAAGAAGAGCCTGCGGTTGAAGAAGAGGCCACAAGTAAGGCTGACCTTAAAAACATGACAAAAATTGAGTTGGAAGACTTTGCCAGAGATTTCGGTGTAGAGTTAGATCGCCGTGAAAAGAAAGATACTTTGGTAAAACAGGCTTATAAGGCTCAGTTTGATGGCTAGAGACTATCGCAGCGAATATGACGATTATCACTCTTCTTCAGAACAAAAAAAGAATCGTGCTAGTCGTAATGCGGCGAGAAACTCCCTAGAGAGTGATGGTCGTGTAAGCAGAGGAGATGGTCTTGATGTTCATCATCGCGATGGAAATCCTCGCAACAACAGCTCATCCAATCTAAGAGTCACTTCTCAAAAAGCAAATAGAAGTATTAAAATGAATGCTGGTGGTCGGACTCGCGGATCAGGCGTGGCCGTTCAAGGCGTAAGAGACTGCAAAAGTGTTTAATTATGGCTACTACTAGAGATGTCACTAGAAACAAGAGCGGTATAAAGTACCGAGGCGAGTCGTTCTCTGGATATAACAAACCTAAGCGCACTCCCGGCGAGAACAAGAAATCAGCAGTTCTTGCAAAGAAGGGCGATGAGATCAAAATTGTTAGGTTTGGCGATCCCAATATGACCATCAAGAAGGATCAGCCAGCTCGTAAGAAAAGCTTTCATGCGCGTCATAAGTGCGATACGGCTAATGATGTGTTTACAGCTAGGTATTGGTCTTGTAAGGCGTGGTGATTTATGAAGGGTAAAGAAAAGGTTGGTTATGTTATGGGCGAGTTTAAGGACGGTAAATTAAAGTCTAGCTCTGGCAAAACGGTAACTGACCGCAATCAGGCTATGGCTATTGCCATGAGTGAAGCTGGCATAAATAAAAAAATGTTTTCTGGAGGCAGGCTGGGTGACGGCGCAGCCGTTCAAGGCCATACGAAAGGCAGGAATACTTAATGGCAACTAGCGGAACTTATGCTTTTAATCTTGATCTGGGCGATATCATTGAAGAGGCTTATGAGCGTTGTGGCCTAGAAGTTCGCGCTGGATTTGATTACAGAACCGCAAGGCGCAGTCTTGACCTTTTGATGCTTGATTGGCAGAACCGAGGTCTTAACCTTTGGGCGGTAAAAGGCACATCTTTAACGCTAACTCCCGGAGTTGGAGTATATGCTCTTAGTGGTGAGAAGTTAGACATAATAGAAGCGTTCATGAGAACCAACGCTGGCGATATCAGCAGTCAGTCTGACTTAACCATGCAAAGAATCTCTATCTCTCAGTATTCGCAGCAAACAAACAAGCTTCTTCAGGGCCGTCCAATTCAGTATTGGGTTGAAAGATCGCCTGCTGGTATCAGTTTTAACGTATGGCCTGTTCCAGATGCCTCGCAAACATGGACTCTTGGGTATTATTACATGGAGAAAGTAGAAGACTCAGGTTCTCCAGCATCTTTAGATATGGATGTTCCAGCACGTTTTCTGCCATGTTTAGTGGCTGGGTTGGCCTATATGCTTGCTATTAAGAAGCCTCAAGCAGAGACAAGAATACCTTTTCTGAAAGAAAATTATGAGGAGCAGTGGACGATGGCCTCTGACTCTGCAAGAGAAAAGGCCGCTCTGTACGTTGTTCCGGGCGGGTATCAATATTTATGAGCAGCTTTGCAAGCGGTAAACATGCTTTTGGCTATTGCGATAGAACTGGATTTCGTTATCCTCTTCGCGATCTTGTGCCTCAAATAGAGGCAGGCAGACCTAATGGAATGCTGGTAGGTCGCGATGTGCTTGATGTAGACAATCCTCAGTGGAAGCTAGGCATGATTAACATGTCTGATCCGCAGGCTTTGCGAGACCCAAGACCTGATGGCGGCTATGCTCAAAGCAGAGAGCTTTTTGCGTGGAACCCAGTAGGAGGGGGGAATACTCCTATGGGCAGTAGAACTGTTGGTCTGGACTGTTCAGGTCATGTGGGAAGAGTTAAAGTTGAAATAATTACTGTCTCGTCAGCGCCTAGCGTTACTGGCGTTTCTAGTACGGCAAGTTTAGGCAGCGTGAGCGTAGAGACCAACCAAGCCTCTGTAGAAATAACAGCGACTGGAGTTGGATCGACTGCTGCTGTTGGTTCGGTAGTAGCTATCTCTGACACGTTTACCATAACAGTTTCTAATCCGGGCAGCGGAAACAAATATTTTAGCGATGGTGTTCAACAAGCGACATTGACTCTTAGTGAGGGTAATACTTACCGACTAGATCAATCAAGCGGCACTAATGGCTCTCACCCTTTACGGTTTTCTACCACTTCTGATGGTACGCATGGCGGCGGAACCGAATACACAACAGGAGTTACTGTTAGTGGCGTAGCGGGTAATCCGGGAGCATACGTTCAAATATTGGTAGCGTCTGGAGCGCCTACGCTTTATTACTATTGTACAAATCACTCTGGTATGGGAGGACAGGCGAACACGCCTTAGAAACATGGCAAAATCAACAGTAAACGAAGCAGGAAATTATACAAAGCCGGGATTAAGAGAGCAGCTTTTTAAGAATATAAAAGCTGGGAACAAGGGCGGGAAGAACAATCAGTGGTCTGCTAGAAAAGCGCAGATGTTAGCTAAAAGATATAAAGAGGAAGGTGGGGGCTATAGAGACTAATGGCTTTAAAAAAACCGCAAAAGTCTTTAAAGAAATGGACTGGAGAAAAGTGGGGAACTAAGTCTGGAAAACCCAGCGCTAAAACTGGGGAAAGATATCTTCCTAAAAAGGCAATTCAGGCGTTAAGTCCGAAAGACTACGCGGCAACCACGGCTAAAAAAAGAAAGGATACAAAGGCTGGAAAACAGTTCTCTTCTCAACCCAAAAAAATAGCTAAAAAAACAGCTAGGCACAGATAATGGCTTTTACTTTCACGACATTAAAATCAGCTATCCAAGACTACTTAGAGTCTTCGGAGACTACTTTTGTTAATAATCTTCCTTTGATTATTCAGCAGGCTGAGCAAAGAATATTAAGAACTGCTCAGATTCCTGATTTACGAAAGAACGTCACAGGAACCCTTTCAAAGGGAAATCCTTACTTGGCTATGCCGACAGATTTTCTTGCCCCGTACTCTTTGGCTATTGAGAATAACGGCTCTGAGTTTCTTCTTTTTAAAGATGTAAACTTTATGCGAGAGGCTTACCCTGTGTCTACGACCGAGGGTGTGCCTAAATACTACAGCATGTTTGATGCGTATAACTTTATAGTAGCCCCGACTCCTTCGGCTAATTTTGCCGCTGAGTTGCACTTTATGTTTGAGCCTCAGTCTATAGCCCTAGCAGCTTCAGGAACAAGCTGGCTTGGAACTAATGCTGAGATGACCTTGCTGTATGCGTGTCTTGTTGAAGGATATACCTTTCTTAAAGGGGAGCCTGAGCAGATGCAGTGGTATAATGCTAGATTTGAAGATGCTGTATCTAGGCTCAAGTCCTTGGGCGAAGGCTACGATACTACCGACAACTATCGTTCGGGAACTGTTAGGAGCGCAAGAATCTAATGTTAACTGTTGATTTGGCGGGTAGTGTTGGCTCTGTAATGGTACAGACTTCTAGCAATAGAGGTTTTACTCCTGAAGAGCTTGCTCTTGACTGTGCTAATAAAATTATTTCTGTTGCGGCAACGGCTGATCCAGTAATACGTCAGCAGGCAGAGGCTTTTAAAGGTAGGGTGCAAAGCGTGGTATTAGATAGCATGAAGCAGGCGGCAAAAAGCGAAAGAACAACTATTTATAATATTTTGTTAGATGCTGGGGAAAAATCTCTGGCCGAGCAAATAAGGAGAATCTGATGGCATTTACAGGAAATTACATGTGTACCAGCTTTAAGGCTGAAGTCCTAAAGGCTACTCACAACTTTACGAATGGTACAGGAAATACTTTTAATGTTGCCTTGTATACAAATAGCGCGACATTCAATGCCGCAACCACAGCCTACACGACTGCTAATGAAATTACAGGAACTGGGTATGTTGCTAAAGGCAAGCCTTTAACCAATGTAACTCCTACAACTGGAGGAACAACAGGCTTTACTGATTTTGCAGACCTGACATGGAGTACAGCATCTTTTACTGCAAGGGGCGCGTTACTTTTTAATGACACAGCCACTGGCGATCCTACTTGTGTGGTTTTAGATTTTGGAAGTGATCAGACATCTACCGCTGGTGACTTTAAAATTGTTTTCCCTACAAACGATCAGAACAATGCGATTATTAGGATAGCCTAATGGCTGGTTGGGGTCGCTCCTCATGGGGTTCAGGAGAGTGGGGCGAAAACCCAGATGCTATTATCTACCTTGGCGGTTGGGGTAGAGGATCGTGGGGAGAAGACGCATGGGGATCATCTGTTGGTCTGTCTGCTACAGGTGAGGTAGGGGTAGCAGGCGTTCTTGGCGGGGCAACCGTCAATTTAACCGGACTCGCTGCCACAGGAGTAGTAGGCTCTGCCAGCGTTGACGCTAAAGGCGTTGTCTTCCTTAACAGCTTAGTAGGAGTTGGAGCGGTAGGAAGTGTTACCGTTTACCACAATGCTGTTATTTCGGTTACGGGTGTTACTGCAACAGGTAGTGTGGGAGTTGCTCTTCCGCAAAGCGAAACAGTAGTAAATTTAGTCGGACTTGTTGCTACTGGTGGCATGTCAGGAGTAACAGTAACCGCTAATGCTAATGTTTCGGTTACTGGACTGGCGGCTACAGGACAAGTAGGCAGCGTTACTGTTGACTTGATAACTGAAGTCCCTGTTACTGGTTTGTCAGCAACAGCGTCTGTTGGCTCTGTAACAGTAGACAGCATCACAAATGTAAATCTTGTGGGTGTGTCAGCCACAGGTGAAGTTGGAAGAATTTTAATATGGGAGGATATTGTTCCGATCCAGATACCCAACTGGCAGGTTATATCAACCGCTCAAACTCCAAATTGGACAGAAGTAATAACTTAATTGAGGCACGAACATGGCAACCTACAATAACGATTTAAGGCTAAAGGAAATTGCAACAGGCGATGAAAGCGGAACGTGGGGTACTTCCACAAACGCTAATCTTGGCTTGGTAGCAGATGCTCTTAGCTTTGGCACAAAGCAGATGTCTGCTGATGCTGATGAAACATTCACCATGCCGAATGCAACGGCTGATGGAACTCGCTCTCTTTATTTAAGAATTACTTCCGCTGGTTCGCTTACTGGAACCAGAGCAATTACTCTTGGCCCAAATACTGTTTCCAAGGTTTGGGTTATTGAGAACGCCACTACAGGCTCACAATCAATAACCATCAAACAAGGCTCAGGCTCTACTGTGACTGTCGCTACTGGCGCTAAGGTTATGGTTTACTCTGACGGCGCGGGAGCTGGCGCATCTGTGGTTAATGCTAATCCTACAGCGTCATCGTCAGGCACAGTTACCTCTGTGGCGGTAACTGGAACCGTTAATGGGATTACGCTTACAGGGGGGCCAGTTACTTCTACTGGTACTTTTACTCTCGGTGGCGCTTTGTCTGGTGTTAACTTAGCCTCTCAGGTTACAGGAACTCTTCCAGTAGCTAACGGCGGCACAGGCGCAACGGCACTAACGGCTAACAACGTGGTTCTTGGTAACGGCACATCAGCAGTTCAGGTTGTTGCTCCCAGTACATCAGGCAATGTTCTAACTTCAAATGGAACAACTTGGCAATCAACCACGCCAGCCGCAAGCGGCATATCAGCAGGTTTAAGCATCGCTTTGGCGATGGTAATGGGATTCTAGGAGAAACAATAATGGCAAACCCCAATATAGTAGCAGTAACCAGTATTTTAGGTATA
>Ga0307488_10003609_pt1 | contig 12905 bp, 17 predicted proteins | sample SB02metaG_FD_202248 | JGI IMG/M metagenome (GOLD analysis project Ga0307488, IMG submission 202248) | Sea-ice brine microbial communities from Beaufort Sea near Barrow, Alaska, United States - SB 0.2 | ecosystem: Environmental > Aquatic > Marine > Coastal | place: USA: Alaska | collected...
CCCTTCGGATGAATACCCAATTGATGCTACAGATGCTACAGATGCTACAGATGCTACAGATGCTACAGATGCTACAGATGCTACAGATGCTACAGATGCTACAGATGCTACAGATGCTACAGATGCTACAGATGCTACAGATGCTACAGATGCTGACCCTGAACCGGAAGTAGTTAAAAAGGGTTCCGAGGTATCCGATGAGATTAAGGACTCTCTGGAGTCAGATGATCCGTGGATGCAAAGGAAACAAGAGTAATGTCAGACAAATAAAGTCCTGAAATATGAAATTTATTTTTCCCACTGACATAGACCATCTCCCAATAAAAACTTAGTAAATGAAAATTTTTTGCCTTTATCTTTTCTCTGTTTCATTATATATGAAATTAATCCTATGATTGTAATTAAAATAATTAAATACTCCATCCATTGAATTATTATTTTCAGATAGTTATGTCTCTCTGAAATAATACCTCTTACTTTATCAATTCTTTCTGGTGGTGAAAGTTCCTTAAATTTGTTATCGTCCGTTAATAAGTCTTTCCCATCTAATATTTCTCTCATGTTATTGATTATAATTTGAGGATCATCGATTTCGTATTCAATTTGAGATAAATTATATGTAAGATTTTCACTAGTATCTGCTTTAATCATTGTAATTTTTTTAAATTCGTGTTCTACAATATATTCATAGTATTCATCTATGACATATAAAGCAAACAATAAGATCGCCACAGATGATGTAAAAAATATATTCATTCGTATGATTACCATATAAAAAATCCACAATGATATAGTTAATTTCACCACATCGAATGGACTTTCATTTTCATCTTGTGTAAAATCGATCGTAAAATATATTAGAGAGATGAATACTAATTGTTTTACAATGATATTATGAGTTAATATTTGTTTGGCGTGACAGCCAAATATATCCCCAATGAACCCCCCCGCCATTATCAAAATTAATAAAAAGAGACTCTTTAAAATACGTAGATCAAAAATCATGTATATATATATTAATGACATAAATTTATTTTTTAAGTATCATAGTAATAATATGGAGTCAATCATAACGTTTTTTTGTATAGTCGGTTTATGTATTTTCTCATATGGATACATAAGTATGACCTTGTTAAATAAGAGTAATCAAAAAACTTGTAATATATTGTATTTACCTGAGAGAGGTGATGATGAACCAAATAAGTTATCTTATATGGATGTATTGGATCATGAAGGACACGATAGTAAATTCGAGCATACACGTTCACAGGTGGCGCCGATAGGTGAAAATGATTTGAAATCTAGCTTAAATTTACGTTATGATAAAACTAATATGAGTGTTTTCGGTGAATAAAAAAATATAAGTAATTTATTATGAGACTTAGTTTATTGATGTTTATTGTAGGGACAATGTTTGTTACAGCTGGATACACACTAAGGAATAGTTCTAATTGTAAGAGCGGTACAGATGTAAGGATTGTTCCTCGTAATGTATACGACCAAATAATAAGTGAGTCTACGTTGTAGAATATCTAAGCACAAATACGATAATAATCCGATTCACCTGCTGTAGTTGTGACACGCGTAATTTTACATAAATCACCGGGTGCGATTCGCAAGCGCTTTCCAATAGCGTCAGACCGGTTGATAACCGGTAATTGGTCTCGTCTACAGTTAAATTGTTGGCAGATTTTATTTATCTCGGGTTGATTCCTAATAACCTCGTGTTTAGGGACTTTACTGTGTTGTAATATATCAATTGATAGCGTATCAAGGTGATAAATATGAATGTTTTTGAAATGATGATTTGTATATTTATTTTCATTTAATTTTTCATTTTCTGAATGAACTTCATCACTGAGGCTACTGGAGAGCAATTGTTCTTGACCTACATTATAAGATGCTTCTATCGCTTTTTCTAAATTTTCTGGAACAGGGTTCATTAAAATAACAATGATGCTGTCGTCTACTGCGATAATCTTTTCCTCGTATAATTTATTTATTTTTTCAGCACATTGTTTATTGATCTTTACCGACGGTCTACCAATTTCAGGGAAATTGTAATAAATAATATGTAACTTATGACTAGGTATAAATTTATGATTTATCGTGATATTACAACCCGACGCAGCACCTGAATGAATACCACCCTTGACGTGTTGAGATGATTTATATAATTTTTCTATTTCTTTATCGGAATAATCTTTTATTCCGTCAACTGACCATTCATCTCTTAGATATTTTTTAAGATTAGTTCGACTTAAACTTATTTTCCGAATCGTTGAGTTGCTATCCATAGTTATATTAATAATTAAAGTAAATAAATTTTAAATCAAATTTTATTTAAACGTATCATTGTTATTTTACTAAATATGATAAGCAACATGATGAACAATATGATGAAAAATAACTCGTCAGGTGCCACAAGCACAATTGCTACTAGCGTTAAGTCTAGTGCCAAGACTCTGGATTGTGTACAGTTATCTCGGCAGGAACATTTAGAGCCACGTAATTGGGTCGTTCCCTTATCTTTATTTGGATTCGGTATATATCATTTATATAATATTCTTAAAGTATCTTCCAAACAGGAAATGATAATTATGAATGATTGGCCTTTTCACGATGAAATATTAAAATATATATGTCACAAATATGGTGAAGAAATAAATTCATTCAATTACTCAATTGAGAAGATGTTTCATTTTAATGAATATAGATATAGACACAATGAGAGAGGTATTGATTATAAAGTATTGCAACCAAATGAGTGTTCCATAACTATCATTCATAATGGTAAGGAGATAGATATTACGTTTGAAATAATCCGAGATAATAATGGTGATATTGTTAAGCAAATGGTTGCCAATGGATGTATTTCTTCCGAAGAAATGATGACGAAGTTGGTTATGAGATCGATGTCAAAAGAATCACTAACCGATTTTGCGGACGATGCTTTAAAATGGTGTGAAGAAGAAAATAAACGATTTAAGGCATGTAATAAGGGAACAATGAATTTGTTCTACTGGAAGAAGGATTATTGGGACTTAATATCTAAATCACCCAAACGCCCTCTATCTACAGTATATCTCAAGGAAGGTTACAAGGAGGAAATTGTGGATAACATAAATAAGTTCTTCAGTCGTGATACAAGGGACATTTATTTATCATTTGGAATACCTTACAAGAGTGTTCAACTCATTCATGGTCCACCTGGAACGGGTAAGACGAGTCTTATTAAATCTATCGCATCTCAATTAGATTGTGATTTATATATTTTACCGATATCCAAAGATATGTTGGATACGAATTTAGTAGATGCTTTATCGTATATATCACAGAAGGACGAAAAGGAACGAATTATCGTTATCGAAGATATAGATACTATATTCGATAGTAACAGGAAAAAAGATGATAATAGTAATGGCATTACTTTACAAGCATTTCTTAATTGCCTAGACGGTTTTACATGTGTGGAGGGAACAATGTTATTTTTGACGGCGAATAAACCCGAAGTGTTAGATTACGCAATGGTTCGTTCTTGTCGCATTGATAATAAGATTAAATTAGATTATGCGAATGAATATCAAACAAGAAAAATGTTTACTACTTTCTTACCCGACCAAGTATCCAAGTTTAAAGAATTTTATGATGAAATTAAATATCGTGATTATACAACCGCAATGTTACAAGAATTCTTATTTTATAATCGAGATTGTGATGATATTATGAAAATCATAGATAAATTCATTGATATATTTGAAAAAAATGATCCAAAGAACTTTGAATTAATTAAAGAGGAACAGAAGAATTTCTATAGTTAAATATTAAATTTGTATTAAAAATACAGCCTCCCGGTCTAAATCTCGAATAAATAATAATTTTTTGTTATCCTGGATATTATTTTTTAAATTCATAACAGATTCTTTTTCTAATATTTCACACATCATTTCATCATTCATGAACTGAACATCCATCTTGTTTTCTTTTTCAGAACAAATGAAACATAAGATACCCTTCTCTAAATCGGGATTATTTTTTAACCCTTCATCATAAATTTTACACAGCTGATCCATATTACCCTTGATAAATGTCATTATATAGGAGGGAGCAGAATCTACATTTTGTATTTTACTCATTTACTATAAGAATTATTAAGTTTCGTATTTTTTAACGTAAATACGATATGCGATTTTAGGTCTTCCTCTTAGATTTTCTATTATGTATTCTCTTAGATTTTCTATTAGGTCTTCTATTCGATTTACGCTTCGATTTACGCTTCGATTTACGCTTCGTCCTTCTTTTATTTCTCGACCCACCCCATTTCGTTTGAGGTGATTTTGGGAATCCATTATTCTTCTGCTTGCCCTTCCTGTGTGCTTGAATCACACTTTTAGCAGCATCAGTATGTAGTCTACTTGGTGGTATATCACCCATATACTTATCTATTATTTCAGACAGTGCAGCATCTAGTTCTGTCTTATTCATTGATATATAATTCTTCAACGCTGGTTCTTTCTTAGATACTTCTTCCCATACCGCTTTATGAATGTCCATTTATATATATATATATAAATTTTTAATTATCGTTTAATGATAACTCAATCGCTCTTTGTAAATCAGATTCTTCGGTCGAACGGATTTCGTTAATATACCCTTCAATCATGCTTGTAATTGTATTTTCCATTATAACGTAATCCGGTTGTCGTTCGATAGGTTCCTGGGTCTCGTCTTCTTTGGGGAATTCATGACGACACATCGGGCACGTATTGTTTCTCTCTAACCATGGTATGACAGAACATTTTTCAGAATTATGAAAAACGTGCTTATTCCCTGAACATGGTAACTCAATACATTTGTCACCCTCTTTAAAATCGTCGAAACATATGCTACACTGTATTTCTTTCCTAGCAAATTCGTCTGAAACTATAAATTCATCGAGATTATTTATAAATTCTACACTTACACCACTTACACCACTTACACCTGCCAAGGCATGGGAATCATCGTTTCCTGCTAATTGAGGGATATGATTTACTGGTATAATGGTAATAATATCATTGTTTATCAATGTGTTTAGCAATGCTACTATAGGATGATATGTCCCCTCTTCATTGTCTTGTATAGGATTATTATCATTCATTTAATCTAGAGATATATATTTTATTTAAAAAAATAACTATAAATACAATTGACATAATGAATAAACAAATCTCATATATGAAAATAGTTTATCTCTTAAGAAATCTATAAGATTTCATATGATTCCTTATCATTTACAATATGAAACAAGAGATTGTACCTTGCTACCTGTATCTATTGTTTCACAGCGGACAATATATAATAGAAAGAAATATATTAAAGAATTTAATCCTTATCTAGGATTTCATGTATCATCTACGCTCGACGATAAATTAATGGAATTTTATAAGGTGAGATATGGTAAACGCTAGTAAACTTTATTTTCTCCTTTTAGATTTTCTCCTTTTAGATTTTCTCCGTTTAGATTTTCTCCTTTTAGATTTTCTCCTTTTAGATTTTCTCCTGGATCCACCTGAAAATGGTTGTCTTTTAGTTAATAGGGGTATTCGGCTTGCCTGCACCTGCTGCCTTTGTCGCAGTTCCGTCAGCGCCAACTCTTGCTGAACAATATCCCGCTGGTCCTGCTCCTGCTCCTGTTGATACGTTTCTTGAAGTTCAATCAATAATCTATCCATTGTTATGTTGCCCTCATCTAATCGCGGGCCGTTCATCTTTTTAATAGCGCCACTGAGATAGACAAGCTTTTGTCCATCCCTGCTAATTATTTTTAGGCGTTGGCCCCCTTCAGGCGGGCGTTGGTAAGGAAATATAGCAGCAAGTTCCGCGCTCGCGGTCTCGATTTCTTCCGAATTGAAGGTGCAGGTGTAGGAACCTCGAGGGGATTGTAGCTCAAATTTACCTGGAAGTTCTACAGTTGGACTGGGGATGAATCTCGGTTGATTCAGGACGATATCGGGTGTATCATCCGATCGCGAACCATCGGCGATGGAAGTTACCACCCGAGCGGCCACTTCTCCATCCACAAACAACAACGCATTGGGTAGACTTGGACGGGATTTGTCGATCACTAGATAATATGGTATCCACCGACTATGTGGCATATACCAAATTTCAATATGGTACGGTCCAATATTTGCATCATCCACACCACTGACCCATGTTTCTATTTCAGGGTCATCTATCCCTACTGGCTGCCAGATATCATCTAAAATCACCTCACTCTCTCCAATCTTAAACGTGGCATGATGGTATTCATTATTAAATTGACCTACCCCCTCCCTAATCATAAGGGAGCCGTCGCCAATCACGGCACTATAATCATATATACGAATTGATTCAATATTATAAATAGGCATAACCTTATATTACAATATATATTTTTTGGTTAGTAAAACTTTAATACTTATAACTAATCAGCAAATACCCCACAAATCCAATCAATAATGATTTTTTATATTTAGATTTCATTTCCTCATAAATGTTAGCCCAGGCCTCAACTTGTCCCTGATCTGTTAAGGAATATAACATTAAGGGTTTCTTAGGATAAAAATAATAGAAACCAAGTTTCACGACATAAATAATCGCTAAGAATTTACATAATTTATATTTATCTTTCGAACCTACGTAATAATAGATACCTAGACCGAGACCCATGACCATACCGATGAAATAAATCATTAATCTTTCTCTAACTATTTCTTCATAAATAACTTTTTGCTTATCATCTAATAATTTATGAAAGTTATTAAATATATCTGTATTTTTATCCATGATTGTCATAGATAAACTCGCTACGAGAAATGTTATTCCAATGATACAACTTATATCTTTCATTATAATATATAATATATAATATAATATCGTGTAATAATGAAAGGTGGTATAAAATATATCGGTGAAATAATATTAGATAAGGATATTGATAATTTATCTCGAATGATGAAAGAAAAGTTAAAGACTGAGATTTATAAGAAAATGCTCGGGAATGAATGGTTTATAAAAAACATTGAAATCCGGTCACCAGGCAAGTGGTCTCTGATGACAGGACCAAAAGACGCTAATTTTATAAAAATGAAGAGAGAGCGAGTTAGCGTTGTCTTTTATGGACGAAGTCCATTGACCAAGAAGAGTAAGAGTAGAAGTAAAGCACAGTTGAATTGGGCAAGAAGAAATTTTAAAAGATCTATGAATTTCGATAAAAAGATGTTCCTGGGTGATTCATTGAAAGCAATAAAAGTCTCGGTCAAGTCTGATAATAAAACTAAAAAGAAAGGCAAGTAGTGGATACGCTATTGATTTCTGGAAGAGTAAGATACAGGTAAATACTTGATAATATATTTAATCTACTTCATCCAACGTTGGACCAGGGTCCATCTGAACACCATCGGTGGGGTTCGACATTGGTACAGATTCCGGCATTTCCCCCGAACCACCTTCACTATAAACCTTCATCATGATGGGATTAATTTGACCGTTTACTTCAGTTAGTTTATTATCATATTCTCCTTTGTTGTGTTCATCTTCGAGCCATAACTGAGTTTCTACTAATAGATCATTCACCATCTTTAATTCAGATTCATCTAGTTTAGATTTAATTTCATCATTTTCGATTGACCCTCTTGTCTGATAAACGAGAGTATCTAATTTATTCTTGGATTCTATTTTATCCTTGTGAAGTTGGTCTTCTTCCTTGAACTTCTCTCCTTCTTCGACCATTCGCTCAATATCCTCCTGAGTTAATCTACCCTTGTCATTCTTGATGGTAATATTCTGAACTTTACCCGAACCCTTGTCTTTTGCCTCAATATTCATGATACCGTTTGCATCGACATCGAACGAAACTTCAATCTGAGGGACACCTCTCCTGGCAGGTGGAATATCTTCCAACTTGAAATTACCCAATTCATTATTATCCTTTGTCATTGCTCTCTCACCTTCGAAGACTTGAATCATCACAGAATCTTGATTATCTTCATAAGTAGAGAATGTTTGGGATTTCTTGGTTGGAATAGTCGTATTTCTATCAATTAGTTTTGTCATGACACCCCCAGCCGTCTCGATACCCAGAGAGAGGGGGGCGACATCCAATAGTAAAATTTGGTCTGCCTTATCGTTTCCAGAAGTTCCACCCGAAAGAATCGCTGCCTGAACTGCCGCCCCGTAGGCAACTGCCTCGTCAGGATTAATTCCCTTATTGAGTGTTTTCCCATTAAAAAATGAACTCAGTAGTTCCTGAACCTTTGGAATTCTAGTTGAACCGCCAACCAAGACGATTTCATCTACGGCCGACTTGGATACACCGGCGTCCTGAAGGACCTTGGTAACAGGACTAATACATTTCTGAAATAGATTCATACACAGGGATTCAAATCGGGCCTTGGTGATTGACGTGAAGTAATCATGTCCCTCGTGAAAAGATTCCAACTCGACACTGGCAGTAGATGAAGATGATAAAGTCCGCTTCGCCCTTTCACACGCAATCTTTAGTCGTCGCATCGCTCTCTTGTTTTCAGAAACATCTGTATCGGTTTTGTTCTTTCTTTTGAATTCATCAATAAAATATTTCATCATAATATTATCAAAATCCTCTCCACCTAAATGAGTATCACCAGCGGTTGCTTTAACCTCAAAAATACCATCATCAATCGATAAAAGAGAGACATCAAATGTCCCCCCACCGAGGTCAAAAATTAGGACGGTCTTTTCTTCCTCTTTCTTGTCCAAACCATATGCGATTGCGGCAGCGGTCGGTTCATTGATAATTCTTAAAATATTTAAACCGGCAATTTGACCGGCATCCTTGGTCGCCTGTCTTTGAGAATCATTGAAATATGCTGGGACTGTTACGACGGCGTCTGTAACAGTCTCTCCGATATAAGCCTCGGCAATTTCCTTCATCTTTGTTAGGACCATAGATGAAATCTCCTCTGGTTGGAATGTTTTTAATTCACCCTGATATGTTGCTTGAATCTTAGGTTTATTATCTTCCGAAATAACTTGGAAAGGAAAATGCTTAATATCAGACTGTACGGCTGGATCATCGAACTTACGACCGATGAGTCGCTTCGCATCAAAAATCGTATTTTCGGGATTCATTGCCGATTGGTTTTTTGCTCCGTCACCCACCAACCTCTCTGTATCATTGAAAGAAACGAAGGAAGGTGTGGTCCTATTACCCTGATCATTCGCTATAATTTCACATCGATTATCTTTCCACCACCCAACGCAACTGTAAGTGGTTCCGAGATCGATTCCAATAGCCACCATTAATTATATTATAATTAAGAATTCTTTTATTTAAGTAAATTTGTATGAAGAGTCGCTCAGTTTAAATTTCCATAGTCCAAGAACAAAGAGCTGAAGCCCAAGAAATATCACTCCGTCAAGAAGAGACGGCGGTGATATAATCGCGGGTCAGTCCAATATTTCTTTGGATTGGGATAACTGTACGGTGTGATGCGGATAAAAAATGATAATGATAAGATGATAAGATGATAAGATGATAACTTTCTATTCTAGTTGAGAGAACCACGGTTTCATGATGATTTCGAGTGAATCCAGGATAATTCCCTCTTCGGAAGTCATTTGGGTATCAGAGTAAGGAATTGTATACCCATCGTCTGAAGTGACGAGACCCTTGAATGCATGAATCATCATCAGGATAGTGAAAGCGTCGTCGGTGTCATTCGCATCGAAATCGGTCCAGCGATCGATGCGATGTTCCATCAGATGATTACGGATATCTGCTTTCACTTCATTATCCTCTAACGAGATAGCGAGTTCGAATTCACGATAAATTTGGTCTACTGAACTCTTGTTAGGACTAAAGAAGACATATCCCGCGTTATCAGTGGTGTCTTCAAATGATAGGATACTCTTTTCATCACTGGAAGCGGTAACTTTCCTGTAATCCGAACTGAACATCTTATGGAACTCACTTGTATCCATTTTCATTTGATAGAGGAATGAAATCATATCAATCAGATACGTGTGATATCTTGCTCCCTTACAGGATTCACGGATCTTGATGAGTTGCTCTGGATAGATACCGTAGTAATCCAGAAACATTTTGAGATCCGTATCTTCGATGTCGTGGGCATCGGGATCACCGACAGGACCACTCAGATACAATTGACTACCTGGGTCATCGATTGATCGGCGGAAAGCTTGGTCTTCGCGAATAATGTTGCCATCTTCCTGGATAAGCCATGAGTATTTCCTCCATGACCTCGGAATTGTGTTGACGATGATGGGTTTTCCCCTGGTTACTTCTTGGTGATGTGTGAATAGATGAAAATAGTTATCAATGACGTTGTCGTTGAGTTCGGGATCCTTGTTCCGATAGTTTGAAGCTGGACTACCCTCTGTATAGCGTTTTAGTTCACCACTGATACAAAGAGTAGTTCCTTCTTCGATCCATCGCTTCGCGCAACCCTTGAATTCTTCGCGTCCCTGAATGGGAGCACCCATGATATCAATGATATGTGGATCCCCCTGCATCTGAACATACCAATCCAGACAGGGTGATTCAGTTGCGTCGTGCTTACCGATGCGTGCCCATGTGTACTGAGGTTCCATTGTTGGTTGTTTGTTGTTGTTTATTGCTATACTGATAATTTTATACAGAAGGATCAAATCAAATTTATTAATTTATATGATCAGCGACCTTCATAAATCGTGTATGATACGATCTCACCACAAAAAAAGAATTATCTTCCTGAACAACAAGAACTTCTGTTATGAGATTACATAATGTTTCTTGCCCGTATAAATTATAGGCAAGATATTCTATATCCCCCTGTTTGTATTTTAGAACGGAATACCAACCGTAAGTTGTCATTATAGTATAACTACCCTTGTATTACTTTAAATTATGACCGGTCGATGTATTATGAATTTCGCATTCTTTAATGATTTCTTTTTTTAACTTCTCTTTTATTCTTAAATATTCTTGATATAGATTTTCTATATCATCAATAAACATCTTGTCAATTTTGATATACCCACACGTATTTGAATTAATAACTTCTTCCATATAAATTTACAATGATTAGTTTGGTAAATATCAAATTTAATTTGTAATAAATATATAAAGATGAGTTCGATGACAGACCAGCAAAATTGCTTTTATTTGGATTCAGACTATCAGTCAGCGTCTGATATGTTGAGAGAGTGTGTTGGTGATCCGAATAGTGTCTATCGTTTTAATTGTGGTGACAACCCCATGAGGCAGATTATGCCCGAAGAGGTTAAAGAGACGGCAAGAATGAATGATATTGCGATACAGAGAGGTTATTCTTTTTACAATATCGATGACAGTTTAAATAAGCCAACACCTATCCAGACGAATGGTTCCCTTACCGGAAAACCAGCATTATCATTCTTTCCATCTGGTAAAGAAGGATTTCAGAACGGTAATAACATTTTTATAACTGATAATGGTCCTGGTAAATCTTCTATCCCCGAAGGTGAGTGTCCAGAAGGTTACAGTCGCGATATATCAGGTAAATGTATTCAGAAATGTATATCGTGTGTTTATCGTGATAATATGAAAAGTAGATCATTTAATGAGGCAGACCCTTGTTTCCCTGAAGGGACTTATGACGGTGTTACGGGTGAAGGTCACATAAAGTGTACCTGCGGATCAAATAATCAATATTGTTCTAAAGATTTCATAAAAAATATGTATACTACAGATGGAATGATGTTAAGTGGTAATAAATTAATAATGAATACTGGGGCAACTAAAGCTATAGATGAATTATTTAATTTTACATATCTCTGAATTTAATCTGAATCGAAACCGAGGCATTCATTAATCTCGTCCATCTGTTCTTCGTCCTGGTTCATAATCTGCTGAACCCTTTCCGTGATAACTCCGCTGAGACGCTCAACGTAGAGTTGTTGGTCTGTGAATGGTTTCGCATCAAACTTAAAAGACAGAGTAATCAAGATATACTGTTCATACTTATCTCCTTCCGAAGGGGGCCAACCGAGGAATGCTCGATTTGACCGCTGATCAACGAACTCAATGATGTTCTTGCTAAAACCATCATCATCAGGACCAACTCCGAGTTTACTGACGCGAAGGCGAGCTGTCTTTGCTGTCTCAACATCTGAAGAATGAATCACAATCTTCTTGTCTTGGTAGATTGTGTCTTTCAAGATACGATTGAGACCAGCTCCCTGAGCCCCGATGAGTTTACCGAGAAGTCTTTCGGGGAACTCCACAAGGAAATCCTTGGACCCGAACTGCTTCTTCTTTATGCGAGATGAAACATGCTTGTCAAGAGAGCGCTGGGTGAGCTTCTGCATTGTTAATGATTCCGAGATGATCTCAGCTTCGACCCCTTCGTTGTGTTCCTTGAGGAGAATTCTCACCTTGGGTTTCGCCTCTTCGACGCGATTCTCAGATGCTTGGACGCGCTCATACATTGCCCAGGATTCCGAGATAACCTTCTTGAGACCCTGAGCGCCCTTGCCGATGATGGACCCGATGTCCTCCTTAAGGACCGTGTGACCGTTGTGACCATTGAGTTCGTATTTCAGGGACATAGTTTGTTGTTTGTGACTGTGTGTTAGTTCTTGTTTATAATGTATCAAACATTAACAATCGAAATCAAATTTTTTGTAGTTTATCAATTTAATATGATAAGTTCAGTTCTCATTATTAAATTGATTTAAAGAATAAAATATAGTATATATTGTAGAGGATACAGTCGTCATCCGAAAATGGAGTAAAGGTTCCATTAGCTCAGTTGGTTAGAGTGCGAGTCTTATGAGCTCGAAGTCGCGGGTTCGAGCCCCGCATGGAACATTCGTCCGTCTAGCTCAGTTGGTAGAGCGCAAGACTTTTAATCTTGTGG
>Ga0307488_10003610_pt1 | contig 12905 bp, 12 predicted proteins | sample SB02metaG_FD_202248 | JGI IMG/M metagenome (GOLD analysis project Ga0307488, IMG submission 202248) | Sea-ice brine microbial communities from Beaufort Sea near Barrow, Alaska, United States - SB 0.2 | ecosystem: Environmental > Aquatic > Marine > Coastal | place: USA: Alaska | collected...
ACGCCAATTTTCCATTTTATTTGACCAGTGTCTTCTTCTAGTGCATATACATAACCATCTTCTGTACCAAAGAATACTGACTGATAAGCAACCGATAAGCCACCAGATATTTTAGCCGATACTGCGCGATTGGAGTACCAAAGCATGGCTTTCTTGAAGCTGTAGTTATCATAATTTGCGAAATCTTGTTCCCAGATTTCATTACCCGTTTCTGGATCAAGCGCAACAACGATCCCATCACGACTGGCAGCAAATACTTTTCCGTAACCAACAGCCGGAGCTAAACGTGAGAAATAGTCCTGAACACCATCACCTACTTCTGTTTCCCACTTAATTTGCGGCTCGAAAACTGCTTCGATTGGTTTTAAGCGACGAATTTCTACTTCTTCATCTTCTGCAAACCAATCCGATACGGTTGCACATCCGCTAAGCGATAAAGCCAGCAACGCTACTAATATTCTATTCTTCACTGGGTAACACCTGCAACTTGAGTTGCAGCATAATTTAAGTTGCTTAGCTTCATTTCCACGATGCGGTTTTGAGGCTGTTCTGCAAGCACAGCATCGTAAGCTGCTTTCGCTTTATCAAACTCTTTAGTTGCAACGTAAATATCGCCTTTTACTTCTTGGACTTGGTCACGATAAGAAGCGCTCTGCACAGAGTCTAACGTTGCTAACGCACCAGCGGTATCGCCGAGTTGACTCTCAACTCGCGCTAAGCGAATCTTTGCCAAATCTGCAACCGCCACATTTGGTGAATTGCTAACAGCCATATTTAAATGCAGTTTTGCCGCATCAAAATCCTTGTCTTCTGCCGCTTTTTGAGCGGCAACTAAACTAGTCAGTAAAGCGTAACCTGAGTCAGAATTTTCTTTTGTAAAAGCTTCAGCTTTGAGCATACCTTCTTCAGAATCAATACTTTCAAGTATACTTTGAAACGCGATTGATTGGGTTTCTTTATCTTCGATAACCATATCGTTATATTGCTGCCAACCGAACAAGCCAGCTAAGCCTATGCCGATGCCAACGATAATCGCAGTTCCATTTTCTTTCCAAAAGCCTTTGATTGCTTCTACTTGTTGTTCTTCGGTTTCGTAACGTTCCATTTAATTCCTCTGACCTTACTGCATATAACTGGTTAACTAAATTCTTTGTGACTAACGGTCCGCGAAAAAGCGCTTACAGCCATTCTGCTAAGGCAGATAACTCACTTAATAACAAACTAGCCTGCGGTTTATCTTGTTTTAAATATTTTACTGAGACACTCGCATTGGCAAGTTCATCATCTCCGATAATAATCGCAATCGCAGCATCAGAAGCCATTGCCTTTTTCATTTGTCTCTTAAAGTTACCACCACCGCAATGCTGCTGCAATTTAACTGTCGGTAGAATATTTCTTATTTGTTCTGCAATCCTAGTCGCTGCTGACTCAGCATCTTCGCTCATTGGCATCAAATAGATATCGACAGCATTGCTAGCATAAAGTGACTCATCAAGGCTCTCAACTAAAAGCACTAAGCGCTCTAGGCCCATGGCAAAACCAACAGCAGGGCTAGCTTTGCCACCTAACTGTTCAACCAGACCATCATATCTGCCACCAGCACAAATGGTACCCTGAGCACCCAATAGGCTTGTCACCCATTCGAACACAGTGCGGTTATAATAATCTAAACCACGCACTAAACTAGGATTAACTACGTATTGGATACCTAAATTGTCTAATCGTTCACACAAAAGTGAAAAATGCGCTTTTGACTCATCATCTAAGTGGTCAATTAGCTTTGGAGCGTCTTTTACTATTTCTTGCACCGCTGGGTTTTTACTATCCAGTACACGTAGCGGATTGGATAACAACCTTCGCTGGCTATCTTCATCGAGCTGATCATGATGCCTCTGTAAAAAAACAACCAACAATTCTTTGTAGGCGACTCTTGCTTCAGCAGACCCTAACGAATTAATTTGTAACTCTACCTTGTCCGAAATACCAAATGCTTGCCACAAACGAGCGCCAATCAATATCATTTCAACGTCGATATCAGGGCCATTAAGACCATATGCTTCTACGCCAAACTGATGAAATTGACGATAGCGACCTTTTTGAGGGCGCTCATGTCTAAACATAGGACCCATATACCACAGACGTTGCTGTTGATTATATAACAAGCCATGTTCATTGCCGGCTCTTACACAACAAGCGGTCCCTTCCGGACGCAATGTAAGACTATCGCCATTGCGGTCATCAAACGTATACATTTCCTTTTCGACAATATCGGTGACTTCACCAATTGAGCGCTTGAATAATTCAGTACTTTCAACAATTGGCGTACGAATTTCTTGATAGCCATAATTGGCAACAACTCGACGGATATTCGATTCGACAAACTGCCATATACCAGTTTGCGATGGTAAGCAGTCGTTCATACCTCTGATTGCTTGAATAGTCTTTGCCACAATTGTCTCTAATTAATTAAATAAAGCGCGACATTATAAGGATTTTGTCGCGCGGGGTAAAACTTAGGAGGCCGATTTTTACGTGTTTTATGGATTTTTTTTCGCTTTATTCGGAATTATTCAGTTTAGTTGCTTATATCGGTGATTTTAATCCGGTTTCTCTCGTCGAGTAATGCCGCCTTCGCTCTGATGCGTTTTTCTAACTGGTCAACTAAATCATTGTTAGACAAACGTTCGCGTTGACGCTTACCATCCAGATAAAAACCGCTCATATTGCGAGCACCTGTTAAGCCTAAATCAGAAACTTCAGCTTCACCGGGACCATTTACAACGCAACCAATAATCGACACGTCCATAGGCGTTAGAATATCTTCGAGGCGTTCTTCTAGCGCATTAACGGTTGATATAACATCGAATTCTTGGCGCGAACAACTAGGGCAAGCGATAAAATTAATGCCTCTTGCTCGAATTCTGAGTGACTTTAAAATATCAAAACCCACTTTTATTTCTTCAACTGGATCCGCTGCTAATGAAATCCGAATTGTGTCACCAATACCCTCAGCTAACAACATACCAAGTCCAACTGCACTTTTTACTGCTCCAGCTCGAAAACCGCCAGCCTCGGTTATACCTAAATGCAAAGGCTGAACAATTTGCTTAGCTAACAAGCGATATGCGCCAACCGCTAAAAACACGTCCGACGCTTTTACACTAACCTTAAACTGGTCGAAATTCAGTTTATCAAGGATATCAACATGTCTCATTGCTGACTCAACCAATGCCGCAGCGTTTGGTTCTTTATATTTTTCCTGGATATCTTTTTCTAACGAACCGCCATTGACACCAATTCGAATTGGAATATTGTTATCTTTCGCGCAATCGACAACTGCTCTCACTCGTTCCATGTTGCCAATATTACCCGGGTTGATCCTTAAGCAGTCAACACCGTATTCTGCAACTTTTAACGCTATCCTGTAATCAAAATGTATGTCCGCTATCAAAGGAATATTGACTTGCTGTTTTATTAATTTGAATGCTTCCGCCGCCTCCATCGTAGGCACAGAGACACGCACGATGTCACCGCCAACTCCTTGAATACGTTTTATTTGTGCAACAGTAGCGTCTACGTCTAGAGTGTTCGTATTAGTCATTGACTGCACAGCTATAGGAGCACCATCACCAATAGGAACATTGCCTACATAAATTCTAGTTGATTTACGACGAATAATAGGAGAATCGGAAAACATTATTGACCTGTAATTGCTAATTCAAACTGCGCTGGGACACCACGACGATACTGAGATAGATCAACTGGCGCACCAGCAAAATCGATATCAACAGTGGACGGCGGGCACATATTTACTGATATTGGAGGAATACCTCTAACTGCCATTACTCTGCCTTTGACTTTAACGCCGACGGCCATAACTTCACCTTCCGCATCTTTGACACTTAACCAACAATCTTCTTTAAAGGTGAAAACAACATCCACAGTACCGTCGCTATTAATGTTGTATCCATCTACGGACCGACTGCCTAAATTAGATGCAGCGTCATCACTTTCCCCAACAAATAGATTATCCACTTCGGATTGTTCATCCACAGATTGGTCGATAAATTCAGACGCTTGGCCTTCTGAGTTCGTTATCGCTGGTTCAATCGCATTACCAGCTTCATCAAGCCCATTGCTTATGATATCTTGCGCATTTTGACTATCTAGGGAGTTACTGGCGCTTGTCAGTTCATTTTGGCGTTTAACATCTTCTTCAAGAATAGCGAGTTCATCAGGCATGTTCAGATTATTACTCATCGCATTGACCGACTCGCCTTCATTTATGTTGCTCGATTGCTCTGTCACGTTGCTGTTAAACAGATTTAACCTGTTCATTATCGATTTATCAGATTGTTGATACCACCAGATAACCAACGAAGCAACAACCAAAAATACGATGAGATAGGTCACCATCATCCAGCGGTCGTCATTTGCTTGTTTGGCGACACGTTGAGAAAAACTCTGTAATTTAGCCGGCTGCCTTTCACCTTGATGCAACACATCAAAATTTTCAAGCAAAGGCTCTACAGGCATGGCCAGCAGTTTCGCATAAATTCTTACATAACCTTTAGTAAAGGTAATTGATACGCCGGGCTTATGCGTGTCGGTTTCGATATCTTGAATATTCCCTAAGCGCAAGTGCAGGCGATCAGCAACTTGTTGCTGAGTGAGACCTTGCTCCTCACGACCTTTTTTCAGCTGTTGACCTGGTGTAGCTTGCGTCGACTCTGTTGTCGCTTCTTTTATATTGATATATTCTTCAGTCATTTTTTATCGGGTCCTTTACCCGCAACTTCATCCCTATTGTTATAGCGGATGGATCGTCAAGGTTGTTCCATTGCATTAGATATTTCATCTTAACGTTATATCGAAGTGATATGCGATACAAGTTTTCCTGTGCTAGCACAATATGATAACTGGCATCACCATTCACCGCCTCATCTATTTGTTGTGTCGGCGTATCTTGCGCTTCATCCGCCGCGACTTTAACGACATCATCGACTGTTACAAGCGAGTCATTAACTCTTTTCGCTGCGCCATCGATGGTTGCAGACTCGTTCTGTGTATTATTGAAATCAGCGGCGAGTGCTGCCTCTAACTCGGCTTCTCGTTTTTCTGCGGCATCAGCACTAAGACCATTGTCAATATTGGTAACTTCAGTCGGGACACTCTCAAACACCTCGACCGGCTTATCTACAGCCTTTTCTGGCAGTGTATTTGGAGCTTCAGCGAATATCGCCGGCGTTAGCGTTTTATTTACTTTTAATAAGGCTGGGTTATCTGCCGGAATCGTTTGAACAGTTTCGCCCGCAGTATTTACATCTGTTTGCGAAACACTCGGATTTGTCGCCTGCTCACTTTCTCTGCGTTTATTTTTCACGGTAGCAACGGGCTGAAATTTACCCATTTGTTTTTTAAAAAGCGCGGTGTTTGGATGTTCCGGAAACATACTCTTCATCAATTCGCCATAGCCGAGTGCTGCCTTGGTATCACTTAACCCTTGCGCTATTTCGTATGACAACCAAAGTGATTCTGGAGATACTCGGGAAACACGGTCATACTTCCACAATGACTTTTTCGCTTCGCCATAATTACCCTGTTCTTTTTGTAATTGTGCTAAAAAGAACAGGCTCTTACCTCGCGTAGGCTGATGGTTTAAGGCTAATTCAAAGAAACCGACGGCTTCATCTGTTTTTCCTTGGTCAACAGCACAAATAGCTAAATTCTCATAAGTCTCTGCTACTGAAACGTAACTTTTACTAGTTACCGCTCTTAAGAAGTAAGATTTAGCTTTTTCATAGCGTCCTTGCTCACATAAAAAAGCACCGTAACTATTAATTATATTTGGATTTTCAGGGGCGAGCTTAAGAGCTTTAAGATAATACTCTTCAGTAAGTGCAAGTTCATCAACCTGCTGATAGTAGTAGGCCATTGCAAAATGAGCATCTGCTGACTTTGGTGCAAAATTTAAGGCCTTATCTAAGTTAGCTTTCGCTTGAGAAAAATTTCCATTGCTTAAATAGGTCAGTCCTAAGCTCACTCTATTCTTTGCTGCAGCATCAGGGTTGATACCAGCCGCACCAGCAAATGCCGGATCTCTTGGCTCTGTCACACAACCACTTAGAAGTGCACAAAAAATAATAGCTACTAAGGATTTATTCAACATGGTCTTTCTCTTATATTTGTTATTGAGTCATTTTTACCGAAATTGGTTGTCCATTCATCTGTTTTTTCAATAATCTTTTTGTTCTATCAACAACCTCACCCACTAATTGACCACAGGCGGCGTCAATATCATCCCCGCGCGTTTTCCTGATCATGACAGTGTAACCATACTCCATGAGTACCTTTGAGAACCTATCCATACGTGAATTACTTGAGCAAGAATAAGGTGTACCTGGATAAGGATTAAATGGTATCAGGTTTATCTTACAAGGCGTTTCTTTTAATACTTTAGCTAATTCATGCGCTTGGTCAGTACTATCGTTGACTTTGTTTAACATAACATACTCAACGGTGACTTTGCCTTGATTTGCTTTAGATTTTTCTAAATAACGTCGTACACTTGCTAGAAATTCTTCAATTGGATATTTTTTATTCACTGGTACAATTTCATCACGCAACTTGTTGTCTGGCGCATGCAGTGAAATCGCGAGTGCAACATCAATTTGGTCGCCCAACATATCCAACGCCGGCACAACACCTGAGGTGCTCAAGGTAACTCTGCGCTTTGACAACCCAAAACCAAAGTCATCTAACATGATACGCATTGCTGGAACAACATTCTTTAGGTTTAATAACGGTTCGCCCATTCCCATCATAACGACGTTAGTAATAGGACGTTGTGAGGTATCCTTGGATAGTCCAATAAACGTCGCTACCCTCCATACCTGCCCAATAATTTCAGCGACCGACAGATTACGATTAAAGCCTTGTTGTCCTGTTGAACAAAAAGTACATTCCAATGCACAACCGACCTGCGAGGAGACGCATAGTGTCGCGCGATCAGTTTCTGGTATCCATACTGACTCAACTTCCTGCCCGCCCTCCAATAATAAGGCAAATTTGATAGTGCCATCGGATGCTTGTTGGTGCTCTGAAATAACCGGCGCTTTGATAACGCAATGTTTATTTAATTTAGCACGCAAATCTTTGTTAATATTCGTCATCTTATCGAAATCAGACTCACCCTCTTGGTAAATCCACTTCATCAATTGCTCAGCACGAAATGGTTTTTCATTGATAGAGGCAAAATAGTCACGCAAGCCCTGTCGGTCCAAGTTCAATAAATTAACTTTTTTCATCTCTTTCTGAGGTTCTATATTTACTTGGCCTACTGACATTTTTTTACCTTCATAACAATTTATAACAAATATCGTTGCACACATTATAGCGAATAACGTTGCGCACATACAGTATACGTGATTCAACTCAATTAAGAGTGATTTAACACTGGCTTATCAGCCCATATAATTTAATTAAAAAAGGGAGCCGAAGCTCCCTTACTATATCACTTCGTTTGCTTAGCGTGTGCGTGGGCAAATTTCTTCATCGGAGAAGAAGTAAGCTATCTCTCGAGCCGCTGCCTCTGGCGCATCTGAACCGTGACATGCATTTTCGTCAATAGACTCTGCGTAATCGGAACGTAATGTGCCTGCAGCCGCATCTGCTGGGTTAGTTGCACCCATAATTTCTCTATTTTTGACAACAGCATTATCGCCTTCAAGCACTTGAACCATCACTGGACCAGATGTCATGAAGCTAACTAGTGCGCCAAAGAAAGGACGTTCGCTATGCTCAGCATAGAATCCTTCAGCTTGTTCTTTGCTCATGTGAACCATTTTTGAAGCAACAATGCGTAAGCCCGCACTTTCAAAACGGTTATAAATTGCGCCGATAACATTTTTCGCTACTGCGTCAGGTTTGATTATCGAAAAGGTACGTTCTAAAGCCATGGTTAATTCTTCCGTTTGCTGATTTTAAAAATTCGCGCGATTATAAAGAAGATAGGCCGTAATGAATACCCCTTCTTCGCAAATTCGTTTTTTAAATTCAGACAATGTATGTAGGTTCAATTTCATTAATACACACTTCAATACTAATTAATGTCTATAATTCATACGCTTGATAGTAAAAAAAATAGCGCAAGTAACGAATTTTAGCATTTTATGAATATTCAAATAATTCATAAAAAACGCTCATTGTCAGAATAGAAGTGAGCATTACTCTCTAATGTTCTTCACTCGCATGATTGATCGTGTATTTAGGTATTTCAACAACCAAATCTTGATCACTGATAATTGCTTGGCAACCCAAGCGCGATTCAGGCTCAAGACCCCAAGCTTTATCCAGTAGGTCCTCTTCCAAATCTTCTGACTCACCTAAAGAATCATAACCCTCTCTAACAATAATGTGGCAAGTGGTGCATGCACACACTTTTTCACACGCATGTTCAATACCTATTCCATTCTTTAAAGCTAAATCCAGCACTGAAGTACCTTTATCTGCCTGAAATACAGCACCCTCTGGACAAAGTTCTTTATGGGGTAAAAAAATAACTTGTGGCATTCTTCAATCCTATTTAAATATCATCTACCGAATGACCTGCGAGCGCTTTTTGAATGGACTTGTCCATTCTTCTGGCAGCAAAATCTTGGCTTAATTTATCAACAGCATCGATAGCTTGTTTAATAGCATCGATATCATTATTCGCTGCACACAGCCCTAAACTCGTTAGAGCGTGGTCAATCGATTTTCTTTCGTTGTCTGATAATAACTCATCACCATCTTCGGCCAACGCACCGTGCATAGCTTCAAGAACTCGACTTGCATCGACTTGTTGCTCTTTTAACATTCTTTCTTGCATATCTTGCTTAGCGTTTTGCATGCTAGATTGCAACATTTCCAATATTTCTGATTCTTCCAAACCATATGACGGCTTAACCTGTATTTCAGCTCGCACACCGCTTGATTTTTCCATCGCTGTGACATTTAATAAACCATCAGCATCAACCTGAAAAGTAACTCTTATATGAGCAGCCCCTGCGGTCATTGCAGGGATCCCTTTTAAGGTAAACTTAGCCAGAGACCGACAGTGATCAACCAACTCTCGTTCGCCTTGTAATACGTGCACTAGCATTGCCGTTTGACCGTCTTTAAACGTCGTAAACTCTTGTGCTTTTGCGACTGGGATTGTGGTGTTTCGAGGAATGATTTTCTCAACCAATCCGCCCATCGTTTCAATTCCTAAAGATAATGGGAGAACATCCAATAGCAACATATCACTGTCAGGTTTGTTACCGACCAAAATATCGGCCTGAATACCAGCACCAATAGCCACAACTTTATCTGGGTCAATTGACGTCAATGGCGCTTTTTTGAAAAACATTTCAACTTGTTGACGTACAAGTGGCACCCGCGTTGAGCCGCCAACCAGGATGACATTATTCACCTCTTCGAGACTGACGCGCGCATCTTTCACGGCTCGTTTGCAGGTACTAATGGTCTGCTTTACTAAGTCATTAATCATTTGATTAAGTTGATCTAAATGTACGCTAACCTCTGTGCTTTGATCAGCCCCCACTAATTGAATAGAGATGCGGCTAGTATCAGCAGTACTTAATGCTTCTTTTACTTCCTTACCCGCGTTCATTAAGCGTCGGTGGTTTTGTTTTTCTGCAACAGCATCTAGTCCTAGCTGGTGTGCTAGATGACTCGCTAATAGATGATCAAAATCGTCTCCGCCAAGTGCTGAATTACCGCCAGTAGCGAGTACCTCAAACACCCCTTTATTCAGCCGTAGAATTGAAACGTCAAAAGTACCACCGCCCAAATCGTAAACCGCAATAACACCTTCTTCTTTGCTATCTAGACCATATGCAATAGCTGCAGCAGTTGGCTCATTGAGCAATCGTAAGACTTTCAAACCAGCAAGTTGGGCTGCATCCTTTGTTCCTTGGCGCTGAGCATCATCAAAATAGGCTGGAACGGTAATGACAGCACCCGTAATTTCTTCGCCCATTCTGGCTTCAGCACGTGTTTTCAATGCGCTTAAAATGTGTGAAGAAATTTGAATTGGGTTCAACTCACCTATTGGTGTTATAAAGCGTGGAGAAACCGAGTCAGCCACAAATTGGTAAGGTAATTGATGCCAATGAGTGGTTACATCCGCTAAACTTCTACCCATAAAACGCTTCACTGACATAATCGTGTTTGCTGGATCCGTATTTGAGTTATCTCTAGCATGATAGCCAACATCGATTGACGCTTCACCGTAGTGGACGACGGATGGCAACAAGTGCCTTTCATATTCGTCCGCTAACGTGACGCATTGACCACTTTGTACAGCACTCACTAATGAATTGGTTGTACCTAAGTCAATTCCAATTCCTATTTTACGTTCATGCGGAGCCGCACTTTGGCCTGGCTCGGCAATTTGTAATAATGCCATATAACTTAAAACCTTTTATTTTATCTACTAACTGTCCGTTATTCGGTCAAGTTTTGTTTCGATTTCGTTAGCAAGTTTGAGCATAAACTTCATCTTGGCTAACTCTTGCGCTGCTGCTTGGTTGTCTTCGTCTCTGTTAGGTGATAATAACTCACAAATGACTTTTTCTTGTGCAACCAAAACGTCAAAATTGTCAGTAACAAGTTTTTCTAACGCTTCTTCGGTGCCAGCATCTTCTAATGACTCACGCCACTCCATTTGATCCATTAAGAATTCAACATCACCTACTGTGTCTTGTTCACTTGGTAATTCAACACCACGTACTATTAATAAATGCTCCCCCCTTGTTACAGGTGATTTGAGCACCGAGTAAGCATCGTTAACTTGTGAATTCTTGGTGAGATACAATCGTTTTTGCTGTTCACTTGCAGTTGCAAATCGATCTGGATGGGTCAACTTTTGAAGTGTTTGGTAGTGCTCTTTAAGCTTGATTAGGTCTATCGCGAACTGTTCAGGTAGGTTATATAGCTCAAAGTAATTCATCATACAGAAGCCTTGCTTTGGAAAACGAAGAAGGCGCTAACCAGTTAAAATTAGCGCTAGAATAAAGAATTATACGTTAAAGCTTTCGCCACAACCACATTCGCCATTGGCGTTCGGGTTATTAAATTGAAAACCTTCGTTGAGTCCTTCTTTACCAAAATCTAACTCAGTACCATCAAGATATGCCAGACTTTTGCCGTCAATAATGATGTTGACGCCATTATCTTCAAACATTTCATCACCAGGATTTAAGCCATCTACAAATTCAAGTACATAAGCTAGGCCAGAGCAGCCAGTAGTCTTGACACCCAAGCGCAAACCTAAGCCAGAACCACGGCTGTCTAAAAATGATTTTGCGCGAACAGCAGCGGCGTCAGTTACCTTAATACCCACTCGGATACTCCTTACTTTGTATAATTAATATTTGCTAAAAACAACCCTGATAAAAATCAAACTATAAAATTAAGCACTATGCTTCTTTTTGTAATCTGCAACAGCTGCTTTAATAGCATCTTCTGCCAAAATTGAGCAGTGAATTTTTACAGGTGGTAATGCTAATTCTTCGGCAATATGAGTGTTTTTAATCAATACTGCTTCGTCAATGCTTTTACCCTTTACCCATTCAGTCACTAAAGAACTTGAGGCAATAGCAGAACCACAACCATAGGTTTTGAACTTAGCGTCTTCGATGATACCGTTCGGGCCTATTTTAAGTTGAAGCTTCATCACATCACCACATGCAGGTGCACCGACCATGCCTGTTGCAACAGTTGGGTCATTCTTATCAAATCCGCCAACATTACGAGGATTCTCGTAATGGTCAATTACTTTTTCACTATAAGCCATGATTTTGCCCTTAACGTTTTGCGTAATAAAAATACTTTTTAGTACAAATATATTTTATATCGCTATTTTAAACTAATTAAACTATTTTTATAACTAGGCAAAATTACCTAGTTATCGAACTTCTTGCTACTTCCACTAAGACCGAATTTGCGCTCACTATGTTTATTAAAAACTAGTGAGAAGCCCATTTAACGGTACTTAAGTCGATGCCTTCTTTATACATATCCCAAAGTGGCGACATGTCGCGAAGTTTATGAATCGCATTACGAATAACGCCAATCACGTAATCTATTTCCTCTTCAGTCGTAAACCGACCTAGACTGAAACGAATTGAGCTGTGCGCTAATTCATCGTTCAGGCCAAGCGCGCGAAGCACGTAAGATGGTTCTAAACTTGCAGATGTACAAGCTGAGCCTGAAGAAACAGCCATATCTTTAAGAGCCATAATCAATGATTCACCCTCAACATACGCAAAACTAACGTTCAAATTATGCGCTACACGATGATCTGCATCACCATTCAGATATACGGCTTCCATATCTTTAACGCCATTATATAACTTGTCGCGTAACATTTTTATGCGTTCGTTTTCTGTCGCCATTTCTTCTTTAGCTAAACGGAAAGCTTCACCCATTCCTACTATTTGATGAGTCGCAAGCGTACCAGAACGCATGCCACGCTCATGCCCACCACCGTGTATTTGCGCTTCAATACGAACCCGTGGTTTACGCGACACATATAATGCTCCAATACCTTTAGGACCATAAGTTTTGTGAGCACAGAAGGACATCAAGTCAACGTTCAATTCCTGCAAATCGATAGGCACTTTACCGGTGCTTTGAGCTGCGTCAACGTGAAACAAAATCTTACGAGCACGACATATCTTGCCAATAGCTCCAATATCTTGAATAACGCCAATTTCGTTATTAACATGCATGATGCTGACTAATACTGTGTCATCACGCATTTCAGCTTGAAGCTTGTCTAAGTCTACGAGACCACTTGGTTCAGGCATCATGTATGTAACTTCGAAGCCTTCACGTTCCAACTGACGAGCGGTGTC
>Ga0307488_10003612_pt1 | contig 12904 bp, 12 predicted proteins | sample SB02metaG_FD_202248 | JGI IMG/M metagenome (GOLD analysis project Ga0307488, IMG submission 202248) | Sea-ice brine microbial communities from Beaufort Sea near Barrow, Alaska, United States - SB 0.2 | ecosystem: Environmental > Aquatic > Marine > Coastal | place: USA: Alaska | collected...
CAAGTTTCTCTATTACCAATTCAGAATACCCTGGCGGCGCGTTAAGACCGGTTCCAATTGCAGTTCCACCTAAGTTTACTTCACACAACAAGTTCCCGACGTGCCTGATATTATGAATCTCTTCAATAAGAGTTGTGGAAAAAGCACCAAACGCCTGCCCTAATGACATAGGCACCGCATCTTGCAATTGCGTGCGCCCCATGGTTTTAACTTCCGCAAATTCATCAGCCTTTTTAGCCAAACTCTTTTGCAAGCTATCGATTGAGGAAATAAGTTCTTGAGATGCTGTTACAATCGCAAGCCTAACCGCCGTTGGATAGACGTCATTGGTGGACTGAGACTGATTCACATCGTTATTTGGATGTAAATACTGATACTCCCCCTTTTTGAAGCCTAAGTACTCTAAGCCCAAATTAGCGATCACTTCATTCGCATTCATATTGGTTGATGTGCCAGCACCGCCTTGAATGACATCTACAGTGAACTGTTCATGCAGAGACCCCGCTAACACTTTCTGACACGCATAAACGATTGCATCCGCTTTCTTGCCATCGAGCAAACCCAAACTTTGATTAGCCTGAGCTGATGCACTTTTCACCATAACCAACGCATTTATTAAATAAGAGAAATGACTAATTGAGACACCAGTGATATCTTGGAAGTTCTCCATCGCCCGCAAGGTTTGAATGCCGTAATAAGCATCTTTAGGCACATTCCTGACACCTATCAAATCTTTCTCTTGACGGTAACTCAGACCGTCGAAACTATTTATTTTCATATATTAGGTGTAATCCACGTCACTCACTAATCAAAACTTAAGTAGAAATATTTTAGCCGGACTCAATATCATCTAGTTTGATTTCCCAACAATTGATACTTTTTAAAGCGTTCATCCATTAATGGCTCAACACAATAAGCTAGTGATAACCATTAAGTTCCACTGCCAGACTAAGACTATAGATAAATCAAGTAATCAATCCATTATTTGGCGCTGCTATAATGACGTTTCAACCAGAGAGCTAACCCGTCCATGCCAGGAAACAGTAATCGTTCAGTTATATTCGCTTGGTCAAGCTTATCTCTAATTTCCCATTTTAACGTCCTGGGTATAATTATTTTTTTACAGAGGTCAGGGTATTTGTCAATCCAAGTTTCCATGCCTAGTAATGGGTTTGACATCATTGAAAACGTTGCATATTGATTAGTGATTCGCTGACTATTCATAGAGGGCGGCTCAAACATCAATAGTAGGGGGCTATCTGACATTCCATCAAAATCCTCTAGTGAATCTAAGCAGCTTGATAATATTTCTGCAGTAAACATATTTGCTCCTTCGCGGTAAAGAGCATCCTTAAGTTTTGGAGGCAGGAGCTGATGTGCTCTTTCGAAATCAATACTCCAAATCGCCCCGTCTTTACCAAAGTCCCCTATGTGAGACGTTGCAAAGTGCATAGCTACAAAAGGTGAGTAGGACCAATCTAATAACCGAGTCGGTAAGCCATGATGCTGAGCGATGGCCAACCAATACCAAAGCGAATCCCTCTCAACAATATTATTTTGTGAGTATTTTTTGAAATTACGTAGTAAATGATTCTCCAGTTTGGGCTTGTCTTGGCGCAATCGAATAAAGGTAGATTCGAGTTTGTAGTCCGAATTATTTAACCCTCGAAAAGCACTGGGCGATCGAAAACGACCTAATAAGGGGTTCCATGATTCTTCAAACAATAGCTTTTGAAGTTCCTCCCAGCTTTCAGCGGTTTTTTCCTGAATCATGGGTATTTCTTCAATAAAGATTTTAGCGGCCGTTGGACGTCTACTATCTCGTCAGCATGCACGGTGATGCCTTTTGCACATATTCGCTTGGCAACCGCCATGTCACTTGGCGCATTGACCGAAATAGTTGCAACGATGTGCCCTCCATTCAGGTAGAACCATGAAAAGGATCCACTGGAGACTTCACCTCGCAAAATCGGGTCAGGCCACGCCGACGGCACACCAATTACCTGTATATTAGTCGCATGTTGATCCGACCAAAACCATGGAATTTGATCCGATTGAGGCTCTTTGGCACAAATAGCTCGCGCACAGGCTTTAGCCATTACGTTAGCATTTTCCCACGATTCCAATCGTAAGTTTTTCTGTAAGGCATGGCTTTCAAAATTTGCCAAGTCGCCTATTGCGTATATTGCACGATCATTCGTTTGACCCTGCTGGTTGACCTTAACACCGTTATCAATTTGCAATCCAGCATCCTCGGCTAATTCAATATTAGGGATTAGGCCGACTCCGATAACTATGAAATCCGTATGTAGGCTGCCGGTTGACTCAACACCATCTAACTTAACGACCAGGCCACCATTTTGCTGTTGCTCTACACTTGATACAGCGCAATTAAGCCGAACTTCGACTCCATTACTTCGATGTAAATGTAACAAATAGTCTGACATTTCGGCAGGCATTACTCTGCCACAAAGCCTATCAGCAAACTCAAGCACAACAACATCAAGACCCATTTTTTTCGCCGTTGAGGCCAATTCCAGCCCAATCCAGCCACCTCCCACCACCACCAACTGCTTATTATTTTCTAAGCGCTGCTTGATAGCTAATGAGTCTTCAAAGGTACGTAAATACAAGATATTATCATTCTCTACACCGGGAAAGCCAAGTGTGCGGACCCGCCCGCCCATGGCAAGAACCAAGTGAGAATACGCCAATTCCTCATCTTTTCCCCCATGGGAACCTTTAACCAGACGATTAATTGTCACGGTTTTTTTGAGCCGGTCGATACTGGTAACAGTCGTACCGCGTAGAAAAGAACAGTTTAATTGCGTTAGCTTTTCTTCATCAATAACCAATAATTCTGTCAGCTTTTGCTGACCTAGTAACACTGATTTGGATAGTGCTGGACGCTCGTAGGGAAAATGAGTTTCGTTGCCAATCAGAACTATTTCCTCTTCGTATCCTTCATCGCGTAACTTGACGGCGGCGTGTCCGCCAGCCTGTCCAGCACCAACAATAATTACTCGTTTAATTGTCACAGTGCAACCCTCTATGCCTTTCTGAGTCTTTGTCGGCGTGTCTTTGGATCAATGCCATCGGCAATCGCCCACTCAGCAAAATTTTCAGGTGATACCTCATGCTGACGCGGTGTCCAGGCCTCTGTTAAATAGTCTTCATCTGCATAATACTCAAACAAACCGCCAAGAGGCGAATGAAAATACCAAAAGAAAGCCGAAGAAATTGGATGCCGGCCTGGGCCAATTTGGGTGTCCCAACCACATTTTGAGAAATGAATTCCGCCGCCCATGACCTCATAAATGTCTCGCAAGGTAAATGACAAGTGGTTAATGCCTTTACCTCGATCCCCCACACTTAGAAAAAACAGATTATGGTGGGTACCTTCTTCAACGCAACGTATAAAAGCACCGCGGCCTGGATATTCATCGGTAATATTAAACCCGAGTTTGTTCACATAAAAATCAATGTGTGCAGGTAAATCATCAACGAAAAATACGGCATGTGCAATCCTAACGGGCGTTGCTCGTTGATAAACAGGTGCCGCCTGATCGATGCGTTGTGTGACGCCAACGGCGTTACTTGCTGCGCCTTTGATTGTAGTTTTTACCCTATGTGTCACCCTAAAAGCGATCGTTAAACCATTAGGGTCAACGCACTTAGTCAGGCCGTCGGCCGACTGGAACAACTCTACCTTACCTGCAATACCGGCGAGAAACGCATCTAGATCCGCCTGGGACTCAGCGCCCCATATAATCTCTCGAATGGTTGGCCCTTCTTCTATAGCGTTGGGTAACTCCGGTGAATGAATAGGTTTGAGAATGACTTGAGATTTTTCCATTGTTTCAAAAACAATAGCATCTTCAGTTTCCTCGACCAGAGTAAGTCCCCAGTCACTCAAGAATTTCTTTCCTTCTCCAAGGTCAAGCGCGCCATAAATAACACAGTCAATGCCAGTAATTCCAGCCATTAAATTTACCCCTTAGTAGTTGTGGTTACTTAATTTCCAATAAAAAATTGTTAAACTTGACAAACCGTTGTGACAGAAAATCTCGCTAAACTCTCTTTTTCTTTAGGTGGATCATTCTAATTCCAATAGACGCCTTAGATGTGTCTTGCTTTGCCCCCAGAAACATCAAGGCAACTGCCGGTTGTATAGGAAGAGGCGCTCGATACTAAAAACACAATGGCTTGCGCGGCCTCTTTAGGACGACCAAAACGACCTAGCGGTATTTTTTTTTCGGTTGCCAAACCTGCCAACCATTGCTCATATGTTTTATCGTCAGGTTCGCGTTGTTCATAACGTTTACGCCATTGCCCAGACTCAACAGTGCCTAATAGAATTGAATTAACTCTAATGCCCTTAGGCGCAAACTCGGAGGATAGTGAATGCACTAAATTCAATAGCCCTGCGCGTGCGGCTGATGTGGCCACCATGTGTGGTTCTGGCTGTAATGCAAGCAATGAATTGGTAACTACAATTGACGCAACGGGTGACTTTTCAAGCATTGCCAAAAAAGATCTAATTGGAAAAATAACACTATTGAACTTTAAACTAAGTTCAGCTGCCCAATCATCGTCCGTCGTCGAAGCGAATGTCGATAACCTAGCGCCGCCGGCATTATTAACCAACACGTCGAGGCTCCCAAAGCGCTCACTAACTTTGTTGGCGAATCCTTGGACCTCCGAATCACTAAGCACATCACACTGTACCGCTAATAATTGACAAAGTGGGTATTTAGCTTGCATCTGAGCAAGTGTGTCATCAAGCTTGCTTTGCGATCGACCACAAAAAGCGACTTTCATACCTTCGGCCAACAGCATATCAACAGTAGCTAAGCCGATACCTGAGCTTCCACCCGTGACGACAGCCACCCTATTGTTAAGCTCTAAATTCATATTATAATTATCTCTATGTCTCGTTAATTAGTTCATAACAAAACCACCATTAACTGGTATGTTTTGACCGGTAATAAATCCTGCATCATCTGACAATAAGAAGGCGACTAAGCCAGTGACATCCTCGGGTGTTTGAACGCGCTTAATTGCACGCATAGAGAGATAAAGATCGTGACGGTCTTGCGGCACGCTTTGCGTCGCTTCAATATCAGTCAAGCCAGGCGCAACTGAGTTAACCGTGACATTAAACTCGCCCATCTCGCGCGCTAATGAATGCGTCATGGCCGTAACGGCACCTTTACTGGCTACATAATGCAATAACGCGGGCGCGCCCCATAATGCGGTATCTGAAGACAAATTAACGACTCGTCCGTTACCACTGTCGCGCAATGCCGAGCTCATCGCCTTGGTCATTAGCCAGGTTCCTCGCACGTTGACGTCGATAACGTTGTTCCAGACATCAATATCGATATCTTCCATTTTAATCCCACCGATGCCAGTGGCTATCGCGCCATTGTTAACTAAACCATCCAGACCGCCCAAGAGTCGAACAGTTTGCTCAGCACAGCGCTCAATTTGTTCAGGGCTTGCTAAGTCTAAGTTAACAAAATGAGCATCGCCCCCAGCAGCACAAATCTCCTCTGCCGCAGCCCGGCCTCGGTCTTCAAGAATATCCGCGATGACGACGCTTGCCCCGCTGTTAGCGAATGCTTCGGCAAAATAATAACCAAGGCCGCGCGCGGCGCCGGTGACTAAAATGCGTTTGCCTGTTAAATCAACACAACTCATTTACCGAGACCTAATTATCAGGGTGGCATCAGCCACGGTCTGCAGTTGCTGTTTCGCTTTTTTCGCTAAAATTTTACGCAACCGGGACAAGCCTACGTCATGACTATACAAGTATTCATTTTCACGCGCGTCGTCACTCATAGCTTCCAATAAAATGCGATCTTGTTCGAGCACGCCCCAATGCAACTTCTCTAACTTGGTGCGGTACATAAATCGCCATAAATTTCTCTGCCAGCCTTTCGATTCTCGGATTCTCCAAAAGAAAACTAAGCAATTATGCTCATCTACTGGCGTTGTAATACCAACAATCTTAAAATTTCCGCCTGGCCCCGCGCCAGCGCCATACGGAATAGCTAAGGTTAATGCCATCACTCCCGTATCAATTAATTCGCACCAATCAAAGTTCACTCCTAACTGACCAACTTTCTCAAAAACATAACCTTGGTCAGTGTTACGAACGCGCATTTCGGCTGTCTTGTCGCCTTCGGCCATAGAATGGGAATCTGCATGTAGATAAGCGCCATGCATCGGGTCCATTACATTTTCCACTGCGTATCGGTAATTACAATTCCATTTTGCCATGCATAGAAACGACGAATAGTTCTCTTTATCAACTAGAAATTCAGGAAGGTCAATATCAGCCGGTTGGCCATTCAGCTCATCACCAAACCATAGGAAAATGGTATCGCTATGCTCGTAAACTTTATAAGACTTAATGCTGGCATCGCCTATCATGTTACAGTTGCTTTCGGCCGGCACATCAACGACGTTTCCTTCGCTGCTGATTTGCACGCCATGATACCAACACGCTAGTTTGTCACCCAAGTTCCAACCTTTTGACAATCGAGCGCCTCGATGCGGGCACCGATCTTCTAGTGCGTGCAGAACACCTTGCTGATCACGCCAAAGTACAATTCTCTGCCCTAATCGTGTAATACCGGTGGGTATTCCCGTTACGGACCAGCTCTGAAGCACTGGGTACCAGTAATTCAGTAGCCCACTGTTAACACGCTGTTCAATGCATTCGCTAGAAACCTTATTTGTATTCATTCTCATATCTCACATTTAGGTATTGCTGTTTAACTATAGAGGCTTAGATTTAGTAGAAATTAGTGGCCCATTCTGGCCATCTCTAGTTCGAAAATTTCCGCCGTCCATGGTTCGCCATTAGGCATGCCAACGTTCATGTGATTCAGACTTTTAACGATTTCTGGCAGGGTTTCTATACCCTTAATAAAAACCTCTGACAGAGAGCTGCAGAGCATCATTTCATATTCGCTAGGAGCACCACTGCGATACTGAAAGGGAACATTACAACGTTGGTCATCTGGCGCTTCTATTTGCCCTACACCCGCTTGGGAGTTAGGCGTGGTTGAAATTGTAGCTTGATAGTGAACGTTATATTCCATAACAATTTTACTCTGTTAGATTTATCTTAATATTAATTTTCCCATCGATCACTTTCACCTTATAAGTATTGATATCACCGCCAGGCTCCTTAATACACTTGCCTGTTTTGATATTAAATACCGCGTTATGCAATGGGCATTCAACTTCGTCTTCATCAACAAAACCTTGCGACAACAACGCATAAGCATGCGGGCAAATATCGTCTATGGCGTAGTACTCATCGTCTATTTGATAGATACCAATTTTTTTACATTCAACCTCAACTGCCAAAGGTTCATCTTCGGCCACATCCTTTACCGACGCTACGAAATGCCATGATTTTGACTCGCCCATTTATTTTGCCTGCTAAACATTGTTTTGTATTGTAAATATACCAAATTTACCCAACAGGGTCAACCATATCAATAGTTTAGGTAACGCGAGGTGTAGCGTAGGCGCAGCGAGGTGTAAGTTCCCTGTAGTGTAAGGAACTAAATCGACGGGTTCTGGCCTGACTATTCTAGGATGCGCCGCTGAGCTTACAGTGCAGTACTATCAGCGCGCATCGAATAGAGACTGTAAAAAAATCAGTGTAACTGTCCATCATTAACTCCAAACAGGGAAGGATAGGCAATGAACCACGATGAAATAAAGAATTTAGCTAGAGCAGCTGCGAAGAATGTTAAAACAGAAGGCGACCTGAATGAGTTTCGGCAGATGCTCACCAAAATCACCGTTGAGACGGCGTTGAATGCTGAACTGGATGATCACCTAGGTTACTCCAAGCATGAAGCGTCAGACGCCTCTAACAGCCGTAATGGCAGCGCTCGGAAGACACTTCAAATCGATGGCGGTCAATTCCAAGTAGACACGCCGCCTGATCGAGAAGGCACCTTCGAACCCCAATTAGTGATAAAACATCAGCGACGCTTCACCACCATGGACGATAGGATTCTCTTTCTCTATGCGCAAGGCATGACCACGCGTGAGATCGGCGAAACCTTTAAAGAAATGTATGAAGCAGAAATTTCGCCCACGCTCATTTCGAACGTTACCAATGCGGTTATAGAGCAAGTTGTGGAGTGGCAGTCGCGGCCCTTGGATGCAGTTTATCCCATTGTTTATCTCGACTGAATTGTGCTTAAAATCCGTCAAGATAAGCAGGTGATCAACAAGGCGATCTATCTGGCCCTAGGCGTTAATCTTGAAGGCCATAAAGAACTGTTGGGACTTTGGATCTCGGAAAATGAAGGCGCTAAATTCTGGCTCAATGTCCTGACAGGAATGCAAAATAGAGGCGTTAAAGACATCCTAATCGCTTGTTTTGATGGCTTGAAAGGCTTCCCCGATGCGATCAATGCCGTCTTCCCAAAAACGCAAATACAGCTGTGTGTCGTTCACATGGTACGCAACTCAATGAAGTATGTCTCCTGGAAGGATTACAAAGCCATAGCAGCCGATTTTAAGCGTATTTACAAGTCAGTAACTGAAGAGCCCTGCTTGCACTGGAGCAGTTTGCTGAGCGCTGGGACGCTAAATATCCGCAGATCAGCAAGTAGTGGCGTACCCACTGGGACAATCTCAATACGCTTTTCAATTATCCTGAAGATATACGGCGGGCCATTTACACGACCAATGCCATTGAATCGCTCAATAGTGTTATTCGTAAGGCAGTGAAAAAACGGAAGCTATTTCCAAGTGACGACTCGGCAAAAAAGGTGGTCCATCTGGCGACACAGCAAGCCTCGAAAAAGTGGACGATGCCGATCAGAAATTGGAAAGTAGCCTTGAACCGATTTATCATTGAGTTCGAAGACCGCTTAACGGATTATATTTAAACGAGGCAGTTACACAGAAATATTTACAGGATCATCGAATACATAGAAATGCTATGCCAAAACTATTTCATGCATAAGCATGCGTGATTAACTCTAAAGTATTTGACACCATTAGTCGCTCAAAGCGTCATTACTGTTAATCGGCGGGTAACTGCTAAAAGCTTCAAACCTATACGACACTAAAATCTCTAATACACTGTATCAGCGTGAGACGTGGCCCATACTCCGAGATATTTGCCGTGAAACAGAAACCACTTTATCCAATACAGTCGTTTTCAGCTCTTGGTCATCAAATTGTGATACCGGAAACGTTGCATTAACCGCGGCAACATCCTTGCCCGAATGATCTTTTATGCTAGCAGCTACACTGGCAATACTTTTTTCAAAACTACCATTGCTAATCGCAAAGCCCTGAGCTCTAATTTCGTCCAAACGACTAATTAACTCATCGATAGTTTTAGGTGTAAGTTCTGTATAATTTTCAAAAGCCTGCCCTTCCATAATGGCAACAACCTCTTCATCACTCAAGCCAGCGAGTAGAACCTGCCCATGTGACGTAGCGTATGCGGGCATACGGCTACCAATGTGAATATTGCTGGTTAATAATCCGCTGGAGGCATAACGCAACAAATAGACGACTTCGGCTCTGTCCCGAATGACTAGATGAGTTGACACCCTCAGCTCGTCACAAAGCGCCTTAAGAGGGCTACTAGCGACCTGCACGACATCCAAGTCGGCTAAAAACCCTAAACCAAGATTTAGTATTTGGGCACTGAGTTTGTATCTTTTTGAATCTTCAATTCGTTCTATAAACCCTTGATATTCAAGAGTCGCAATTAATCGAAATGCCGACGAGCGGCTAATGCCAATATGTTTTGCTACATCGGTAATACTCTGCACACTATTGCCGCTACTGAAACTTTGCAAAATCGACAAGCCTCTCACCAACCCGGGCACAAGGTATCGTTTACTACTATCTTCGGTTGTCATTCGGGATTACTTCTATACCTTTAAACATATATTATGAGCAATATTATATCATAAAAGCATAGTGGGCCATAAATTAAGTGCCAAGACTTGACTACGAGCCTAATGAAATCTTCGTAAATCAATCGGCCCACGCTAGTGGGCTTTCGTTCAGGCCTATGTATAGACTTTTTTGCTGCATGTATTCCTGAATGCCTTTGCGGCCCTTCTCTGTTCCGAGGCCACTTTCTTTGATGCCACCAAAGGGTGTTGAGATGCTAAATTGTTTGTAAGTGTTGATCCATACGGTGCCGGCTTCAATCGAGCGTGCCGTTTTATAAGCTTGCTGAAAGTTTGTTGTCCAGATACCACAGGCTAAGCCGTATACCGAGTCATTGGCTTGCTCGACAAGACTGTCAACATCATCAAAGGGCAACACTATCAGCACTGGACCAAATATCTCTTCTTGACAGACCCGCGCTGTATTATCCAACCCAACCAAGATGGTTGGCTCATAATAGGCTCCTGTAGCATATCGCTCAGCACTGGGGATCCCTCCCCCGCAAAGAACTTCGGCGCCCTCTGCTCTCGCTAAATCAACGTAGGCGGCGACGGTATCGCGGTGCTCAAAGCTAACCATTGGCGCAACCTGCGTTTCTGGGTCAGTCGGTTTCCCAAGCCTTAAAGCCTTAGTGCGTTCTACCAATTTCTGCACAAAGTCATCATAAATAGCACGAGCTACAAATAACCGCGAGCCAGCAATACATGATTGTCCCGTTGAACTAAATATACCATACATCACGCCATTAATGGCGTGATCAATATCCGCATCCGCAAACACAATCGTGGGCGACTTACCCCCTAACTCAAGTGACACTGGCATCAATTTATCGGCTGCAATCAACGCTATCCCCCGCCCGGTATTGGTTCCGCCGGTAAAAGCAACCTTCCCTATGTCTGGGTGTCTCACAATACGGTCACCGACGATTGAGCCGCTACCAGGGAGCACGGATAGCAAGCCCTTTGGCAGACCCGCCTCTAAACAAATTTTTCCTAACATTAATGACACAAGAGGCGTCCAAGCGGCCGGTTTAAGTATTACGGCATTTCCTGCCGCCAGCGCAGGCGCTATTTTTTGGGCGTCGCTGGCAATGGGTGAGTTCCACGGTGTGATCGCGCCAATTACTCCAATTGGTTCATGCACGCTCATAGTAAGATAATCACCACGCGATGTAGTAAGTGTCTCATCCATTGTTTCTAACGCGGCCGCCATATAGCGAAAGGTGGCTGCAGCACTGGTCGCCAAGCCCCTAGTTTCATAAAGGCATTTGCCAGTATCTAAAGTTTGTAATTGGGCGATATTTTCTATTTCTTGTTCAATTTTATCGCCGATAGCCGAAAGAATTCGGGCGCGTTGATGAGGCTTTAAATCTCGCCAAGAAGGATCTCTTACAGCAAGTTTAGCCGCTGCTACCGCCTCATCAACATCCTGTAAACTCGCACCCTTAAACCTCGCGACTTCAGCGCCGGTGACTGGGCTTAGGCTGACAATTTCAGCACCTGATCCTATACGCCACTCGCCGCCAATCAATAGTTTATGTTCGCTCATACTCTTCTAGCTCTCTCAAGTTGTAACTCTAATTTTAATGCCTACTAAACACTTATTGAAAAACGGGAAGTGAATTATGTTAGCTACAGCATTTACGCGGCCGTGGAAATGCCCCAGCTTACAAAACCTAAATCACAATCGCGCTGTTTAAATCACTTAGGCATTTCGCCACGCTGTAGGCCGCCAGGGCCGACGTTTTAGTGCTATCAGGAAGCGTTTTCCCGGCTAATGAGATAGTAAATACGCCACTCTTTGCCGTCACTTCAATCTCATGGAAATTATCACTTATGTTAGGGTCAGCAATCAACTCTACTTCCGTTAAGTCCATTCCAAGACCAGCCAGGGCTACCGTTGCTGCAACATTACTATTCTTTGGAAATTGTAGTGCCGCATCACGCGCACTTCCAACAAAAAACGTTTCAGCTTCGCTTAACGAATCTAATTTCAAGGTTTTTTCAGCCGGTGTGCCCGACCAAGCCATTGCCGGCTTTCTCGCCCGATAGGTGACTTTTTCAAGGCCCGAAAATTTAGCGGCGCTAAGCGCATCTAAACCGCCAATGGCTCCCGCCGCAATTAGCAACGATGTATTCCCTTCGTTTGCCGCTGCTATTAAACGGTTATAAAGGCCGTCATCGGCTAATGCTCCCACTGATACAAGTATTAGTTTTGCGCCGCTCCTTAATATTTCTTCTCCGTACTTCACAACCGCAGAATGTGATGCACACTCAGCCACCACATCCGGCTTAGCAGCAAGCAGACTCGCAATATCATCAAACAAAGGAATCGACGGCAATGTGTCATTACAAGTATCAGAACCTGAATCTCTAACCAACGCACCGACTATCTCGTACCGTCGGCCTTCATGTTCAGTTTTTAATAAGGTACTAATCGCCATTTTACCAATGCCGCCCAGACCAATTATAGCTACTTTTAACATGCTATCTCACCTCGTCAACTTGATTGCTTGAGCTGGCGGTTTTTGTCGGGGGGCCTGCGAATGGCTTGGTAAAGGGGCCAATTGCTATCATATCAATTTCAAGGATCTTAGGGCCGGATTCGGCCATTGCTTGCTTGAGTGCGGTTCTAAAGGTTGCCACACTATCAACATAGAAATGCTTAATGCCAGTGGCTTCAGCTAACTTATCGAACTGTGGTACCAAGATATCTGAATAATGCCGTCGGCCACCATATACTGCATCTTGAATATTGCGAATGACGCCATAGCCCTTGTCATTCATTAACAGCATAGTGAAATTCGCTTCCTCCTCAGCGGCCGTCATTAATTCGCCCATACACAACGATAGGCCACCATCTCCAGATAATGCGATCACCTGTTCATCACTCGCAATACTGGCTCCAATCGCCATTGGTAAGCCCTGACCAATGCCGCCTCCCATCG
>Ga0307488_10003614_pt1 | contig 12900 bp, 25 predicted proteins | sample SB02metaG_FD_202248 | JGI IMG/M metagenome (GOLD analysis project Ga0307488, IMG submission 202248) | Sea-ice brine microbial communities from Beaufort Sea near Barrow, Alaska, United States - SB 0.2 | ecosystem: Environmental > Aquatic > Marine > Coastal | place: USA: Alaska | collected...
GGTAAGTGGACGAGTGTAAGCCCCTGCAGCCTGGCCGCCGCTGTCAACGTGGCGGGCGACTGGGTGGCCGTGTCGGTGTTCCGCGACGGTGCGGCGGGCGCGGCGTGGGCAGGGGCTTACACTCGTGCACTTTTCAGCTCAACCTGAGCCGCTTGTGTCACTGACTACACTGATATACTGACGCCACCCAGGGTATCTCACTGATGTTGACCCGAAAAGTGGGCGAGTGTAAGCCTCTGGGCGTGGGCCACCACTGCAGCCCTGTACACCGGGTGCGGGGCCATCCTCAGCGTCCTGCACCGCAAGGGCTACATGTCCCACTTTCCCTGGGGTAAGGCCGAGCATATACTTCACACCACATTTCCGGACGCTATGTAACTCCAGAAGCTTACTAAAGACGAAGTGGAAAGATAGTGTCACAAAGGACAAAGAGCAAGAGGAGGCGGCGAGACCTTAGTTACGAGAACAAAGCGGGTCCGAACCCCGTTGGGTGACATGACGTGGCGAGCAATATCTGCGGGGCCTTTCCCTGGGGCACTGTGCAGTGGAAGGAACAGCTGGCGCCCGTCATGGCCTTCGCCGGCCCCATCACGTAGGGCATTGCAGATAATGCTTGCCACGTCATCACATGCATTTGAACCGCCGTTCGTTGACTTAAACCATATCCTGTGACAGTGGCGATGCGAGCAACACCTGCCCAGCCCTACCAACGGGTTCCTGGTCTTCGCGCTGCTGTCCATGTTCACCACGCTGTCTCTGTTCGCCAACTCCCTGGGCGTCACGGTGTCTGCGGCGCATCGCATTGCGGGCCACTTCTTCGCGGTGGCGGTGCTGTGCGGGTAGGGAGGGGCAGCTAGTGCTCGCCACGTCATAGCATAGCATTTGACTCGAGAGAAATTGGTGGAAACTGCTTGCCACGTCATCACACGCATGTTGGTCCCTTGTTTCTTGTGATCCTAAATGGCATCCTATGACTTGGCGAGCACTGTCCATCACTTTCTATGTGCGGGGACCCTCTGGTTCACGCAGGCCAGGCGTTCATGCCGCGCTATTTGCTGCCGTCGGTGCCCAGGCGGGGCGCCGCGCGGAAGATGGCGGGGCTGCTGCAGAGGGTGGGGTGGGGAGCGGGGCTGGGCGCAGCCGCGATGTGCGCCGCGCTGTGCCTGTTCGGAGGCGGGGCTTTACACTCGTTTACTAATCGTTGGCTCATGGTGTACAAGCGTACCAGTACTCACTCGCCGCATTTTCCTCCCTAGCCGGGCCAATCGTTTCCCGCCTGCCTGCTTGTAGTGTAGTCGTGTACTACAGTACCTAACACACGAGTAGAAGACCCTGTTCGTTGGCGGCATCTTCACGCGCGACGCCGCTGTCATCGAGCAGCTGCGCGCCGTGGTGCTCCCCGTGTGCGCCGCCGTGGTGGCAGGGGCGGGACACTCGTCCACTCCTCCCTCAACCTGAGCTGTTTCCGTCTGTAAGACCCAGCAAGTGGACGAATCCATCATCTAGCCAACTCACACAAAACCACCCTAGCCATCATTCAAACTCACGCCAAGGCACCCAAGTTGTTGATCAAGCTCACGCCAATCCACCCAATGTACCACTTACACTCACACCAAACCACCCAAGTGGACGAGTGTAAGTCCCTGGGTGGTGGCCAGCATCATAAGCAAGTCCATGTACGGCGTGACTGTGGCGGCCAAGCAGCTGGGTTTCCTGGCCGGCCTCACGGGCTTCGGCGTGTGTTGCTTCATGGGGGCGCTCAGGTTGTTCGACCAGCACCTGGTGGGGAGTCATTGAGAACAAGCACTCGACCGCCCTTTAATCTCCTACTCCTTCTCCGCACGTATGTGTGCTCGTTCGCCCTGAACGTAAGTCATGCTCCGATCCCGTCGAGTGATTGTTCTCACTGACCCCCCTGCCTGGTGGGCCCCGAGAAGTACTTCTGGATGTGGTGGGTGGTGGCGGGGTATTACGGGCTGGCCGTTGTGGGGATCCAGGCCAAGTCTTTCGGGATTCCATTTCTGAGCGGAGGGAGTTTCTCGGACGCGAGGGACAACAACGGGGGTACGACGGTGGAGGTGGAGGGTCCGACAGGCTCGAACACTGCACCATCAGGAAAGTAATACTTAACACTTATAGCCTTAGAATACTGCGGGGGCCAAGGCGGAAGCCTGGTGCCTCCTCATACACGCCGACGCGTCTCTCTCTCTAGCCTTGAAATAGTGCCCTTGATGCGGCCTCAATCATGACTGACCCTAGGGTGCGTCGCTCTGTCCGCTTGACATAGTTGAATGTTGAATAGTTGAATATTGAATTGATGAGTAGTTGAATATTGAATACCTCTAGAGCTATGCTAAGTTATGGCCAGCCTTTTCGAAGCGCTGTACCCTTCCGCCACGTAATAGGATGGCGTTTATTTCAAGAAATGAAGGTTCAAAGCGAGTTGTTTCATCATTATTTAGTGCGGCAATCCGCGGACCCCCCTGCAGCTGCCCGAGGGACACGCGGGAGGCCAGGGCGAAAGCCTGGTGCCTCCTTATACACGCGGAAGCGTCTCTCTTCTCTCTCATCATCGCACAATAATTCCCTCGAGCACATCTACCTCCAGCCTCTCGCTGTCCCCATCGGAATACACCACCCGGTACCACGCCAGCTTCGGGTCGAAACCCGTCACGCACCCGGTGAACATCTCCCCGTCGAACTCTTTTTCCACGGTCCTACCGACCAGCGCGAGCCCGTCCACCGCCGCCGCCGTCGCCGCCTTCCCCGCTCCAACCGCCGCCGCCATGCCGCCGCCGACCTTCGTGCTGCGGAATACCTGTGCGAGCGGGGCACCGTTCACCAGGGGCTTACACGCGTTCACAGTTCGGCTTGACGTGATCAATTCTTCAGGGACACGTTGGGTGGTTTCAGTGGATCACGTTGACAAGAACGGCTCAGGTCTAGCTGAGAAGTGGACGGGTGTTAGCCCCTGCCGTTCACGCGCTGAGGCTCTTGGGCGCCAATCGTGACGAGGTCCGTGGGATGCTTGGTGCTGCAGGTGACGGAGTCGTACTCGCGCTGCATCTCTGGGGCAGTGGCCCAACCCTCCGCCGCGCCGCTCCCCCGCCGCTGATTGCACCCGCTTGCCGCCGCTGCCGCTGCCGCCGCCGCCACCGTCACAACGCCGGGTGTCAGCGGCGCGGGCGTCGACGGCGTCCCGCAGATGGGCGTCGCCGGCCGCGTGCCCTTCCGCCGCGCGCCGCCCTCAGCCGCCGACCCCGGCGTGACCGTCCTGGGCGATGCAAACGGAAGTTGGCCATGCACCGGGGGCGAAGCAATGCCGTCGCCGTCGTCGGCGACGGCGGCGGCGTCGGTGGCGGCGGCGGCGGCGGCGCCGGCAGCGCCGTCGTCGGCGTCCTCATCGTCGTCGTCATCGTCCCGCGCCACCGCGTCCGCTGCCGCGTCCCTCTCCTGCGCTGCCGCCAAGGACGCCACGGTGGGGAAAACCTGCCGGGCAGTGTGCGCGCACTCCACGATGTTCATACCCCCGCGTGCCTTGGCCGCCGCCCGCGCCGCATCGTCGCTGCACCCCTCCCCCTAGGGACTGGTGCATAGTGCTCGCCACGTCATAGGATGCCGTTGAGCTCAAATGGATAGCGCTCACCACGTTATCATTCGCATTTTAAACCTTTGTTCCTTGAGCTAAACGGCATCCTATGATGTGGCGAGCACTATCCATCAGTTCCTACCTCACGCTTCACCGAGTACACGTGCATCGACCGGCTCGTCCCGTTACCCGCCGGGGGAACACCAACACCAGCACCAGTAGCAACCTCCTCAAGATAGGGACAGATGGGTAGTTTTTGCCACGTCATCAAACGCATTCTGCACCATCGTTTCTTGAGTAACTGGCAACCCATGACGTGGCGAGCGCTATCCATCAGTCCCTACGTCAGAAGCGGACGGGGAATCGTCTGACTTGTTCTGGCTTCGGTGGTTGCAGTAGAGAGCGTCAGTGTGCGTCTCGGCCTGGGCGAACGCCGCCTCCGCCGCGGGGCCGCCGCATAGGGGCTTACTCTCGTCCACTTTTCAACTCAACGTAAGCGTGGGGCACGTTGGATGATTGAACGGTGTAAGTGACAAAAAATGGCACGGGTTGAGTTGAGAAATGGACGGGTAACAGCCCCTGCCGTCGCCGCCGCAGAGGTGCGCGCGGTGGATGGTGACGTGCAGGCGCAGCCCCCGTCCCTTTGTGAAGCGGCGCAAGTTGAGATTCGAAGCAAAATTTGAAAGCAGTTTTAGTTTTAGTTTCAAGCGATCTGCTACGCCAAGGCGAAAGCCTGGCGCCTCCCATACCCCGGAAGCGTCTCTCCCTCTCGGGAGGCAAGGCGAAAGCCTGTTGCCTCCTGACACACGCAAAAGTGTTACTCTGTCTATCTCTGTCTCAAGCGCTCCGATCCAGGCGCTTCCAACGTGGATTTCATCGGGTCAACCTGCAGCACCCTACCTTTGTGAACACCACAGCGTCGCCCACGGCCAGCCGCTGGTCGATGGCGAACCGCCGGATAGGGTCAGGTAAGTCTGGTTGGCTTGGTCAACTTGTGTAGCGTGCTTAGTCAAGTGGCACAGCATGCGCAGTGTGGCGCAGCGTATGCTCATCGCGTTAATGCTCACCATGTGAGCGCCTTGGGGCTCGGTGAACGCAAATGAAATATGACAAAGAATGTGACGCGGCGAGCTTGATATACCGGCCCCTACCCGCGCCAGCCGCCGCTGAGGCCGCCGTTGTTGGCGCTGCGCACGAGCCACACCACCTCCCACTCCTCGCCGTCGCACTCCAGCATGATTTTACAAGTGGCGTCCGGCAGAAAAGGACTGATGAATAGTGCTCACCACGTCATAGGATGCCATATAACTCAAGAAACGAGGATTCAAATGCGTTTGATGACGTGGCAAGCACTGTCCATGTAGTGCTCGCCACGTTACAGGATGCCATACAACTTAAGGTACAAGGGCTCGAAATGTGTTTGATGACGTGGCATGCACTATGCATCAGTCCCTATGCAGTCCCTACAGGCAGGTATACGGCGGTGCCGTACGCCGCCTGCAGCCAGTACCCGCCGCTGGCGTGGCTGGGGAGGATCAGCTTCACGAATGCCGGGCCGGGCAGAAGGGTCAGTCAGAACAAGCACTCGAAACGAGATCGGAGCATGTCTGACCTTCAGGGTGAATGCTCATGCAGACGCGCGAAGGAGCAGGTGGAGGAGGAGATTCAACGTCGGTCGAGTGCTTGTCCTTAATGCACCCCTTACCAGGGTCGGCGATGGATGCTACCCCGCCCGTGTACTCGGTCCAATCGCTGGGGGCTTGGCGAAACTTGCCTCCGCCGCCGCTGCCGCCACTTAGTAGAGTCATGACACCCCTTCACACAGATTCAAAGTGTTTTTTGGTCACGCGACCATACCGGTGTGGATCTGGTTGGTACGGGACCAGTATACACAGAGAGGGGTTTGTGACAATTTAACCCTACCGCCGCCGCCGCCGGAGTTGCGGGAGACGCCGGACTCTTTGTCGAGGCGCTCCTGGTGCCGCGCGGCGTCGGCCTGAACCTCGTTGTAGAGCCTGGCAGACATTGCTCGCCACGTCATCGACACGCACTTCAGACCCTCCTATCTTGAGTGAGATATATGACATTGCTCGCCACGTCATCAAACGCACCATGAAGCCTCGTGAGTCAAATGACACCCTATACGATTAGAGAGAGACGCTTCCGCCTGGATAAGGACGCACCAGGCTTTCGCCCTGGCCCCTGAAATGGCACCCTATAAGTGCGGGCAATATCTGCCAGGCCACACCTCGTTGTAAGTCGGGGTGGGCAGGCTCTGCAGGCGAAGGTTTTGGCGTTTCTCGATAGGGGGTGCACAGAGGGTGTTTAGGGGTGTTCAAGGGGTCTATAGGGGTGGGCAATATTTCTCTGTCAGGACCTACCTCGGTGTACGTCGGGGTTGGCAGGCTCTGCTGGCGAAGGCTCTTGCGTTTCTCAGTGGGCGCCGTGGTACGCGGACGCTTCTCGCCGGGACGCGGCTGGTGCGGCTGCGTGCGCGCCGCCAGCTTGGGCGGCCTGCAGATGCATGGAACGACGGAGCGGTTGTGAGTATTGGAAGGTGGAGTGGGGAGGCGGCATCACGGGAGGTGAAGGTTAGAGAGATTCGCTTCCGCGTGTATACGGAACCGCCATGCAAGGCCAGAGTGAGGTTGGGCAGTGAGCAGTGGGGATCTGGGAGAGACACGCTTCCGCGTGTATAAGGAAGACCAGGCTTTCGCCCAGGCCCCCGTGAACAGTGGGCAGTGGGGCACTCACGCAGCGAGCTTGGCGGCGATGGTGCCGATGCCGAGCGACAGCATGCGCGCCTGGTTGGCCGCGATGCGCGCCTCGCGCTCAGCCTCGTACGCGTTGGTGGCCGCGGCGTGACTCTCCTACAACTTGGGCCCTGGCAGACATTGCTAGCCGCGTGTCAGGGATGCCGAGTAAGATGTGATTCAAGACACGAGAGGGTTCGACATGCGTGTCATCGACGTGGCAGGCAATACGTGGCGGGCAATGTCTACCAGGCCCTACCTGAATGCGCTCGTTGCGCGCGGTCTCCAATGCTTTGATGGCCTGGGCGTCCATTGCTGCCTGCCTGGGGAGCCTCTCGCTGCTCGCTTCGTCCCTTCCTGCTTCCTCCGAGTCGTCAAGAGAGTGAGCACCGGCACACTATGCGCGCGGCGAGCACCGGTACACTACGCGGTGCGCGGTGCTTGACGTGGCGTGGCGAGAGTATAGTGTGCGCGCCGGACCACTCTGCCGTGGAGCTATCTCGCTTGTCTCTTGTCTCTTCCACTGATTGGGCTCCAGCAAGCTCAACAACAGGAACTAAAACCTTGGCTTCCCGCCAAGAGTTGGCACACTTCAGAGATGTGTGAATGCCCCGGTGGTTGGCGGTCGGGACGGCGGTGTTAAGCGCCTCCTGGAAACCTCGTAGTACGCGACGTCGTTCGACGGCGTCGGAGGGTTAATCGCGTGCCGCGTTGGGTCGGCCGCGCTGCGTGTTGTGCGGCGCGGAGGGTGGACAATAATTCGATTGTTAGTCGGAGAGACTTTCCCCCGAAAACATGAAAACTGGTATCGAATCCAATCCGGCTATCGGATCTGCGCAGTTTTGAGTTGGAGCCTACCCTTTGCGAAAGCGCCTGATGTCCGCGCTTGAAACAAGTCACGGCGAGAGCATATGAGCCAAGGTGCGGGAGGTGGCAAAGCGGGGGCATCTCGGAGGCTAGGCTACGGTGCCGACGAGGGCTGCGGCTGCCGCGCTACGCCCTCCACAACCCAGGGCCATGACGACGACGACGATTGGGTGTTTCGGAAAGAGATAGACGCTACCGCGTGTATGAGGAGGCACCAGGCTTTCGCACGTGTTAGGTGGGTGTTTCGCAACCCGGTAAGTCTTGTAAATGAACTTACGACGCCGGTCGCCGCGATACGAGCAGGAAGGAGGAGGCACGCGATAGCTTCACGGTAGCGCAACATGTTAAGCGCTTGCGTACTATAGAAGACAATGATATAATAATGGCAGGTGATGTTTTGATGACATAGGTCACCTTGACACGTGTTCCTACAACAAGCGGGGCCTCGCTGGTTGACACGAAGCCTGGGAGGTGGGGGCTGCACGTTCAAATATCTAACTCAAATGGTGCGCATACCGCTCGCCGCCCGGACATCCGTGCTCTATCGCCCACCTCAGCACCTTCAGTTGCCCGCGTCTGGCGGCGTAGCGGCACGTCGACTCATCCCAAGGGCAGTCGTGCTCCCGCGCCCACCTCAAAACTTCGAGGTGGCCGTTCACAGCGGCATCGCTACATGTCCTCTCATTCCACGAACAGCCGTGCTCCCGCGCCCACCTCAGCATCTCCAGGTGCCCGCCGTGAGCGGCAGATGAACAGGTATCCTCAGACCATGGGCAGTGGTGCGCCCGCAACCACTGCAACACCTCCAAGTGCCCGCGACCAGCGGCGTGTGCGCAACAGTCCAGCTCAGGGTCCTCGAGGCTTTCGTGCCAAGGGCAGCCATTCGCCCGCGCCCACTGCAACATCTCCAGGTGTCCGGCCGCAGCGGCGGAAGCACAGGTCTTTTCGTCCCATTGGCAGTGGTGCTCCCGCGCAAACTTCAGCACCTCCTAGGTTGCCGTTCTCCGCGGCCGCTTCACACGTGATCTCAGCCCAAGGTAAGCCATGCTCCCACGCCCACCTCAGCAACTCCAAGTGCCCGTAGTGAGCGGCATGAAAACACGTCACCCAGTCCCACGGGCAGCCGCGCTCCCGCGCCCACTTCAGCACCTCCAGGTGCCCGTCCTCAGCGGCCGACGCACACGTCTGCTCATCCCATATGCAGCCGTGCTCCCGCGCCCATCTCAACACCTCCATATGCCCGCCCCCGGCGGCGAAATGCGCACGTCTCCGCATCCCACGGGCAATCATGCTCCCGTGCCCACCGCAGCACCTCCAAGTGCCCGCCCTGAGCGGCGCCTGAGCACGTCCCCTCATCCCACCGACAACCCTGTTCCCGCGCCCACTGCAACACCTCCAAGTGCCCTTCCTCAGCGGCGTAGACGCATGTCTCCGCATCCCACGGGCAGCCGTGCGCCCGCGCCCACCGCAGCACCTCCAGCTGCCCCCCCTCGGCGATCGCTGCGCATGTTGACTTCAGCTACCAAGGACAGCCATTCGCAATCGCCCAAACAAATTGCGAGAGGGACCGGCAGAACGGGCTTATAGAGACCCGCGGCCCACTCGCACTACCGCCGACGCGCGGCAGGACCGACCTCTTCACCGCGGTGCGGACCGCGCTACCCGTGCGTCCGAGTACGCCGCGGTCGAGCGGGTCCAGGCGCTCGAGCACCTCCTTCTGGAACAGGTCGGGGAAGTCCTCGAGCAGCGCGATAAATTGAGGGGGCGGCGGCGGTCGCGGAGGGGCGCTGCCCTCGCTCGCGCCGGCGCCCCCCTCGGCCGCCTCCGGCATCGGCTGCGGCGGCGACGGCGGCGCGCAACCCGTCGACGCGGCGAGGAGGCCGGCGAGGTACCCGGCGTCGAACCCCGCGGCGTACCCGGGCAGCGGATGCTCAGGATGCGGCACCGACCTCACCCTCCGCCGAGTGCCCACTCCCGCCCCCATTCAACGAGACCGCGGCGCCGCTGTCGCCTAACCCCGCCCCAGCCCCCTCCCCGCCGCCGCCACCACCGACCGCGCTGCCGCGGGATCGGGTCTCCATCTCTGCCGGCGCGTTTGCGGCGCGCGTGTGTGTGTGAATCGAATGCCCCAAAACCAACCCTAAAAATTGACAAAAAGTTGAAGTAGAGCTACCTGGTATCGAATCCAATCAGGAGGTCTACGGTTGGCCCTTTCTCAACTACGCCCCTCACACCAGCGTAACAGCGTCTGAGCGATGAAGCATAACGAGTAGGCACGCCGCATCACTCAGCAGCTCGCTTGACTCCCTCACGTCTCGAGTTAAGTGGCACTCTGTGGACGTGGCAAGTGTGAAGATGTCCTTGGCGGGCCCGCCTTCCGGGCGCAGGCGGAAATCCCGTGCGTTACGTTCCACGGCAACGGGGGGTGCGTGTGCCGTGGCGACGCCACCGGCTGGGCTCTACACTGCTCCCCTGTCAGGCTCAGCTGTAGAGCTAAGCTGGTTAGTCCGGGATTCCACTGGCAGTCTCTCACGGCTGCTTCGGATTATCGGCAGTACGAATAGTACAGCCTGTATCTAGACTAGGAGCTAAATCTCCTGTCTGCTCCTCACTCTGCTGAGAGTTGAGCTGATCAGCTGAAAATAGAAGTGGTGTGGGAAGGGGGCAGGCCACCCGGAGGCTGTCTTCGCTCGACGTCTGGAGGGCACCCGCGAGCAGCTGGGTAGCTGAACAAGAGGGGGCGTCCGCCCATGGCGTGACAGGGGAGCATGCGTGGGTGCTCGTGCTTTACATGTGTGCAGCCCTATAGTCAGACAGGTAACAGCGGTACGAGATCCGGGGATCACGGAGAGAAAACAGTCGTATCAAAACAGGTTGTGGTGGTGGTGGTGGTGGTGGTGGTGGTGGCGGTGGTGGTGGTGGTGGTGGTGGTGGTGGTGGTAGTGGCGGTGGTGGTGGTGGTGTCGTGCATTGCGTACTAGCTCGGCCGGGGCGCGGCGGGCACCAGTGCTCCCTTATCCGCCGCTCCACCTCCCGGTGCCCGCCATGTGCGGCTCTCCAGCCCCGGTGTCACCGGACGTCGTCACGTCAGCATCTTGCTTGTTTGTGGTGTCCGGCCTTTATTCTATGGCTGTGCCCGCACCCATGCCTGAGTCTCGGGGTGCCTCCAGGAACGAATTTCGCACTTCCACTTGCTCCACGGGCAACTGTGCTCCCTCGCCCACCGCAGCACCTCCAGGTGCCCGCCCGCAGCGGCACAATAACATGTGATATAATCCCACGGGCAGTGGTGCTCCCGCGCCCACTTCAGCACCTCCAGGTGCCCGTTCCAAGCGGCGCGGTAACACGTCCCCGTTTCCCACGGGCAGTCGTGCTCCCGCGCCCACTGCAGCACCTCCAGGTGTCCACCCGCGGCGATGAGCTCACACGTCTGCGCAACCCACGGGCAGCCGCTCGCCTTGGCCCAAGCCAGCCGTTCCACGGACGTGCAAAACTCCCGGAGCCTGTGCCGCACCACCCACACGCTCATCCCCAGCACCTCCCGTCTCGTCCCCGCGCGCGGCAGATCGGAGGCCGCCACCGCCGCCCGGCACGCCCCCCCCGCCTGCGCGAAGAAGGTGCGATCGATGGGGTCCAAGTGCTGCAGCACCTTCTGCGCAAAGAGGTCGGGGAACCTCTCGACCAGGTCGAGCAGCGGCGAAAAGGTGTCGTTGTCGTTTGTGTCGTCGTCGGCGGCGCCGCCCCCGTGGCCCTCCGCTGCGGGCGGTTCGGGAAGCGGCGCGAGGAGCGTAGCGTCGGCGGCGGAGGAGTAGAACCCCACCATGACGATCACAGCTCGTGCGTGCGGCGCTCTGGGGAGGCGAGCGCGCGCGTTGGAGTGGGGGGGGGGATATTGCTCCCTCCAAGACCTTTAGGTCAAGAAAAGTCAATCAGCACTCTCCCCACTGACATATTGACCGATAAACCGACTTCCAGTAACCGAGGCGAACACTTGAAAGGGAGGATCCGAGGCACAGAGCCCTCCTGAAAGTGCTCGTAAAGAGGCGCGCACAGAGTGACTCTTCCGCCCCCCCCCGGGATCCAGCATGGATGATGCCCGAGCGCGCACTCTCGGCCCCAAGCTGATCCGCGCGTGCGTGGACGGCGACGCCGCGGCGGTAGACAGGCTGTTGCCCGACTGGCTGGCTGGCGCCATGCAGGCTAGGGGCTGACACTCGTCCACCTCTCAGCTCAACCTCAGACGTTTTCTGTCACTGACACGCTGACACCCCCTGTATTTCCCACAAAAGGTCCTGTCATCCTTACGTTGAGCCGAAAAGTGGCGAGTGTAAGCCCCTGCACGCGGCTCGACCTGAGCGGGCCCGAGCTGCGGGACCCCGCCACCGGGACCACGGCAGGGTCTTACACTCGTTCACTTCTCAGCTCAACTTGAGCGCTGTTTATGGGATAGGGGATGTACGTAAGGGGTTGTGTAGCCCGTGTTAAGGGGGTGTCAGGGGGTGATCAGGGGGTGTAGGGTGTTTTCCTGTGTCAGACACGGCTCAAGTTGAGCTGAAAAGTGGAAGAGTGTAAGCCCCGGGACCACGGCGCTCATCATGGCGGCCACCTTCGGGCACACGGCCATCGTGAGGATGCTGCTGCAGCGCGCCCCGAACACCGCCGTGGACCACGGCGACGCGACCGGCTTCACAGCGCCGCTCCAGGCTTCGCGGCAGGGGCTCACACTCGTCAGCTGTTGAGCTCAACCTGAGCCGTTCTTGTGACTGAAATTCACTGACACCACCCAGCTTGTCCCACAAAAAGTGCTTATGTTGAGCCGAAAAGTGGACGAGTGTAAGCCCCTGCCTCGCGGTATCACCACGCCGATATCATCCGGCTGCTGGCCGACCACGGGGCGGACCTGACTCTCGCCGACCCCTCGGGGCTCGCCCACTTGCGGCTCGCCATCAGGCCGATCCCACGCGGCGCGTCGGTCGTCCGCCACCCCGACCCCGACGGTGCGCGGCAGGTCGCCACCGTGCGGGCGCTGCTCCGCCTCGGCGCGGGTACGCTACCCGCCAGGGGCTTACACTCATCCACTTTCAAGCTCAACTTAAGCGCTTTCCGTGTGATAAGGGGTGCGTTCAGGGGTCACTTAGAGGGTGGTTATTAGGGGGGTGGTAAGGGGGGACTATGGGGCGTTTTGAAGTGAGTTTTTGTGTTAGAAACGGCTCAAGTTGAGCTGAGAAGTGGACGAGTGTACGAGAGAGAGAGAGAGAGAGAGAAACGCTTTCGCGTGTATAGAGAGGCACCAGGCTTTCGCCCTGTCCCCTGTGTGGTGTGACCCGCGCGCGCGGGGAACGGGCCGTGCTACCCATCATATGTCCTCGTGTCCCCTCCTTGCTTCGTTCGCGTCAACCTCTCGTATGCGCGCAGCGCCCTTGATGCCTCCCGCGCGCCATGTAATGCTATGTCTTTCACCATTTTCTTCCTCGTATTGAAGTTTTTTACTCCCAACCACGTGAGGGTATCCGCAAGGTGCTTGTATACGCATCCCCGGGTGCCCAGTGCAACCTGTTTGTATACCACCTTCCAGCCGCACTTCTTCATTCTGGCCACTAAGCACCGGTACGCTTCCCTCTTCTCCGCCAGCTTCGTTTCCCAGTTCCAATCGTTGCAGTACCCCACCTCCAGTATATGTATCTTAAATCC
>Ga0307488_10003615_pt1 | contig 12892 bp, 20 predicted proteins | sample SB02metaG_FD_202248 | JGI IMG/M metagenome (GOLD analysis project Ga0307488, IMG submission 202248) | Sea-ice brine microbial communities from Beaufort Sea near Barrow, Alaska, United States - SB 0.2 | ecosystem: Environmental > Aquatic > Marine > Coastal | place: USA: Alaska | collected...
GCCCGGAAGTGGAGAAGTGTTTCGCGCCTGCCTGGAACCACTTTTCGAGCTCGGGCTCCTTGCCCTGCTGGTCGGGGTCGTACACGATGATGAGACCGTCCATCCCCAGGCCAGGGGCTTACACTCGTTCACTTCTCAGCTCAACTTGAGCGCTTTTTGCGGGATAGGGGGTGCGCGGAGGGGATTTGTAGCCCATGCTAAGGTGGTGTTCAGGGCGTGTAGGGAGATTTTGTGTGTCAAACACGGCTCAAGTTGAGCTGAAATGTGAACGAGTGTAAGCCCCTGCCCCAGGCTCATCGCTGGGAAGCACGTCTGGTACTTGAAGTCCCCGCTGCAGTCCCGCGCCCAAGGCCCGCCCATCACAAGTATACTTGTCGCCCTTAAACTAGCCTACTAAGCACTAACCCCTAAACTAGCTTAAACTAGCTTAGTTTAAACCCCCCTATTTTGCCAACCCACTGTAATCGCCACACTAAACCACTAACCCACTAACCACTAGTCCCTAAACTAGCTTAAACTAGCTTAGTTTAACCTCCCCCCTCGCTAAGACTAGCTTAGTTCGACAAGTATAATCACAAGCGGCACGTCCTTTATGTTCGTTCTATTGTGTTTAGGACCTTAGAGAATAGTGCCAGTGAGGTGCAGGGTGAGCCTGATGGGCCCGACCCACAGCTGCACGTTGACGGACTGCATGCCGACGCGGCGCTCCACCTCCTGCACGCGTAGCCCCGCCCTGCAGGGTCCCTCACACCAACCTCTCCACCCACGCTGAATCCACGGAAAACCACATTCGGGCCGAGAGTACAGGCTCATAAAACGTCTGGCCATGGCCACCACGAGCCGAGGCCGCCGCGCCGTCGGTATGAGCATCCACCCCGGATGTATACTCACCCCGGAGCTCACCCCGGAGTCACCCCTACATATACTCACAACCACTCCACCCCGCTGACCACATTCGGGTCGAGGGTACAGGCTCATACGACGGTCAGGCCACCACAAGCCGAGTCCGCCGCGCCGTCGGTATGAGCATCCACCCCGGAGGTCAGTCGTGCACCGTTCTGCGTCCGGTGTTGGAGTCGTGGTTCGCAACAACACCCCCCTGTGCCCTGCCGCGGTGGGAACGTACTGCTGGTCAGCGGGCACCTCCGCAAGCAACTTGCACAGCATCGTCTTGCCGCCCTCCTGCGGGCCCACCACGCACAGCTTCACCGTCGTCATCTCGCCCACCGCCGCCGCGCGGATTACTGGCCTCTCGACCGACGGTGCCCCCGCTCCGTTCCTGCCTCACAGCTGCTTACTGAACCGCTCACTGCCGCTCACCGCACCGTGCACCACGGTCGTCGTACCCCCCGCTCCCAAACTCAGAGGGGGCCAGAGGCGAAAATAAAATGAGCGTTGGGCCGTTTGACCGCCACGCCGGTGTCGGAACACCGCCGGTCCGGTGACGCGACTGGACGGGAGGCGGGCAGCGCGGCGCGGCCGCTGTGCACGGGTGTTGCGAATCGCGGGCGTGTCGGCGTTTGGTGGTTGGGCGGTGAGGACGGTGGCTTTGGTGTGGAGAGTATGTGGGCACTTGCGCACTTCGAAAAGTTGCCGAGCGCTCTGCGCCACCGACGCTTGAGTGCCGTCCTCAAGGAGAGGGAGGTGCCGTCCTGTCAAGTTGCTCAACATTCCCCATCGCGCTGCCTCCCTCGCGAGGCTCGCCCACCCCTCACCCCTCGCGCAACCCCCGGCCCTCGCTCACGCCACCGCAGGACGTAGACGTGACCCTCATCGCATACCCGGTGGCGCAAACAACCCGCGAGCGAGTGATGTCGGCGGCGATGGCCAGCTCGTGTGCCTCGAATGGGCTGCGCTGGGCGGCGTCAGGGCAGACGCCGGGCAGCAAGCGCCTGCGGGCGTCGCGCGCGCCTCGAGCTGAGGCGGCGGCGGAGGCGGCGGCGGCGGGCGGGGGAGGGGAGAAGGCCAAGGTGGCGGTGTTCGTGAGCGGCGGCGGCAGCAACCTGCGCGCGCTGCACGCCGCGATGGCGGACGGTCGCGTCAACGCCCAGCTCGTGGCCGTCGTCAGCAACGTGCCCAGCTGCGGCGGCGTCGCGTGGGCCCAGGAGCAGGGCATCCCCACGCTCACGTACCCGGCCAAGAAGGGCGACCCCGCGTCTGGCCTGAGCGCGGCGGAGCTGGTGTCGGCGGTGCGGGACACGCACGGCGCGGAGTACGTGTTGTTAGCCGGGCAGGGGCTTACACTCGTCCACTTTTCAGCTCAACTTGAGCCGTATCTCACGCACAAAAGCACCCTACACATCCTTAACACCCCCTAATACCCCCTTCACACGGGCTTTACAACCCCAATGCGCACCTTCTATCCCATAAAAAGCGCTCAAGTTGAGCTGAAAAGTGGAGGAGTGTAAGGCCCTGTAGGCGGGTATCTGCGGCTGATCCCGCCGGACCTGTGCCGCGCCTTCCACAACCGCATGCTCAACATCCACCCCGCCTTGCTGCCCGCCTTCGGTGGAAAGGTAGGCCGATACAGGTTGACCCAAGCTTGACCCCAGCCTGACCCCGGGTTGACCCCGGGTTGACCCCGGGTTGACCCCAGCTTGACCCCAGCTTGACCCCAGCTTGACCCCCGCTTGACCCCAGCTTGACCCCAGCTTGACCCCAGCTTGACCCCAGCTTGACCCCAGCTTGATCCCAGCTTGACCCAGGTTGACCCCAGCTTGACCCCAGCTTGACCCCAGCTTGACCCCAGCTTGACCTCACCTGGTGTCAGCGCTCAGCGCTTGAAACTACAATATGATGAACCGCTTTCAAAGTTTGCTTTCAATTTCCAGTTGCGGCGGTTCAGCACGGGGATGCACGGGCGCGCAGTGCACGAGGTAAGGAGGTGCAAGTTGGCCCTATCAAACTCACGTTGAAAGCGCCTGGAACTCAGCGCTTGAAACTGAATTATGGTGAACTGCTTTCAATTTTGGCTTTCAATTTCAACTTGCGCCGCTACAATGAGGCGGTGCTGGGCAGCGGCGCGCGCTTCACCGGGCCCACCGTGCACTTTGTCAACGAGGCAGGTTCTGTCGCCCCGTTCCCTTTTTAGCTCAACAGGGCAATTATTGGGTGGTTCTGCGAGCTGGAGGGGCGCTGATTGGGTGTTTGGGGTTCTCGAGGGGCGCTGTTGGGTGATTGGGGGTGCTGGAGGGGCGCTGATTGGGTGTTTCGGGGTGCTGGAGGGGCGCTGATTGGGTGATTGGGGGTGCTGGATGGGCGCTGATTGGGTGTTTTCTCAAGCTGGAGGGGTGCTGATTGGGTGTTTGGGGCTCTGGGGGGGCGCTGATTGGGTGATTGGGAGGGGATGGAGGGGCGCTGATTGGGTGTTTTCTCAAGCTGGAAGGGTTATGATTGGGTGATTGGCCCTGTGAGTGGGAGTTCGACAAGGGTCTCATCGTGGCGCAGCGGGTGGTGCCGGTGCTGGCCGCCGACTCCGCGGCAGGGACTTACACTCGTCAACTTTTCGGCTGAACGTAAGCACAATTTGTTGGATACGGTGGGTGCATGATTTTCCCCCAGTCTATTAGACAGGAGAACACGGGGAAGTGTGTCCAAAATGGCTTAGGTTGAGGTGAAAAGTGAACGGGTGTAAGCCCCTGCCCCGCGGACGACGTGGCGGCGCGGGTGCTCGCGCAGGAGTGGCTGGCGTGGCCGCGGGGCCCCACTCCTCCCCGCCTCACCTCACATCACCTCGTACTGTACCTGTGTACTAGCGTACCCGTACACACTCGCCTCATGCTCCCCCCTGGCCTAGCCACTCGCTCCCTTTTCAGCTCAACTTCAGCCGTTGCAGCTGGGTCAGCTTTGATTTTGTCTCCAATCCACTCAAGCTATCCCCACCTGGTCCCTCGAAGGTGCAATCAAGTCATGCTACCGAGGGAATGAGCGCAGCTTATTATTAAGGCCAGGCAGGCGGATGCGGCGAGTGTGTACGGATACTCAGGTACACCACGAGCAAACTGTCAGGTTGAGCTACCTTGGAGGCAAGTGGCCAGGCCGGGGAGGAGGGTGCGGCGAGTGTGTACGGCCACACCCTACGCAGTTTTGCCCCCAGTAGTTCACGTGGACTCGCGACTAGTTATTTTCACAGATTTGGCAGCACCTTGATCTTTCCACACGAAGAAGTAACACGGGTGATCACGTGTTTCGCACGTGTGATCACGAATTTCGCCGGCATTCCCGAAAAGTTTTTCCAACACGTGATCCGATTTGGTGTAGTTTCACACTGAAAATCACGGGGACTCCATTCGAACTAACTACCGGGGGCAAAACTGCGTAGCCGGTACAACACGAGCAAACTGTGCGGGGAGGAGTGGGCACGGGCCCTGGCGTTTGGTGTACGCGCACGTGGCAGCGGCACTGGTGGACGGCCGCATCGAGTTCAAGGTACCGCCCCCGGCTATACTTGTCGCCCCTAAACTAACCTACTAAGCACTAGCCCCTAAACTAGCTTTAACTAGCCCCCTTATTAAAGCCCCTTATTTTGTTAACCCACTGCAGTCCCCAACACTAACCCATTGACCACTAAACACTAGCCCCTAAACTAGCTGAAACTAGCTTAGTTTAACACCCGTTCTCGCCAGCACTAGCTTAGTTTGACAAGCATACCCCCGGCCCGTGCCCGCACACACAGCGGGGGCCCGCTACGCCATTCACACGCATTTATGACTATGCTTGTCAAACTAAGCTAGTGTTAGCGAGGGGGGGGGTTAAACTAAGCTAGTATAAGCTAGTTTAGGGGCTAGTGGTTAGTGGGTTAGTGGTTAGTATTGGGAATTACAGTGGGCGAGTAAAATAGGGGGACTTAAACTAAGCTAGTTTAAGCTAGTTTAAGGGCTAGTGCTTAGTGGGCTAGTTTAGGGGCGACAAGTATATTTATGACCCCTCTTTTCCGAGTCCATCCACACGCATTATGACCCCTCGTCTTCCGAGTTAGATGGCATCCTGTAATCTGTGGCGAGCAAGGTGTGGCAGGCCCTCGGTGAAGGAAGACGGCGTGCCCGTCATCGTGGGGGAGAACGGCGTTCGCGAGTGAGCGCGTTTGTTAAGTTGGGTTGCTTCATTCATTTATTTATTGCACGCGGGAGGAGGGGAATTTGGGTTTGGGATCTGGGTTTACAACGGCGAATGAATTATTTGCGGATGTCTAGCATAAGTGATTTGTCAATGAACAGCGTGACGTCTAGCGCTACACGAAAGGCGTGAGCGCCGTTGACATCCACGGGTATGGAAGTCACAAAATGGTCAGCCAAAAGACTAGACAGAGCTAATAAATTAAGTGATCGAAATGGTCTGCGGACTCGAATGCCATCCCAGCATCGTGGCAGAAGTTTGGCGCCAGTCGCAGTGGCGGACCAAAACACTCAGTTTAAAATTTCGTGCCGAGTCACTTGTGTACCGCGGTACACACAGAGCAATCAGTCAGGTCTGGAGGCTGCGAGCGAAACGGCCCGTCCGGCGTTCTGGAGGGTGGGAGAGCAACGATTATTGCAGAATGTGGAATTGCCTGCGCACCCACACGCCACACGCGCCGCACGAGAACGAACAGCCGCCGCGGGCTTCCACTCACGCGAGAGCTGGTGCCTCAACGGTCGAGCCCCTGACCGCCGCGCGCATCTCGCGGGCTGCCAGAAATACTTGTGCCAAAGAATTGGCAACAGAGCCCGCGCTTTTGGTAAATTGCCTCTGAGGTGCCTGAAAAGCGGGCACAGTGAGGGGGCCCCGCCCCGGCCGAGATGTTCTACTCGCAGTTCATCCTGGCGAAGCGCGGGCCGCTGGGCACCATCTGGATCGCCGCGCACCTGGACCGCAAGCTGCGGAAGCAGCAGATTACCGAGACGGATGTCGCCATGGCTGTCCGTGAGTGCCCGCCCTAACGGGGCCAGACACCTGACAACCACAATTCTCCCACTTACAATTCTGTGGGCTGCGCGGGTGGAGACGCGGGCCCTGCGGGTGCGCCGCCCCGCGCGCCGCCCGGCCGAGCACCACCGCGGCCACCCCCCGCTCCGCCCGGGGAATGTGACGTGCGAACCCGTCGACACAGTCGACACACCCCCTGAATTTCCCCGCCCGTGAATTGGCCCGTTGGCACCACGGGAAACTTTGCACTTTGTTTGGATTTTGACAACGCAGCGCACAGAGAGGTCGGGCTCAGCTCGCTTCGGTGATCAGTCAGCCCGCCCCCAACCTCGGAACTGACCCCAGGGCCTGGTGGATACTGCTCGCCGCGTCACGGGGTCCCAGGGTGCCATTTTAAGTCAAGAGACAAAAGGATTTCAAGTACAGTGGATGGCTAAGCGAGTACAGCAATATCCGCCAGGCCCAAACTGACCTGACACCCCACCCCATGCTCCCTACACGTACAGAGTCCATCATCAACCCCGAGGCGCCACTGGCGCTGCGGCTGAGCGGGCAGCTTATGCTGGGCGTGGTGCGCATCTACAACCGCAAGGCAGGGTGGTACCAAGCATTTGGTTGCTGTTCCCTCTAATACCAAGCTCTTGACCCGTTGAATCTCCTCCCCCGCCTCCGCCCTCCTCCACGCGTCTGCTTGAGCATTCACCCTGAAGGTGAAGTCGTGCGGGCACGTCCGATATCGGTTCGAGTGCTCGTTCCCAATGACCCTGCCGCAAGGTGCAGTACCTGTTCCAAGACTGCTCGGAGGCAGGGGCTTACACTCGCTCACCTCAAAGCTCAACTTGAGGACCTTCGGGACACATCGCTCAGGGTAGAGCTCAACTTGAGCACAGAGCTCAACTTGAGCACCTTCAGGACACATCCACGGGTTAATCGGGTGTACATGAGGGACAAAGTGAGCTTAAGTTCAGCGGAAAGGGGCAAAGTATGCTCAAGTTGAGCGGAAATGGGAACGAGTGTAAGCCCCTGCTCGGAGGCGCTGGTCAAAATCAAGCTGGTGTTCCGCGCCGGCGACGGCGGGGACTGCTCGACACTGCTCGCCGCGTCATCCAACGCGTCTTGAACACTCGTCTCGCGAGTTAGATGGTATCCTATGACGTGGCGAGCGCCGCGTCATCCAACGCGTCTTCAACCCTCGTTTCGCAAGTTAGATGGCATCCTATGACGTGGAGAGCGCTATCCATCAGTCGGGTAAAAAAAATGCATTTGCTGATGTGGCGAGCGCTATGCATTTGTCCCTGGGGTCCGGCGTGACGCTGCAGCCCGGCGACGAGACGGCGGCGCCCGGCGCCATCACCCTACCGGAGAACTGGGATGACCTGGAGCTCTTCTTCGAGCCGCACGCCGCGGCCTCCATGGCCTTCGGGCACATGGGGGGTCACGACCACATTGGGGGGAGCGCCAAGCGCAAGAGCATGACGGCGGATAAGGAGAAGATCACCATGGCAGGGCGGTGCAGGTTGCTACTATCAAACCCCGTGTTGAAAGCGCATGTGGTATCAGCGCTTGAAGCTACGTACAATATGATGGAACTGCTTTCAAACTTTGGTTTCAGATTCAAGTTGCGCCGCTACACGATGGCGGCGGCGGACGGTGAGGAGTATGACGAGTTCGAGGAGCAGTACGCGTACGACGAACAGATACACATGGACCTGGAGCTAGAGGCAGGGGCCTACACTCGTCCACTTTGCAGCTCAACCTAAGCCGTTTTGGTCACACCTCCCCGTGTCCCCCTGTCTAATAGACTGGGGGAAAATCATGCACCCAATGTATCCCACAAAATGTGCTTGCGTTGAGCTGAAAAGTGAACGAGTGTAAGCCCCTGGCCGGAGGACGACCTCCTGGACGACGAGCAGGACAACGAGTTGCACGCCACGCCGCGGCGGGAGTCCCGCGCCGCCGCATCCGACGCCGCGGACCGCCACGAGGTAGGGCGGTGCAGCTTGACCCTATCAAACCCACGTTGAAAGCGCCTGCAGCCAAGCGCTTGAAACTAACGTAGGATGAGCTGCTCTGAAGTTTTGGTTTCAATCTCAACTTGCGCCGCTTCAACGAGGTCACTCTGGAGGACTACGATATGCACGCGGGTAACGGTGACGGCGAGGGGGAGGGCGGCGGCGGCGCGGGCGGGGGCGAAGCGGCGGCGGATGAGGAGCAGGTGATGCATGAGTTCGAGCCACTGCCCCTGGACGAGGACATGGAGGATGCGAACGGCGTGCCGGGCTCCGTGGTCGCGCCGGGCTCAGCCGCCGGCGGGGGCGGCGGCGGTGGCAGCGTTGGCGGCGGCAGCGAATTCGGCGGCGGCGGCGGCGGGGGCGGCGGTGTGCAGTTTCAAACCCCCGGAGTGCAGTTTGAAACACACAGCCACGCGCCGTTGACCCCGGGAGCCCACCCCCCCGGCACAGGCAGCGAGCGGTCGGCCGGCGTGGTGTTGGAGTTCGGCAAGACGGCGCAGAAGACCCGCCGTGACCCCGACCAGGCAGGGCCGGCCGCCGGATATATGGGGTGTATAGGGGGTGTCTTGGGGGTGCATAGGGGGCGTATAGGGGTTGTATAGGGGGTGTATAGGGGGTGCATAGGGGGTATAGAAGGGGGTGTATGGGGTTGCTCGCCACGTCATAGGATGCCATGTAGCTGAGGAGACGGGGGTGTATAGTGCGTTGAATGACGTGGCGAGCAATATCCACTGGACCCTAAGCAGAGGGAAAACCGGCGCCGCGCAAGAGGAGCAAGAAGTCGGGGCGCGTCGCGGAGATTGACGAGGCAGGGGGGGTCTTGACAACAACCACCGCACCGACGTTGAATCTCCGCCTCCTCCCACGCGCGTCTACATGAGCATTCACGCTGAAGATGAGTCATGCTTCGATATCGGCGCTGAAGGCAAGTCATGCGGGCAGGTCCGATCTCGGTCGAGAGCCCTAAACCCTGAAACCTATACCTAAACCCTAAATCCTAAACCCCAAACCCTCATGTTGTGAAGGATCCTGGCGGTGGGTGACGATGCTGACGAACGAGGAGATACGGGTGCAGCTGAAGGACACGCGCGACATCGTGCGTCAGCGCACGGCGGGCGTGGTGCACAGGATGGCGAGCGCCGCTGACGACGACGTGCCGTACGGCGCCGACGACAATTTGGACGAGGGCGGCGGGTACAACATCGGGTACTACCGCGACGGTAGGGCGGTGCAGGTTGACACTATCAAACCCAGTTACAAAGCGCCTGGAGCTGAGCGCTTGAAACCAAAATGCGATGGACCTCTTTCAAACTTTGCTTTAAAATTCAACTTGCGCCGCTACACGACGGGTACTCGCGCGTGCCGCCGCCCGCCAACGACGCCGAGTCCTTCGGCCTGCTGCGCGGTAGGGCGCTGCAGCCTCACCCCTGGCTGACCCCAGGCTGACCCCAGGCTGACTCCTGGCTGACCCCAGATTCACCCCGGTTTGACCGCGCTTGGTTGCAGCCATTGAAGCTAAAACACGATGAACCGCTTTCAGATGTAGTTTTCAAATTGAAGTAGCGCCCCTTGTGCTTGGCACCATCGGGGGCCGCGACCCGCTCATGGGTCACCAACTGACCAAGGTGGGGCGGTGCATGTTGACCCTATCAAAACCATGTTGAAACCGCCTGGAACTAACCGCTTGAGACTGAAGTATAATATACCGCTTTCAAGTTTTGCTTTCGAAGTCAGCTTGCGCCGCTACACCAAGGAGATGGCGGCGATACGCGAGAAGTGTATGCACACCTTGTGGCAGCGTGCGGGGGTGCACTGGGTAGGGCGGTGCAGGTTGACCCTATGAAACCCAAGTTGAAACCGCCTGGAACTAAAGCGCTTGGAATTGAAGTATGATAAACTGCTTTCAAGTTTTGCTTTCAAATTCAGATTGCGCCGCTACAACTGGGGCGCGGGCTACACGGGGGGGGTGCAGTGGGACGGCGCCGAGGCGGGGCCGGGGCCGGGCAGTAGCCGCCGCGGCGCGGGCAGCAGCCAACGCGGCGACCGCTCCGCGCGCTCGGTGCACGATGAAGACGATGAGTTCGGGGGGGCAACGCGCGGCCGCGACGACGACGAGGACGAGTTTGTGGTGGCGGGCGGCAGCGGGGGTGCCCCCCCCGGGGCCTCGGGCGGGCGCCCGTCGATGGCTAGCGGGTTGCGGAGCGAGAGCGAATACGGCGGGGGCGGCGGGGGTGGCAGCGCCGGAGGGTTCGACGGAGAGGAGGAAGACTTCGGAATCTCGCGGCAACGGCAAGAGGGGGGAGCGGACGGGGCGGCGGCGGGGGTGGGCCTCTCCGACGGCGTGAAGGACATCGACTGGAGTGTGCATACACGGTAGGGCCTGCCAGAAATCGCTCCACTCGTCCGTGTACGCGTGTGCCAACCCCCGTTTATTGAGTTGAACGGCACCCGCGTGATGTGCTGAATCCATGTTGTGGCGGCCGTACTCGGCGGCGCATGCTGGCGAGCATCAAACCGCGGCTGACGGCGCCCAACGCCAAGCCGCTCAAGGTGATGCCGCACAGATGCTGCTCGCCCAGTCATCAGATGCCTTTTGGACCCTCGTTTCTTGAGTTACTTGGCATCCTATGACGAGGCAAGCGATATCTGCCTGGCCCCAGCACAAGGTGAGCTCGATGATATCGGAGATGAGCAAGAACTCCCTGGGCGGCAGGGGCTTACACTCGTCCACTTTTCAGCTCAACCTGAGCCGTTTCTGACACAATGCACACCCCGAACACCCCCTGATACCCCTTAACACCCCCTGCACACCCCCTTAACGACCCCTGCATGCACTCCTTCTCCCACAGAAAGCGCTTACGTTGAGCCGAAAAGTGAATGAGTGTAAGCCTCTGCCGGGCGGCGGCACCGCGGGGGTCACGCGCGGTGAAGCCGCGCGGGTCTTCTACCAGGCAAGGGGGGTCATTGAGAACATGCACTCGACCGACATTCAATCCCGTGCTCCTGCTCCTCCGTACACTCCATCTATCTGTATGAGCATTCACCCCGACGGCAACTCATGTGGGCACGTCCCATATCGGTATGAGTGCTTGTTGTCAATGACCCTCCTGCCCTGACAGGGGATTTATTGTGAACAAGCACTCGACCGACGTCGTATATCCTCCCCCTCCTCCACGCGCCTGCGTGAGCGTTCACCGTGACGGTGAGTCACGCTCCGATATCGGTTCGAGTGGTTGTTCTCAATGACCCTCCTGCCGCCAGAGTGTTGGCACATGATAAGTTTATGGTGAGTCGAACCTGTTTCTTGAGTTAACAGACCCTGCTCGTTCTCAACGACCCTCCTGCTAGGTGCTGGTGCTACGCACGCACGGGTTTGTCGACGTGGCGCAGCCCGAGTCCTACGGTAGGGCGGTGCAGGTTGCACCTATGAACCCCAAGTTGAAAGCGCCTGGAACTAAGCTGTTGAAACTAGAACATGAGAAATTGCTTTTCAAATTTGCTTTCAATTTCAACTTGCGCCACTACACCACGGCGACATTGACGTCACCGCGGGGCCCAACATGGCCGAGGCCGCGTGATCATCATAGCATGTTTGTGTTTGTGTGTGCGAGCGGTGAGAAAATATCGTCGGTGTGCGAGTGTTGATGTGGAATCGGAATTGTAAATTGTATCAGATTTCTTCAAGATGAGTGCCCGCACACGGCGACTGCACGGGGTCGCTGATGTGACGCAGACGGCACAGCCAGGCCTGCGGTGTGCAAGTGCGGGGCGTCACATGGCTTTCCGAACATCCCTCGGAAAGGGGAATAGACCCTGAAACACCTTTTTGCCCATCACCAGAAAACCGTTGGAACGGACGCACGGACCCTGACTCCGCGGACCCCGTCCTGTTGTTCAGAATGGTTGCTCCCACACAAGAAACCAGAAATCAGGAAATTGAAATTGGATCTCTCTATACAGACGGCTCAAGTTCGAAAATCCGAGGCCCTGCACTTGAACGTCAGTACGGGGAGGTCTACGTGATAAGCTCTTTGGGTTTACTTTTCTGTCCACAATATTTACATTACAAAAAGCTTAACTTTCAACTTTCTACATGAATGCAAGGGTTGATTCAACTTTCTACATGAATGCATGGGTTGAATAGTGTACACGGGTTCAATGGCGGCTGCGGATCGGATCTGAATGTCAAAAGAATTGAAGAACGAATATTGTAGCGGCGCGGCTAAGGTTGAGGTTACGAGGCGGATGCGGTCGGACACATCATGTAGCACCTACTTGGGGGAGCGGCCAGTGTCGACCGGCGCCGCCTTGACCGGCGCGGGCTTGGCCGCTGCCTTGGGCCAGAGGCTTACACTCGTCCGCTTCTCAGCTCAACTTGAGCCGTGTCTGTCACAAGGAAACACCTACACACCCTAAACACCCCCTAACACCCCCTTAACACGGGCTACACAGCCCTTACGCGCGCCCCCTATCCCATACAAAGCACTCAAGTTGAGCTGACAGGTGAAACAGTGTAAGCCCCTGCCTTGGGCCCGGGGCCTGCGCCGCCGCCCGCGCCCACCGCCTTGCCGCCGCCCGCGCCCGCCGCCTTGGCCCCCATAGGAGCGGCCACCGGCTTGGGCTTGATGGGGGGGGTGTCCACCACCTTGGTGTAGCGGCGCAAGTTGAAATTGAAAGCAAAGTTTGAGACCGGTCCATCATATCTCAGTTTCGAGAGCATAGATCCAGGCGCTTTCACCGTGGGTTTGCTAGGGTCAACCTGCACCGCCCTACCTTGGGGATGTCGACGAGCTTCTCCTTGGGGGTGATGACGGCGGCGGCCTTGGCCACGGAGCCCAGGTTCGCGCTGCTGACGCCGCCGCCGCCGCCGCCGGGGCCGGAGCTCTGCTCGCTCGGGTACATAAGCTGCTCCAGCACGGCCTCCCACCAGGGGCGCACACTCATCCACTTTTCGGCTCAACGTAAGCACATTTTGT
>Ga0307488_10003617_pt1 | contig 12886 bp, 7 predicted proteins | sample SB02metaG_FD_202248 | JGI IMG/M metagenome (GOLD analysis project Ga0307488, IMG submission 202248) | Sea-ice brine microbial communities from Beaufort Sea near Barrow, Alaska, United States - SB 0.2 | ecosystem: Environmental > Aquatic > Marine > Coastal | place: USA: Alaska | collected 2017-05-06
CCACGATAAATACCATCGAACTCAGTGTTTTCTCCGGCTTTAAATGCCGCTAAAATGGCTTGTTTAACCGCGGTATTGACTTGCCAAGTGCCATCGCTATTTTGTTCTGCTGCACGAACTTTACCGGTTTCTAAGTCTGTTAATGTTTGTTGCCAAGTCATGATTTTATTGCTCGTAAGTTAATTAAATCTAAAGGGGATGGGGTTTGTGCACTTAACATGTCATCAGGAGTGCGATGCTGAGCTAGAGGGTTGCTCCTGTTACTCGCTAACCATTGCTGAATTTGTTGATGAATGTCGAGTAAACCGTGTTGCGCTGAAAGTTCTGCTTGGCATAAGGGTAGACGAAGCTTTGCCGAGCTAATAGTGTTCAGCTCAGCCATTAACACTTTCACTGGTATCGGACTAGACACTTGAAATAATGCCGATATCGCTTTATGCCAAAGCGGAAAAAGTCCTTCATGTTGATGAGCTAAGGCCATAGCAACATATTGCCGAGTGGCTTTTGGCCAAACGTTAGCGCAAACCGACACCAAACCTTTAACATTGGCACTAGCAAGGTATGGCATCATGGCGTCTTCACCACTATACAAGTGTAGGTTAGGGCAATGCTCTCTATAGGCCAGCAGTTTATTAAGATCGCCACTGGCTTCTTTCAGTGCCCAACAGTTTTTATGGTTTTGTAATTGTTGTAAGGCCGAAAAGGAAATTTCAATACTGCTGCGTGAGGGCACGTTATAAAGCATACAAGGGACGTTTGCGGCATCGAGTAAACTTTTAAACCAAGCGGTTTGCCCTACGGGCCCTGGTTTGGCATAAATAGGGCTAGTAAGTAAATAAGCCTTTATCGGCAATTTATTACATTTAGCTATCCAGGCCAGTTGCTCGTTAAGATTATAGCCGCCAACAGCAACCATTATCGGCACTTGTAAAGTCATCGCACAAACGTATTGCACTATACGTAAATGCTCTTGCACGGTTAACGCTAAGCCCTCGCCCGTGCTGCCCAGTAATAGAATGCCATTGTGGGCCGCATTTTGTTGTATCACTAGCTTACGTAAACTAACATAGTCGATGCCGTCATCATCAAATAATGGCGTGATCAGTGCGGTCCAAACCAAAGGTCGGTCTGTTATCAAGTGATTTTCTATCGGGTTTTTTTGATTCATTGCTCTCGAACTCTTGTCGTTCGGAGAACTTTTAGGCGCTTGTACAGACAAAATTTCTAGGATGAAATTTGGCCTATACAAAGGCCAGAAGCTCTCCACCTAGTTAGGTGACAGTTGCAAGGATTCAACCTAGTAGCCATCGAACGTATCCAATGGCTATAAAACTTAATGGTTATATATTAACAACTAAGCCTTAACAACCGGCAATTGCCTTATCAAGAAAACAATTACCTCGGCGTTAAACCCCCTCATTATTGCTCACTAGAGTTTGATCTCTTCACAATAACTACCTGGTTAACGCTCCTCTTCTGGCCCTTTATTGGCGGTGATTAATCTTTTACGATTAATCACACTGGAATAAGGGACAACAATATTAAAACATTTAAATATAAGCACAGTCAATAGACGGCTAGCCGTATACTAGTATTTAGATTTAATAGTTTGATTTTACTGATTTTATTTATTTTTCTAATCAGTGAATACGATCTTGTCCCAATAACTAGAGTGCCCATAACGAAAACAAGCTACGCCCCATAAATTGAACTGGGTCAAAATAGCATACTCCCTGTGGACTAAAGATGGCGAGATAATTAAATTCGCGTAGACTACGCAGCAAGATGACGCAGCACTATGACATATTCACTAAGCTGTATTAATGAATACTCGCTAAGTTCGCCCTGTCATTATGATAAGTTTTCTTTAAAGTAACGCCGGTATTTGTAGATAACTCGACCCATAAATATCGCTAATAAATAGCCCCCATAAATAATAGTTAGCTTAATTACAGGTATCTTCATGGCAATAAGTAACATTAACCAATTATTAAACCGCAATATTGAGGCACTAGCCGCAACGAGACCTCTTTTGGTTAATATCGCAGACGACGGTTTTATTAACCATTACTTAAGTCAGCATAGCCCTGCTCATATTGATAGTTACCACACTAATTATGCTGAATATAAAACTTGTCAGCAATTGAAAAATACCCGAGTACAGGCACATTTTTGCGTCGAGTATACCGCCAAAACTAAACATGATATGGCGATTATTCATTTTCCAAAAAGTAAGGCGGAATTTAGTTTTACCCTAGCTATGCTCGCTGAGTCAATAACAGACGATGCCGCCATAGTCATTGTTGGGGAAAATAAAGCGGGGGTAAAGTCAGCCGAAAAACTCGGTATTGATTACCTAGAATATTGTCAAAATGTTGACGCTGCAAGACATTGCTTAATGTACATTGGCAAATTAAAACCCTCACTGCCTCGCTTTGATCTACAAAAATTTTATAAATATTACCCAATACAGGTACAAGATAAAGTACTAAAAATTGCCGCCTTGCCAGGCGTATTTAGCCAAAATGCTCTAGATACGGGGACAGAAGTTTTATTGGCACACTTACCTGATGTTATTTCAGGTAAAGTGTTAGATTTTGGTTGTGGTGCGGGAGTTATTGCCGCTTATATCGGCACAGTTCACCCAAAAACAACATTAACCTTGGTTGATGTTAGTGCTTTAGCCTTGCACTCAGCGCAAACAACACTGTCTTTAAATCAGTTAACCGGGCACTATATTGCCTCAGATAGCTTATCTAATGTTCAAGAACGCTATGATTTTGTCATTTCCAATCCACCATTTCATCAGGGCGTAAAAACTCATTATGGCGCTACCGAACAATTTTTAACCGAGATAAAGCAAAACTTAGCCAGCAAAGCCTGCATTACCATTGTCGCTAATAGTTTTTTGAAATACTTACCCATCATGGAGAAAGCTATTGGTAAAACAAAAAATTTAGCGATAAAAAAAGGTTTTGCGGTTTATCAGTGTTATCTTAATGGGAAAAAATAATGAATAATGTGTGATTGTTCAAAACCATAAGATTTTCTACAAGCACTTTATAGCCACAATTAATTGAGTTTAGTATTGTATGTCAACAATCAAACCTATTTGGTCTCTTCGTCGTCTCTGCTTGAGCTCCGTCATCAGTGCCATCACATTATTATCACTATTAAGTCTCTCCGTCATTACCCAACAATTTAACAACAGTTATCATGACAGTGCCGCCAGTGAAATAAAACACTGGGCCAATGTTCTAGCCGATGAAAGTATGCCCTATTTAGTTAACTCAGAACGATTAGCACTAAAAGATAATTTTTCATTACCCCAGAAAATTCCTAATTTAAATTATTTACACCTTTATAAACTCAATAGCGACACTAAAAAACTGACTTTTTTTTATAGTTACAAACGTAATGCTCAGCGGGCTAGCATTACGCAAAAAACGCATGAAGTTAAATATTTATTGACACCAAACTTCAAAGAAAAACACCTTGAGTACATGCAAGCCATTAAAGTTAAAGAAAAAATTGTCGGTTATATTTATCTGCAGAGCAGCAGCGAGTACCTCACACAGATTGCTGATAAATTATTAATCATCAGCATTATCATTGTTTTTATAGTATTTATTATCGCCGTTTTTATTGCCTTCAAGCTTGAACGCTATATCAGTGCGCCATTCTCTTCTTTGATTAACACAGTACAAGTTGCCGCTAGACAAAAAAACTTTCAACAAGAGTGCGAAACTATGCCATATCGTGAAGCTGACATTTTAGCTCTTAATATTAATATGTTATTTGCTCGAATAGATAAACACATCACACAATTAGATGCTCAGGGGCAGCAGAGTATTGAGCACTCACAAGCATTAGAAAATAAAATTAACAAACGTACCGACGCCCTTAAAGAATCTAACCAAGAGTTACTCTCTACATTAGATAAACTCCATAAATTTCAAAGCCAATTGGTTGAAAGCGAAAAAATGGCCTCTCTGGGAGATATGGTTGCCGGCGTTGCACATGAAGTCAACACGCCGATAGGCTTAGGGGTAACGGCCTCAACACTATTAGCCGATAGATTAGATGAAATTACACATGCGTTTGATAATAAAACCCTAAAATCCAGCCAATTAAAAAAATTTTTACATGACAGTTGCGAAAATGTCGCCATTATCTATCGTAATCTAAATCGTGCCGCCGACCTGATATCCAGCTTTAAAAAAGTTGCCGTAGACCAATCAAGTGAAGACCTACGTACTTTCGACGTTAAGCAGCTTTTGAACGAAGTTTTACTCACCCTCAAACCGCAACTCAATATTTTACCCTACATTATTGATATTGATTGCCCTAATGATTTAACCATTCATAGTAAACCAGGGCCTATTAATCAAATTCTTATTAATTTGATCATGAACTCCATCATTCACGGTTTTGAAGGTAAAGATAAGGGCTGCATTTCAATCACAGTTATGTCACTGAGCAACCAACTTAACATCCTCTATAAAGATGATGGCATTGGCGTTGCTGAATCAATAAAGCATAAGATCTTTGAACCGTTTACCACCACAAAGCGTGGTGAAGGGGGCAGTGGTTTAGGCTTGCATTTAGTTTATAATTTAGTGACTCAAGCACTGGGTGGCTCAATAGTACTAAGCAGCGAATTAGCTCATGGCGTTAGCATAGAAATAAACTTTCCTATAAATAAGTAGCCAAGTAACTCGCTATCGGTTAAATTTCAATATAGTTTATAGGTAAATTGTTGAACATTTATTCGTTAGCACTTAGCATAATTTTGCGTCAGCCTTATTTTAAACGTGATAAAAACAGTAATTAGCGTGCTATTGATTGTTTTTTAACGGTAGCTTCTATACCATGTTCCGATTATTTATTAGCCATCAAATAGTCTATAATTGTATGGTCAGGAATAAAGACTCATTAGTACAAATAAAATTAAAATTTGAAAAAATCAAATCTCACAGAACTGGACAATGAACATGCAAAAACCTCATATATTAATCGTAGAAGACGAAGACGTCACCCGCTTTAATTTAAGAAATTTATTTGAAGCTGAAGGCTATCAGGTCTCCGAAGCAATAGATGGTGATAGCATGGAACGTGCGCTAACCAACAACGTCATAAATTTAATTATTATGGATATTAATTTACCGGGTAAAAATGGACTCTTACTTGCCCGAGAATTAACCCGCCAGAATGACTTAGGCTTAATTTTTCTGACCGGTCGCGACAATGACATTGACAAAATTCTTGGGCTAGAAATTGGCGCTGACGATTATCTAACTAAACCGTTTAATCCACGTGAACTTACTATTCGTGCGCGCAATATTCTCAGCCGCATGTTGCCTAGCAATGTAGAACAAAACGATGCTCTTATTAGCTTTAATCATTGGTCTCTTGATGGTAATGCACGAAAAATGACCACACCAGATGATCGAGAAATATCAATTCCTCGTGGTGAATACCGCGCGCTACGTTTACTTATCGCTAATGCGGGGCAAATTGTAACCCGCCAACAATTGATAAAAGAAATGACCGGTCGAGACTTACGCATCAATGATCGAACAGTTGATGTTACTATTCGTCGCTTACGTAAACATTTTGAGTCAGTAGAAAGTTCACCAGAGTTGATCAACACTATTCATGGTGAAGGTTATCGATTTATTGGCCAACTAGATTAATAGCGCCATTAGCAGGGTAAAATGATTAACCTGCTAATACAGGACTTGTCAGGCTATTGCTCAGTAAACCACTGTTGAAAAGCAGTAATGGCTTGTTGGTTTAACAAACTCAGTGCTTGCAAGTGCTGAGCCTTTGTTTCACTATCGTCAGCTGATTTTTCTATCAAGATAAGTTTCTGGTGTACTTGACTTAGACCTGCGCTGGCTGCTGCCCCTTTCATTTTATGACATTGCTCCTGCCATGCCTTTTGATCAACCGTAAGAACAGCATGATTAATCGCCGTTAAATACAATGCAGACTGCTGAATATATAAATCCAACATTTGTTCAATCACAGCTAGGTCTAATGCTTCTAAATAGCCATTAATCAAGATTAAATCTATGTGCCGAGTTGTTACCATGAAGCCTCCTTAGTGACGCCAGCTTTTCACTACGTCTAATTAAAATTTTAATGTTATTTAGATGATAACAAACAAGATTTCAACCTCAAGTTATTCCTATACATCCGCTGTTTATAACAGACATTCAATATAACTACCATATACTAGAACAATATCAACATAGCTATGACAAACATTGCTTTTAGGGAGTAATTCGTTCAAAATAGCCGCCTTTTCCCGGACCAAGGCATTATATTCCACTTTGTTAACTACTTGTGGAGACTGTCATTGTTTTTACGACAATAATGCTAATTATAATTTTACTAGCTACTGAAGTTACCATAGATAACCCTTTACCTAGTGCACAGCGAACAGCGGAGTCAAAATGCCAACATTAATGCCTGATATAGCAAATCACACCACAGCACAAACTGAGGGGACTTTGGATTGGGTCGGCATGAGTAATATAGAAATGCCTATCATGGTTGCCTCAAAAGGCCAATCGGAACGTATGGTATCAGCCTACGTAGATGCGTTTGTCAACCTTAAAGAGCCTCAAGCGAAAGGCATACATATGTCGCGCTTATATCTGCTCATTGATGAATTATCAAACTCAAATGTTTTAAACCATCAAAGTTTAGTGGCCTTATTAGACGGTTTTATCAGTAGCCACCAAGAACTAAGCGATAATGCCCAAGTAAAGTTTAGCTTTGATTATCATCTACGCCGCAAATCACTGATTAGTGGTAAACAAGGTTGGAAAGCTTATCCCGTTACTATTACTGGGCGATTAAATAAAGGTAAGTTGGATATCGAGCTTTCTCTTGACGTACGTTACTCTTCAACTTGCCCTTGTTCTGCCGCCTTGGCTCGTCAGCTTATTCAGCAAGCCTTTAAAGAAAAATTTATTGGTCAAGCTGATGTGGATTTAACCGACGTACATGAATGGCTTGGTACTACCGAAGGTATTATGGCCACGCCACATAGTCAACGCTCTGTTGCTGAAATTAAAGTTAAACTTAATCGCTCAACCACTGAATTTCCCATTACAGATCTTGTCGACTTAATTGAAAATTCCCTGAAAACACCCGTTCAAGCGGCAGTAAAGCGTGAAGACGAACAAGAATTTGCCCGTTTAAATGGTCAGAACTTAATGTTCTGTGAAGATGCGGCTCGTCGTTTACAACACACCATGAATACCTCTGAGCAATTTGATGATTTTTGGCTGCGTATTAATCACTTAGAATCGTTACATGCCCATGATGCCGTGAGCGTTACGACTAAAGGTGTTGTCGATGGCTATAAAGCTTAACCCAACAAGTTAAGCTTAAAATCAATCATCCCTAGTTATTTTTAAAATGGCTAGGGATTTTTGTTTCTACCGCTATAAAACCAACAAGCGTTTGTTAATTGAACACTAGAAATTACTATAGCCGAATTAAAATATCAGTATAAATAACCATCACTTGTTATCATAGGCAGCTTAATTAATGGTCAACAAATAGCATTGCCTTAGAGAAAAAATCAAGTCTGCCTGTACCACGACTTTAGCTGCATGCCACCGCCCTGAAACTCGGCCCGCTTAAGCCTGAGCTTGTACTTATTAGAGCAGTTTCATTAATTAGCGGGTCTACTTTATGGTCAGCAAAAAAAGTCAAATACACGGAATTTATTTAATAACTAGCTGTTCTACTTATTAAATAAATAATGCTGTAGTGGGGTGTTTTAACCAGTAGAAATGAGCAGAAAATTAGTGAAATGGGTATTAGGACGCTATTAATTCTCAATAGCCAGGTACTTATCAATCTCGCAAACTAACCAGTGTTGCTAATCACGGCTGCAACAACCACGGTTAAAATATTCACCGCCAATTAGAGCACTGAATAAATAGTGCATATAAAATACGATAAAGATTAACCCCTTAAAAAATTAAAATGTAATAAAATTACAAAAAATAAAGTGATAAAAATTTTACTGGCTAAATGTCGTGCATAAAGTAGCAGATATGATGTAAAAAATCTAAATATCAGGCTGTCTGCTTTCGTCTGTCAATAAACATGTAAAATAATAACGAGCATTTACTCTATTCAGATTGACGTTTTAAGGTTAAATGTTTAATGTGACAACTTCTTCGCGACGAGTTCGGGATTAGTTATGCACTTAAAGTATAACTTTATTCTATTTTCACTCAACTGAATTGCCGAGGTCTTTATTTAGGAGAAGATAATGCAACTTTACGACCATTCATATCAAAAAGACAATTGTGGCTTTGGGCTTATTGCCCATCAGCATGGCGAAACAAGTCATAAGCTCGTAAAAACTGCCATTCAAGCCTTAGACCGAATGCAACATCGTGGGGGTATCGCTGCCGATGGTAAAACCGGTGACGGTTGTGGTTTATTAATGCAAAAGCCTGACAGTTTTTTCCGCGCAGTTGCCGAAGAAAATAGCTGGCCATTAGGCCGAAAGTACGCGGTAGGCATGATTTTTCTTAATCCAGATCCTATTAAAGCAAGCGCTAGTAAAAAAATCCTAGAAGAAGAATTAGTACGCGAAACCCTTACCTTAATTGGCTGGAGAATCGTCCCCACCGATACCAGCACCTTAGGTGAAATTGCAAAAGGTAATTTACCGGGTATAGAACAAGTTTTTGTTGATGCGCCATCAGGTTGGCGAAATCGAGATCTTGAACGCCGGTTATATATGGCGAGACGACGGGCAGAAAAACGCATCTGTGATGAACGTTTCTATGTCGCCAGTTTGTCGTGCTTAGTCACCATTTACAAGGGCTTAATGATGCCGGTAGATTTACCCAATTTTTATTTGGATCTAGCCGATATTCGTATGCAAACTGCTATTTGTCTATTTCATCAGCGCTTCTCTACTAATACCTCGCCAGAGTGGCACTTGGCACAACCTTTTCGTTATTTAGCACACAACGGTGAAATTAATACCATTAAAGGCAACCGTCAATGGAGTCGCGCGCGTAGCCACGGCTTTAGATCGCCCTTATTACCCGACTTACAAGATGCAGCTCCCTTTGTTAATGAAAGCGGCTCTGACTCTTCATCATTAGACAACATGCTTGAGTTATTTATGGCTGGCGGCATGGATCTTTACCGCGGTATGCGATTATTAATGCCACCCGCTTGGCAAAGCAACCCGTTAATGGATGATGATTTAAAAGCTTTTTATGAATTTAACTCTATGCATATGGAGCCTTGGGACGGACCCGCAGGTGTTGTGGTCACCAATGGCCGACACGTCGCCTGTAATTTAGACCGTAATGGTTTACGACCTGCTCGTTATGTTATTACTCGTGATGGTTTTATTACCTTAGCTTCTGAAGTCGGTATTTGGGATTACGGCGAAGATGAAGTGGTTGAAAAAGGCCGCGTAGGCCCAGGCGAAATGTTAGCCATTGATACCTATACAGGTAAAATTTTCAACTCTCATGCTATCGATAATGAGCTAAAAGTTCGCCATCCCTATCGTCAATGGTTAGACAATAACATTCGTCGCTTAGTCCCTTTTGATAAATTAGCAGCGAACTTGATTGGTCAACGGATATTTAGTGAGCAAGAAATCGCTCAATATCATAAAATGTTTAACTACAGCTACGAAGAAATACATCAGGTCGTCAAAGCATTAGCTGATAACGGTCAAGAAGCTACCGGCTCGATGGGCGATGACACCCCAATGGCGGTATTATCAAGTCAGTCGCGTTCGCTTTATGATTATTTCCGCCAACAATTTGCTCAGGTCACTAATCCACCCATTGACCCCTTGCGTGAACGCTATGTTATGTCGTTAGGTACTTGTATTGGCCGTGAGCACAATGTTTTTAATGAAACTACTGGCCATGCCGACCGTATTCTATTTGCTACACCGGTATTAATGTATACCGGCTTAAAACAATTACGCGAGCTAGACCCTGAACATTACCGATCGGACACCTTAACCTTAAACTATGAGCAAGCAGAGGGCTTAGAAGCCGCTATTATTCGCTTGTGTGATGAAGCCGAAACATTAGTCAGAGATAAAAACACCGTAATCTTAGTGTTATCAGATCGCCATATACATCAAGGTATGTTGCCCATTCCTGCCGCAATGGCGGTGGGTGCAGTACAAAAACGTTTAGTCGATACACAATTACGTTGTAATTCCAATATTATTGTGGAAACCGCTTCAGTGCGTGACTCACATCAATTTTCCGTGCTGTTTGGCTTAGGGGCAACGGCGATTTATCCTTTCTTAGCTTATGAGACTATTGAACAACTCGTTGAACAAAAGCAACTTAACCTCACAGCACGCGAAGCCATCGTAAATTACCGTGAAGGCATTAATAAAGGCCTATTAAAGATATTATCAAAAATGGGTATTTCCACTATTGCCAGCTACCGCTGTGCCGGACTATTTGAAGTTATTGGCCTTAATAGTAAGATTATGGCACTTTGTTTTCCTGATTTACCTAGCCGTATTCAGGGCGCTGACTTTACCGACATTGAACAAGACAATATAAACCTAGCCCGCAAAGCTTTTATGCCACATCAAAAAATGAGTCATGGGGGTTTACTAAAATATGTCCACGGCGGCGAATACCATGCCTATAACCCTGATGTGGTGAGCACGCTACAAGCGGCGGTACGCAGCGGCAACTATAGTGATTACAGAATATTTGCTGACCACGTTAACCAACGTCCACCCGCAACATTACGTGATTTATTAGCCCTAAAAGACGATCAAACGGCCATTGATATCTCCACAGTTGAAGCAGAGTCTGAACTGTTTAAACGCTTTGATAGTGCCGCTATGTCAATTGGTGCCTTAAGTCCTGAAGCACATGAAGCGCTAGCGATTGCGATGAATCGCCTAGGTGGCTTCTCAAATTCTGGTGAAGGCGGTGAAGACGAGCGCCGCTACGGCACAGTCAAAAACTCGCGTATTAAGCAAATTGCCTCTGGGCGCTTTGGCGTTACACCGCATTACCTGGTGAATGCTGATGTGCTGCAAATCAAAGTGGCACAAGGTGCAAAACCGGGTGAAGGTGGCCAATTGCCCGGTGATAAAGTCACGCCTTTAATTGCAAAATTGCGTTTTTCAGTACCTGGAGTAACCTTAATATCACCGCCTCCACATCACGATATTTATTCGATTGAAGATCTCGCACAACTGATTTTCGACTTAAAGCAAGTCAATCCTAAAGCGATTATTTCCGTAAAACTGGTTTCAGGTCCAGGTGTTGGCACTATCGCCTCAGGCGTTGCCAAAGCCTTTGCTGACTTTATTACTATTTCTGGTAATGACGGCGGCACAGGTGCCAGCCCATTAACCTCGGTTAAATATGCCGGTTGCCCGTGGGAGCTTGGCTTAGCTGAAGCGCACCAATCACTGGTCACAAACGGTTTACGCCACAAAGTGCGTTTACAAGTTGATGGCGGTCTAAAAACTGGCTTGGATATTGTTAAAGCCGCTATTTTAGGTGCCGAAAGCTTCGGCTTTGGCACCGCACCTATGGTGACTTTAGGGTGTAAATTTCTACGTATTTGTCATTTAAATAATTGTGCCACGGGTGTAGCAACACAAGATGAAGTACTACGTGAACAATTCTTTAAGGGTTTACCTGATCAAGTGATGAATTATTTTAAATTTATTGCGCAAGATGTCCGTGAAATTTTAGCCCGTTTAGGCGTTGAAAGCTTAACCGCTATTATTGGTCGTACAGATTTATTCGTCCCCTTGGCCGGAATTACTGCCAAGCAACAAAAACTAGATTTACGTCCCATTATTGCGCCGGTTATCGCCGGTGATGATACGACCTTATATCAAACGGCTAGCAATGAACCCTTTGACAAAGGCGTGTTAAATCAGCGTTTACTCGCGCTTGCCTCACTCGCTATCGCTCACAGTAGTGGCGGCGAATATCGTTTAACGATTCAAAACACAGATCGTTCTGTCGGCGCTTCATTGTCGGGTGAAATTGCCTCTAAACATGGTGACCAAGGAATGGCAGCTGAACCCATTAAAATATTTTTCAATGGCACTGCCGGTCAAAGCTTTGGTGTCTGGAATGCTGGCGGCTTAGAAATGACCCTAACAGGTGATGCCAACGACTATGTCGGTAAAGGTATGGCCGGTGGCAAATTAACCATTAAGCCGCCCAAAGGCGTGGAATATTTAAGTCATAAAACCATGATTATGGGCAATACCTGTTTATACGGAGCAACCGGCGGTAAACTATATGGTTGTGGCCGTGCGGGTGAACGTTTTGCAGTGCGAAATTCCGGCTGTCATGCCGTTATTGAAGGTACCGGTGATCATGGCTGTGAATATATGACCGGCGGCATAGTGACCATTTTAGGTCAAGTTGGCGTTAATTTTGGTGCAGGTATGACTGGCGGCTTCGCTTATGTTTTAGATGAGAAAAACGACCTAGCCATACGCCTGAATAATGAATCAATTGAAATGTTAGCGATAGATGAGCTCAATATTCACCAAGAACATTTACGTGGCATTATCAACCAACACTTAGATGAAACCGGCAGTTTAAGAGCAGAAGAAATTTTAACTAATTTTGCCACTTACGCACCGCTATTTAAGCTGGTTAAGCCAAAGGCCGTTGATGTAAAAACCCTATTGGGACATCGTAGCCGTTCATCTGCAGAACTTCGTGTTCAAGCACAATAAAGAATACAAGAGTGGAGAAGCTATTTCATGAGTAAAAATATTTATCAATTTATCGATGTTAAACGCATCGAACCGCCTAAAAAAGCGATAGCACAGCGTAAAATAAATTTTGTAGAAATTTAT
>Ga0307488_10003618_pt1 | contig 12885 bp, 31 predicted proteins | sample SB02metaG_FD_202248 | JGI IMG/M metagenome (GOLD analysis project Ga0307488, IMG submission 202248) | Sea-ice brine microbial communities from Beaufort Sea near Barrow, Alaska, United States - SB 0.2 | ecosystem: Environmental > Aquatic > Marine > Coastal | place: USA: Alaska | collected...
TAGTCCTTGCTCGTCATAGACTATCCTCAATAACCTAGACAATAAACCTATATCATCTAGTGCTTTCATTACATCTTCCTTTTCAAAGTAATATTCGTTGTATGTTCTACTCACTATCTACCTCCTCATATCCACATTCTATTAAGTATTCTTTGAACTCTTTATCAGACATATCTTTTACACTATCTAACATGACATCATAAGCCATTCTATATAAATCTTTCCAGTCCATATCTTCAACAGTACCTTCTGCCCATTCTTCTTTAGTTATTCTCATTATCTTCTACCTCCTCTACATCAAAATTTATATGATGTATTATTTCATTTTCTGCAACTGCAATAGCTTCGTGTTCGTTTTCACAATCACTAACTTCTATTTCAATATTTGCAGTCACTATATATGTTTTATTCATAATCACATACCTCCTCTAAATATGGTTCTCTTAAATCTTCTATAAAAGATTGCATAGTTTCTAAATCTACTTCAACTCCATCTTTTAATTCAGATATTTGGCTATGTAGCCATTCTAGTTTTTGGTAGTCACTCATCTGACACCTCCTGTCTAAATTCTTCTTCACTCATTAATCCATTATCAATGTAGTGATGTTCAAGACTTTCTATAATATCATCTTGATTTGTTCCATTATTTACTACTGATAAAAGCATATCAACAGCCTCATCATAACTTCCTGTAAAGTCTTTCATCATTTGTTTAGTTATCTTCATCTCTATCCCTCCATTTCTAAATTATTTATATCTTCCAAAGCCATTCTGTCACACATAGCTTCTACTTGTCCAATATCTTTTATATCTTTGGTCAACACATCATAGTAATGTTGCCACCTCTCGTCATAGTAATCGTGTACCCATTTGTTATCGTTGCTCACTATAAACCTCCTCTAAGTGATTCATTAATAAGTCTAATCCCATACATATACCTCTATGTTCTGCCTTAGACTCGCTATCATTTACCCATTCCTTATCATCTTTAATATCTTTTACAATATTTTTTATTTGTTCAATCGTTATCATTATCTTTTACCTCCTTGTATTCTTCCCTTAGTTCGGGGAACTCACTTAAATATTTAGTAAGTATATGTTTATTATCTTTATCCTTTAATAAAGTACCTAAAGTTTCTCTCAATGTAAAGAGGTTATCTGTATGCACATCTCTTTTAATTTCTGCTATCACTTCCTCAATCAAATCATCTGTCATCAGACACCCCCTGTTGTAATGCCCTTCTTATACTTACAGTATCTAATCTCATCTCGTATACTATCCACTCGTTATTAAACTCTCTTTTCTTTTTACGCTTTTCATACTGCTCAATTGTTAGAGTCCTATATTCATAGTAGTCGTTGTATCTATTCTTTATCTCTCTTGCCACTAGCCTTTCTCCTTGATAATTTTTATACTGTTATTTTCTAACTTCAACCAATCCTCTTTTCCCTCTCCTAAAACTGGCATAAAGCAAGAAAGCTCCTCTATAGAGTCAACTTCTATATCCATATATCTTTGTTTTCTTTCAACCCATTCAATTGTCACTTTCATTAGCTTTGCTCCTGTAGGTATGTATCAAAGTCATACAGCTTTCCATACTTTTCAAGCTGTTCATCTTTACCCTTGATTCTTTTAAGTTTAACCCACATATCTTTTTGTTTCTTCTTCCTTCTATTAGATATGTTTTGATGTTTCCTTTGCCTATTGTTTACTCTCTTTAACATCTAAGCCACCTTCTTCTTTCTTATAAATAAATGTTCGGATAGTACATTCACACATACTACATTCTCTTTATCTAATTTGTATTTGTTTCTTTCAGTCTGTCTTTGTTCAAGAGTCATACTTGAATAAGCACTACCCTCTACTAAAATATCTTTCACCATGTCCAATCTTTTATTGTCTTTAAAGATTACGAAGTTTGTTAGTTTATTTGTTTCCACTACTCGTCTCCCTCATAGCTTTCATACAACTTAGCTTCATGTGTATGTTCTATGTCATGGAATCTATGAAACCAATCCTCGTTATGATTCGCTATGTGTTGATTCTCGTCTGACTGTGCATATCTTTCAGCTTCGTGTTTACTTGAAGCACATACTTCTATAACAGCTTCATAGCTTCTATTTACTGTCACTCTCCACAATCCTTCGCATTTTATATTTTCATTATTCATATTAGCCCTCACTAATTTATTTGTTTAGCCATTATTGGCTACTCTTTTACCACGATAAGCCCCAGTTAAGGAGCTTGTCAAGTGGTTTTTTTATTAGTTCATAGTAGACCAATAGCCTTGATGATAACATCTAGTATTAGAGGGGACTACAAATATATCATCGTGTCTAACATCTCCATACTCATCTTTTTCTCCCTCGCAATTTTCCATTACAAAATCCCATGCTGTATCAATACAATCAAAAGTTTTATTAGGAAACATTCTATTATATGCCCAGTCTATTATTTTATAATCCATTTACGCCACCTCCAAATTTAATTTACATTTTTTATCATTAACATTAGTATAAGCAATCTGTCCTAGACCACCACAATTATTACAACCATGCTCTACCCAATGCTCTATATAATCATCATCTCTATATTCTTTATGACCACTACCAAAGCAAGTGATACATTCTTCTAGTTCTATTTTAAGTTTCATTTACGCCACCTCTTTATTAGATACTTTTATAAGTTCTTGTTTTAGATTTAAAATCTCTTGTTGAGAATATACGCTACCCCATTTTTTATTTACATCTTCACGAACTTTTATTTTATCTTGAAGTTCTTTTTTTAATCTTATATTTTCCATAATTTTAAAGCCCTCTTGCTTTTGTTTAATGTTCCACGTGGAACAATCATTTATTTGATACCTATAAATTTATAATAGTTGTCAATATAAATCAACAATTATTTTAATTTTATTTTTAATATATTTCTTTACATCTTATATATAATATGTTAAGTGTTGATACTGCTGTACATTTATACAGTCGAATCGAGCTTAGAGATTTTAGATACTAGGGCTAGGCTTTGCCCAACTATTCAATAGACGGGCTTAGATTGAGTCCGATAAATTCTAGTGATAATCTATTATAAGTGAGGTTTATAATATAAAAAGTAAGTACTCACTAACCTAATAAATCACGGGTAAAAAAAACCCCCAATAAAGGGGGTGAAAACTTGTGCAGTTTTTAGGGGTATCAGAACTGTCTAATTATAAATCTTTCTGTTCCTTCTATAGAAATTAATATTGTATTATCTTCAATAGAATATTTAAATCTTTTATCTATGTCTGAAAATTCTTTACCATAATCATATTCAAATTCTTTTAAGTTCTCATACTCGGCGTATTCGCAACACAAAGCTACTACATCTAATTCTATCGGTTCGCCTATATCGTTTCCTAATTCCTCTAAATATTCATATAAAGCCTTTAAGCCTTCATAAGAAAATTGCTCACCCCTTCCCATTTTGTGGAATGCTGTCGTAAAATCGTATCCATTTATTGTTTGTATCATAATTTTAAAGCCCTCTAGCTTTTGTTGTTTTTATACCACCTAAAGCCCCAGTTAAGGAGCTTGATAGGTTGTTAAGGGGGTTATTCCTTTTCTACAAATTTCGCTTCTACGCCATATCGCCACCATTTACAATCTTTTTGCACTTGCTTTGCTTCTAAATGGTTTCTTAATAGCATTATTGCTTCTACTAAATCTAGTTCCATGATGTCATTTAAACCTTCATAACTATCATATAACCATGTTTCCTCTCTTATTGAACATTTAGATTTATAGTGTTTTGCCACATCACTATCTACTATGTCTAATATTTTCATTGCTTCATAAAGTTTCATATTTAGCCCCCTTTGGCTTTGTTAGTTTTTATACCACCTAAAGCCCCAATAAAGGAGCTTGTGAAGGTGGTTAGGTGTTATGCTTCTAAAGTATCGTAAATGTCAGTACCGTTGCCGTATATGTCTTCATAGTCTTCTTTATTTACAACCTTACCGTGTAAAGTCCTAGATAATCCTAAAGATTTTAATATCATTTTATCATCTGAAAAATCTGTAAAACTAAAAGAATTTCTAAATTGATGTTTAGCCCCTTCACCTTTAGAACATAAAACCTTAAGAATAGCTGTCATTAATTCTTCTTGATTATTATATTTTTCTTGTTTCATTAAACTAATAATAGTTTTCATTCTTGATAATCTTTGTTTTTCTAATTTCATTTTGTAGCCCCCTTTGGCTTTGTTGTTTAGTTGCCCTATCTTAACTATAAATATATGCCAATGTACAACCCCTTTGTTTATAAGGCTTTCAAGGGTGTTTTTTTGGGGTGTAAATTCACGAGAAGGATTTGAAGAAAAAAGGTTTTTTGATTTGTCAAGTTTTGTGACAACTTTTAAATCTTTTGAAGTCTTTAAAAGTATGACACTTTGTATGACACTTTCTATAAACGTCATACTTTATAAATTCTCAACACTTCATAAACTAGACAAGTGTTCCAATTGGTATGCCACTTCGAAGTCTTTAAAAGTGTGACAAGTGTTCCAATTTGCCACCCCCTGAGAGGTTTGTGAAACGTGACAAGTGTTCCCTATGTCAGTTAGTTAAGAGGGGGCAGGATGCACAGGGGGGGTGGGTGGGTATATATATAAATCACATACATTTCTACCCAATATTGGTATAAACCAGTTAGCCGCATACTCCCCAAACTTCATAAGCTTTACAGACATAAAAAACCCTACAGTTTAGTAGGGTATTGATTGAGTTTGGTATGTGTTGAACCGGGGGACGCTTTCAACTTTATTATACACATCTATTTCACATCTGTCAAGTCCTAATTGAAAATACTTTTAAAGTTTACAAAGTACTTGACAAACTAGTAAATGTTGTATATAATAATAGCATGAGTTATCTTCCAGCAAAGAAACGAAATCTTACAGAGAAACAAGAGTCTTTCTTAAATAACCTCGTGGAAACTGGTGGAGATTTCAAAAAGTCAGCGGAACTTGCAGGATATTCAGGCAATCACTATCAAATATTAAAATCACTTAAAAACGAAGTAGTAGACTTAGCCAGTGACGTACTTGCGAGGGAAGCCCCTACAGCAGCATTCAAGCTTATACAGATTATGAAATCAGATAAGCCTGTTCCCCAAGCTAACAATAAGTTACAAGCTGCACAAACGATACTAGATAGGGCTGGTGTTGTTAAGACAGATAAGCTAGATGTTAATCATAATGTTAGTGGTGGTATATTTATACTACCAGAAAAACATACTATTGATATAGAAGCAGAGGATGCGGAATACAGCGATTATGAAAATTTGGATAACTGAGTACATAGATAATGTCCCCGGTATTCTTATAGGACCGTATATAAAAGCTGATACAATGATACAAGCTAGTAGAATAGCAATAGAACATGGTCTATTTGTTATTGGAGAAATCCAAGAACTAGAACATGAAGAGATAATAAAAGATAGGATAGTCCACTAGGACTAAAAAATAAAATATAATGGCAAAAGATAGTAGATTAGAAAGAGCAGGTGTTTCTGGGTTTAACAAACCTAAGAGAACTCCTAGTCACCCTAAGAAGTCACACGTTGTTGTGGCTAAAGAAGGTGATAAGATTAAAACCATTAGGTTCGGAGAACAAGGTGCGTCCACAGCTGGTAAACCTAAAGCAGGTGAATCAGCTAGAATGAAAGCAAAAAGAAAGTCTTTTAAAGCGAGACACGCTAAGAACATATCTAAAGGTAAAATGTCTGCAGCTTACTGGGCTAACAGAGTTAAGTGGTAAGTTATGGGTAAACAAATAGGAAGCGATGCAACACCTATGACTTTTAGAAAAAGTATATATGGTAAAAGCGATGGAGGTAAAGGTGCAAACCCTAGACCCGGAGTTTATACTAAACAATATAGAGATAACTGGGATTTAATATTTGGAAAGTCCAAAGAACTTAATACAGAGGAAAAAGATGGCAACAACAAAGAAAACGAAAAGTAAATCTACCGTAAACAAAGCTGGTAACTATACCAAGCCAAGTATGCGTAAGAGACTTTTCGAGTCGATTAAACGGGGTACCTCTGGAGGTAAAGCCGGTCAATGGTCTGCTCGAAAAGCCCAGCTCTTAGCAAAAAAATATAAAGCTGCCGGAGGTGGTTACAAATGATAGTAGGATTAAAACAATTGATAGTAGAATTAATGAACAAAGCAAAGAAATGTTATGCAAAGCTTTTTAAAAAATGTTTAACTGAGAAACCAACAAAGAATGTCAAGTCTAAAAAAGTCACAAAGAAGTCTTAGAAATTGGACCAAGCAAGAATGGCGTACCAAAAGTGGTAAGCCGTCTGCAGAAACGGGTGAGAGGTATCTCCCGAAGAAGGCGATTGAATCATTATCGTCTGAAGAATATGCAAGAACAACAAAAGCTAAACGAGAAGGAACTAAACGTGGAAGACAGTTCGTTAAGCAACCTAAAAAAATAGCAAAGAAAACAGCAAAGTATAGATGAGAGAAGGATATATAAAAAGAGCTACGTCAACAATACCTTTTGGTTATGAGTTATCTCAAGAGTCTAGTTCTTTTCTTAAACCTGTTGAACCAGAGTTAGAAGCATTACAAGTTGCAGAAAACATGGTAGTAAACGAGGAGATATCTCTTCAAGCTGCATGTGATTGGTTAGAATACAAAACGGACAGACGCATGTCTGCTCCGGGATTAAAAAAACATATAGATAAAAAGTATGGATTACGAAGTGAAAGATTGGGAAACGAACCCACATCTTTACTTGCAAGATAGCGAAGGCAATTTTGTATTAAAGAAAGATGGTACGCCTCGTAAAAGAGGTGGACGACCTACTAACGATGCTGAAGCTGTAGCACGTAGAACTATAACACGTAAACAAAAGAATATTCAAAAGCTAGAGCAAAAGCTTAATAACGCTAAAACTTCATATAAAAAACAAAAAACAACTCTTGAAAAACTTGACAATACTAAACAAGGTATTGTTACAGACGATGATTTAGATAGATTACCTAAAGCTGTTCAAGAGCATTTAGATAATCATCAAATATTTTTCCACGCTAACGAAGGTCCACAGACAGACTTCCTTGCTGCTGGTGAAAAAGATGTTCTTTATGGTGGAGCTGCTGGTGGTGGTAAATCATATGCCATGATAGTTGACCCGTTAAGATACGCACATAAGAAAGACCACAGAGCTTTAATCATTAGACGTTCTATGCCAGAACTAAGAGAGATGATTGATAAGTCTCGTGAGTTATATCCTCAAGCATTTCCCGGTGCTAAGTTTAGAGAAGTTGAAAAGCTTTGGAACTTTCCATCAGGTGCAAAGGTAGAGTTTGGTTTCCTTGAAAGAGATGCAGACGTATATAGATATCAAGGACAAGCATATAGTTGGATAGGCTTTGATGAGATTACTCATTTACCTACAGAGTTTAGTTGGAACTACCTTGCTTCACGTCTTAGAACTACTGACCCAGAAATACAAACATACCTTCGCTGTACTGCTAACCCCGGTGGTGTTGGTTCTCATTGGGTAAAGAAAAGATATATAGAACCAGCAGAAAATAATACAAGTTTTTTAGGACAAGATGGATTAACAAGAAAGTTTATTCCTGCTAAGTTAGCTGACAATCCATATCTATCTACTGATGGTGTGTATGAGCAGATGCTTAAATCTTTACCTCCCACACAAAGACAACAACTACTAGAAGGTAACTGGGATGTAGCAGAAGGTGCTGCATTTACAGAATTTGAACCTTCTAAACATGTAATTACTCCTTTTGCTTTACCTATACACTGGGAAAGAGTAAAAGCAGTTGACTATGGATACGCTGCAGAAAGCTGTTGTTTATGGGGTATTATGGATATGAACGATAATACTTTAATAATATATAGAGAATTATACAGAAAAGGCTTGACAGGTGAAGAATTAGGTGCTATAATAACAGATATGGAGACCGAAGACCCTTTTTCAGTCAACGGAGTCCTAGATACTGCAGCATGGGCAAAGACAGGAACAACTGGTCCAACTGTAGGAGAAAGTTTAATTAGAGCTGGTCATAAGTTAAGACGAGCTGATAAGAATAGAATACAAGGTAAAATACAACTACACGAGTATTTAAAGATTAGAGAAAATGGTAGACCTAAGTTACAGATATTTAATACATGTCCTAACTTAATAAGAGAGATACAGTCTATACCGTTGTCTAAAACTAATCCAGAAGACGTAGACACAAACGCTTCTGACCACGCATATGATGCATTACGTTATATGATAATGAGCAGACCTAGAATGGAAAGCCCACTAGAAAGAATGCGAGGTTTAAAGAGAGAAATGTATAGACCAGTTGATTCAACATTTGGTTATTAAAATATATGGCAGACAACGAAAATACATTTTTAAATGCTGATAACATCTACGAAGAAGTAGAAGGTGAATCTGGAGTAGCATTAACTTTAGAAGAAGACCAACAAAGAAATCTTATTGGTATTATTCAAGGTAGATTTGCACAAGCTGAAGACGCTAGACAGACAGACGAGAAAAGATGGTTAAAGGCTTATGAAAACTATAGAGGTCTTTATGCTAAAGGTGTTAAGTTTAGAGAATCAGAAAAGTCTAGAGTATTTGTAAAAGTTACTAAAACAAAAGTACTAGCTGCTTTTGGACAGTTAGTTGATGTTATATTTGGTACAGGTAAATTTCCAATAGGAATTTCTGAAACTAAAATAGCAGAAGGCGAAACTAATTTTGCACATCTTGATACAGCTAATCCATCACCAGAGTTAGAAACTTCTATACCTGAAAACATAGGTAACAGATTAGAAGATGAACCTAATCCATATGATGTTGGTTACGAAGGAGATGGTAGAACTTTAAAACCCGGAGCTACTTTTTACAACGGTATATTTGAAGATACTATAGAAGACCAAGCTGAAGAAGCTGGTATACTCACAGATGGAGTCAGTCCTGACCCACAAAAAATAGAAATGTCTCCTGCTCAAAGAGCTGCAAGGAGAATGGAAAAACTTATCCATGACCAAATTGAAGAATCAAACGGTAACTCAGAATTAAGAAATGCTCTTTTAGAATCTGCTTTATTAGGTACAGGGATTGTAAAAGGACCATTTAATTTTAATAAGAAACTTCATAAGTGGGATACGGACGAAGAAGGAAATAGAAATTATAATCCACTAGAAGTTAGAGTTCCACGTATTGAGTTTGTTAGTTGTTGGGATTTTTATCCAGACCCTAACGCAACTAACATGGAAGAGTGTGAATATGTAATACATAGACACAAAATGAATCGTAGCCAACTTAGACAACTACGAAACATGCCTTACTTTAAAGATGATGAAATACGTAAAGCAATACAAATGGGTGCTAACTACGTAGAAAAAGATTTTGAAAGCCAATTAAAAGATGACGTTAGAAGCTACGAAGATGTAAACAGTAGCTTTGAAGTTATTGAATATTGGGGAATGATGGATGCAGAGTACGCAAGAGAAGTAGGAATAGAATTACCCGACACGGTTGATGACTTAGATGAAGTACAAGTAAACATATGGACATGTGGACATTACTTATTAAGAGCTGTACTAAATCCATTTACTCCATATAGACTACCATATAATGCTTTCCCATATGAAAGAAACCCATATAACTTCTTTGGTATTGGTGTAGCAGAAAACATGGATGATAGTCAACAGATTATGAATGGTCATGCAAGAATGGCTATTGACAACCTAGCAATGTCTGGGTCATTAGTGTTTGATGTAGATGAATCTGCCCTAGTAGGTGGACAATCAATGGAAATATATCCGGGTAAAGTCTTTAGAAGACAAGCTGGAATGCCGGGACAAGCTATACACGGATTAAAATTTCCTAATACATCACAAGAAAACCTAATGATGTTTGATAAATTCAGACAACTAGCAGATGAACAAACAGGAATACCTAGTTATTCACACGGACAAACAGGTGTTCAAAGTATGACAAGGACTGCTTCAGGCATGTCTATGTTACTTGGAGCATCAAGTTTAAATATTAAAACAGTTATTAAAAATCTTGATGACTTTTTATTAAGACCACTTGGAGAATCTTATTTCCAGTGGAACATGCAGTTCTTAGAAGATGAGTTGGATGTTAAAGGTGATTTAGAAGTTAAGGCTACTGGAACAAATAGCTTGATGCAGAAAGAAGTTAGAAGTCAAAGACTTACTATGTTCTTACAAACTGCACAAAGTCCTGCTATTGCTCCGTTTGTTAAGATTTCTAAACTCGTTAGTGAATTAGCTTACAGCTTAGATTTAGACCCTGATGAAATACTCAATGACCCTGAAGAAGCTGCTGTAATGGCTCAAATAATAGGAATGCAAAATGCTGGACAAACAAATGGCGAAGAAGCTCAACCCGGTGGTCAACAGCCCCCAATGGCAGGACCTGAAGGAGTACCTCAACAACCTCAAGAACTTGGACCTACAGGCACTGGTGGTGGCAACATCGGAACAGGAAATGTACCGGTTGCAGGGGAGAGTGAGTTCTCTGGTCAGGTTGGAGCAGCTGGACCAGCAGGTTAAAGAAGCAATAACACGTAAAGAGGAAAATTAATATGTTAAATTTTATACAATCAATAAACGAATGGATAGCACTAATACCAACTATAGTAATGGGAGCATCTTTAATTTGTTCTCTAACACCTACACCTGTAGATGACAACTGGATTAAAAAAATATATGTCATACTAGATTGGTGTGCACTTAACGTAGGTAAAGCAAAGGAGAAATAATATGCCAATACCATTAGCAGCACCAGCAGTTATGACCATAGGAAGATATATGGTAAAAAACGGTGCAAAAAAAGCAATACAAAAATATGGTGATGATGCAGTTAAAGCTGCAATGAAAGAAAATAATTTAAAAACTGTAGGTGATAAAGTTCTTAAAAAAAGAATGACTGTTGCAGAAAAAAAAGCACTATCTAAAAAAATACAAAAAGAAGATTTTCCTAAACAAAAACCAACAAATCAATTAACAAGACAAGAAGAATATCTTGAAGAATTAGATGCTTTATCAAGATTTGACATGAAAGCTGGTGGTTTATTATCTGACGATAGAGCAATGTACAAAAATGGTGGTCCGGGAATAGAAGCTCTTAGAAAAGAAGCACCTAAAGTTGTTGAACGTATGGGTTATGAAGAAGGTGGTTTACTGGATAATCAAATGATAATGGCAATGGAACAACCTGAAATGGAATCTGATGATGACATGGAAGATAACTATTTAGATTTTATAATTGATGAAGCATTATCAGAAGAAGAAGAAGATATGCTAATGTCAAAACTAGAACAAGACGAGAACCTCTCTATGCTTTTTGATAAAGTATTAGACGTTGCTCAAGAATTTGCTGGGTCTGGTCCTGTTGAAGGACCGGGTTCAGGAGTCTCTGATTCGATACCCGCAAGGTTATCTGATGGAGAATTTGTTTTTACTACAAAAGCTGTAGAAGAAATCGGAGAAGACACTTTAATGTCTATGATGAAAGAAGCTGAAGCTGCTGTAGATGAAAGACAACAACTAGCCATGGGTGGAATGCCTGTTATGGAAGAAGAAATGCAGAAGGACCAATTTGGAAATTCTATTGAATCTGACATAGCAGATGATGAGATACGTAAAGGTATGTTATCAACAAACCCAAGACTAAAATAACGATAGAGCTACCCTGAAATATCAGGCACTTTATCAAAACAATAACCGAAAGGCTACCTTTACAATACAAGCCCTCTAGTCGACATAGAGCTACCTTGTGAACAAAGCCCCAATTAGGAGAAAGAAGATGACTAATAAAGTCAAAAGAGAAGAAGTACCAAACCCTTATAATGCAAAAAAAGATTGGCACAATGTTGATGAAAAACCTTTTGAATCATCAAATAACGTATATTTTGAAGAGCCACAGAACAAGCTTTTTAAAAGTAATGACATAACTGAAGTGGAAGCTGAAGGAAGTGTTAATGTTGAAGAACTGGCAACTACTAAGGATACTCCTTATAAAAAACCAGACTACAAGAAACGTTACGATGATTTAAAAAAACATTACGATAGTAAACTTAACGAGTTTAAATCTAGAGAACAAGAGTTAATAGAAGAAGCTACTAGCAATAGAGCTGATTATAAAGCTCCTAAATCTCCAGAAGAACTAGAAGAGTTTAAAAATAACTATCCTGATGTGTACGAAGTTGTAGAAACTGTTGCTCATATGCAATCTGAGACTAAAGCAAAAGTTCTAGAAGAACGCCTTAGTAAACTCCAAGAACGCGAGAATCAGTTAGTACGACAAAGTGCAGAACAAAGGTTAAATGAAAGACATCCTGATTTTGAAGATATCAGAAACAGTGACGACTTTCATGGGTGGGCAAAAGAACAGCCTAAGTCTATTCAAGATTGGATATACTCAAACGCTGACGATGCTGACCTAGCTTCACGTGCTTTAGATTTATTTAAAAAAGATTTTGGTATAGAAGCTGTTAAAACTAAGTCATCTTCTAAAAAACCGACAAGACAATCTGCTGCGGATATGGTCTCTACTAAAACACAAAGTATAGAACCAAACCAACAGAAAGTCTGGTCTTTAAAGGAGATAGAAGCTATGACTGTACAAGAGTTTGATAAGCATGAAGTTGCGATATCAGATGCTATGCAGAAAGGGCTAATATCAGATTAAACTATATTAACTTAAAAGGAGAAAATCATGGCTCAATTTTTTGAACCGAGTACTGATACAAATGCAAACTTTGCAAACTCTGTAAGTGGACAAACTAATAGTTTCTTCCTACCTTCGGTTTATTCTAAAAAGGTAATGAACTT
>Ga0307488_10003619_pt1 | contig 12884 bp, 3 predicted proteins | sample SB02metaG_FD_202248 | JGI IMG/M metagenome (GOLD analysis project Ga0307488, IMG submission 202248) | Sea-ice brine microbial communities from Beaufort Sea near Barrow, Alaska, United States - SB 0.2 | ecosystem: Environmental > Aquatic > Marine > Coastal | place: USA: Alaska | collected 2017-05-06
TAAATTTTTTTTGAAATGGTGAACTCATTTTATTTATTTTTTTCCATTAATTCTAATATTTTGTTTACTCTATTTTTTTCGTATTGTAAAGTTCTTATTTGTTTTTTGGTTAAACCAAACTTAAGTAATGTTTTTACTTGATCAGGTTTGTTTTCATCTTTAATAGAATCAAATTGTCTTCTAAGCCTTCTTTCAACGCTTTCGGTTTTAGGTTTTGCTTTTACTTCAGGTGTTGGCTTAGTTTCTTCTTTTATTTCTTCCTTAACCTTAGTTTCTTCCTTAGGTTTAGCTTCTGCATTTTGCAGCTCTATAATTTTTTCAACTCTGGATTGCTCTTTACCTAATGCTTTTATTTCTTTTTTAGTTAACCCTAAATCAAGTAGCATATCAACTTGCTCTTGCGTTTTAGTTAACTTTTTCATATCGTCAATTTCTTTAACTTTTTCCTCTTCAGGTGTTAAAACTTTTGCTGCGTCAAATCCACCGTAATAGCCAAGTCCCACATCCCATGTGGACCAACCAAGGCCTAAGGCAACTTTTTGCCAAAGTGCGGATTGTTCATTAACAATGCCTCGCATGCTATTTAACTTTTTAACAACTCTATCAAGCGGTATGTTAGTAAGACCGGTTGTTATTTGAGCACCTGCTAAATAAGCTGGGTTATCTAAACTAAAACCTTTATCTTTAATATCTTTCATATTCCAGCTAAAACTTCTAAGACCTCCACTTATTTTTTGAACCTTAGATCCAAGAGGTGGCGAAAATCCTAGCAAATCAAATACAGCCTCTTCATATTTAGGGCGGTCTTTAGCGTGTTGCTTGCCTAGCTCCATTAAAGCGCTTTTTAATGCAACCACTGCTGCGCCGCCAATGCCTAAGCCTTTTAATTGAGAATCAATCATGCCGTTTGCTACTCTATAAATTTTTTCTTTTTCTTTTGCGGTTTGTTTTTCTGCATCATCATCTTCACCAAATCCTAAAGCAAATACCGCTTGTTGTAAAGAATTAAATATTAAATTTTGTACTGCTCCATAATAAGCTATTTTAGATACATTAGTTTTCCAATCACCACGACCATTTATAAGATCCTGAGCGGCTCTTTTTTGTATACGGGCATATTGCATTGGTGTGTTTGCCCAAGCCAGTATAACACGTCCTGCGGTTGATGCTTGCTGCATACTAATTCTATTTGGATTACTAGACTGTTGGCTTTCTTCAGCTATTTGTCTAAAATCTTCAAAGGCTTGCGCTTCCGCGGCTTCTTTTTCCATGCCTTTTCCTAACAAGGTTTTAACTCTATTTCTATAAAAAGTTGAACCTCCTGCTGCAATTGCAAAGCTATCCGCAAACCTTGTCATAACAAATCCTTTGCTAAGTAAAAATGCTATAGCCGCTTTAGGCTTATTACCTGAGTCTCTTACCGCATCAGCAATTTCTGATTCACTTACATTTATTTTAAGTCCGTTTCTACGTTCAACTAAATAATCAGAATTCATAAGTTGCATAAAATCTTTCCAATACTGAGGTTGATTTGCAAATGCAGCACCAGCTTTAGCTATATTATTATCACCCCAGTTTATAAAGTTTACCGCAGATATGGTCTGTAAAAGTGCAGAACGTGTGTTTAAGAACATAACAGCCCCAACGGAGTTGTTTAGCCAGTCAAGTATGCCATCTGTTGCTCTATTGCCTCCAGGAGGTCTGTTGCTGCCAGATTTCATTCTACGCAAAGAATCTTCCATAGCTTCACGCCATCTAGTTCCGTAAGCGGCTTCCATTTTATTCATGTTAGCTTCAGAAAATATAATGTCTGCATTTTCTCTCCATTCTTGCTGGTATTCAGCTCTATTAACTTTGTTAATATCATTTATAATATCACTAGTAATGTTACCTCCTAGCCATTCTTTACCTGGCTTAGGATATAGCTTACCTTTTTGTATTTTAAGTAATTCATTAGTAAATACTTTTAGCTCAGCATTTTTGTTTACAAAGTCATTTAGATCTTTAATATCTCTTTTAGACAATCCCGGCACTTCCATACCTTGGGCTGTCCAGGCGGCAACACGTACAGCATGCGAAAATGTAAATCCACCAATTCCTGTAGGTTTGCTTAAGCTAGTAGGCAAAGTTTTTAAGTTTGTTTTTAAAGCTTTAAAATCATTTGCTGCAGCTATTTTAGCTTGCGTTACAGCTGACTCAGCTCTGTCATAAGTATCTAGTAAATTAGTTTTAAGAAATGCCATTTGAGCATCACCTTTCTTGCCTTTACCTAGCATTTTATATAATAATCCTGTAAAATCCTCTGCGCTTGCAGGTATTAAAAAGTTATATTTACCTTTGCTTGCGCCAACTGTTTTAGCTTTGGCTGCGGAATATTCTTTATAAGTTTCAATGCCAGCAGATTCTTTGATCATATCGTTTACAATAGTATCAAAAGTTTTAGCTTTACTAAACTTAGCTTGCTGAACTTTAGATTTAACATCAAGCTGGCTAAGTACTTCCTTAACAGCTTTAACGTTTCCTATATGATCGTCTGCAAAGTAGAAGTCGTTATAACCTTCAGCTGCTTTACCCATTATCCATCCAGCCTTAGCCTCAGGAGAACCGTTACCTAAGCCAGTTATATTTTCTATAGGTATGTTAACACCTAGGCTTTCTAAAAACTCTTTAATAGGCCCCGCTGCGTCAGATGGTCTAGCCGTTAAGATAAATAAATCTTTTCCGCCCCGTTTTTCAAAAATAGTTTTCATTACTTCAAACAAAGGGCCTTTTTCGCCTTCCATTACTTTGCTAAACTCAGAGAAGTCCCACTTGGCTCCAAGTTTTTCCATATTGCCTGCTTCTTTAGCAAATGCAGCGGCATCTATTTTACCTGTTTTGCCATCAGGCATTGTATATAATACGTTACTTTTAGTTACACCTACGGTAAAATCAAAATCTAATGCTCTAATTTTTTTAACAGGAGCATTTAATTTTCTACCATTAGCCAAAGCTGTATCTGTTTTAGCTAAGGCAGTAATGCCTTTTTCAACAGATATAGGTTCGTTGTATTTGATTTGTTTTGGCAATATTTTATTAGCTAATTCAGCGGCTCTTCCTTGCCCTTTAGCTAAATTTTCACTTGCTAATAATCGTTCTCCAGCTTGCTTTCTAGTAACGTAATCAGGATTACCTTCTTTTAAAAATCCAGCTTCTGATCTTATTACTTGATTTATTAACTTGGCAGCCTCATTTTGAAGAGTTAAGTTTTTTTGATCAGTTTTAGATATTTCTACATTGTTTAAATATCTTTTAGCATCTGTAATACCTAATCTTGTTATAGAAAAAGGGTTTAAATTAACGTATTCATTGTAAGCGCGAATCATTGGATCTATTACCTTAGAATAATCTCCAGTTTTTTCAGCAATTTCAAAACTTTCTCTTTGAAGTCGATGAAATTGAGATTTAGCATTCCAATCCTCTAAGCCTTTAATACCTACAAAGTTTTTATCTATTAAATCAGAAGCTTCTTTGCTTAGTCTTAATTGATAATAATTATTGTTTGACCAATCTACAAATGAATTCCAAGCTTTATCAGATCCTTTAAGTGCTTTAAGCATTTCATTTGTATACATACCGAATTGCATCATATGCTCTTCCCACGTTTTTGTGCCTTTTTTCAATCCTTCCATGCCTCCCACTAATGTGGCTAATTCTCTGAATGGATTTTTATTTGAATTAAAGCTATAAGAAGCATCAGCTATTAAAGGAAAAGTACTATTGTCTGCTTCATAAATTTTTTTAAAGGCGTCTAACATTAATTTTTTACCTTTATTAATTTCAGCAATATTTGTAGTGTTGTTTTCAATACCGCCGCTTTTTGCGTTTTTGTGGGCAAGAAATTTTTTTATTAAAGCTATCTCATCAGCTTTAAATATTCCTTCTTTTTTAGTTGCGCTTAATTCTTTTTGCAATACAGATAAATCCCCTAATTCACCAGCTTCTATTAATGCTAACGTGTCTTTTACTGTTTTTGCATAAAATTTGGTTTCAATTTTTACCTGTTTTTTTTGCTCTAAAGCCTCTTTAGCTGTAATTTTACCGTCTTTTTGTTTTTTTGTTATGGCATCCATTTTAGCTTTAATAGCTTTCGGTCCATAATCACTTAATAATCTTGCAACGTCTGTTATAAAATTATATCCACCACCAATAGCACCGCCGCCGCGTTTTATTGATCCGTCTTTATTGTAACTATAAGCTCTATTTCCTGCTGTGCTATAAACGTTGTTTGTAGCTATAAGAGCTCTCGTTAATTCTACGCCAAACACATCTGAACCTCCCCCTAAAACAAACTCTCTGGTTCTATCTACCCCTACTTTACCTCTTTCAACTGGAGCAAACCCTTGACCGCGAATTATTTCAACTTTGCTAGCCATTACTTTTGCAACTTTTTTAAACTTAGCTTCAGGTGAAACCTGTAGTTTTTCAGCAGTTTTAGCCTTATCTAACGAGGTTTTAGCTTTAAACAATTCCGTACTAGGCGCAGCTTCTGCTATAAACTTTTTAGCTATTATTTTTGCTATAGTATTTTTTCTATTGCTATTATTTTGAGGTGTACTTCCAAAAAAGTTGTTTACTACTGCAGCCACCTTAGGGTTTAATCTATTATAAAGATTAGCTCCTGCTTTTTGTTGAGTAGTTGTAAGATAAGGTACTCGGCCTTGCATCATAAACTTTTCAATTTCTGATTGCTTAGTAAGTCTTCTATTTAATTCTGTAAACAATCTAGGCTGCCCTTTTTTTACTCTACCATTATCAATAGCAACAAGATCAGTTATATTTAATGCTTTATAAAAAGTAGGGTTTTCATTTAAAAATTCCCTAAATTTTTTTGGACTACCAATTAAATCTTTAGCAATAAAATCTACAAAAGCTTTAGACGGCTTAAAAACTTGTTTTCTAAATTTTTCGCTATTAACATCTACGCTTTCTAATTGTTTAGTTACAAATTCTCTAACTTTGTTTTTAAAATCAACGCTCAAAGGATTCTTATTAACTTTAATGTTGTCAACAAGTTTAACATCTGTGTCTACTTCTTCAGTTCTTGAAGAGCTAGTTGATTTGTCAGCTAACTGTAATGTATTATCGTCTTGTCTTTTTTCTTGTTTTTTCTTTTCACTTTCTTTAAACAGTTCTGATTTAGCAAAAAGTTTAGCAAATCTAGTATTAGCAAATATAGATTCTCCAAATCCTTCTACTCCAACTTTTTTGCCGTCAGCTCTTAATGCCTCCGGATTAAAGTTTAACATTCTATCTTGCAAGTTTTCTATTGCTTTTTGCGCTTCTTCTTTACTTGTTGATTTGCTTCTTATATAATTATTAATAGCTCCGCCTTCATTCATTAAGGATTCAAAAACTTTTGTATTTTTTCGAGGATCTCTTATAAATTTATCGTATTCTTTTTTAGTTTTTACATCTCTAGGTATTAAGGTATCAATAGCCTGTAAAACGGTTTCTGATTCTTTAGCTTTAGACTTTTTAGGTTGCTGCTTAGCTACTTTTTTACCATCTATGTCATATTGCTCAGTTAATTTTTTGCCTGCTTCTTCAATTGATGTTTCAGATAATCTTTTTTTAGCTTCGCTTTTTCCAATAATTGCTCCTTGCATTAACTTAAACGCATCTGCAGGGTTTTGTATATCTAAGTTATCAAAACCTTTGTCTTTATAAAAAGGAATTACATCTTTTATTTTTTCACCTATACTTTTTTCGTATTTTATCTTGCCGTCACGCATGTACTCTGCTATAACACCTAGATTTTCTTCATACCACTCTTTTTTGTCTTTTACAACAAGTTCAGGGTAACGCCTAGCAACTTCATCTATTATTTTTTTCTTTTGAGAATCAGGTAAAATTGCTAACATTTCGTCTATAAACTTAATACCGTCTTCTGTAACTAACCCTTTAGAATCTTTAAAAGTGTCAAAAAATATAGCGTGCCCAAATTTTTCATGAGATTGCACAGAAAAATCTTTTATTGTTTTCATTTTGGTTTCATTATAAACCAATGTTCCATCCGAAAGCGTAACACCTACGTCTTCAGCGGACGCTTCCATGTCTTCTTTTTTTAATCTTTCTATAAACTCACTTTCACTTAAATACTCGCTTTTAACTTCTCCTTTGCTAGTTACTAAAGGAAAATTTATTTGATCTTGCAGATCTTGCTCCTTAGATTTTTTTAACTCTTTAGCTGCACCTTCGTTTATTTCTTTTTGAATTTCAATTTCTTTTACTCCGCCTTTTTTGTATTCATTTAAGGAATTTTCTAATTCCTCTATTAATTCTTTTTGGAATTCTTTTTCAAGAGGAGATAATTTGCTTTTATTAGAAGCTAAAATTATTTGTAATTTATCATTTATATTAAATTTTTTTCTTAAAAATTCATAAACTTTATTTCTTAATTTTTTATTTGATTTATCAACTTTATATTTATATGGTTCAATAAATTCAAATCCACCACCAGCTAAAACAACTTTTACTCCTCCGCCATCTAGCATAGATTGAATTGAAACTTCTCTATTTTGATATGATTCTATTTCTGCAATGTTTTCTTTAGTACCTTTAGAGCCTAATGATAAAAGTATTTCTTCAGGGGACATTGATTTAAAAACTTGACTGTCTCTGTCTGTAAAGCTTTTTCCATTTTTAAAGTTCTGCATGGTTCTATAGCGCTCCCCTTCGGTAGGATATCCTTCAGAAGCTCGTTGCTCTTTAATTATAGCTTTTATTTGATTAACAACAATTTGATTGCTAACAGCTGATTGAGCTTTTTCAATTCCTATTATTTCTTGAGCCGCTTGCTCTTCGTTTATTTCTTTATTTTCAAGTTTTGTTGCTACTTCAGTTAAAGCGTTATCTACAGCTGTGTTGACAATTTCATTAGATTCTGTTGTAGGCGTTTGAACTATTGATTTATCATCTATTTTAAGCTTTTCAAGCCCTTTTTTTGACCCTACATTTAATTTGCTAAAACCTAAATAATCATTTTGCATAGCATTATAGGCGGCTTTAAAAGTTCCTCCTTTTGTAGTTAAAGCTCTACTCATCCCCCCATAAATAAACATATTAAAGAATTCCTTAGAATAATTATAAAGAAATTTATCATTAAATGTATTATAAGGATCAGTAATCGCGCTACCAACCATAAAAGTAGTGGCGCCACCAAAAGCTTCTGTAGCTCTTTTATTAAGCATTTTTATGCTTTGACCCGTGTTATTTGCAAACCAGGCTATTGGAGTTGGTGCAAACTGAGTTATTCTTTTACTTAAAGCACCTGTAAGCGCTAAAAGACCTTTGCCTCCAAATCCCATTGCAAACCCAAACTTTGCAGCACCTGGAGCAGATTCATCTTGATCTAACATAATATTTTTAGCGATTGTAAGGCCTGCAAATTCACCGCCTTCTATAAAACCTCCTGCTAAATATTTAGGAAAATTTACAACAAAAGCATTGCTTACTCCTTTTCCTTTAAGCCATAAATTAGTAGCTGTTTCTCCAGCGCGCATAACTTTAGTGTATTTATCAAATAGCCCAATTCCCCTTGCGGCATACAATTGAAAACCAAAATTAGTTAAATGCGTTACACTTGAAATTAAATCTTCTCCCCAGTTGTTTTCTTGATTCTTTTTAAAAAAATTAAGATCTTCTTGGTTATAACCGTTTATTTGTAAAACTTGAGAAAAAGATTTCATTTCTTTTTTTCTAAGCGTAATTGGAGCAAAACTACCCCCATAATCGCTATTAGCTATTTCTCCAACAACATTTACAAAGCCTTTAGCGTATTGTCTATTTTTTACAGCTAAAGGGTTTTTATTTAATTGCAAGGCTGTATTAATAACATCATACTCTAATAAAGCCTCATTAAACGCTTTATTGCTACGAGTATCTCCGCTCATATATTTAAAATCTTTAGGTATTAATCCCGTAGATGTTATATTTTTAAGCATAGCCACTTGATTTTCTGATAATTGATTTCTATCATCTAATATTTTTATAGCCTCAGAAATAGCACCTTTAGCTCTTCCTCCTTGTTTATTAAGGCTACCTAAATCAGCTTTAGCTCTTTCTGAATTTAATTGTAATGCAATTTTTGCTAGTTTTACAACTTTTGTATTGCTTGTAAATAAATTGTTTTTTAACTCATCTTCATCAGTTGTTTGAGTTAAAGTTACAGCTTCGTTTAAAACGTTTTCTGTTGATGCTTTTTCAAAATCTAAAAATTGACCGTTTTCATCATATAATCTTGTTCCGTAAAATTCTTCTTTGCTAGCTAAATATTCTTCTAATTTTATTTTTTCATCTTCACTTTTATATTCCCCGTACCGAAGTTGTAGCTGAGCTTCTCTAATATTTTTTTCTTCTTCATTTAATGAATCTATACCATTTTGAGCTACTTGATTTGTTAAAGAAGCCTTTTTTTCTTTGCCTAAGCCATTAATATATTCATTAGTTGCATTATTTAGCCAATAATCTGAAGCTTTATTTATGTCAAAAGGTACAAAACTTTCCCCTCCAATTTCATCCATTAACTCGTAAAGAGCTTCAAGTTCTTTTTTTGCTTCAGAAGAGTAAACATTTTTTCCCGAAGCATCTTGTTCTGCATTTCGATTTAATTCGTTTATTCTTTTTTGAATTTGATCTTTTGATAGCTTATCGCCAGGCTGCAACAATTCTAATACCGGAGTATCGCTAGTAATTTCTTCTGCTCTAAAATTAAACTCAAATCCATTATTATAATCAAAAGCTAATACCTTTTGAGGTTTTATTTGGTTTTTATTATAATTATTTACTTTTTTTAAATTAATTCCTTCAAACTTTCTAAAAGGCTTTCCTATTATGTCTTTAAAAGCTCCTCTGCTATGAAACAAATTTTGATCTGATCCACGATTAAATTCACCCCTGCCATATAATTCAACAACTTCATTTTCAATAAGACTGTCTAAAGTTGTTGCTCCATTAGCCAAAGCAAATTCCTTTAGCCTAGATTGTTGGTATGCTTGCTCATACAAGTTACCAGAATCTGCATAAAGCGCAGCGCCTCCAACTCCTTTAGAAAGATTAGAAAGACTAAAAGGATTTTTATTAGTTTCTATTTTAACCTCATCTAGTTCAATTCCACCTTTAATACCTTTTTTATAATTTTCATTTTCAATGTACTCATCAAGACCCACTTCTCCTTCTAAAATATTAAATTCTGTATCCATATCTGCCTTAAAATCAAAGTCCTCCAAAGCATTCCAGCTTTTTAAAAACATTTTACTATCAAAAGGATTTTCACCAGTCTTTAAATAATTTTTATCTAATGCTCTTAATAGTGATGCTCCAGTTGAAGAACTTGAATTTTCGACCGGTGCTACATTTGCATCTGCTTCCGCAGCACCTTTGTTCTTTCCCTCGTTTACTTTTTCAGCAGCGCCTCTAGTTTCTTCAGAAAAAGATTCTACATTTAAAGATCCATCTTTATTAAATTTACTAGGCTTTTTTTCTTCCTCAACTTTAGGTTGGTTTTTCTTTTTCCACTCTTGAACTTTATTAGGTATGTCTGTTACCCCTTGTTCTTGCAGTGATTGTACGTATTCTAGTAAAGTCATTTAATTTAATTTAAGTTATTATCATCTAAAAATTTCTGAGCTTTTGCTTTTTTAGCCTCTTCTAAATCAAAAACCGCAGCATCTTCTTTAACCGTAGGCATTTGATTTGTAATAAACTGTTTTAAATAATTATCCATAAAATACTGCTTATATTTTGATTCAAATAAAACTTTTTTATCTTGTGATAATGGTAAATCAGTTTCATATATCCAACTAAAATTTTCGCCAATCGCAAATTGTAACATTTGTTCATCTTCATCTTCGGACGTGTGTTTTGATATGTAAACATTCCACGCTGCTACAGCGTCTTGCTCAGAGCTCATTAAACCTGCAACTTCTGCGCTTATAAAAGGAGTAACTTTTTTTTCAATTTTATTCATATCAAATTGTAAGACGTTTTTACCTTTGCCATTGCCTAAGTCAACAATTTTATAATCAAAAGATCCGTCTAAATTTTTTAACATAAACTCTTCACTTATAGTAGCGTTAGGTTTTAAATTGCCGTCTTCTCCTATCATGTCAGAGCTAAATGTACCTATTTCAGTTAATAAACGAACCATATCAGCTGAAATATCTGGAGTAGAAACTACAAGCGAAGTTTCAGAATCTATTAATGCTTTTAAAGCAGAGCTATTTATAATTAAAGGGTTATCAACTTCTAAAATTTCAAAAGTAAAAGGATCTTCTATTGTAGTTTTAAAAGCAGGCCCCATAAAAACTATTTGCTGAGAACCATCAGGCAATAGATCTAAATAAGCGTTGTAACCATCGGTTTTTGAAAACCCAGGCCTACCGTTCATTAAGCTATTAGCAACAGTGTATTTATAATTATTGTTAGGATCAAAGCTAGATTCTTCAGTTACGCTTAATTCTGCTACAAGAGAAGATAAAAAGTCTAAAGAAGCCTGAGGTGCTTCTTTTAGTTGTTTTATTTGAGCAAGCTCTGCAGCACAATGTTCTGACTCACATTTATTTGTTTCAATAGCAATTTTTATTTGCGCATATGCTTTTCCTGCATTTCTATAAGCATTATCTAAAAGTTGAAAATTATAGTCGTTTGCATTGGCTACAAATTGTTTACTGTAAGCTATTGCGTCGCTTTGATTAAATTGCTTTAAATAAAGATTTTGAGATACATTTTTGTTTTCCATTTTTTATTCTTGAGGTTTAAATAATCCAGGTGTTGCGGCAATTCCGCCTAGTGTACCAAGAGCGCCTGTTATAGCACCTGTTTGATCCATTTGTGCCTGCGCTTCTGCGGCTTGAGCTGCCCCTAACAAACTAGCCGTTCTGTCTAATTCTTGCATTTCTCTTTGCTCTCTTTGATTAAACTCCCAAGCTTCTCCCTCTTGGACTCTTTGTCCTTCTCTTAATAAAGCGTCTTGCTTTTGTTTTTCGCCTGCTGCTCTTTTGTCTTCGTTTTGTTTTTCCTGTACTTCAATACTAGCTGAAACTCCTTTTTTAGATTTTAAAGCTGCTTGTGCTAAAGCTGTGGCACCGCCTGCGCTTGCTCCTGTAGCCCTTAGTGTGTCTAAAGTATTTGCTAAAGATATATCTGCTTCTTCTATTTGCATTTCAGCGGCTCCTGTGGCTACCGATAAGCTAGCAAATGGATTACTAACCATGCTACTTAAATCTTGATAAGGATTTATTATTTCTTGTCTGTTTGCTTCCAAGCTATTTAGTTTACCTTGCAATCTTTTTTTCTCTCTTGCTGCGGCTTTAGCTCTTTTTCTTGCTCCAATGCTTCCGATAATACCGCTTGCTATTGAAAGGCCTCCTCCTATTATTGCTGCTGGTCCCATATTTTTTTATTTTTAATATCCATTGTTCATTGTATATACGCTTTCAGCTGAAAACAAAGTTTTTTCTCCACCTAAGTCTGTTGTTAAGTCTGTAGATAATTTTACAGTACTATAAAATCCTTTAATACCGCTGATTGCATTTCCAAATAATACTTCCCCCGTTGAAGCTGAAGTATTATTTATTATATTAGCAGTATATTTATTTTCTTTTCTAATAAATCCAGCGTAATATCTATTTAAGGCCGGGGAATTAGTACCTAACACAGTATTATAGTTTTGGCTAGATACATAGCCATTAAATGTTAATAAAGTGCCTAAGGCTATATTAATGGGCCCGGAAGTAACAAGGGCGCCTGTAGTTGAATTATATGATATTACTGTTATTCCAGGTCCAACGCCTATACCGCTAATAATTGAGCCTACTACTGCAGATCCAATAAAAGTTGCTGTGTTTAAATTTACAATAGTACTTATGGTTGCAGATAAACTAGTGCCTGATCCTTCCGTTAAAACATATTCCCCTTCCCCGTAGCTAGTTATTTGGGCGGTAACATCGCTAACATTGCTATAACCATTGCCATTTACATTTAGGGTTTTACCTGTTGAGTCAGAAACAAAACTATCAACTTGCCAACCGCTGCTGCCTTCATACGCTATTGTTTGAAATGATTTTGAATTAGTAGGGTTTGGGTTAAAAACAAACGTAATATTACTTGTAGCACTTGCCCCTGTTTTATTGTAAAAACTACCTCTTGCAACACTATTATCATAATGCCTCCAAAGCTGTGCGTTGCCGCTAATTGTTTTAACAGTATAAAAATTATTTCTTAAACTAAACATTTGATCTGGATTATAAGAAAATCTACTTACCCATCCTTGTGCTTTTTCATCAAAATTAGTAGTTTCAAATTCACTATTTTCTTTTTGCAATGAAACAACATATTCGCTATTGTATATGTCATACCCGCCTATTGCTTTGCCTGTAGTAAAGTTATTTGAAATGCCACTTAGCTTGTCTCTAAAAAAATCTTTCATGCCGTAACCCGATATTTCTGTTAAGCCATCTTTAGAAAGACGCAACATTACATTATTGTTTACATCTGAAAAATATTTTCTATAACCATAAACAGCAAAACTTTCAGGATTTTTAGATATTCCATACTCTCCTGTGTAAGGTTGTATTACGCCTATTACTAAATTGCTTGAAGTAACTGATCCTCCCCCTTCTGCAGAATATATAGCATCTTTGTCTATTAAAGCTCTGCTTACTTTTAACTCTTGAAATATAGTTAAATTAGTATCTTCAGCATATAATTTTTGTATTGAGCCATTGGCTGGATCCGCTGTTTTAGTTATGTCTTCAGCAACAGAAAAAACATTTGTTTGGTTAATACCTGTTCTAGAATTAAATACACCAGAATATATTAAAGAATTGGGTCTGCTACCCGAT
>Ga0307488_10003620_pt1 | contig 12884 bp, 12 predicted proteins | sample SB02metaG_FD_202248 | JGI IMG/M metagenome (GOLD analysis project Ga0307488, IMG submission 202248) | Sea-ice brine microbial communities from Beaufort Sea near Barrow, Alaska, United States - SB 0.2 | ecosystem: Environmental > Aquatic > Marine > Coastal | place: USA: Alaska | collected...
ACAATGACAGTTCCAGTTAATAGCAACAGCAGATAAAACCAGACCTCGTCGTCGCGCAGGTAATGAGCGATGGAGCGCTCCTTCCAGGCAAAAAAGTGCAGGCCAAAATTGATGCCGGCGAGGACCATAAAGAAGATCGCTATCATCTCAATCGCCACAGAATCAAAATAACCGATACTCGCATCATGGGTTGAGAAACCGCCAATGGCGATCGTCGAAAAGCTGTGGCACAGGGCATCAAAAAAGGTCATACCGGCAACCCAGTAAGCTAAGGCGCAAGCAACTGTCAGACCGATATAGATTGACCACAGGGCGACTGCCGTCTGCTTTATACGTGGTGTCAGTTTGCTGTCCTTCAACGGACCAGGTGTTTCGGCACGATAAAGTTGCATGCCACCAATACCTAACATGGGTAATATGGCGACGGCGAGGACGATGATGCCCATACCACCCAGCCATTGCAGTTGTTGTCGATAGAAGAGTATGGACTTCGGCAAATCATCGATGCCGGTAATCACCGTGGCCCCTGTTGTTGTCAGGCCGGAGAAGGACTCAAACAGTGCGTCAGGCCAACTTAAAGCAATGCCACTGTCCTGCACCAGGGGCAGGGCGCCGAAACACCCCAGTGCCATATAAAACAAAAAGGTAATCAGAAACCCGTCTTTGGTGCGCATTTCCTGTTGGTAGTTGCGAAACAAAGCAAACAGGACTGCGCCTGCGGCAAACGTCAGCATGAAGGTATCAATAAAAATGATGCTCACGCCATCAGCAAATATCCAGGAGACCAGAGTGGGCGGCACCATGGTCAGGCTGAACATCATCAGCAGGCTGCCAAGAATCCTGAAGGCAATTTGAATATGCATTGGTTACCGTCAGAAAAAGGTGAATGGCGCCTGGAACAGCTTCTCGACTTCCGAAATCCGGCTCTTATCTACCAGAAATAAAATCAGGTGGTCATCTGCTTCAACCACCACATCATCGTGGGCAATGATCACATCCTGGCCCCGCACTATGGCGCCAATGTTGGTGCCTGGCGGCAGGTCGATTTCTTCTAAGCGTCGGCCAACAACCTTGGAGCTACGTCGATCCCCATGGGCAATCGCCTCGATGGCTTCCGCCGCACCCCGCCGCAGGGAGTGAACCCTGACAACATCACCACGCCGAATATGGGTCAGGATGCTGCCAAGGGTTGCCTGCTGTGGAGAGATGGCAATATCGATGTTGCTGCCTTCAATCAGGTCGACATAAGCGGGATTGTTGATCAGGGTAATCACCTTGCGCGCGCCCAGACTCTTGGCCAGCATGGATGACATGATGTTAGCCTCGTCATCATTGGTGACGGCACAGAAGACATCTGTTTCTTCGATGTTTTCTTCAAGTAGCAAGTCCCGGTCTGAGGCGTCACCGGCAAGTACAATGGTGCGATCCAGTGATTCAGATAACTCATAACAACGCTCACGGCTGCGCTCGATGATGCGCACGCCATAGCGTCCCTCCAGGGCCCGTGCCAGGCCAAGACCGATGTGCCCGCCACCGGCAATAATCAAACGTCGATTGGGTCTTTCGGTGCGCCGCATCTCACTCATGACGGCCTGGATATCACCCGCCGCCGCAATAAAAAACACCTCGTCGTCTGCTTCAATGATGGTGTTGCCCTGGGGCATTATCGGTCGATTCTTGCGGAAGATTGCCGCCACACGGGTATCAACGGTGGGCATGTGCTGACGCAGATAACGCAGTTCCTGGTCTACCAGCGGGCCACCATAATAAGCCTTGATACCAACCAGTTGCACCTGACCGTCAGCAAAGTCCATGACCTGCAAGGCACCCGGGTTGTCGATCAGTCGACAAATGTCCTGGGTAACGATCTGTTCGGGGTTCACCAGAAAATCCACTGGCATGGCTTCGTTACGAAAAATCCCGTATTCCAGATAAGTGGTGGAGCGGATACGGGCTATTTTGGTTGGCGTGTGAAACACCGAGTAGGCTACCTGGCAGGCAACCATGTTGACTTCGTCGCTGTTGGTAACCGCAATGAGCATGTCAGCGTCGTCGGCGCCGGCCTGTCGCAGGACATCAGGATGTGAACCCATGCCCCGGACTGTACGAATATCAAATCTATCCTGCAACTCGCGCAGACGGTCTGCGTCATGGTCGACAACGGTGATATCGCTGGCTTCTTTCGTCAGGTTTTGCGCCAGGTTGCCGCCGACTTCACCGGCACCAAGAATTATTATTTTCATGACTAGATTGCCTTGGCAATTCTTGCATAGTAAAAGCCATCGTGGGCCTGTTGGTCGGGCAACAACTGCCTGCCATAGGGCTGTGGATAACCCCACTGGGCCTCGATCGGCATCAGTATTGCGTCTGGTGTTGTGGAAAAGAATTTTTCCAGCACCGCTTCATTCTCGTCCGGCAATATGGAACAGGTGGAGTAAACCATAACGCCGCCTGGCGCCAACAACTGCCAGGCTGCATGGAGCAGGGTCAGCTGGGTGGCGGCAAGCTTATCAATATCTGAATTTCTGCGCAGCAACTTAATATCCGGGTGACGGCGAATAATGCCGGTGGCCGAACAGGGTGCATCAAGCAATATGCGCTCAAAAGGTTCTGCCGGCGCATAGGTCAGCAAGTCAGCCACAACACATTCGGCGTCTAGTCCGATGCGCTGCAAATTCTCTTCCACAGACCGCAAACGGGAAGCCTCAAGATCCAGCGCCGTGAGCTTTATACCCGGGAATGATTCCAATAGATGGCAGGTTTTGCCGCCAGGTGCGGCGCAGGCATCCAGGACCCGCATGCCTGGCGCGGGTGCCAGCAAGCCGGCAACCAGTTGTGACGCTTCATCCTGGACACTGGCATAACCGCGCGCAAATTCAGGCAGTTGGGTAACGTTGGTGGGTGCTGCCAGGTAAAGGGCACTGTCGGCAAATTCGGCAGTGTGAGCCTCAATATCAATTGCCGTCAGCAGATCAAGGTAGGCCTGAGTTGTCAGATGTTGCTGGTTAACCCGCAGGGTCATCGGCGGACGGGCATTGTTGGCCGCAATCACCGCATCAAATTGTTCCGGCCAGGCGGCCCTGATGCGCTGAATCAGCCAGTCAGGATGGTTCAGGCGGGCTTCCAGATTGTCGCTGATGCCATCATTAATACTCTGCTGGTTACGCAGGTAGTTGCGCAGGACAGCGTTGACCAGACCTTTTGCCCATCCCAGCTTCAAGCCGTGGGCAGCATTGACCACAGCGTTGACACTGGCGTGGGCCGGACGATTAAGATTATCGACGCTGTACAAGCCAGCGAGCAGCAGCAGATGCAGCTCAGCGTTCTTGCCAGTCAGGGGCTTTTTTACCACCTTTCTGACAATTTCGCTGAGGTGGAAATAGTCTCGTACAACCCCATAGCTGATTTGTTTGCTTAAGGGTGAGTCAGTGCTTTTAAACTGGGCATCCAGGGACTTGCCATCATTGATGACAGCGTCCAGGACACGTACCGCGGATAAGTATTCTTGCATCAGTTGAGTATCGTGCCGGGCGCAAACAGATCTTTGCGCGCATTAAGGATGTCAGCACCATCGAGTATGCTGCCTTTGCCGAGGGGCAGTTGGATGGCGGTGAGCCACAACTCGCCAGTACCACAAGCTACCAGCACCCCGCGTTTAGCCAAGGCCAGGACTTCCCCTGGCCGATGTTTGCCAGCAGCACTGGCCTGCACCGTGGCTTCGGGTGCCGCTGCCCAGACTTTGAGTCGCAGTCCATTTAATTCAGTGTAGGCTACCGGATCAGGATTAAAGCCGCGGACCATGCGATCGATGACAGCGGCTGGTAATGACCAGTCAATGCGGGCCTCCAGCTTGTCGATTTTATGGGCGTAGGTTGCACCGTCAGCCTGTGGTTGGGGCTGGGCATTACCCTGGGCAATCTGGCTAATGGCCGTCAGTAAACTCTGTTGACCAAGGTTGCTGAGCTTCGAGGTAAGACTGGCGCTGGTTTCCATGGGGCTTAAGGGAGTGCTTGCCGAGACCAATACCGCCCCAGTGTCGAGGCCAGCGTCCATTTGGATGATGCAAACGCCGGATTCGGCGTCACCGGCAAGGACTGCACGCTGAATCGGGGCAGCCCCACGCCATCGAGGTAACAATGAGCCGTGGACATTGATACAACCGAAGCGCGGGTAATCCAGCACTTCAGGTTTCAGAATTTGGCCGTAAGCCACCACTATCATCAGGTCAACATGCAGATGCTCGATATCGGTGCGCCTTAACCGGCTGGGCTGCAGCACTGGCAACTGATGCTGTTCGGCGAGTTGCTTGACTGCGCAGGCTACCGGCTTTTTGCCGCGCTTGCCCGGCTTGTCTGGCTGGCTGATAACGGCCACCACCGTGTGTTCACTGTTGATCAGGGCTTTGAGATGGTCAGCAGCAAAGGCCGGTGTACCTGCAAACAGCAGGTTCAATGCCGGGGCCTAATCACGCAGTTTCTGCTGCTTGAGCAGCCTCTTGCGAATCAACTGGCGTTTGATAGGGGAAAGGTAGTCGACAAACAGCTTGCCTTCGAGGTGATCCATTTCGTGCTGGATACAAACCGCCAGCAGGTCTTCTGCGGCCAGGGTAAACGGGTTGCCTTCCCGATCAACGGCGCTGACCTCGATTTTTTCGGCGCGAAAAACCGGTTCATAGAAACCGGGTATCGACAAACAACCTTCGTTCGTCGTTATTTCCCCCTCGCTTGTGATGATCTGGGGATTAATAAGTATCAGTGGCGATGTATTGTCTTCAGAGATATCTACCACCAGCATCCGCAGGTGCATATTGACCTGGCTTGCCGCCAGGCCGATGCCCGGGGCTGCATACATGGTCTCAAGCATATTGTCTGCGAGGCTGGCAATTTTCCCGGTGACGTTGCTGATCGGCGCGGCAACGGTGCGCAGCCGCGGATCGGGAAATTCCAAAATGTCTAATAGCGCCATGGTGTTTAGTTATATACCTATAGTAATGGTGCAACTTGTGCTGCTAAGATTCTGATCAAGTTGATAATTCAGTTCATCTAGTCGTAGATGTATCGGGCCGAATAACCTGATATTGTACGCGTTTTGAGGATGGGATTCGCCCCATGAGGAAAATTCTTATCGCCCTTGTAACCAGTCTGTTGCTGGCCCAAGGCAGTTTTGCGGCCGACGGCATTTTAAAGCCTGGTCACCCAGAACGCTACATCGTCAAACAAGGCGATACCTTGTGGGATATCTCCTCCATGTTTTTGTCCGAAGCCTGGCGCTGGCCGGAAATATGGCAGGTCAATCCGGACATTGCGAACCCCCACCTTATCTATCCAGGTGATGAAATCCTTTTGCGTTATGTTAATGGCGAGCCCCAGTTGTCCGTCGCCCGCGGCGACGAAGGCCGAACTGTCAAGCTGACACCGACGGTAAGTCGGGATGTCAAAATGAGCCCCAAGATCAGAAGCGAGCCGCTCACCAGTTCCATCTCGGCAATACCCCTTGATGCCATTGCCAACCTGCTGAAAGGCGGGCGTGTGGTGGGACCCAATACCCTCGATCAGGCCCCGCATATTCTGGCTGGTAAGTCTGAGCGCCTTATATTTGGCGCAGGTGATGAGTTCTATGCCCGCGGTGACTGGCCTGCAGGGGCCTCGGTGTATGGTATTTTCCGACCAGGTGAGGTCTACATTGACCCTGAAACTGAAGAGGTGCTGGGTTATGAAGCACAGGAAATAGGGGTTGCCACGATTCTGCAGCGCGATGGTGATGTCGTCACCATGAGCCTCACCAGCATCAAGGAAGAGGTCAGGATTGGCGACCGCCTTTTGCCTACTGAGGAGCGTCGGGTTGAGTCAATGTTCTACCCTGCAGCGCCGGCAAAATCTATTGAAGGTGTTGTCATGACAGTGCTGGGCCAGTCAACGATGGTCGGCAAGAACCACGCCGTTGCCATCAACCGGGGTAATGCCAGTGGTCTGAGTGTTGGTAATGTCCTGGCAATTTATAAGAAAGGCGCCACAGTGCGTGATGAGGTTGCCCGCGAGCAAGTGCGTTTGCCTGCCGAGCGGGTCGGCTTGCTGATGGTTTTCCGGGTCTTCGATAAAATGTCCTATGGTTTGATACTACAGACGGAAGAGCCCATTCGTGTCGGAGATTTGCTCCGCAATCCATAAGATGTGTGCCGTCGACGGGTCGAGGCTGACCTTGTTAAGGTAAATGTTCCGCATTCGCAGGGCATTTGCCTTAAAGGGTCCACATTGTGTCGATTCTATCCGCAGCTGAAGAGACAACTCTGGCGTTGCTCCGCCTGATCCGAGCGACCGAATTTCAAGCGCTACTGGGTAAGCGTATACTCACTTACTTTGAAGATGCAGGCACCGCCTGCCGTGGCTTTAGCGCCCGTGAGCACGGTGCCGTTTGTGGCTTGTCAACAAAAGCGGCCATGGCCTTGCAGGCCAGGCTGGGTTCAAAAGCCTTGCATCAACAGGTAGATGCTGACATCAAATGGCTTAGCACCACTGATGGCCATTTTATCGAGGCTTCCTCAACACTCTATCCAGCGTTGCTCCGTGAAATTGCCGACCCGCCGCTCGGCTTGTTTTGCCTCGGTGATATCGACTTGCTGGCGCAACCTAAGCTTGCAGTAGTGGGCAGTCGCCACCCTTCGCAGTATGGCAGGACGGTTGCCAGTCGCCTGGCTGGCGAAATGGCAAACCTCGGTCTGGTAATCACCAGCGGTATGGCACTTGGTATTGATGCTATCGCCCATGAGTCTGGCCTGAAGGCGCGGGGTGCAACAATTGCAGTGCTGGGCACCGGCCCTGACCGGATCTATCCTTCGCAGCATGAGCGCCTGTATCACGAAATTCTTCAACAAGGCTTGCTGGTTTCGGAATTTCCGCCGGGCACCCAGGTGGCATCATGGCACTTTCCCCAGCGTAATCGGGTGGTGACGGGGCTGAGCCTTGGTACCCTGGTGGTGGAGGCACGCCTGCGCAGTGGTTCGCTGATCTCGGCCAGGTTGGCCATGGAGCAGGGCCGGGAAGTTTTTGCGGTCCCTGGTTCAGTACTCAGCAAGCTCAGCGAGGGTTGTCATCAGTTATTGCGTGATGGCGCCAAGCTCACGGCGCACTGGCAGGATATTGTCGATGAGTTGCCCGCAGGTCAGTTGCTGCCTGCTGACAACCCGCAGCCACAGCCCACTGGTTTAAGCCATCTGCAGCAACGCTTGCTTGCCGCGCTTGACCACGAAGTCCAGCCTGCGGACACATTGGCAGAGCGTCTGGACTTGCCGCCGGCTGACATTCTCAGTGGCCTGGTGGCGCTGGAAATCATGGGGCTTGCCAGGGCCCGTGCCGGTGGTTATTGCCTGGTCCGAGACTGGGACTAGGTGCGGCAGCTTACCTCTGCGCAGGGGATTCAGGGCGTAAGGGCTTCTTGAAAGCCGACGGCGAACAGGGTAACTTCGGCTCCTTTTCAGCTTGAGCAGAGAGTGCACTATGGCAAGCCCTTTTGTGGCGATCTTGATGGGTTCAGATTCAGACTTGCCGATAATGAAATCTGGCTCTGAAGTATTGCATAGTTTGGGCGGTGTGCCCGTGGCTACCGTTGCCATCGGCAAGACGGGTTCCCTGTGACGCAACATATCAGTAACTGGCGTTTCAAAATGGTGGCTGCACGACTGCGCCAGGGTGAGGTTATTGCCTATCCCACGGAGGGTGTCTGGGGCTTAGGCTGTGTGCCTGAGGACCTGCAGGCGGTGAACCGCATTCTGGCTTTAAAGAACCGATCCTGGCAGCAGGGACTGATTCTTGTCGCCTCTTCCATTGAGCAGTGTCAGCCCTATATCGGTAACATTACCCCGGAGCAGCGGCATCAACTCACCACCACCTGGCCCGGGCCGGTGACCTTTCTTGTGCCCAGGGGCGCGGCTGTGCCTGACTGGATAGCTGGCGAAAGCGACAAAGTGGCTTTGCGGGTTTCAGCACATCCGGTGATTGTCGGGCTCTGTGAGCAACTGGGGCAACCCATGGTTTCCACTTCTGCGAACCCAACCGGAAAAGCCGCGGCCTTGTCGGCGCTGAAGGTGCAGCAGTACTTTCACGGCAACGTCGACTATGTCCTGCCCGGTCGGCTGGGCGTGCCCGGTGCTGCCAGTGAAATTCGCGATCTGGCCAGTGGCGAGGTTATCCGGCCAGCCCCTGGGAGCTCATCAAAATGATTCACCAGCTGGCAGTTTTTGGCCATCCGGTGGCCCATAGTAAGTCCCCACTTATCCACCAGGCCTTTGCGCGTCAGGTGGGGCTTGACATCAGCTATGCAAAAATTGAAGCACCAGCGTCCGGATTTGAACAGCAGGCGCGAGACTTTATTGCTGCCGGCGGCCGTGGCTTCAACATCACAGTACCGCATAAATATGCGGCTTTTCAGCTTGCAGATGAGCTCTCGACGCGGGCCCAGCATGCGCAGGCGGTCAATACCATGACTGTGCTGCCTGATGGCAGTTTGCGCGGTGACAATACTGATGGCGCAGGTCTGGTGGCAGATTTGCTCGGTAACCTGGGTTGGACATTGCAGGGTCGGCGGATCCTGGTATTAGGTGCCGGCGGTGCGGTGCGTGGGGTCTTGATGAACCTGCTGGCCACCGAGCCACAAGCCCTGCATCTGTGGAATCGCACGCTGGCGACGGCCAATACCCTCAGTGACCATTTTGGTGCGCCATTGCTGGCGGTGGCCGCGGAAGCGTTGGAAAACAGCTATGATATAGTCATTAACGGTACATCAGCAGGGCTTGATGGGCGTGTGCCGGCCATACCCGCCCATGTCATAGGTCCGCAGACCCGCTGCTACGACATGGTTTACAGCAATACCACCACCAGTTTCAATCGATGGTGCGCCACCAATGGTGCTGCCGCTACCAGTGATGGGGTGGGTATGCTGGTGGAGCAGGCAGCACTGGCTTTCTCACTCTGGTTTGATCGAGAAGTTGAAACGCCGCCGGTGATTCAGTTGCTGCGGGCCGCCAACTGACGTCCGGCAGTCGTTTGCCAATACCTGGCGCCCGCCACTGGCTATATACAGATACAGCATACAGATACAGCGCTTACGGAATACGGCGCCCACGGAGATCACTGCATGGATAATCCCCTTTTGGAAAACCCACTGTTACAGAATCATGAACTGCCCCCCTTCGACAGAATTTCCCCGGCCCATGTATTGCCGGCCATTGAGGCGCGCCTTGCTGAAAATCGCCAGCGCATTGATGACCTGCTCGACCAGTTGCCAGCACAAGGGGCCCCCAGTTGGGCGGCGCTGGTAGGCGTGATCGAGCAGATGGATGATGAACTGACGCAGTCCTACTCGGCTGTCAGTCATATGAATGCAGTAGTCAATACGCCAGAACTGCGCGAGGCCTGGAATGCTTGCCGGCCCAAACTCTCCGAGTATGCGACGGCGCTGGGGCAGAATTCGCGGTTGTTTGGCGCCTATCAGGCGATTGCAGCCGGGCCGGAATATGAGCAGTTGGGAAAAGCTGAAAAAAAGGCTCTGGACAATGCCTTGCGGGACTTTCGTCTCTCCGGAATTGATTTGCCGGCCGCACAACAGCAGCGATTTGCAGACATCAGCAAACGCCTGGCTGAGTTATCCGGGCAGTTTAAGGACAATGTCCTTGATGCGACCATGGCTTGGTCGAAGCTGATTGATGACGTTGCCACACTGCCAGGCCTGCCTCCCAGCGCGCTGGCACTAGCGCGCCAGGCTGCCGAGCAACGGGACCAGCAGGGCTATCTGCTGACGCTGGATTTCCCCAGCTATATTGCCGTGATGACCTATTGCGAAAATGCCCTTTTACGGCGTGAAGTATATGAAGCTTACGTAACTCGTGCATCAGACCAGGGTCCCCATGCCGGCCAATGGGATAACTCACCGATAATGGCTGAAATCCTGGAGCTGGAGAAAGAAAAGGCGTCGTTGCTTGGCTATGGCAATTATGCAGAATTGGCGCTGGTTAGCAGAATGGCGCAATCAACCGACCAGGTCCTGACCTTTCTCAACGACCTCGCCAGCCACGCCAGGCCTGCGGCCCACAAGGAGTTCGCTGAGGTCTCTGAATTTGCCCGCACTGAGTATGGCGTGGTGGAGCTGCAGCCCTGGGATTTGGCGTTTTACAGCGAAAAACTCAAGACGCTGAAGTTCAGTGTCTCCGATGAGGAACTGCGACCTTATTTTCCGGCGCCAAGGGTTGTTCTTGGTATGTTTGAAGTGGTTGCCCGGCTGTTTGACCTGAAGATCACCCAGACGGCAGATGTCACCACCTGGCATCCTGACGTCACCACCTACGATATCAAAAAGGGCGGCAAGCTGATTGCGCGGTTCTACCTGGATCTTTATGCCCGTACCGCCAAGCAGGGTGGTGCCTGGATGAATGATTGCCGGGTAAGGCGCATCAGGGCGGACGGCAGTTTGCAGCTGCCCGTGGCCTACCTGACCTGTAATTTCTCATCACCGGTAGGGAGTCAGCCGGCGTTGCTTACCCACAACGAGGTTGTAACCCTGTTTCACGAGTTTGGCCACGGCTTGCACCATATGTTGACCAAGGTGGAGTGTGCAGATGTCTCGGGCATCAATGGGGTTGCCTGGGATGCTGTGGAATTGCCCAGCCAGTTTATGGAGAACTGGTGCTGGCAGGAGGAGGCGTTGGCCTTTATTTCCGGGCATGTTGATGACAATCAGCCCTTGCCGGCAGAGCTTCTGGAAAAATTGCTGGCGGCTAAAAACTTCCAGTCAGCCATGATGATGGTGCGTCAGCTTGAGTTCTCATTATTCGACTTTCGGTTGCGTTGTGAGTTTGATACGGCCGCAGACGGCCAGATTCAGCAATTGCTCGACGAGGTTCGAGCCCAGGTGGCAGTGATGGCGCCGGCTGCCTTTAACCGCTTCCAGCACAGTTTCAGCCATATATTTGGCGGCGGTTATGCGGCGGGCTACTACAGCTACAAATGGGCGGAAGTGTTGTCGGCCGATGCCTTTTCACAGTTCCAGGCAGATGGCATCTTTAACCGCCAGACCGGCGAAAAATTTCTCGCCACTATCCTTGAACAGGGTGGTTCGGAGGCACCGATGGATATGTTTGTAGCATTTATGGGCCGTGAACCACAAATCGAAGCTCTCTTGCGTCAGGATGGCATTGTCGACGGAGCCCACCCTTGAGCGCCGCAGGCGGTCAGCGAAAACGCTTTATTGCTGGTGCAGTCTGTCCCAAGTGTGGTGTTGAAGATCGGATCTATGTACTGGTGGCGGCCGACGGCCAGAGCCGCCATTGCAACGACTGCGATTTCAGCGAGTCTCTGGAAGATCTGCCGGAGCCTGCCAGCGCTGAACCTGTTGGCGCCTGGGAGCCAGTAAAACTGCTGAAGTAGGGTTGCTGGCATAGATGGAACTTTCTACCTGGAAGTTTCTACCTGGAACATGTTATCTAGAACATTCTATCTAGAACATGGACAAATTGTGTTGACCGGCGAAATCAGTGACGGGTTCGCCGGAAAGTGCGTGACCTGCATGTTTAAGGGCATTTACATGCTGGCTTGCCAACTGTGCTTCAATAATCGATTTGGTGACCGTTGATTGCTCGACCATGGACTCGATGATTTTGTCCAGGCGATTGGCGAAAGTGTCACCGATGATGTCGTGGACTATTATATTAGCTGTCATAACGTTGACTCCGAGCAAAGGAATGCCGATGAAATTTTCGATTTCATCGTTTAGCTCTTCGAGCAACCGATTAAAGATGTAGGCCCCCTGGAGTATGGCAAGCAGATGCTCATGGGCATCCACGGGCGCACCCTGGCGACTCTGTTGCTGTAATGTCCTGCTGGTGGAATCAAGATAGTTGCTGGCAAGGTTAATATAGGGTTGGAGCAGGTCAGTGATCTTGTGGCGGCGGCCAAGTTCATCGAGTGTGCTGATATTGGCGGGTACGCTGCGGACATAGTCGAACAGGAACGTCATTATTTGTGTATGACTATCCGTGCGATCCGGCAGGTTGAAGATTCGAACGACCTGGGCGAGCCTGGGTGCGACGCCTTTCGCAGCTGCTGTCGGGTCTATCGCCACCAGAATCATGTCTATGTTTTGTTTGAGGGTGCTGATGTCCATATCGGCCGGATACTACTCCTTATCTACTAACCTTGCGTTAGCAAAACACAATAAGCACAAATGAACACCTAAAAACACTGACGGTAGCCGCAAAAGGCTGAAATGAGGGGCTATGCGGCTTGAGAAAGCCCCCGGCACTGATATAATTGCGGCGAATTTTAGGCCATAAGACCCGTGCGATTCTTTCGCGTGGCCAGCGGTCTTCATGGTAGTATGGCAACCCGCCAGATGTGGGGGAGTGTGACTCCCAAGGTTCAGGCCGTTTTAGCAAGTCAGCCTGACTCTAATAAGTACCTCGGACAGCAGGCGCCAGCGCGAAAAAGAAGCGAGATTAAGTACAGTATCAGAGTCCGTCCGGTGTATCCGGCTGGATAGAGATTATTCAAATAGTGGAGTTCTTGGGATGGAGAAAGCGAAGCAGAGTAGGTGGTTGGTTGCTTTGTCGCTGCTGCTGTCCAGTAGCATGGTTTATGCTGACTGGACAGTGAACATGAGACAAGGGGTCACGGCCATCAGCCGTGAAATTTACGAACTCCACATGTTGATTTTCTGGGTCTGTGTCATCATCGGCGTGCTGGTCTTTGGCGTGATGATCATTTCCATGCTTATGCACCGCAAGTCAGTAGGTGCAGTGCCTGCAGATTTCCATGACAACACCACCGTCGAAATCCTGTGGACAGTCATCCCGGTTATCATTCTGCTGGCCATGGCGATTCCTGCGACCACCACGCTGA
>Ga0307488_10003622_pt1 | contig 12882 bp, 13 predicted proteins | sample SB02metaG_FD_202248 | JGI IMG/M metagenome (GOLD analysis project Ga0307488, IMG submission 202248) | Sea-ice brine microbial communities from Beaufort Sea near Barrow, Alaska, United States - SB 0.2 | ecosystem: Environmental > Aquatic > Marine > Coastal | place: USA: Alaska | collected...
GGAATGGATACCGAGCCGACCTGTTTCATGCGCTTCTTACCATCTTTTTGCTTTTGCAGGAGCTTTTTCTTACGCGAAATATCACCGCCGTAACATTTGGCAATCACGTTTTTGCGCAGCGCCTTGACCGTCGTTCGGGCGACCACATTGCTGCCCACTGCCGCTTGAATGGCGACATCGAACATTTGCCGGGGAATCAATTCTTTCATCTTGTCACACAGGCTGCGACCCCGACGCTGAATGGTGTCGCTGTGCATAATGATCGCCAGCGCGTCGACCCGTTCACCATTGACTAGGACATCCAGGCGGGTCAGGCGCGAATCTTCGAAATGGTCGAACGCGAAATCGAGCGATGCAAAGCCCCGACTGACCGACTTCAAGCGGTCAAAGAAATCCAACACCACCTCGGCCATGGGTAGGTAGTAGCTGAGTGAGACCTGACCACCGATATACTGCATTTCGCGCTGAATACCGCGCTTTTCGATGCACAGGGTGATCACATTCCCGACGTGTTCTTTCGGCACCAGAATGCTCGCCAACACGATGGGCTCACGAAACTCCTGAATACTGTTAGCGGTGGGCAATTTTGACGGGTTATCAACCATCAATATCGTGCCGTCGGTTTTGAGAATTTCATATACCACGGTGGGTGCGGTGGTAATCAGATCCAAGTTGTATTCGCGTTCAAGCCGTTCTTGCACAATTTCCATATGCAACATACCGAGGAAACCACAGCGAAACCCGAAACCGAGGGCGTCGGAGCTTTCCGGCTCAAAGAACAGCGAGGCATCATTGAGTTGCAACTTATTCAGGGCCTCTCGAAAGGCCTCGAAGTCATCTGACGTCACCGGAAAAAGACCCGCGTAGACCTGTGGCTTAACCTTTTTAAAGCCCGGCAGCTGAGCAACATTGGGCGTATTGTGCGCGGTAATGGTATCGCCTACCGGGGCGCCCTTAAGCTCTTTGATCGACGCACAGATAAAGCCCACTTCACCGGCCCTTAACTCTTTGGTATCGGTCATCTTGGGGGTGAAGATACCGAGGCGGTCAACCACATGGGTGCGCCCGGAACTCTTTATCAGTATCTTCTCACCCTTCTTCAGAACGCCGTTCTTAACGCGCACCAGGGAGACGATACCGAGGTAGTTATCGAACCAGGAATCGATGATCAGCGCCTGCAGATCACCGGTCAGATCACCGACCGGTGGCGGCACCCGTCGTACTATCTCCTCCAGTGCATCCTCGATGCCGATACCACTTTTGGCCGATACTCGGACCGCATCATGGGCTTCGATGCCGATAATTTCTTCTATCTCGTTGGCGACCCGGTCCGGCTCTGCCTGGGGCAGATCCATCTTATTTAATACCGCCACGACTTCTAAACCCTGTTCGATCGCGGTATAGCAGTTGGCCACCGATTGGGCTTCAACGCCTTGTGCTGCGTCCACGACCAGGAGCGCGCCTTCGCAGGCCGCCAGGGAACGCGACACCTCGTAGGAGAAGTCTACGTGGCCCGGGGTATCGATAAAGTTCAACTGATACACCTTGCCATCTCTGGCCGAGTAATTCAGCGTGACGCTCTGCGCCTTGATGGTGATGCCTCGTTCGCGCTCAATATCCATGGAATCGAGGACCTGAGCGGCCATCTCACGGTCGGCTAGGCCACCGCAGTGTTGGATAAAACGGTCCGCCAGGGTCGATTTACCATGGTCGATATGGGCAATGATTGAAAAATTGCGGATATGGGATAAATCGCTGCTCACGTAGGCATCACTTGCTAAAAATGGGGCGGCGAGTTTAAACCATTTAATCTCCGAACACTATCGTCGATACGGCAATAAACTCGAGAAAAAGCACAGCACGGGCTGCTGCTGGGCGTTTCCCGGTACTGATCTCGCAGCCGGAAACCGCCATCAACACCAAAGCCAAGCCCCGTGACAGGACATTGGCCAATTCGGCTGTTTAGGTGTGTCTACTTGGTCGGGATAGCGAGGTAGACAATATTTTCACCACGCAATATGCGCACCGCCACCGCGCCATTTTCAGGTAAGTCGGACACGATACGATCAAAATCACCCTTATCCCGGACAAATTCATTGCGCATCATGGTAATAATGTCGTCCTTACGCAGACCGGCTCGACGGGCTGGCCCGTCAAGTATGTCCAACACCACCACACCGTTTTTCGAACCGGCATCCTCGATGATAATGTTCAGCGGGTTGTCAGACTCGGGCTGATTCTCGGCACCACTTTGGGCCAGCGATTGCTCATCGTATACACCGATTTTGACGTTTAAGACTTTAACCCTTCCGGCACGAAAGACCTTTACCTTGAGTTCCGTGCCAGGACTGATGACACCCACCAAGGGCGGTAAATCGGAATAGCGTTTGATTTTATTGCCATCAAATTCAATCAGTACATCATCGGCCAGCAATCCCGCGGATTCGGCCGGACTGCCCTTGATTACTCGAGCTAACAAGGCCCCCTCCGGGCGCTCTAAGCCAAGCGACTTGGCCAGATCGGGGTCATCATTGAACGGCGGGTACATTTCGACCCCAAGCCAGCCACGCTGCACCGAACCCATTTCTTTTAGTTGGTCGGCAACGTTCATGGCAATGTTTATCGGGATGGCAAAGGATACGCCCATAAAACCGCCCGAACGGGTATAGATCTGAGAGTTTATACCGACAACTTCACCCTTGAGATTAAACAGCGGCCCACCGGAATTACCCGGGTTAATCGCGACATCGGTTTGGATAAAGGGGACGTAACGATCGCTACCACCCAGAGCCCGTCCCTTGGCGCTCACGATCCCCTGGGTCACGCTGTATTCGAAATTAAACGGCGAGCCGATGGCCAATACCCATTCGCCGACCTTCAAATTATCACTATTGCCAACGGTGACCGCGGGCAGGTCAGTGGCCTCAATCTTAATCAGCGCAACGTCACTGGCCCGATCGGCACCGATCACGGTCGCGGCATATTCGTCACCATTGGTCAGCCGGACATTAACTTCATCGGCGCCTTCTATGACATGGTTATTGGTCAAAATATAACCATCGTTGGAGATGATAAATCCCGAGCCCAAACCTTCGCTCGGCGCGGGCGGATTGAATTCAAAGTCATCCGGCAGCTGATCACCAAAAAAATAGCGAAACAATTCTGGAATATCTTCTTCAGTTTGGCTTTGCGATATGGTCTTGCGGCTGGCAACTGTACTGATTTTCACCACTGAGGGTGATTGTTGTTCGACGAGAACGGTGAAATCGGGCAACACCACTGTGGCTGAATATGCCAAGGTGCTAACCAAAAAAGCCAATACCGCCAAATAAACGGCTGGTAATCGTTGCTGCATGAGCTGTACTCCAAATCGACGTTGCTTAGACCGGTAGAGTACGACCAGACTGAGCCCTGCGCTGCCGCTTTACATCTGTTTTACACCGTATCCGCAGGGCTTGACAGGATGATGTCAGGGCTTTTACGCAACGCAGACAAGCGCACTATTTGGGGTACTAGGCGGGTATATTGGTCGAACTGCACTCGACTTAAGACAAGATAAGACAGGCCGAGACTGGCCAGCAAAAACAATAGTTGGGTGACTTCTGAGAAACCCAGCCAAGCGGCCAAGCTCAAGCCTAAGAAGGCGTTCAGCAACGGCACAAGATAGACCAGCAATGCCACCAGGCTGAGGGTATCCGGGGTCATACCCAAATCGACTCGAGCACCCACTTCTGCCCCCTGCGCGAGGGGCACACTGAAATGATTCTTTTGTTGCTGCGTCTGAGCATCACCCAACTGGCTCATGATGGCCTGACCACAACCCTGGCGAGCACTACAGGCCCCGCAGGCTGAAGTGCGTAAAACCTCAACCACTAACCATTCGCCACTGATCGCAACAACGGTACCTTGCTCAATTATCATTGTGACTCGCCCTTAACTTTGTTGCATATTATAGCGCAGGCCTATCAATCGACAACATCTGGGCGATTTTTTTCGCTGTCAGGGCCGGTATTTCGCCAATAATGGTCACAGAATAACCGTTAACCGCGGTCATGAGTGCTGTGGTCGCACCCATTTTGGCCAAAGTCGATTGGCCGGTTGCCGGCAAGGCCAGCCCTTCAATGAAGACTGAAAAACTGGTCAAGCCATCGGAGAAGGTACGTTGTTCATAGATCCCCGTACTGTCCTGACGGGCTTCGGCATGTGCCAAGCTAAAGCCAGCGGGCAACCAGTCCAGAGCACTGCGATAACCGGCGTCATTGGCAACATCCGCCGGGGACCGAAAAGCAACTTGCTGCAATACCGCGGCGTCCTTAAGGCTCGGGGTTAATTCGACGTCTTCGATCGTCACGGCGATTTCCAACCGGGTAAAACGAAACTGCTCCAGTACCTGCCCATCTGCGGAAATAAGCTCCGACTGCAACAGTAAATTCGATTCGGTTTCGAGCCAAAAACGCTGACTGTAACGCCATTCATCGCCTTTGAGCTCGATGATCCGGGCATTGAATCCGGCCACCCGCTGTTCACCCGAGGCACGGGCTTGGTAATTCTCGCCAATACGCTGCAAATCCAATTCAGCCACCTGCGAAAAGGGCGCTGCAGGCACCGCGTGGGTCATAGCGGCCTCGGAACCGTCAGGAAAATAACAGACGGTACGCAGGCCATCGCGTAATATTTCAATCATATCGCCATCCAGTTGCCGCAACAACTCGACCGCCTGGCCCTGATCAAAGCGGTGCACTATAGAGTAAGCGTTGGTTTGATCGCCCCGACGATGAATATAATCACCCCGATAATTGGTTTCCTGCACCGACTGGCGCATGGCATTGAGCCACTGCCACTCCATCGCCTGGACCGGCGCGGCGCCGAGCAGAAGCAGCGCACACAGATATAGATAAGATCTCATTCAGATTGCGCCTCGACCCATTGCAATTGCGCCGGCACCACAACATGGCCGGTGGTAAAGGAAGCCTGTTCGGCATGTTCCCGTAAATACTGGTCCAAGCGCCGCTGGGCTTCAAACTGTTGCTGGGCCAAGGCAGTATTGATCCGTTCTGGCGCCACCACGGTCGCTACCACCGGCGCACTGGGCTCAGGCGTTAAGCTATAGCGGGCACCGGTTATCACCACCAGGGCCACCGCCGCGGCAATGCCCGCCTGTTGTAGGCGAAACCGCCAGCCTGTGCTGTTTACCGCGCTGGTTTCAGCCGGAACCGCGGCCGCAAAGGTTAGTGCGGTGTCGATCAACACCTCGCCCTGCAACCCGGCCTTGGCTTTGGATAAACCATGCCACTGACTCAATAGGGCCGGTTGCTCATCCAGGGCTTTTAACATTCTCTGCACATCTATCTCACTGGCTTCGCCATCTAAAAATGCCGAAAAAGCTTCATTCGCTTTAGCCTTCATAACCACCTCGCGCTGATTGATTCTGGGTATGCCGACCAATGCCCGACATCACAACCTTGAGTTCATTTTCGATCGATTCACGCGCCCGAAAAATCCGCGAGCGCACGGTCCCTATCGGGGTTTCCATGATTTCTGATATTTCCTGATAACTCAGACCATCGAATTCACGCAGGGTCAGGGCCACCTTGAGTTCCTCAGGCAGAGCGGTCAGCGCCTTCTGTAATTGCTCATCGAGCTGGCTGCGCGCCAGCAGAGCGTCGGGTGTATCTCGGTCCTGTAGCGCTTCGGGTAAATCATAGAGCGCCAGCTCATCTATATCCTGGCCCCGGTAACTCGGGCGGCGACCCATCGACTCCAAATGATTTTTGGCTGTATTGGTCGCGATGCGGTAGATCCAGGTAAAAAAAGCACTGTCACCCCGAAACCCGGGCAGAGCTCGATAGGCCTTAATAAAGGCGTCTTGTACCACGTCTTCGACCGCATCCCGTTCGGAGATATAGCGTGACACGACAGACGCCAGCTTATGCTGGTACTTCAATACCAGCAGATCAAAAGCCCGTGAATCACCCTTTTGGGCCCGCAGTACCAGCAGCAAATCAACATCGGTTGGTTCCGCCATCGCGGTCGACTCCCATTCGTTACACTCAAATACGTCCAGCTATGACGGTCACGGCCTAAGAAAGTTCCTGATCCAATGCCTTTAGGGCCAATATCTTATTGATCTGGCCCAAGCTGACCCTCAACAACAGAGGGCCATACCGGAAATTGATACCCTTTGGCCCCAACTATACATTATGATTGCTCTTATTTTGGAGGCTTCAACCCATGTCTGTACGCCTTGCGACCGATGTTTTAATTATTGGCTCTGGCGCGGCCGGTCTGACGACGGCGCTCAGCCTGCCCACCACGATGAATATCCTGGTAATCAGCAAAGGCAAGCTCGGTACCGGTTCAACCGCCTGGGCCCAGGGTGGTGTGGCGGGTGTTCTGGACGAGGTCGATTCGGTTGATCAACATGTCGAGGACACCCTCAATGCCGGCGCAGGCTTGTGTGATCCCGCCGCGGTGCGCTATACCATCGAGCGCTCCAGCAGTGCTATCCACTGGCTCATTGAACAGGGCGTGCCGTTCACCCGGGCCGATGGTTCCGATGTGCAATTCCATCTCACCCGGGAAGGTGGCCATAGTCAACGGCGCATCATTCACGCCGCCGACGCAACTGGCCTGGCGATTTCCGAGACCCTCATCAAACGTGTGAGCCAGGCGCCGAATATCCAGATATTGGAGAATCATGTCGCTATCGATCTAATTACCACCGAAAAGCTGGGCTTAGAGGACCAGCCCAATCGCTGTGTTGGCGCCTATATCCTCGACACCCAAACCGATCAGCCGGTCACCATTGGCGCACGCTTCACCATGCTGACCAGTGGCGGTGCCAGCAAGGTGTATCTCTATACGTCCAATCCGGACGGGGCTACCGGCGACGGCATTGCGATGGCTTGGCGCGCCGGCTGCAGAGTGGTCAATATGGAGTTCAATCAATTCCATCCGACCTGCCTGTTTCACCCGAAAGCAAAATCTTTTTTGATTTCCGAAGCGGTGCGCGGTGAAGGTGGCTTGTTGAAGCTGCCCAATGGCGAACGTTTTATGCAACATTTTGATGAACGGGGCGAATTGGCACCGCGCGACATAGTCGCTCGGGCCATTGACCACGAGATGAAACGCTTGGGCGTTGACAGCCTGTTTTTGGATATTTCGCACAAGTCACCGGACTTTATCAAAAGCCACTTCCCAACGATCTACCAGCGTTGCCTGCAATATGGTATTGATATCACCAAGGAACCCATACCGGTTGTGCCTGCGGCACACTATACCTGCGGTGGCATCCGGATCGATGCGCAGGGCTTAACCGATCTGCCCGGACTGTTTGCCGCCGGCGAATGCACCTATACCGGTTTACACGGCGCCAATCGCCTGGCCTCCAACTCACTGCTTGAGTGCATTGTCTACGCTCAGGCCGCGGCCGAACAGATTCAGGTATCCACGGCGGTCCAATTTGATCCGGAAAAATTGCCCTTGTGGGATGAATCGAGAGTCGGAGATTCCGACGAAAAAATCGTTATCACCCATAACTGGGACGAGTTGCGGCGCTTTATGTGGGACTATGTTGGCATCGTGCGAACCGACAAGCGGCTGCAGCGGGCCAAACGCCGGGTCCAGTTACTGAAACAGGAAATCAGTGAATATTACTCCAACTTCCGCGTCACCGCGGATCTACTGGAACTGCGCAATCTAGTGGTGGTCGCCGAGTTAATCATCGAATCGGCCTTGTCGCGCAAAGAAAGTCGCGGCCTGCACTTCACCCGCAGCTACCCGCAGCTGAGCGATCAGGCGCAGATTACCGTCCTGTCACCGAAAAAAAAATGAATCAGCGTTGCGCGTGACGCCAAGCTGGGCTTTACCAGCTTGGGCGGCCTGCAAAGTGGGTTGCAACACTCGAAAAGCCATATTCAAGGCCCGCCAACTGGCTGGACTGACACTGCCGTGCCAGAGTATCAGGCTAAGCTCTTGCGCATCTTCTCGAGTCAGCTCGAAGCGGATAAAGGCATGGGATAGACGACCCTTGCCCTGCCATTGAAAGGTCTCGACGCCCCGGTCAGACCAAAGTTGAACCTGATCAGGCGCCAAACGAATCCGCTTAGCGCGGTATTCGGCAGACCAACAGAGGTGGGCTAGCCAAGGTAAGATCAGCCACAACCCATAGAACTCGATCGGCCAGGACAATAATGACGCGAGCAGAATACCCAGCATCACCCCAAGCCCGATATACCACCAACGCCGCCCGGCATGACCGAATGTGGCTTCAACGATTGTGGCTTCAACGACTATGCCCTTAACGACTGTGCCCTTAACGACTGCGGGCATTGTCCAATACCAGCTCTACAATGCGCTGAATTTCGGTGTCGGGAGAGGTCGATTTTTCCAGAAACCAATTGAACAGGTCCTGATCTTCACAGTCGATCATGCGCCGATAGACGATTTTGTCGGTTTCATTCAGAGCACTGTAGTGATTTTCGGTGAACGGCAATAACAATACATCCAATTCCAACATGCCCCGGCGACTGTGCCAAACCAATCGACGTAGCTGTTCTGCTTGTTTTTCTATAGTGTTCACTATTAAGTATCCATCTCAGGCCTATTATGGTCCCAAGTTTAACAGCAACAGGTAACCAAACCGAGTCTTATGAGTGAATTAACCGCCTATCCACTGGAGCACCTTGCCGTCCTGACCATTAGTGGTAAGGACAGCGTGAAATTTTTACAGGGCCAATGCACCCAGGACATTAACCTCCTGATTCCCGAGCGCGCCAGTCCCGGCGCTTTCTGTACCGCCAAGGGACGGACCATTACCAATGTCTGGCTGATTCGCACGAACGATGCCGAGCCGGTGATTCATCTCTGTTGTCATCGCAGCAGCGCCGCACGCTTGGGCGCCCACCTGAGTCAATATATTGCATTCTTTCGCGGCACTGTGCTGACCGACAACTCCGAGCGCTTTCAGGGCTTTGGACTGATGGGCCCGGGCAGTGAAGACTGGGTCAAGACCCTACCCTCGATGCCAGCAAACCATTTCCGATGCCAGGGTCCAGATGAACGTTGGCTTTTTTGGCTGGATTCGCATTCCGAGCTCGCCCAATCGGTCCTGGATCGTTTGGCGCCAGTATTGGCCAGCGACGCTAACGCTTGGCAGGTTGCTGATATCCAAAATCACATTCTTTGGCTCACCGCCGAGCAGATAGAAAAATGGATCCCGCAGAACTTCAGCTTGGATCGCCAGGGTGGCATTTCGTTCAAAAAAGGCTGCTATACGGGACAGGAAGTCATTGCCCGACTGCATTTCAAGGGTGCTAGTAAAAAAAACCTCTATCGGCTCCAGTGGGATGGTCAACAGGCATCGAGCGGTGGTAAAATTTACCATGGCAAGTCGGCCATAGGCGAGATCGTGCAACAGGCCGCCACTTCGTCGTCGCAGGTGGCATTGGCAATCCTTAAAGTCGACCCCAGTCATGGCACTCTATATGCAGATGAAAGTCAGCAGATTGTGGTAGAGCTGCTAGACTGATCTTCAGTTACCCTTATAGGACGTAATAGGCAGCATGAGCAATCTAGTTGAAACGGTGTCACATGACATATTGGCAGCACTAAAAAACGACCAGTTGACCCTGCCAAGCCTGCCAGAGGTCGCGCTTAGAGTCAGAGACGTGGCCGAACGCGACGATTCTACTATTGCAAATCTGACCGATATCATTGCTCAAGATGCGGCCTTGTCGGCGCGGATCATTCGCGTGGTGAATAGCCCACTATTACGCGCGCCGCAGGAAGTCAAGGACCTACCGATGGCCGTCAGTCGACTGGGGATGAATTACACGTCCAACCTGGCTATCGGGCTGGCTATGGAGCAAATGTTTCAGGCTACCAGCGATATGATTGAACAGCGTATGCGTGGCTTATGGCTATTGACCGGTCAAATTGCCAGCTGGGCCTCCGTGCTGGCAATGCACACAAAATTACTGCCACCCGATGAGGCGATGATGGCGGGTCTAATTCACCGCCTTGGCGCTCTACCTATCCTGAGCTTTGCCGAAGAAAGAGACGATCTGATTCAGGATAATATCACCCTGGGTCGGGTCATCGACCGCTTACACGGCCCCTTAGGTGCGGCCATCTTGGCTAAATGGGAGTTTCCGCAGAACCTCGCCGAAGTACCCAAGCTGTACCGTAAAATTGATCGTCAACCTGAGGCAGCGGACTTTGCCGGACTGATTACGCTGGCCAATCTGATCCACTACCGGGACCTGAACACCGGCTGGGGTCTCAAAGACTGGGAACTATTGCCTATCTTCAAGACCTTTGGATTACCCACTGACAAAAATGACGAACTCTATGTCGAATTAGCCGCGCTGGTTGAAGTAAGCCAGGCGGCCCTAGCCTGAGGGCAGCATGCAATGTCGTCAGGGTTATGCTGGCGAACCGTCATCTGGCAGCAGCCCTTCCATGTTCAGCATGATCTGCATCGCCTCCTGCTGATTGGTGCCGCAAAAAGCCACTTCCGGCAAAAAATCGGCACAAACCTGAGGTCTGCGAGCATCGCCAAACAGCTCACAGCGCATCTGCCGGTCCAGATGAACGCAGGCCACTCCGGCTGGCTTGCCCTGCGGCATGCCGTAAAAGGGTTGATTAATCGCCGGGGCAATACAACAAGCACCGCAGCCTTCTCGACATTCCATAACAACTCCCACTGTAGCTAATAAATTTTACCCGTCGTGCAGCCAACAACCAAGCTGGTTACCGCAGCATGCCAATCCTCAGATCAAGTGCTCTGCGCGGCCACTATAGCCATTATCCGGCCGACCTACTAGCCTAGACCGGATCGGCGATCGGTCGCAAGCCCCGACTCACGCTCAGCTTCTAGTGCATCCGCCTGCCAAATGGCAGATGGCTTTTAGAAATTCCGCTCGGTAAACTGCAGCGATAATTCGCACTCTGGTGGCACAATGATTTACAGCGAAACATTGGGTTCGGGCCCGGATGTGATCTTCCTGCACGGTTTGTTTGGTGCCGGTGATAACTGGCGCAGCATTGGCCGGCAACTGAGTGAGCATTATCGAGTGCATCTGCTCGATCTGCCCAATCATGGTCGTTCAGCCTGGTTGGACGATCCGACCTTGGCAAACCTGGCCGCCGCAGTGAATGATTGGATCAAAGCTCAAGGCATTGAGCAGTACCGGCTGCTCGGTCACTCACTGGGTGGCAAGGTGGCCATGCAACTGGCCCTGAACGACCATGCCGGTGACCTGACCCGTCTAATCGTCGTCGATATCGCCCCCAAGCCCTACCCACCGCACCACCAGGATATATTTTTGGCGCTGCAACGTGCCGATCTATCTGTCCTGCCCGATCGTAAGGCGGTCGAGGCCGATATCGCCGATCTGGTCACCGATGTCGGTGTCCGCCAGTTCCTGTTAAAAAGCCTGTACAAGCAGGACGGTAAGCTGGCCTGGCGCTTTAACCTCCAGGTGTTGGAAAGTCGCTACGAGAGCATTGCCCAAGCACCGGCTATGACCCAGGCCTATAAAGGCCCGGCACTGTTTATTAAAGGCATGAATAGCGCCTACATAGTCGCCGCAGATCAAGATCTCATTCTGTCGATGTTTCCCAATTCGACCGCCAAGCTAATCGAAGGCACCGGACACTGGCCACATGGCGAAAAACCGCTCATCTTCGGAAAATTACTAAAAGACTTTTTAGACCAGGAAAGCATCTAATGGCCGGATCCAGCTTATTCACCCTGATTGATGATATTGCCACCTTACTCGACGATATTTCCCTGATGACCAAGGTGGCGGCACAAAAAACGGCCGGGGTACTGGGCGATGATCTGGCCCTGAATGCCCAACAGGTCACCGGTGTATCGGCCGATCGGGAGCTGCCTGTGGTGTGGGCCGTGGCCAAGGGGTCGCTGCGTAATAAGGCGATCTTGGTACCATCGGCCATGCTCATCAGCTTTTTTATCCCCTGGGCGATAACGCCGCTGCTGATGGCCGGGGGTGCCTATCTGTGCTTCGAAGGCGCAGAGAAAATACTGCACAGTTTTCTGCCCAAGCATAGCGCTTCGTCCGCCCCATTGAACCCCGCATTGGCCACGGTTAATGAACCGCCGCTCGACCTGGTGGCCTTTGAACGGGATAAAATCAGGGGTGCCATCCGAACCGATTTCATTTTATCGGCTGAAATTATTACCATCACGCTGGGCACGGTGATCGACCAGAGTCTGGTGACCCAAACTGCGGTCTTAACGGTGATCGCGTTGGTGATGACGATCGGCGTCTATGGCATTGTCGGCGGTCTGGTTAAAATCGATGACTTGGGTTTGTATCTATTCCAAGCCCCGAACGCTGGCAAGTTTAAGAAACGTCTCGGCCTATTGCTATTGAGTGCGGCACCATGGCTAATGAAGTTTTTATCGGTTGCCGGCACTATCGCGATGTTCCTCGTTGGCGGCGGTATCCTGGCGCACGGGCTGACACCCCTGCATCACCTGTTTGAGCATTGGACCGCGCTGCTGGTGCAGGGTCCACCGGCATGGGCATGGATGGGACTGTTCTCGAACTTGCTCCTGCAGGGCATTACCGGCTTCGCGGCCGGTGCCCTGCTGGTGGCCATAGGTCACCTGGTAAAACGAGTTAGGCCGCAGCGCGCCGACTAACGACGACCCAAGGGGCGGTTCGGTCATAGGCTTGAGGTACGCGGTTATAGCTGTTGCCAGGGTCGTCTAGGCGCGTGCTATGACTAGACCTGCTCGATCTTGGTTGTCCCCGGGTCCCGTTGACGTGCTATGGGCTTTAGCGTGGCCAGAAAACCTTGCCCGGCTGACGATGCAACCTGGATCGTCCAAAACAGCTTATGGGACAGGAT
>Ga0307488_10003623_pt1 | contig 12881 bp, 6 predicted proteins | sample SB02metaG_FD_202248 | JGI IMG/M metagenome (GOLD analysis project Ga0307488, IMG submission 202248) | Sea-ice brine microbial communities from Beaufort Sea near Barrow, Alaska, United States - SB 0.2 | ecosystem: Environmental > Aquatic > Marine > Coastal | place: USA: Alaska | collected 2017-05-06
AACCCCACCAACAACTCCAAGAGCTGCTCCTATAAATCGAGCTGGACTCACTTTTTTACCTATTGCCATATTTTCTTTATTTGTTATTTATAATCACAGTTTATGCCATTTTTTTACCTACAAGCAGGTTAGGAACCTTTCAACATTAAAATATAATGTTTGATCTGTTATTGGCATATCTTTTACTTTTATCTTACCTGTTAGCGTAATAATATTACTTGGTCCGTCAAAAAACAAAGTAGCACCACTTTCTAAAGTCTGAGCAGCACTAGCAACAATATTCACACCCCCGGTTTTAGCAGCCTTACTAACCACTGTTGGGTTTGCTACCGCGGAATTTATACCGACACCTCTGATAGTGGCTCCAACGGTAATATTATCAGCAGCGGTAACACCTATGGTAGCGCTAGCGCTAACAGCTCCACTAGTTGTTGTTGATACTTGCGTTGGGGTTAGTACAATATCACTCACTGAAACCTCCATTCCAGAAGCTTCTTTTATACTTTTAGCTCCTTGAGCTATTATTCTAATTCTTTCATCCGATTTCAATGCGTCTGCTTGCTGCGTGTTGAATGTTATATTACCTGCTTTAGCTGTAACCAACCCGTTACGATCAACAGTTGTAGCTATATTTCCCGCAGTGTCAACCCCACTTATAGATATGTCTGGTATGGTGTAGTCGGAAAAATCAGTGTTATATCTACTTTCATCTAATCTCTGTAAAGTTGTTGTGGTTTTGTAGTCGCTAATTATAGCAGGAGAAGTTGTGTTTTCACCAGTGCCACTTCTAGCTGGATCAAGTAGCATGCCATTGCTTAGCCCAGCTGTATTCGTAATTGGCCACCTATAATAAGTTGAACCACTAACATCTTCACCGGTTATAGGTAGAGCAGCTGCTCCAAAATCAACTAGCTTAACAACACATAAATCTTCGGCTGTGGGTAGTCTTTTTACCGAAAACGCCCTCCCCGATGTAGCTGTTATAGTCATAGAGAAATCCAGAGTAGTTGTTGCTGAGGAAATTACTTCCAAAGCTTGTCTACCACTATTGCTGTCAGTATAATGCGGTGTCATACCGTTGAACGGTGGGGTGAATGTTAATGTAACCCCATCACTTATACTATCAGTAACCCCTACTTCAATCTCGTTAGTGTTATCATTGTCGGGATTTATTTTAGTAACTAAAGCATGTACCGCAGTGAGCATCCCGGTGCCAGTTACCAAATCACCAATCTTTAAACGTGTTAGATCCGTAGCGTCTCCATCAATAACTATTCTATTAGAACTACTCACCGCTCCATCAACAGTGTCCGTGCTTGCGGCGTAAAGAGATGGTGCTATAGCTGAAACGTATAGGTTTTTAATCACATCCTGGTATATAAGTTTTGTCACGATGTTAGAGTCTGAGCCGCTGGATAAATTTAGGTTTAAATTCCCATCAGCGTTCCTAACCTCAGAGGTGGTAGTGTGTTTTGTTTTTATGTTTTCCACGATTTCAGCAAAAACATTCACAGTATAGGTCTTTAACTCACTTTCGGCTGGAAAGCTCACGGCTAAAGCACTCGTGCCACTCACTACGTGGATATTAGTGTGCTTGTAACTAGCCGTAGACCAAGTGTTGGTTTTAAAGTTATAATAACTAGCCCTATTGCCCTCATAAATTTCCATACTAAAAACAAAACCCGGTGTACCAAGGATAGATATAGTTTTTGAACCACCATCTGGACTTACATCGCCTTTGCTAATACTGATTTGAGTTATCGTTTTTTCAACATAACCATTCGCTGCTATGTGATCAGCATCACTCATCAACCTTCCATTAGGCATATAATGAAATCCAGTGGGTGCTTTTACACCATCTTTTATTTTTAAAAATCCTTCGTCAGCTACTCTGCCACTCGAATACGAGCCAGATGAACTTGAAGAGCTTGAAGAACCTCCATATCCGTTTGCCATAATTATTTACTGTTTATTGTTACCTCGCTACCAACGCTGAAAATCTCCGCTTTCTCTCTTGAGTTATTTACAAACCTAACCTTAGCATAGTAACCGATTACATCTCCCATTGACTGGTCGTACTTAGAGAACATAACAAAATCCCCCTCCACAACCGAGTAAGGGTTGTTGACAGCTGTTTCGTCAACCAAAAGTGCAACACCCCCGTCAAATGTGTCAATCCGCCTTAATATACCCACTGCGCGTTGTTCAGTGGTGGTACTCTGTTGTTCTACTTCGCCGGTTGGATACTGTGTAAAGGTGCTTTTTGCATATATAAGATCTCCAACTTGCAGTGAAACATTTAGGTTGTTCGTGTTTAGAGCTACTATTACCATGTTAGTATTTTGTTAGATTTGTTTTGATTGGATCTATTGTATCCCTTACATCCGCTGGACCAATTATTATATCATAGGTACAAGTATTTGTACTTATTTCTGCTAGTGGGTCGTAATTATTAGCGCTAGGATCCATACATCCTTTTATTGGTTTGGGTATATCATAGGTACAAGTATTTGTACTTATTTCCGCTAGTGGGTTGTAATTATTAGCGCTAGGATCCATACATCCTTTTATTGGTTTGGGTAATGAGCATGACCCATCATCAAATTCAGCTAGCGGATTGTAGTTGTCTGCAAGAGGATTTGTACACCCGTACACCGGGGCAACTGAAGCCACACCAACACCTTGTAGTGTAAAATCACTGGAGTCAACAATACCCCTTCTTTCCCTAGAAACCACTTTATTTATTCCGTTAAACCATTTTCCTTCTTTTTCAAGAAACTCATTTACCTTACCCTCCTCTTTATTAGTTACAATAGACTCAACGCTCCAACCTTTCTTTTCATATAGATTGTAGTACTCTTGGTCGCTGTAATCAGTGTCTGGTTGTAACGGTATTTCTTTTTGAGCCTCGTATGTAAACTTGTTTACAAACGCTTGGCTTCCCTCGTAATTTAAAGTGTTAAATACTTTAACTGCACCTGGATCATTGTTCAAAATCACATCGAGCGAGGATGGTTCAAATATACCATAGAAAGTATTTCTATCCTCTGTCTCGCTATAATGTAGATATAGGTTTCCTTTGTAAAAAGTATAGTAATCATTAGCCAAACTCAAACCCATTTGCATATCAACAAAAGACTTGCGGCTCACCCAACCACCAACTTTTTCACTAAACGATAGTAAACTAGAGTTGATTTGATAATCCACTAGGAACATAACCATTAAAGGAAGTTGCATAAACCCAGCGCTAATCTCGCTATTCGAGACAACGCCAGCTTGTAGGTATGATGTTGGGGGATTGTTTGTTAATTGGTTTATAATATTATTAGATATTCCAACTTTAACAAAATCCTGACCAAAACCACCGGTATACAGAACGGATATTCCGAAAACCACACTAGTCACAGTGGTTCCTAGTGGAACCATACTCGCGCCTGTAGACGCGTCAACAAGCGTAAGCCCATCCCCAACGCTTAGAGCGTTGTTAAATGGTAAGCCATTCCACTGGGATTGACTAAACCACAGGGCAGCGGGTTGTACTGGCGTGCTAGGCGTAGCTGTAGTGGTAGCACCTGGCATTGCAAATTGATAGGAAGCTGTAGTACGCGTACTCGTTGTAAAGAATTTTTCGTTTGTTAATAGTAGATTATATTCATCATTTCTATCATCGTAACTCCCAACTAACTTTTTATTTACCTTTAAATTGTCTCTAAACCAATCCTTCATACCAGCATCAGAAATTGGAGTTAATCCGTCTTTGGATAATCTCATAACCGCACCTCTCACTCTATCTGTAAAATAAGCTCTATAAGATTCCTTAGCAAACGATTCTGGATTCGTAGATATACCATACTCACCAGTAAAGGGTATTGTTTGCCCAAGAACTCTATCTGTAGCTATCAACTGAGGGTTTCCATCAGCGTTAAACAAAGCATCTTTATTCGCCACTATTCTTAAGATCTTATCTTCACATAAGGTAACTAAATCAGAATCCCTAGAATATAGCTTTTGAATACTACCGTATATTGGATTTACATCTTTTGTTATTTTTTCTCCAGCAATAAATTGGTTTAAATTATTGATACCAGAAGTAGAGTTGTATATACCAGAGTATATCAAACCATATTTCCTATGTTCCTCTTCATATTCTTGCTCTAGCGTTGTTGATGCTTTTACTCCGTTGGATATGTACGGTAAGTTGAAGTTGTCTCTAATTCTATTGGATTCAACACCATTGCCAAAAGAATAACAATTATGCCATGGTAATTCAAATGAATTTCCAACTAAGTTTTCCTCGACACTTATATCCCATTGATTTCCACCAACAGAAGTTACACTTAAGATCTGTGCTCCAAGAGTTAAATTATCTGGCCTGTTGAAATACCCCGTGCCACCAAACCCAGGAGATGTTGTAAGTTGAAGGGGATCAGTATTCATAACAGTTAATTTATCTCCATTATGTCCAACAACAATGAATACCTGGTATGTAAGTGCAACCAAAATTCCAAACTTGGTTCCAACTGGAAAAGCACTAGCAACCGTCTTCTCATCAACTATCGCTGGTATTGCTCCAGATGCTTCGTAGTATATATCTAACTCTGTCGATTCTTTAGGCTCCGTTTCCCAAATAGCTGGGTTTTCAGATAAAACTTCAATTGGCTGTATCTCCTCAACAAAATCTAAATGATAACCAACAGCGGTAACAGCTCCCAAACCACGTGATCTACCTATAGTGTTAATGTTAAACTCGGAGTTAGGACTGTAACCATTCATCCCAACCTGCCTAAAATTATATGCTGTACCTATGTCGGGTGGAAGAAGTCTTATAGTGTGGTCAACACTATTTAAAGGCTCTTTATAACCCCCAAGTGTTAATGCATAATACGCGTTGTTAACAAATTCAATGTGCCTAATAGCCATCATTTGTAAGTCGCCATTAAGAGTCCTCAAAACTCCGCTAGTGGTGTGTTGCGTGAGAGCCATACCTACATGAAGCATATTCGTACCATCCACCAAGCTACTGACGTATATTATTACATCATCACTTAATAAAGCGGTTGCAGTTACAGTCGATCCAGTGGTTAGATTTCCAGAGTCACTTACTGCGGTAAGGTTTATGGAAAGCCCACCTGAAATAATCCCGTCAGTAGTTGGATCCCAAGCTAATGCAGGCTCAATACCCCCTAACCTAAACGCTTTGGTTCTATTAAAACTTAGGCCCTCAGCCATACTATCTAGGTTTAGCCCAACATCAGCGTCAATTGTTACAATGGACTCAGTGTCTGGCAAGGTATGTATATGGGATTTGGTGTTGTAGTCGGTGCTATCTTGCGCTCCATACCCGCCTCTGGGGATACCGTGACTATGTCTAAAGTTGTTGTAAGCCTCACTACCACCAATATAGTATGGCTCAGTGGACACATTATCCTCCCTCCACTTAAAGGCCTCTCCACCATTTAATTTATTTATAAATTTTTTATCAAACCCCTCGTTATAATATGAATTAACCGGGTCGTTGCCTGTGTTATTCCAATCGCCTACCTGCCAAAATCCAAATCCGGCATTCGCATCATCACCTTCAATTTGTGGTTTATGGCCTAACAAACCGCCAAAACTCAAATACATCCTCCACTCATTGGTATATGACGTAATCCCAGAGTTAAAACCTGGTTCTTTATTCCAATGCCAGGCGATTGCATCGCTAGCCCATCTATCTGCTTTTCCAGCAATTGGGCCTTTGTCTATAAACCATACCTCGTTATCTCTAGCGGAAGCCCTGTCTGACTTATAACCCCCTTCTTCGAAGTCTTCCCTGTAGTAGCTCCAATTAAGTGTAGTATAAGTCGTAGGAATTGGAGCCCGTTTATGATACCAATTAGCGGTGACACCTTTAGTGTTGGTGTCTTGACGTAAGCCGCCATCATCACCAAAGATCGCGCCGTAATCAAAATGGTATTTAAGGCGTAAGGAATCTCTGGTGGTTTTATAACCAATCTCTTTGTGCCAATCATCGGCATCCTCATAATCGTTGTCTAGATATGAGGCTGTGGCTTCAACACTTGAGCCACCTGATTTATTTTTCAAATGCACAAAAACATCAAAATGTTCATTAAACCAATCCCTAAAACTAGCAATAGTAACGTCTTGGGCTGCTTCCAGTCCAACCGATGGCGTTTGCCACGCGCCGACACCATCATATAGATCCCATTTTTTTAACCTATATTTTCTAAAGTACAGGGCATTAGCAGTGAAGTCTCTAACATTGTAATATCCGTAGATGTTAAGGTTTTTCTTGCTTTCTTCGCCGTTATTTTCAGTGGGGTTCCAAACATTACCTCCAGCAGCTTCCTCCTGGTAATAGGCTTTTGTTTTCGATTCACCCCTAGATTCAGGATTTAATAAAAAATCCCCTAAATCTGCAGTGTGTTTTGCGACTAGATCCTCGTCCATAGAGTATACTTTTCGCGAAGCAACTTTCCTAAATCCCCCACCAACCGTGGTTGACTCTATATTGTTTCTAAAAACTTCGTCAAAATAAATTTTTACAAAAAACCTACCATCAAATCTATCTAGGTTTTCCACTTTGTACTTGTAAATATTTACAATAGCCTCATTTTCAATAAAATTAGGAGAATTTCCATTTGGATCATCTGTTATAAAATTAACATCATCACCCAGTGGGCTTTCTAGCTGAATAGAATATTGGCTGTCACCTAAGTTAGTTTCGTCGGCATTAAGGTTATTGGTAATAGAAACTATCCTATACCTATCAGAAACAATGTCTTCATTAGTCATACCAAATTCCACCCACAACTCGTCTTCCACGCTGGCTAAATCACCCCCCGAGGTATTACGGAAAGGAGCGTAGTCCATCTTAAACTCATTTAACCCTTCAAAAGGGCTATCTTCACCAAACCCACCGAAAAGCCTTGAATTGGAATTTCTTATTGAAATGGCTTTTCTTTTGGTGGTTTTTATGAAATCAGGGGCTTCATTTTCAATAGCCAACACTTTGTACCTAGCCTCTTCTATTACTAATTCATCCTTGTCTGCTCCTTTTTTTAATATTAAAAACGTATCAATATCTATTTTGTTTCTATCACTCGATGGAAAAGCTAACCAAATATTATTATCGCCCGCGCTGTACCAGCGGTCCATAGCCATGTTGTAGTACTCTGTGCTTGTTTCTTTGATAAAAAATTTAAAGTGAGTTAGCGACTGCGGGTAATCATCAGAAGAAAACTTAACACCGATCCTATTTGCTTTATCTCCACTTTTTTTATCATACTTTTTAACGCCAGTATAATTTGATATAACAGGCGTCTCCCTACCGTATTCGTCTAAAAATACTACACCTAATTGATATTCTCTTAATGATTTTATAGATTTAAAAGCTTTAGTGCTAGCACTGTTGCTACCCGTGAGGTTTGTGATGATGATATTGTCAAAGGAGCTATCTATAAACTTAAAACTTGGAACATATTTTTCCCCTTCACTAGTTTCTAAGTTGTAATTCTGAGTGTAATTAGCGTAAACTACTCTGTTCCCCGTTACATCTTGAGCTAAGGCTTTTCTAGGGACATTGTCCCATGGTCTTAGCAGTTGATTAGACGGTATTATACTGCTAATAGTCTCTCTTTCAATATTGAAGCCTACTGTGGTTGCTGCAAAATTAGAACTTGAATCGAGCATTCTAGTCCAAATATTATCACCTACACTATAATCATTTGGCTTTATGGTGTCCACAACATAAACACTAGGCGAAGCATCGTCTTTAAATAGAATATCTATAGAGACTACATCGCTGGGTGTTTGTTCGGTAACAATATCAAAAAGCTCAACACTTTTCAACCTATTAGTCATACCTATATTATACCCTTTTCTAGGATGGTAATCAAATGAGCCAGGTGAAAAAGCTACCTGCGTAAAAGGCGCGAATGGAGAGTATTCTCCATCTTCAAATTTATATCTATATGAAAATCTTGGGTACTTAAACTCAAACAATTTTTCCTCTGGGTTATAAAAATCTATAACGTATTTTAGGGTTAAACCTCCGCTAGCTACATCTGGAAATCCATCTATAGAAGTTAGTTTTATTCTTAAATGCGACAATGATCCACCGACAGCAACTATGGTTCCTTTCATAACGAAATCTGTTAAAGGTAGACCAGGAGGACTTTGCTCCCCACTAGTGTCGTCAACGCTGTAAGCTTGTAGAACAACGTCCCTCCCTATGAGCATCGTGATAGCATTGGTATTTGAGGTTCCCGCTGGAATAATACCAGTTAAACTCTTTAGTGGATTCGTTGCTGGAAAATCCACCTCATTCCCACCTTGGTTTATACCTTTGTTGATGTCAACCCAAAATTCATTTTCTCCTTCGTCTGTTGAGAATGAAGAAAAGTTATAAGCGTCAGTTGGCGTGGCAGCGAAAGAACTCTCGCTTGCGTTATCAGCAGACGATATCTCTATAACAGCCGTGTATATTTTACTGGAATCTCTTTGTGTTGTAAACTCCATTCTTGGTGATACTTGTGGCGCTTTTTTAATAACGGTTATGTGCTTTTCTTCCATCACCGAGAGAGCCCCTGTTGAGTTGTTCAACAGTTTAGTTTGGTTGTCTTGATCGGTACCATCGATGCAACGCTGTATGTTTATTTTTCTTGGTTCATTAGTATTGTCTGTCCAAAAAAGCATGCCGTCAATAATATTTATACCAGTAATAATTGTACTTGGCAAGAACTTTAAAACAGTTTTATCTTTATCAACAAACACAAGTTCATGCTTAACCCCGTTGTATGAGAATATATAATCCGCCACTGATGACCACACTAAATAATACATAGTATCAATCTTTTCATCGGAAACAGCCCCTATAACAACTGCTTCATCCTCTAGATTAACGTAAAAACCTAAACTAGATGTCAATTCCTTCAACTCATTACCCAATATGTTCTGAGCAGTACCAACATCAGATCCCTCTGAAGTCGCCACTTGAATATTCATAGCGTCTCTATACTCTCCGTTAGGAACAAGTCTCTCGTCAAGATCCTTATTCATCTTACCGCCGGTAAAATTATGCTTGATTTCTGGCATGTACTAGTGTTTTATTTGTTTCGATTTACCTCTTAAAATTTGAGTGAGTTCTTCTAACTTAAGGTTTGATAGCCTTAGTTTAGCTGTTCTTATAGCTGCAAACCTTTCTTTTTTAAACCTATTAACTTGATACTCTGGAATGTTAGCTTTACCCGATAAAATAGCGTGTGATATCCATTTGTACATTGCTTCTTCAGCAAATTTATGGACTTGCATTTCTCCATCCGTACCAAGGCTATCGCTTATGTAATCTAAGATCACAGTTTTTCCAGCTATATTAGAGCTAAAGTGTATTTTTCCAGAAACACAATCTATATAAAACGATCCATTAGCTTGTGCATGTTGTGGATCTAAACCATATCTCTCTCCATTCATTGGCCAATAAGTATCATCTTCATAATCGTCGTTATTATTTTCAGATGGAGCTTGAGATTTATAGTTTGACCAAGTGTTAGAGCTCTCGCCATCTCCAACTCTTACAATAGAAATGTTATCTATTGTCACATTACCGGCGGCCGTAGATTTATTTCTAATAAAAATTTGGTTTGGAGTATACGAGCTAGCTACTGCCCCAGCTGTCATTGTTTTTGTATGAGTTCCGTTTGAGGTCACGTCACCTGAGTCAGTATAATCTCCGTTTTCATCAATAATTACCAAACTCCAAGTTCCAGAAGTATAACCACTTAAGGTGTATGATATTTTATATTCCTCACCACTTTTTATGGGTACATTTAATTGATTTATACCACTGTATTGCGGAACGTTGTAAGCCGCGATAGCGTTACCGTTAAAACCAAAAAACCACCCAGTATCGGGATCACCAAAAGTTGCTGTCGCTGGTGATGTTATTAGGGGGAAAGAACCAATAGTTCCAGGTGTTATTTCATCAATGTTTATACCCCAACCACTATAACCTCCGTTAAAATTACCATTTTTTATTAATTCACCAGAGCGTATTAAACTACTGTTATGAAACAAAAAATCTCCATCTGAATCTATTTGATGCTTTGAAGGGTTTGAAGTTTTACTTGTAGGGTATAATAGGTGTTTTATACCAGCGGAATCTACAGTACTAATTTTAGTATAGTTAACATAGTCGTGTGGTAATATCATTTGTAGTGATGCTGGAACTGTAATCTCTTGTGCTTTACAGGATTTTAACGTATCAAAAGATAATTCAGCTAAAGCTCTTTGAGCGTGGAAAGCCACATCAGTTCTTTTTGCTTTTGGTATAATCTTATCCTCACCAACATAAATCAACATGAATTGATTTATAATATCCTTTAAAGAAGTAAATTGATAGTTTCCAAAATCATTGCCATCATAGTACTCTTGCGCGGTGTTATTTAGTAATCCCATTTAATTTATTGTTTTTCTTGTTGAATTTGTGTTTGTTCTAGGGTTTGACCTACTTGAACTACTTCTTGTGCTTTTAAGTTCACGCCAGCAAGTTTTAGTATCTTGTAGACTAATTCAGTTTCTTCTGAAGGGTGTAATTCAAAATTCACAGATATATTATCATTATATAGTGGCTTGTCGTTAATAACAACATATGCCCACTGAACTGTTGGCGGTCTCATTACGTAGTTAATACTTATTTCAGGGTGCAACCCCGCGATAGCATTGGCTGGAGTAGCAAAAGAAGGTGTGGGATCTCCCGCTAAAGCAATTTTAACACCTGAGTTTGTTATTTGAGCTATTGGCCTGTGTAGGCTTGGAGAGGTTAATGGAGATCTAATAGCCGCGCTAAAATCTTTTCTATTTAGCATTTCAACAGCTTGTGAGCCAACTTCAATCTCACCTACTCTATATATTTCGTTTGCAGGTATACTCATTATATCTGCAACAACAGGCATGTTTGTATTCATCCAAGCATTATCACGAACCATTTCAAACTCTCCCACCTTCTCGTATAAAATTGTTAGCATGTCTGAGTATTCCTGTGTATTACCAACTACTCTATTAAATTGGTTTATATCATAAAAATATTGTTCAAATATTTCCATTTGCGCATGGTTGGCGAGTAAGTTAAACTCCTGAGGTGTTATATAGCCTCTCTGCTCTTTATTAGCCAAAACTAATACTCTCTGATATACTGTATCTATACTTACTGCCATAATTTCTTTTTAGTTTGTAGTTTACGATCGCTCCGTAGAGCGACCGCATCTACAGTTAGATTAATTTAATCTTTTTTCAATATTGGAGTAAATCTCCATACCTTCATCAGTTTTAAACCAAGCGGCTAAAGCTGAATAAGGATGCTCATCAAATGGAACATTCATTAGTTTTCTATCGTTAGATCCCCATGAAAAAGTTCTTTGATCTGATGACAGTTTTAATATACCCATTTCAGTTGCTTTAATACCAAAGTTTCTAAGCACAACATTTTCATCATTTACTAGTTCTAAGAACAAAGCTGGGTTTCTCTTAGCATATAACAGTAAATCTCTTTTAAGCTCCTTAGAGCTCATGCTAGATACTTTAGATCCCATTTCAACACGCATAACAGCTTCGGCCATATCTATGTCTAGGTTTATAGCTGAATTCAAAGCTTCAATTTCTAGTTCTATAGTTTTAACTTGACCAGCCGCTGCGGCTTGTGGCTTAGACTCTTTGTAGATTTTGTCTAAGTGTGGGTGGTAAAGGGATAATAGCTTCTGTAAAACAACTTTATTTTTAGGAACGTTTAATACGCCATTTCTAAACACAATGTGTTCTAATCTAGCTTGTGATCCCTCTGGAAATTCATCTACAAACGGTGTTCTTTGGTTAGTCGTATACTTGATCTCTCTCTCATAACCTTTCTTCTCATCAAAAAAATAAATCCCTGCTGACTTAATAGATCTCGACAAAGGTTGTTTATTCCCGACTAAGTAGTAGTTTCTATCCTTGATCTCCCAAGTATCACTTTTTGGTTTTGGAGTTTCCATAACCGGTTTTTTAATTTTTGGTTCTGCAACTACAGTATCTTCAAAAAATTCTGTAACTACTTCTTCCATTGTTTCAATTTGAGGTTCTACCTCAACTTTCTTTGTTGTGTTAGCTTTTTTAGCCATAATATAATATAATATAAATTAATAAAAATAAAAGGGTCGAGGCCGAAGCCCCGACTCTTTAATATAAATCGTGCCTAGTTCATTAACATGAAATTGTTAGCACCCTGTACAACTAAACATCTTTCAGTAAGATAGTTAACTGTCATTGCATCTAAATCAGATGTTACAGCTCCAACAGAACCAGTAACCCAAGACTTAAATCTACGAGATTCAGTTTGTGAAGCTCTATATCTAACATGTAAGAATGGTCTCTTAAGGTTTTTCCCTAACATCTCATCATATACAGAAGATACACCAGCTGGTATAACTACCCCTCTAATGTTGCTAACAGTATCAATACTTCCACCACGAGTAGCTTTGTCGTTTAAGTATCTCATATCAGACTTGTAGAAGTCATAAGAACCTCTTCTGAAACCAGAGAAACCTAAGTTTAATGCCATGTCTTCAGAGTTATCAAATACTCCGTAAGAAGTACCACCAGCTCCGTAAGAATTCATAGAAGCTAACATGTCATCCATTGCTAACGAAGTAGCTCTGTTTACAAACATCATGTTTTCTTCAATAGCACCTTGCTTATCAAACTCAGCTAAGATAGCGTCAAATTCAGCTAAATCAGTAGCAGCATTAACACCAGTAACACCAGAAGTTAAATTACCTCTATCTTCGATAGCAGCAAATAAACCTTCAGTTCCAAAGTTAGCGCCAAAAATTGGGCCAGCCGTGTCAAGC
>Ga0307488_10003624_pt1 | contig 12881 bp, 26 predicted proteins | sample SB02metaG_FD_202248 | JGI IMG/M metagenome (GOLD analysis project Ga0307488, IMG submission 202248) | Sea-ice brine microbial communities from Beaufort Sea near Barrow, Alaska, United States - SB 0.2 | ecosystem: Environmental > Aquatic > Marine > Coastal | place: USA: Alaska | collected...
CGCCAACACGCTCAACGCGCTATGCAAGCTCGAGGCGGCGGCGACGGCGATGTCGCCGACGGGTTGGTCGGGCCTGGCGGGGGCGGCGGAGATGACGGCGCGCGGGATGGACCCGCAGAACGTCGCCAACACGCTTAACGCGTTGTGCAAACTCGAGGCGGCGGCGGCGGCGGTGTCGCCGGCGGGATGGAAGATACTGGCTGACGCGGCGGAGCGGATGGCGAGTGAGATGACCCCACAGGGCGTCAGCAACTCGCTCAACGCGCTGAGCAAGCTCGAGGCGGCGGCGGCGGCGCTGTCGCCCACGGAATGGGCGGGCCTGGCGGAGGCGGCGGAGAAGACGGCGTGCGAGATGAACGAGCAGGAGGTCGCCATGACGTTGGATGCGCTCGGGCTTCTTCCTGCGGCGGCGACCGAGTTGCCGCCGTCGGCACGAAAGCATCTCGAAGCCGCCGCGGAGAGGGAGGCTCCCAACATGCCCTCTCCCCCAGGGACGCCGGATGACACTGCGGGGGTGCGAGAAGCTCGAGCTGAAGACCCCATCCGCGTTCCTCAAATAGTGTTTCATTGGGACGTGTGGCTTGCATCGATATAAAGTCCTTCCTTGTTGCAAGGGCTCATGGCGACTAGTATTGGTAGCCACAGGGCGCTTGCCAGTAATTGTAGATGCATGCCGACGCTCTCTCTCTTCTTCTCACACAAAGCGAGTGGAATCGAAACTCGCATTTCAGCATCGGCGCATTTTTACCAGCAGCCGATCTACTGTTCTTTACCGCGCCTCGCGCCTTTCTCAGTTATGATGCCCCCACCAGATCCGCGCATATAGTTGACATGAGAGACAGCTCACATCCGTTGATTGATTGATAAAGAAAGGAAAGAACGCGCGCGCCGCGCCGCGGCGCGCCGCCAACGGGCAGCGCCCTCTCAACGGACTCCCCGACGTGTGCGTGGTCCGCGGCGTGTAAGCGCGCCCGGTACCGTACCTAGCGCAAAGTGTGAGTGGGTGGAACCCCGTCGGTCTACCACCGAGTTGTCCTCCTCTTCGTTGTGTGCCGTCCACTCGACGGGCCTACGTTTAGTTTTGGGGGGGGTTGTATCAGTGGGCCTACAATGAAGTAACACGAAAGACGCAGTAACACGAAAACCGCCGAAGTGCAGGCTGCTGCGGAATTCAATATATTGAGTTGACATGCGCGCTGATCCGATGGGGGTCGAACGGGTTTGCCCCCCACCGGATCAGCGCATGGCAACGAACAAATAAAAAGAGCTGGATGGTAAGAACGGCGCTAGTCTTGCGCGCCGCTCATCGCGGTATTTAATGGCCGACAGCTTGTCCAACAGGAACAACCACTCAGGTGCGTGCCCCTGACCCTGCCTACGCTGCCGCCCCGTCGTTTGCTCTCTCTCGAACTCGAGCTCGGGCACAGACGCGTCGTACCAACATTCAACACTTCCAGGAACACTTCCACAGTGTTCAAAACGATTCGCGCGCCGCCCTCGCGATCTTCGCGCGTCCCGCCGTGTTCTCGGAGTGCACCCGTACACAATCAACTCCTCATCCACATACAATCCAAACGGCGCCGCCCCCTCGCCCAGTGCTCTCTCTAGCTCTACAGTCGCCCACGCTCGTCCACAGACAGGCCCACATGGTACGAGTATACGCTGCCCACCTTTCGTATCATCGCATTGACGCGCCGTCGCCCGCCCTCGCCCTCCTCTCGCTGTCCCGGCAGGCAAGAGCATCCCGTCCGCTGACACGTGGGGCGCCAACTCGCTAGCTCTCAAGGCCGACGACAGTAAGGTAGGGCCTCACGCGGCGTCCCCGTCCCACCTCAACGCACGCATCGTCCAGCTGTTTTACAGCTGTGAAACCTGAGAGGGGTCTGGGAACAGCCAGGGGACGAGTGTGAGGCCAGGGAGGACGATGTGGCGAGTGTGTACGGGTACACCGGTACGCGACACGCACACAGGCAGGGAGGGGGATGCGGTGAGTGTGTACGGGTACACCGGTACTCTATGAGCAAATGATCACGGAGGAGGATGCGGCGAGTGTGTACGGGTACACTGGTACACTATGAGCAAATAGTCTCGGAGGAGGATGCGGCGAGTGTGAACAGGTACACCGTTACTCTACGTGACTAAACACCACAACAGCAGCTGTGGCCACGTGGTCTGCGCAGGGCATTACTCGTACCATGTGTCAGCATCTGAGAGATGAATATGTGGACATGAACAAAAATATGAGTGGATTCGCGGTGTGCGGCCCTGCAGCACGGGTGGCAAGAAGCACCGGGGCGACATGATGGACATGGGCACAGTGGGCGCGCTGTCCCTCTCGGTGGCGTCCTCCGTGTCCATCGTCATCGTCAACAAGTACCTCATCAGCTCCCTGGGCAGGGCCGTCGCCATTCCTGACCGCACTGTCTGTTCCTAATGCCATGGAGGAGGATGCGGCGAGGGTGCACGGGTACACTGGTGCACTTTGTGCAAACAGTCAGGGAATGAGTGGCCGGGCCAGGGTGTAGGATGTTGCGAGTGAGTAAGGGCACACCGGTACACTGGTATACTATGAGCAAACAGTGCTGGAACGCGTGCCAGGTCGTACTTTCAGGGTACCGGTACGTGACGTTCCTGACGGCGATGCATCAGCTGGTGACTGCTGGCGCACTCCGCGGCGCCGCCAAGATCGGTCTGCTGGAGCCCAAGGCGATTGAGCGCGGCGCGCTGCTTCGCTTCAGCGTCCTCAACGGCGTGTCGATCGGGTTCCTCAACCTGTCGCTGGGGTTCAACTCCGTTGGATTCTATCAGATGACCAAGTTGGCCATCATCCCGTGTACGGTAGGGTGGTGCATGTTGAACCGATGAAACCCATGTCGGAAGCGCCTGGAACTCAGCGCTTGAGACTATACCATGGTGAACTCCTTTCACGTTTCGCTTACAAATCCGCCTTGCGCCTCTATAGCACGGTGCTCATTCAGACCTCCTTCTACGGCAAGACGTTCAGCACCAAGGTGAAGGCTGCGCTCGGTGTGTTGCTCGGCGGCGTCGCCATTGGTAGGCTCTTTACTTGGCTTCGGTGCTTCATCCCCCTCCTCATCGTGTTCCCGTATACCTTAACCTCCTCTTGCTCCTCCTCTTGCTCCTCCTCCTCCTCCTCCTCCTCCTCCTCCTCCTCCTCCTCCTCCTCCTCCGCTTCTTCAATGTACCTGTACACATTCGCATTCTCCTCCTCATAGTGTACCCGGACATGTTGACCGTCGCATCCTCATCATGTGTTTACTGGCGTTCATCAAATCCCAAGGCACTCACATGATGAGCCTTAACCAACCCCATGGATGAGCCACAACCAACCCCGGCCATGGTTACGACCCTGGGCGCGGCGACGGTGACGGACCTGGAGCTGAACGCGCTGGGCGCCACGCTGTCGTTCATGGCCGTGGTGACGACGTGCATCAGCCAGATCTGGACCAACACCATGCAGAAACAGTTCGCGGTGGGGCTGGCGCACACTCCCCCTCTTTGTGCCTCGTCTGCAAGGCTGCTTTGCTTCACCAACTGGCCTTCAAATCAGCAAGTTGTTTACCCCTGGCAACCAGCCCCCAACACCAGGTCCTTGCCCATGCCAAACAGTTTCTGGTTCACTAACTGCCCTGGTCCGCGTAACTGATAAGGCCCTGGTTGGCGGTGTCGTCCACGCAGCTGCTGTTCGCCTCCGCGCCCTTCATGGCGCTGACGCTCGGCCTCATCTCCATCCCCCTCGACAACGCGCTCGTCGGTGAGGCCCAGCATCATCTCATTGTGCACCCGTACACATTCACCTCCCCCTGCTCCTCCTCCTGCTCCACCTCCTTCTTCGCCTCCTCCTCCTCCCTTCCCTCCTCCCGGTTTTCCTCCTATGTCTTCTCCATCCAAGGCTCAGCATCATGCCTCACGACAGCATGCACGTTGGTAAGGTGGACATTCACCGCGTTGTAGACCCTGGCTCATTGACTTGAATGTATTCGCATGACGTGGGAAGCATCAGCCGGATGACCGTGCTCACCAAACTGACGTGGATCAAATTGTGGCCGCACCGGCGGGCGGCACGCCGTTCGAGTTCGACTACACACTGGGCGTGGCGTCGTTCGCCATCCTGTCGTGCCTCATCGCCATCCTCGTCAACTTCAGCACCTTCCTCGTCATCGGCAAGTGTGACGCCGTCACATACCAGGCAGGGGTGTTAGGCCACCCCAAGTTGACTTCGAGATCCGAGCAACGTTTTGGGTGAATGTTCGGCGGGGCGGGGGGCGAGTCGGGTCGGCGAGTGGGTCTCATTCGTATGGGCAGAATGACCCCTGACATAAACCCTAAACTCACTCTACAACCAAGATAGACTGCGTTGTATGGGCAAAATGTCCCAGAAAGCGATCTGACTAATCCGAAATCGCCCAAGATCGAGGGGGCGGGTTGAGGTCAGATCGGGCTGGCCTTATTGAGAACAGCGTCTCGACCGCGGGACGTTGGTCAATGCTCATAGGGTCGGTCGCCCACCACGAGTTGTGACCGCGCAGAAGGTAAATCATGCTCCGATCGCCATTCGAGAAGTTGTTCTCCATGACCCTCCTGCCAGGTCATCGGCCATCTGAAGACCATGCTGGTTCTTGCCTTCGGTTTCCTGGTGCTCAACAACCCTGCAAGCGTTCAGAACATCGGCGGCATCGGCATAGCTGTGCTCGGCATGATGTTCTACGGCTACGCTGAAAACCAAGACAAGGTGGCGGAGGTACGCCTATCAACCACATCAGCTTGAACCTATGAACCACAACAGCTTGAACTTATGAACCACAACAACTTGAACATATCCACGTCCATGTAAACCCACCACCGGTGCTTAACACACTTTCCATGTGAAGCCATCGACGTCCACTTGAGCATGCAGCCGGTGCTATGACATGCACACGTCAATCCTGTATGACCGGCGGTGCCATCCTCTCAGCTGGAGCCTATCCTCGTCTACTTGAATCCACCGCCGGAGCTAACACCCTTTCAACTTGATCCCCGGACAGGCGGCGAAGCCAGTGCTGCCCAGCAACGACAAAGCCAACAAGCCACTCCTTCGGGAGTAAGTTGTTTCACTTCCAAGGTGGTGGGCGCGGAGCTGCCGCGCCAAGGAGGCCTATCAGGACAGTAGAAGGGGCAGAGCGAGAGGCCAGTGCTTCCGTTCACATAGTGTATTGGTGATTGCCACGTCATTGGGCCCAGGGCGAGAGCCTGGTGCCTCCTTATGCACAGTGTATCGGTGCTCGCCATGTCACGGGGGGGGGCAACAGGAAGTAAACCTGTTGCTACACTGAGTTTGTCGAAGGCGGGCTGGCAGGCAGGGAGAAGGAAAGTGTGCGTGTTATTGTTTTTATAGGAGCGAAGCTTATTTTAAGGTCTGGCGGATGGGGTTGGTTTGATGTTCACATCGTGAACGTTAGTTTAAAATAATAATAATAATCAAGTGCCTAAATGGTCTTGATCAAGATATTGCTACAGGTAAATACATCGGACGACCCTGTCGAGGTTTAAACATTGCCCCTGGCCCGCCCCCGCCGCCTCCTCCGGCAGGGAATCATCTTGAGAGGGTGTTGTGGTTTCGAAGCTCCCATGGCCAGAGATGTCGTGCATGATGCTCGCCTTCTGTCCTCGCCCCCGTCCTCGCCCCCGCCCCCGCCCCCGCCCCAACCCCCGCTGCCGCCGCCACCGCCGCCTCCGCTGCTGCCTCCGCCGCCGCCTCCGCCTCCTTCAGCGCCAGCTTCTCCTCCTTTAGTCGCGCTCTCTTCTTGTCTTTCGCAGCCAAGACGTAGGGACGCTCACCACGTCACGGGCGTTTGGTTGACTAAAAAAACCAGGGTTTGAATCATATGTGACGCATGAAGCTAGGTAGTTTTAATAAACTCCGCCGGGCCCCAACGCAGGTCCTACCTTGAGAATATCTCCTGCCACGTCTTTCGCGGCGCCCCCCCTAGCAACCCCCTCGCCGCCTCCGTCACTCCCTACAGCGACCCCCCGCTCCTCGCCTGCCCCGTCACGATTCAAAATCTCCGTATCAATCGCGTGGTGCTTGATGTGCCCCGCTGCCGCATGCGAGGGACAAGCAGACATGGCCCGCCAATTGATCGGACGCATTATAATTGGAGTGGGATCCTGTGACGTGGCGAGCAACCTCTGTCAGGCCTTGCCGCGAACACCAACGCGATGTCGTGCTCGAACTCGAACGAGTGGTGCGGCTCTAAGCCAAACTCGCGGCTCGCCTCGAAGTTGCGCCGCTCCCAGTAGTGCCACGATGAAGTCGATGTGGCGCCGGCTCCCACCCCGAACACGTCCACCAACTAAGGCCTGGCATATGTTGCTCACCACTTCACAGGGTGCCGCGTTTAAGTCGAGCGACAAGGGTGCAAAGTGCGTTGGATGACACGGCGAGAAAGATCCGCCAGGCCCTACCACCGACTGACACAATTGCATCAGAATGAACATGCCAACAAACCCCGACGATGGCGACCCTTTTCCCGGATACTCCAGACCCCGCATTGCTTCCAGCTTCGCCTCCAGATAGGGCTCAGCGGTAATATATCGCTCGCCACTCAAATGATGACGTCGAACTCATTAAACGAGGATTGCCACACATACCTTGCCACACATACCTTGCGGAGCAGTTGACATCTGTATGACGTGGTGAACACTATGCGATATCCGTGTAACGTGCAGAACATACATCCAGCTTACCCTACCTTGAGAGCGCGCAGGACGTCACCGATCTCATTCACGCCCGGGCGCGTCAGCAGCAACGGCGTAACGTCGGGACGCAGCCGCGCCATGGACGTGGCGAGGCGTGAGAAGTGCCACGGGTCCGTCCTCGACCCCAACAGCGTCACCCCCTCCTCCTAGGGCCTGCGAGAGATTGCTCACCACGTCATAGGGTGCCATTTGTCTCAAGATTCGAGGGTTCAAAGTGCGTTGGATGAAAGGGCCTGGCGGACATCGCTCGGCACGTCATAGGGTGCCATTTGATTCAAGAGATGAGGGCTCAAAGTGCGTTGAATGACTGGGCATGGGGGATATTGCTCACCACGTCATAGGGTGCCATTTGACTCAAGAGACGAGAGTGCAAAATGCGTCGCATGTCGTGGCAATCAATATCTGCCAGGCCCGACCTCCTCCAGGGTCAGCTTTCCCTTGGCACCCTTGTGCTCCACGTCGCGGCTGTAGCTCTGCACCCAAGCTGCGTTGATGAGTCGCATGGACGTCTTGTTCCCGACATAATTCTCGAACCCCTCCGTGGGTGCCTGCTCGAAGAGCCAATGAATCATCGTCGCCAAGTCATATAATGACATTCCACTCAATGGCCGAGGATTTATGATGTGGTGGATGACGTGGCGAGCATTCACTGAGGGCTTTACGGACGCTTCAGATTGGCTTCCCATCGATGTTCAAATGATGGTCATCTTTGTGCGTGTTCGTTAATACACTGAGTTTGATCGTGTCGACTTCCAATGGGAAGGCAGGTTAAGTGATTGCATTTGACCCTACCTGGTTGAGGCGCATGACGAAGTCGAAGGCGTCGATGCGGGCGCCACGCGTGGGATCCGTTAGCTGCTGCTGGCTGTTTCCCACCAGGGCGCACTTCTGCAATGGCATCTTTCCAGGCCCCACGGTGTAGCGGCGCAAGTTGAAATGTCAAGCACAACCTGAAAGCAGTCCATCATATCATAGTTCAAGCGCTGAGACCGTAGGCACTGTCAACACGAGTTTTGATACAGTCAACCTGCACCGCCCTACCGCGGGCTGTTGCAGCGAGTATAAGATGGGGTTGGAATTGCGCAGCTGTGCACTCGTGGCGGGAGACCCCTTGAGCATGGTCCCGGGTCGGTGCCCGGTGACGCCCACACCCTCCAATATGCGCCTCGCCTTGCAGAAGGGTCATTGAGAACAAGCGTTCGGACAAATATCGGATCATGACTTACCTGTAGCGTGAACGTTCATACAGACGTGCAGTGCAGACTGGATTCATCGACGATTCAACGCCGTTGCAGTGCTTGTTCTCGACAAACCCCCTGCTTCGGCGTTCAGCGCGGCGTAGAACTTAGCGCGCGCCGCCGCCGTCAAGATGTCGTCGCCTTCGTCGTCTCTGCGATCCTCCCATCCAGGATCCAGCGCCGCCGCCTCCTCCAGTGACGGGCCGGTATGAACATAATACGGAAGCTGAGCAAACGGTTGGATGACACCAGGCTTTGAATGGACAAAACAGAGGCAGAGGAGGCGGCGGCGGCGGAGGTGAAGGAGGCGAATATGTACAGGTGCAGGTGCACCATGGGCCGACAAGTGGTCATCCGAAGTTAGGCCGTGCCTCCAGCTCTGCTACCCGCTCCGGCGCCACCGTCTCGTTGTTCATCTCCGCCCTATCCGTCTCCCTCTCCAGAGTTTTCACAGCCTTGCTCACCTCCTCCTCTATGAAGCCCTCGCCGGGGGCGGGGGCCACCAGTGCCTCCACCGAGGGCCTGCCAGATTCTGCTCGCAATATCATCAAACGCATTTTGGACCCTCGTCCTACGATTTAATGCCATACTATAAGGTGGCAAGCAACATCTGCCAGGATTCACGTCGCCCAACACATTTGGCACCATTCTCCATGATTCCAATGGCATCCTACGACGTGGCGAACAATATCTGTCAGGCCTTACCTCCACCGCCTCCACCGCCGCTGCGGACACCGTCGTGCCGTTACTTTGTAACTCCTCCGCCGCCTCCAGCAGAGCGCGCAGCAGCATTTTGCCCGCCTCGCTGGCCTCCAGCCGCCGCTTACCCGTTTTCCCAAGGTCACCAAGCACCGGCGTCTGCCCACTCGCCGCGTACTAGGGACTGGCAGACATTGCTCGCCACATCATCCAATGCATGTGAACCCTCCTCTCTTCATTCAAATGACGTTTCATGATCCGGCGAGGAACATCTGCCCGCCCCGCGTCCGGATTGGGTTGAGAGCGGCAGCGGCGGCCTCGTCAGCTTCGAGGGTACGAGTGGGTGTGCTGCCGGGACCTACCGCACACGCACCCGCCATGGTTTTCGTCTTGGTTTCCAGCGCCAGCGCCATGACACCCATCAGCCGCCCCTCCAGCTACGGCCCGGCGTATTATGCTTGCCACGTCACAGGTTGGCACTTCACTCAAGATGCACGAAACTGCGGACCAAACTGAGATGCATGACGTGGCAGGCATGTTTCGCCAGACCCAGCCTCCAGCCGTTGCCGCAGCTTGCGCTCGTACACCTCACGTTTCAGAACCTGGCAGCAGGGTCATTGAGAACAAGCACTCGAACCGAGGTCGTTGCAAACGAACTCTCGAAGCGAAAGCGGAGCATGACTCGCCTTCAGGGTGAATGCTTGTACCTATACAGACGTGCGGAGGAGGTGGGGGAGATTCAAATGCTCGTAAAGACGCACAGAGGAGGAGGAGGATAATCAATCGTCAGTGAGTGCTTATTCTGAACAGCCTCCCTACCCTGTGGACCTCCGAGTTGGTGTCCTCCCGCAGCTTGTCCATGTCCTGTGCTTTCTGTTGAATCTTCTGATCCTTCTTCACTAGCTTCGCCTCAAGCTTGTAGATGATTTCATGCAGCGCCGTGACGTTGGTTTCGCCCTCCAACTACGGCCTGGCAGACATCGCTCTCCACGTCGTCGACACGCATTTTTTATTATCATTTCTTGATTTTAATGAGTTTCAATGACGTGGCGAGCAACATCTGCCAGGCTCTACCTCGAGCTCGCCGTCGCCGTCGATTGCAATGTGCGTCGCCGCCCCGGAGACGTCGGAGTCGGCGGTGGCGGCGGCGGCGCAGTCGGGGGCCGGCGGGCATTGGCGCGGCGGCGGGCAGTCGGCGGCAGCGGTGGACGGCACGAGGTCGCTCACTGGACACTCGGGGCACCCGGGGCACGGTGTTGGGGGCGCCAGCGCGAGTGCGACGCCGGAGTCAGCGTCCGATGCGGATGAGACCGGGTGGTTCACTGGACACACGGGGCACGGCATTGGAGGCGCCCACGCGCAGGGCCCCACACCAGTTCCCGCTTCAGCTCACCCTGAATGTGTGCTCATGTGTACCAGCTCAACTCGAGCATATTTGAGGTATGAATGAGTGACAGTGTGAATGGCTTCAGGGACAGCAACACAACTGTGCGGCGCGGGGCTGAAACGGGAGCGAGTGTGTGGCCCCGCCAGCGCGAGTGCGACGCCGGAGTCCCCCGAGTGCCCGCCCCCAATGCCTGCGAAGCCCGCGTCGACCCGCGCGGCGAGCATGGGCGCGAGCTGCGCCACGACGTCGCGCGTCACCGCGCTGGCGAGCTCGTCCGAATGCTTAGCCCCGCGCTCAGCCTCGCGCTCAGCCTCGTGCTCAGCCTCGTGCTTGCCACCGTGCGCGCTCTCGTCCCCGCCGAGGCCATGGGCACCTTGCGACGTTGAAGATGCGGGCGAGCTGCCTGGAAAATGCAACCTCCCTCTGAAGAGCACCGTGAGCAGCGCCGCTGCGGATATCACCGCCTGCGTCCAGCGCGGGTGGGAGCGATGTGAGACGTGAGATGTGAGACATGGGTGCTCTGGGCGCTTGCTTGCGTGCTTGGACGCTCGGGCAATGGCAGACCGTGGTAGCTCTACACCTCGCGTGGAAAAAATGGTACCCCGAGCGCCAGCCTCAAGCACTGATGGCCGCGCGTGATAAGGGAGGGCGTGATAGCGTGGGGGTGGAGTGCGCGCTCGTGTGCATGCGCGCTTCGAGTGCAAGGTGCGACTTTTCGCGGACCCTCTCGGCGACCGCCCAGAACAAAAAGCTCGAAAAGCAACAACACACATGTGCGGAGGGGGGCCGGGGCGGTGCGCTTACGAAGAGGCGGAAGGAGGGACGAACGCCGAGCAAGGTGAGGCCGCCCCCGGGCCGACGGTGGCCCTTCATCATCACCATCGCCGCGGCCGACGAGCGCGGGGGACGGTGCGTCGGTGATATGGCTGTTGGGTGTAGCTGGTGCCTGACGAGGCGGGCACCCCAACGACTTGTCCGGTCCACTTTTCGGCTCAACCTAAGCTCTTTTATGTCGTAGGCCACGTCATACAAGGTCATAAACGGCTCAGGGTAATCTGAGAAGTTGACAGCGATGGCTTGGGTGGCCGTTTTATCTGTTGAGAGCTTGAGACCGTTGACGAGTATATTGAGTTGCGAGAGGTGCAATTGCACGAGAGCAGCGCCACTCGACCTCTGCGTCCACACTGCACGGCGCCCCCACTCGCACTACCTTCCCCCCCTGCGCGTCCCTCATCTCAGCGCGGGTACACAGGCTGCTTGCGGCGACGCCACTGGTACTGGGCCTGGTAGCCTGGGCCAAGTGAGGGCGTTTATACTCGTAAGGTGCCGTGGCGTGAGTAAGGCGTGAAAGAGTGAGGGGCAGAGAGGGAGCAGAGAGTGAGAGAGGAGAGAGGGGAACGGTGGAGAGAGAGGAGAGAGGGGGGAGCGGAGAGAGGGGAGAGAGCAGTAGCAAGGGGAGCGAGGGGAGAGAGCGCGAGAGGGAGCCGAGAGGTGAGAGAGGTGAGAGGAGACAGAGGGAAAATCCAAGCACAGGCGAGAGGAGAGAGAGCGGCGAGAGGGGCGGAACGCGATGGGCGGCGAGGACGGCGACGACGACAAGTACGCCAAGAAGAAGGGCAAGGGCGGCGGCGGCCCCGGCCGCGTCACGAGTGGCCGCTGCCGCTTCTGCGAGCAGGTTGACGACATCAAGCATCTCGAGGACCCATGTGACTGCTATAAAAAGTTCGAGGCGCTTCTGTGCCACCGCTCGTGCCTCCAGGCAGAGCTCTGTACTTTTGTTAGCTCACTGTAAGCCGTTTGGCCCTGGAACCACTTCAGTTGTCCCAATGGCATACCTCAACGGTGCAGAAGTTGAGCTGAGGAAAGTTAGTTGAGCTGATAGACATCTTGTGGACTGCCCTGGCTCCAGGCGCACATCTCGGAGCAAACGCGCGCGTACAAGGTAGGCCTGGTGCCAGCACATAGTGTACTGGCACACCCACAACACCAACACGTGTTCCGATACACGTCAACAGCAGCAGTGGTGTACCGCCACAAACGTCAACAGCAACACGTAGTGTACCGGCACACACATGTCAACAGCAGCACGGCGTGTACTGCACACGCGGGAATAGCAGCACATAGTGCGCCAGTGCTCGCCGCAGCAACCACCACACAGCTTGGTCACCTCTCACCCCAGCACGGATTGCACTGTCATAACTCTGCTTGCGGTTGCGTGCACGTCCCTGGCGCTCGGACCGGAGGGCGGCGGCGGCGATGGTGTGCCAGACGTGTCATAAGAAGTACCGCTTGCGAACAAGTCTACAGTTTACGACGGTAAGGCCCGGTATCAGTCATCAATGGGAGCGTTTCGCAAATGGCGTGACACATGGCGAGCACACTGGTACGCCTTGAGCAAACATTGTGGTTGAGCTGCTGAATTACCAAACTGACGCGGGGAGATTGGGTGATATCGGGCCTTACGTTGCGGCGCACCTGTTCTCCGCAAACTCCTTTCACGCGTACCTCGAATTCGTGACGATCTTCCTGACCACTTCAATGACCATCTTCTCCTTGGCAGGGCCCAGCGTTTCGACGAAGACGTTCACGCTTCAGGCACTTTGTCATAACACCGCGGCACTCGACATGGTCACTTGACCATTGTTCTAGTACGTGGTCTGTACTCCGTACTAGATGTAGTACTTCGTACTACATGTAGTACGGTCAGAGTTTGATAATCTTGCCAAAAGTCAAATGTGTTGCCGTGATTTGGCCAAAAGTCAGACGGTACTACAAGTACTACAAATTAAGTCGGAGCA
>Ga0307488_10003625_pt1 | contig 12873 bp, 11 predicted proteins | sample SB02metaG_FD_202248 | JGI IMG/M metagenome (GOLD analysis project Ga0307488, IMG submission 202248) | Sea-ice brine microbial communities from Beaufort Sea near Barrow, Alaska, United States - SB 0.2 | ecosystem: Environmental > Aquatic > Marine > Coastal | place: USA: Alaska | collected...
CTTGTCTCTTGTCTCTTGTCCCGTGGCCAGTTTTGCTTGGCCACTACATATTGAATGAGGTCATGAATGCTTTCCCATATAGGGGCTTAAAGCAGCTCAAATTTAATCATCAAAAATCTTAGCCAAAAATCCTGTTTCACTTGGCTCTGCTAAAAAAACCAACATTTGTGTAAAATCTTTAAATATTCGCCTAAGTATTTCGCTACGACCGCTAGGTTCTTAGGTCTTCCAGGCTGTAAGCCGCTGGAGGAATTTATGTCTGTGCACTGGATCTATAGCTAACTACCTAGGGCTCCAATCTGTAAATAAAATGAAGCCTTTCTAGTGGTTTTTTTATACCTATACATTGCCTGATTGTGATGTCGCAAAATAATATTTTATGGTCGTAAAATACACATGCATGCCGCTCAAAACTGACAGATAATTCGTCCACGAAAGACGCACAATCTGTGCTGAAACTGTTGAGTATAAGCCATGATAGAGTTAGCCAAAGATACTGTATCCACTGAGTTTTTTTTCGGCACCCAAGTCCGTAAGTCCCCATACTTTAACGCAACTATTCGTTGGGGCGCTAAAGGCTTTTCCGTCTACAACCACATGTATATTCCTCGAGATTTTGGTGATCCCGAACAGAACTTTTGGAATATGGTTAATAGTGCGACATTAAGTGATGTAGCCGTTGAGCGTCAGGTAGAGATTACCGGACCAGACGCGGCTGTATTTACTCAGCTACTGACGCCAAGAAATCTGTCTGAATGTGCGGTTGGGCAATGCAAATATGTACTGTTGACGAACAGCTCCGGGGGTATCTTAAATGACCCAGTTTTATTGCGCTTGGCAGAGAATCATTTTTGGTTATCTCTGGCCGACAGTGATATTTTGCTGTGGGCTCGAGGGGTGGCAATTAACTCTGGTCTTGATGTGACTATTTGCGAGCCGGATGTTTCTCCTCTGCAGCTGCAGGGCCCGCAATCTGGGCGTATTATGCGTCGTCTATTTGGTGAGCGCATAGATACACTGCGCTATTATTGGCTAGAAGAATTTGAGCTTGAGGGTATGTCTCTTATTGTTTCTCGCACTGGTTGGTCGAGTGAACTAGGGTATGAGCTCTATCTGCGTGATGGTAGCCGTGGAGATGAACTGTGGGAGTTAATCATGGCGGCCGGGCAAGAGTTTGGCCTTAAGCCAGGGCACACCTCGTCAATTCGGCGTATTGAAGCAGGTATGTTGTCCTACCATGCCGATATGGATTCAGATACTAATCCTTATGAGTTAGGGTTGGATCGGCTGGTTGATCTGAATATGGACGCAGACTTTATTGGCAAGGCTGCGCTGAAGAAAATCTATGAGCAGGGTGTTACTCGCAAACAGGTTGGTTTACGTATTGACGGCGACCCGTTAGCAGGGCCAAATAACGAATTCTGGCCTATTATGGTAGCTGGTGAACAGGTAGGTAAGGTAACGTCGGCAATCTATTCGTCGCGTTTAAAGGCCAATATCGCCCTAGCAATGGTGACTGTTGAACATACCACAATTTTTACTGAACTTGAGGTCATCACCCCAATGGGGTCGCGTTCTAGTACAGTGGTTGACAAGCCTTTTTATGATCCGAAGAAAACGCTTGCTAGCTGCTAGTCCAATAACTAAAAGTAGATAGAATATGATTGAAGTAATGGGTGTAGCTGCAGATATGGATGATTATTCGGAGGCGTATCTCGAACAGATACTCACCGAGGTAAAAACGATTGCGCTGGTGGGCGCCAGCCCCAAAGCCTACCGCGACAGTTATCTCACTATGCAGGTTCTTTTAGAGCGCGGTTATACCGTTTTCCCCGTAAATCCTCAGGAAGCTGGCAACGAAATTCTTGGACAACGCTGCTATGCCAGTCTCGATTGCATTCAGCAGTCTATTGATATGGTAGATATCTTCCGTTCCTCTGAGGCGGCATTGGACGTCACCGAAGAGGCGATAGCCATCGGTGCTAAAGTGGTGTGGATGCAGCTGGACATCATTAATCAGCAAGCTGCCAAATTGGCAACGGCGGCTGGTATAAAAGTGGTGATGAATCGCTGCCCAAAAATAGAGTTACAAAAAACCTATTGGACTAGCAGACTAGCTTAATTTTTAAAGACAGGTGTCGTTATGGAAAATCACAGTGATGGAATTTTACACAGCGAATTATTTGATAGCGGTATTCTACGCCTAACTCTGAATGACCAAAAACGCCGCAATGCGTTATCGGAAGATATGCTCGCTCGTTTAGTCGAGGTGTTATCCAGTGCCGCGACTAATCCTCAGGTTCGGGTAATTGTTTTAGCCGCCGAGGGGCCAGCCTTTTGTGCCGGCCATGATCTAAAGGAAATTACCGCCGCGCGTGCTCAAGAGGATGCGGGTAAAGCTTACTTTACACGGCTATTTGATACCTGTGCCTCGGTGATGCAGTTAATTGTTAGCAACCCCAAACCAGTGATTGCAGAAGTGGCTGGAGTGGCTACGGCGGCAGGCTGCCAGTTAGTGGCTAGCTGTGATTTGGCGTTGGCTGCAGACTCTGCTCGGTTTGCTACGCCTGGGGTCAATATTGGCCTGTTCTGCTCAACCCCTATGGTTGCACTATCGCGTAATGTAGCCAATAAGCATGCGCTGGAGATGCTGCTAACCGGTGATATGGTAAGTGCCAGTAGAGCTGAAGAAATAGGCTTAATCAATCGCAGAGTGGCAGCTGACCAGCTAACGACTGAGACCATGGCAATGGCAACCAAGATCGCCAGCAAATCTTCGATGACCTTAGCTGTGGGCAAGCATGCCTTTTATACACAGTCTGAAATGACCTTGTCTGATGCCTATAACTACAGCTCTCAGGTGATGGTCGATAACATGCTCAAGCATGACGCCGAGGAAGGGATTGGTGCTTTTGTCGAAAAGCGCACCCCGCAATGGAAAGATCAGTAACCCCTATGAACAGTATTTATGATCGGCATCTAAATAAAAATCAGGCCAATTATCAGCCGCTGACCCCTCTGACTCTTTTAGAGCGTGCGGCCAGCGTATTTCCCGAACATATCGCGATTATTTATGGCGACCTGCAAATAACCTACGGCCAATTCTATTCACGCTGCCGCTGTTTAGCCTCGGCGCTCACTGAGCAGGGAATTGGTTCTGGGGATACGGTATCGGTAATGCTAGCCAACACTCCGGCTATGCTTGAAGTGCACTATGCGGTGCCAATGTGTGGTGCGGTGCTGCATGCAATTAATACTCGGCTGGATGCCCCTGCGATCGCTTTTCAGCTTGATCATGGGGAGAGCAAGGTATTGATTACCGACTTAGCGTTTAGCCAAACGATTAAATCTGCGCTCGAGTTCGCAGCCGTTGAGCCGCTGGTTATTGATTACGTGGATCCGGTATTTCCTCAGCAGGGTCAATCGCTTGGTCGTTATGATTATGATGCGATGCTCATGTCCGGTGATCCTAACTTTGACTGGTTGATACCAGATGATGAGTGGGATGCCATAGCCCTAAACTACACGTCAGGCACCACCGGCGACCCTAAAGGTGTTGTTTATCATCATCGCGGCGCGTCCTTACTTGCCCAAGGCAATGTCATTACTGCATCTATCCCTAAGCATGCTGTGTATCTGTGGACGTTACCTATGTTCCATTGCAATGGTTGGTGTTTCCCTTGGACTATGTCAGCGGTTACTGGGACCCATATCTGTTTGCGTGAAGTTCGTGCCGAAGCTATTTGGGATGCTCTGGTAGACCACAAGGTTACCCATCTTTGTGGTGCGCCTGTGGTTATGTCGACCATATTAGACGCAGACAAAAAAGATCGGCATAGGTTGCAACAGCAGGTTGATTTCTTTACTGCCGCTGCGCCACCGCCAGAGCGACTGCTTGCGCAGATGCGTGAAGCCGGCTTTAACGTGACGCATCTCTATGGCCTAACCGAAGTGTATGGGCCAGCTGTAGTTAATGATTGGAATCAGCAGTGGGATGAGCTGCCAGCCACGAAGCAAGCTAGCTTTAAAGCTCGCCAGGGGGTTCGTTATCATGCTTTAGAGGGACTCGATGTCGTTGATCCGAAAACCATGGAGCCCGTTCCCCGTGATGGTGAAACCCTCGGCGAGGTAATGTTTCGCGGCAATGTGGTTATGAAAGGCTACCTAAAAAACAAGCAGGCCACAGATGAGGCGTTTAAAGGTGGTTGGTTTCATTCTGGTGATCTTGCGGTGGTTTACCCTAATAATTATATACAGCTCAAGGATCGTTCCAAAGATATTATTATCTCTGGTGGCGAAAATATTTCATCGATAGAAATTGAAGAAGTACTGCACAAGCACGCTGATGTCAGTTTCGCAGCCGTAGTTGCTATGCCCAATAGTCAGTGGGGAGAGACGCCCTGCGCCTTTATTGAGGTGGTTGAAAATGCGCAACTTAGTGGCGAAGATTTAGAACGCTGGTGCCGTCAACATATGGCCGGCTTTAAAGTGCCGCGGCATTACATATTTGAATCCATTCCCAAGACCTCTACGGGCAAAGTACAGAAGTTTGCACTACGTCAGCGTGCAGCAAAAATGGCCATCCAGATCGATCAATAGTCACCTAACTTTGCTGACAGGATCTTGGGTGCAGTTGTTGCTCTGTGGGAGGACTTGGTCTTGAGGCTTTGGATTATGTGAGGCTTGCTGTAGTGATGCTTTAAGTCACCGGGGATTAGTCTAGAGAAATAGTACACATACCGATTAACGTAAGGGTGTTGAGGATGCCGTACTGTCTACCCTAGCTATTTAATTGTAATAATATACATAAAAATCAATGGGTTACTTAAATATATGGTGCCCAGGAGAGGACTTGAACCTCCACCCCCTTGCGAGGACTAGCACCTGAAGCTAGCGCGTCTACCAATTTCGCCACCTGGGCATAACAATAAAACTGTCTTTCTATGCGAGAGGCAAACCTTGCGTTTAACCATCTCAGTACTACTTTGGTGATGCTAATACCGCTATCACTGTGACCCTATTCAGGCCGAAACCTGTAGCTGCTCACACAGCGGGCGCGAACTATAGTAACCGCGGAAGATTTTGTCAATTGCCAGTGTGTAAATTAGTTGTTTTGTGATCCAGTCTTGCCGAGGATGAAGCGATTTTTGCCAGTATTGTCACGTCATGCCGCTTGATCGTGAACGCTCTGTGAGCTGGGCTATGAGTAGGTCAACAGGGACGACAGGTGATGACATTCTTATGTAATCTTACAAGGAGTTAGACCATGTTAAAAACAAGTAAAAAGATCCTTTTGATCGGCGCGTCCTTAGTTGCTCTGGCTGGATCGGCCCCGGCGATGGCGGCATCTGCTGAAAAGGCCCGTTCGCCGGTGTCTGAACAGGCCCAACAGCAGGTCAATATTAATAGTGCTTCTGCGGTTGATATTGCTAACGTGATTAAAGGTATTGGGCCAAAGACCGCTGAGGCGATTGTGGCTTATCGCGATACTCATGGTGCATTCACGAGTCTTGAATCGATTACCATGGTCAAAGGGGTTGGTAGTAAGACGCTGAAGAAAAATTCTGCACGCATAGTGCTCAAATAACTAGGCTAGTCATGTAGAATAATCCGGTCGCTCAGGCGGCCGGATTTTTTTATGGGATGAAAAAATGGGCATTAGGGGATTAAGGGCAGGTTGATCAATGAGTACTGACGCACTAATCACACTTGGCGTATTACTGGGATTTCTCGGTATTATTATTCGTGGCCGCTTGGCTGTGGATTTCGCCCTGGCAGGAGCCATGGTTGCGCTGTTAGTGTTTGGCGTCTTGACGCCCAATGAAGCCTTTTTCGGTTTTTCTAATCCAGCGCTGTTTATTATTGCCTGCTTTTATGTGGTTGCTTCAGCACTTAAAGAGAGTGGTGCGCTGCACTGGTGGGTGATGCGCTGGCTCGGTAATAGTGGTTCGACCAAAGGGGCTCTGCCAAGAATCATGGGCCCGGTGGCGGTGACCAGCTCGATGATCAGTAATACACCGGTTGTAGCAATCTTTATACCTTTGATCCAGGATTGGGCGCGCCGCCATAATCTATCAGTGTCGAAGCTGCTGATTCCCCTGAGTTATGCCTCTATATTAGGCGGCACCTGCACGCTGATTGGCACTAGCACGAATATCTTGGTCGTGGGTATGCTGCAAAGCACCCCCGAAGCTAACAGCCTAAGTTTGTTTAGCCCTGCGCTGATTGGTATTCCCTTGGTGGTGCTGGGCATTGGCTATTTTGTTCTGATTGGCCATCGCTTACTTCCCGACCACGGCGGCTTGGTGGAAAGTATGCCGGATACCCGAGAGTATGCGGTAAGCATGCGTGTGGAGGAGGACGGTCCCTTGGTAGGGATGTCGATTGCTGATGCCGGTCTGCGTCACCTACAGTTCAGCTTTTTATCTGAGATTCAATCAAAGGGTCACATTATTCCGGCGGTGGGCCCGGAGGAAATTCTCAGTGCCAACGATATATTGATATTTGTCGGTCAGCCGGAAGGGGTTAGCGAACTACGTCAGTTCCGTGGTTTGGTGCCTGCTGAAGGTGAGGTGTTAAAGCTCGATGTGCCTTACAGTTCTAGGGCATTGATCGAAGCGGTGATCTCGCCAGTGTCGAATATGGTGGGCAAGACCGTTAAGGCCTCCAGTTTTAGAACCATGTTTGGTGGCGTGATTCTCTCAGTGTCACGCAATGGCGACAGAATCAATCAAAAGGTTGGCAGCATTGTGCTGCGGGCTGGTGATACTTTATTGCTGGAAGCGGCTCGGGGCTTTGTCCGTCGCCATAGATACAGTAGAGACTTTTTGCTGCTCAGCCGCATTGACGATGCCAGTATTCCCGATGTGAGTAAGGCGCCGATAGCGCTTGGGTTACTGGGGCTCTTTGTAGTGGTAGTGGTATCTGGGCTGATGTCGCTGGTGGCTGCATCGCTATTACTGGTGGTGGCCCTGGCGGCAACTGGCTGTATTTCCATGGAGTTTGCCCAGCGCAGTATCGATTTTAGAGTGCTGCTGGCCATAGGTGCATCCTTGGCTCTGGGGCTCGCCTTGCAAAAAACCGGTCTTGCGGATCTTGGCGCTCAGGGGATTATGTTGCTGGCCGATGGCAACCCCTTCGTCAATTTAGTGCTACTTTACATAGCCACTGTAATCGCCACTGAACTGATTACTAACAACGCCGCAGCGGTATTGATGTTTCCGCTGGCTCAGGCATTGAGTGTTGAGCTGGATGCGAGTTTATTGCCCTTTGTCATGACCATAATGTTCGCCGCGTCGGCTAGTTTCTTGACGCCGTTTGGCTACCAAACTAACCTCATGGTGCAGGGGCCGGGTGGCTATCATTCCGCCGACTATTTTCGGGTCGGTATTTTGCTCAGTCTGATGGTTGGTGTCACAGTGGTGTTTTTAGTGCCGGTGTTTTGGCCTCTATAGTGACATTAGTTAATCTGATTGCTTCGCTAATCCAAGCTATACTATAACGCATAACATTAATCGCTAGGCTGTTGCCCTGGGCGCTCAAGGCCCTAGATGATAGCTATTAACTATTTATATTAGAGAGAGACGAATGACCGACCTGACATGCTTTAAAGCCTATGATATCCGCGGCCAACTGGGGACTGAATTGGACGAGGAAATAGCCTACCGCATTGGTCGCGCCTACGCCGAATTTCTTAAGCCCAAAAGCATTGTTTTAGGGGGCGATATTCGCCTCACCAGCGAGGCGCTTAAAGCCGCTCTCAGTGAGGGTATCCGAGATGCCGGTGTCGATGTCATTGATATCGGCATGGTTGGCACCGAAGAAGTTTATTTTGCTACTTCCTTTCTCAATGCGGATGGCGGTATAGAAGTGACTGCCAGCCATAATCCAATTGATTACAATGGCATGAAGCCGATTCGCGAGGGCTCGAGGCCGATTAGTTCAGACACTGGCTTGCTGGATATTAAGCGCCTTGCTGAAGAGAATAGCTTTGCAGCCAGTGATCCCGCCGCGCGGGGTGAGTATAAAAAGCTTTCTATCCTCGATGACTATCTGGATCATCTGCTGGGTTACATAGATAACAGCGCGATTACACCGCTAAAAATAGTCATGAATGCCGGTAATGGTGCTGCTGGTCATGTGGTGGATGCCATCGAAGAGCGCTTTGCTGAGCTGAAGCTGCCTATCGAAATTGTTAAGATCTTTAATGAGCCTGATGGCACATTCCCCAACGGTATCCCCAATCCTATTCTCCATGAAAATCGCGCGCCGACTATTGATGCAGTGCTTGAGCACAAGGCCGATATGGGCATTGCTTGGGATGGAGACTTTGATCGCTGTTTTCTAGTGGATGAAAAGGGCAACTTTATTGAGGGCTATTATATTGTTGGCCTGCTCGCCGAAGCCTTTCTGCTGAAAAACCCTGGAGCCAAAATTGTTCACGATCCGCGCCTGACCTGGAACACCATTGATGTGGTGAAAAAAGGTGGCGGCGAAGCGGTTCAGTCCAAGACTGGTCACGCTTTTATTAAAGAGCGTATGCGCTCTGAAGATGCGGTTTACGGTGGCGAGATGAGTGCTCATCATTACTTTCGAGATTTTTTCTATTGCGACAGCGGCATGATCCCGTGGCTGTTGGTGATGGAGCTGATAACCCGCAGCGGCAAGCCGCTGTCTGCGCTAGTCGATGAGATGGTTGAGGCTTACCCGTCCCCAGGTGAGATCAATCGTAAAATTGCCGATCCCGCCGCCGCCATTCAGCGTGTGCGCGAGCACTATCAGGCTAGTGCATTGCTTGTAGATGAGACTGATGGTATTTCAATGGAGTTCGCTCAGTGGCGCTTTAACCTGCGCATGAGTAATACAGAGCCAGTAGTCAGGCTAAACCTCGAAACCCGCGGCGACAGGGACCTGTTAGCCAAGTACCAGCAGGAGCTGCTTGCTCTACTCGATTGAGTTGTTTACTGAGATCTCAATTAACAGCCCAATTTAGTGGCTTCAATGAGCGTGCCTACAATATTTAACAGGATGGTGGCTATGGAAAGCTGGTTTTTACTCCAGACAAAATCAAAGCAGGAAAGCAGGGCAATGGACAATCTTGAGCGTCAAGGCATCAATTCGTTCTGCCCGATGATACGTGTCGAGAAACTTTCTCGAGGCTCGCGGGTGGTCAAGCAGGAAGCGCTGTTTCCCGGTTACCTATTTGTCAATTTTGATCAGGAGTCAGTCTCCTCAACCACGATTCGCTCTACTCGAGGTGTCAGCCACTTTGTCACCAGTGCTGGCGCGCCAGTCAAGGTACCTGAATCGCTTGTTAGTCAGCTAATGCAACGCACCGACTCGGACAATGAAGAGACAGTCTCCAGTCTTCCCAGCAAGGGTGATTCGTTACAGATAGTCGATGGACCCTTTCGCGGTCTAAATGCCGTATTTTCTCAGCCTGATGGCGATCAGCGAGCTATAGTATTAATCAATCTACTGAATCAACAGGTTTCGGCTTCATTGCCGTTTGCTAGCTTGGTGGCTGGCGAGGGAAGTGACGCCTAAGTTTGAGCTGTTAAACTTGGGTACTGCAGTTTGAACACTTAAATAAGAGTTATAACCGGTGCAAGAAGGCAATGTCGCACGGTTAGAAATACCGAATGGAAGCAGGACAACATAACAGGGAACAGTTTATGAAGAATCGCCACAGCTTTTTTTTGCGCTACCTTGGCATCGTACTAATGTCATTGTGTACCGCAGTTCAGGCGCAACAGGTCTCTCTGGAGGCAGCCAGCGAAGGCCTTCAAGAGGCGCGAGAGCTGTGCAGCAGTATTGGTGAAAAGGAAAAAAGGCTAGCTAAAACCGCAGGCTATGATCTTGATAAGCTCTGCGGCAGTCTCGATCTAATCGAATTTTCCGGCACTGAGCAGCCAGAAGAGCCTCTGGTAACGCCGCGACAAGAGAAGCAATCGGCCACTGCTACTACACAACCTACTCCAGATAAACAAATTCAACCCCAGTATCGCGGAAAAATAGGCTCACTACAGCCTTTTGGCTATGACCTTTTTGCTGGCGAACCCAGCGATTTTGAGCAGGCGTCACGGATCCCTGTCTCTCCAGATTATTTGCTTGGTCCCGGTGACACCATAGAACTAGGCTTCAACTCTGGCTGCCACCTGGTCTGGCTCATGGGTTTGTGGTTACCTCAGAGAGCGCCGACTTTGAATATAAGTGCACCGATTACTATGATCCAGAAGATGAGGGCTGTTTGATCTGGAATGATCCGCATGTCGGAATAGAATGGCCTATAGAGAATCCGCTGCTATCGGACAAAGATAAGGCGGGGTTGAGTTTTAAGGAGCTGACAGCTTGAAGCTATTAATCACCGGGGCTGGAGGGCAGTTGGGACAGGCTTTTGTCCACGAGATTAAACACCATCCGGATATTACCGTTGTTGCTTGCAGTCGCAGTGATCTAGATATCGCCGACGAACATACTGTTCGACAGCTAATAGTTCAAGAACGGCCAGATTTTGTGATTAATACAGCCGCCTATACCCAGGTTGATCTCGCCGAAAAAGAAACGGAAAAGGCCTATCTGGTCAATCAGATTGGTCCTGCGAATCTTGCGCAAGTTTGTCAGGATCTCGATATCCCATTAATTCACTTTTCAACAGATTGCGTATTTGATGGCAGTAAGCAGGGCGCCTGGACCGAAGTTGATCCAACAGGCCCCCTAAGTATCTACGGCGCCAGCAAGTTGGCCGGTGAAGAGGCAGTGCAGCAACGTTGCATCAAGCATATGATCTTTCGCGTCAGCTGGGTATTCTCTGAATTTGCCCATAACTTTGTTAAGACCATGTTGCATTTGGGCTCAACCCGCGAGCAGCTGCGCGTAGTTAGTGATCAGATAGGCAAGCCAACCTGTGCAAGAGAAATAGCCAGGGTGGTGCTGGAAATTTTACCTAAGCACCAGAACCAGTGGGGCCTCTATCATCTGGCCCAGCCAGATGTGATTAGTTGGCATGGCTTTGCTCAGGCGGTGTTCCACACAGCAGGGCACCATGCAGCGGGCATTCCATTAATCGTTAAAGAAGTGCTAGCCATTCCAACCAGCGGCTACCCAACCCCCGCGGAGCGCCCAGCTAATTCGACACTGGACACTACAAAATTACAGAAGACTTTTGGTCTAGGCATATCCAATTGGCAGCAATCTCTTAGTCAGACACTTTCGGTACTTGAGTCTCAGGCGTTAACATTCAATATAGAGCAAAACAATGACCAAACCAGTGACCAAACTAGTGAATAGATATAAACCCAAAAATATTCTAGTCACCGGCGGTGCAGGCTTTATTGGCTGTAACTACCTGCGCTATATGCTTGCCAATGACAAAGATATTAAAATCGTCAATCTGGATAAACTCACCTATGCAGGCTCGCTGGAAAACCTCAGTGCCCTTCCAGATGAGTCACGACATCACTTTGTTCAGGGTGACATCTGTGATCCAGCGCTGGTCAAGCAGCTGCTGCAGCAATACAGCATAGATACCATCGTCCACTTTGCCGCGGAAAGTCATGTTGATCGATCGATTACTGGCCCTGCAGAATTTATCACCAGCAATATTATAGGCACTTTCACCCTGCTCGAAGCCGCACGGGAATTTTGGCTTCAGGCCAAAGGGTTTGATGAGTCCCAGTGCCGTTTCCACCATATCTCAACTGACGAAGTCTATGGCACCCTAGCTGCCGCCGATAAGCCTTTCACTGAAACTACAGCCTACGAACCCAACTCTCCGTATTCAGCATCCAAAGCTGGATCAGATCATCTAGTACGAGCATGGCACCACAGTTACGGTCTGCCGGTGACCACCAGTAACTGCTCAAACAACTATGGTCCCTACCAGAACGCCGAAAAATTTATCCCCACTGTGATTGCAGCCTGCCAAAATCAGAGCCGGATACCGGTGTATGGTGATGGCAGCAATATCCGTGACTGGCTCTATGTTGAGGATCATTGCTCGGGCATTGACGCTGTGGTGCGTAGGGGAAAAATTGGGGAAACTTATAATATTGGCGGCAATAACGAATGGGCCAATATCGCCATCTGTCGGGTGATTTGCGACTTGATGGATAAGCGAAATGCAATTAAGGCACCCCATAAGCAGTTAATCGAATTTGTAGCAGATCGCCCCGGCCATGACTGGCGTTATGCCGTCGACAGCACAAAAATTTCTGATGAATTGGGTTGGCAGCCTCAAGAGACGTTTGAAAGTGGGATTATAAGAACTCTCGATTGGTATTGTGAATGACGGCCAGTGTTGCTGTTTCGAGCGGCTTTAAAATGTCATTTTAAAGCTTAAAGTGCGTGAGATCCCTCGTCGCCTTGCTCTGTCTGGATAACAGTGCATTTCAGGTTGGTAGGCGCTCCATATCATGTTCTCGAAGCCCTGAGAGTCTTTTTAAGTCCGTCAGTTAATTTAGTTCAATCAGCACGTTAGAGCCTCTAGGTCTTAAGCGGTAGCCTTCAATTTTAGTCATGTAATTCAACGTTTTGTCGACGCATTACCGCCCTTAATAGCGGTCATTTTTCTCATTGTGGTTGTCACTAAACTATTGGCGCTTTCACTCTGCGCTAATCTCCCTGGTTGGTAAATTGTTCTACTATAATAGTGTACAATCCCCGTTGACATGGATTGCTGCTCAGATTAAAAGAAGGGCAGCGAAGGGTAATTCTGCAAGTCAGTGATGACATTGGACTCAGCTTTAGTGCAAAAGCTAACAATATTTTAATAAATAGTCGCAGCACCTATTTGTGACGCTACCAGTAGAGAATTTAGTATCCAATGAAAATTCAATCCCTGTTCCAAGCCAGTGCGGCGACCTTGTTTACTAT
>Ga0307488_10003626_pt1 | contig 12873 bp, 9 predicted proteins | sample SB02metaG_FD_202248 | JGI IMG/M metagenome (GOLD analysis project Ga0307488, IMG submission 202248) | Sea-ice brine microbial communities from Beaufort Sea near Barrow, Alaska, United States - SB 0.2 | ecosystem: Environmental > Aquatic > Marine > Coastal | place: USA: Alaska | collected 2017-05-06
ACCAAGCCGATAAAATGTTGAGCAGGCAAGTGAATGAATTAAATCCCAGGATCGCAGCAGACTATTTTTTGACCGGCACCTACACGCTGCAAGAAACCAACACCATAGTGAATATTAGATTAATACAAGTGCCAGAAAATATTGTACTGGCAGCGGCAACAGATTATGTGCCAAATGATGCCATGTGGAGTGCGTCAAAAATCAGCATGAAACACAATCAGATATACCGCAACGCCTATTAAATTAGGCATGCAATACACCCAAACCATCATTGCCTTACTTTACTTAAGCAATGATTTGCAGAAACCTTTGACTGGCATCTGATTTACTTTTATCTGATTTGCTAAGAACAGGGTTATAAATACACAGCCTTAAGTGGCTAAATGCATCGCATTTGAGGAACACTAACATGGCAGTAAAAAATCTGAGTCTATTGGCAGCCATAGCCTTAAGCGGTTGTGCTGTTTTTGCTCCTATTGAGGATATGGTTACGCTTGACGAACAAACTCAAGATACTGAGCTTTCACAAAACGTTGACGACGGCTCGACCTTAGCTTCAAGCGTCAGTTTTCAGAAGCAGTTCAAACAAGATGAACTAGCAACGGCCACAGCACCAAACGCTAAAAATTCCACGGCTTATGATAAAGATCACGATATCAATTATTACGTACGAGGCATGATGCAAGACCTAGTTGCTAACTTACAATACGTCAACTCCACCACACCTGTGGCTGTCGTCAGCTTTGTCATGTTAGACAGTAATTACAACGACTCAAACTTATTAGGCATACAGATAGCCGAAAGCTTGATCCATGAAGTGCATAAATTTGGCATTCCGGTGATTGATTTTAAAACCACGGGTTATATCAGGGTCACCGAACAAGGGGATTTTGCCTTCAGTAGAGATTACGAAGACTTTAGTGGCGAGATGCCAGCACGTTATATAGTAGGTGGCACTATGCTCAAACACACAGATGGATATTTAATTAATGCCCGCATCGTAGGAATGCAATCACAAGCGGTTGTCGCGTCTGCCCAAAGTTTTATACCTAATTCAGTTGTAAATCCTCTAATATCAAGCGCAAGTATTGTTATCGATGCTAATAAAAGTCACCAAAATATCAATACTCAAACTACTGCGGATACAACAATGGTTCCACCAGTTGATGCGACATTACCAAGTGAAAATTTAATTTCGTTGATTGGTAATTAACCTGAAATCGGGATGAAAAGCATTCTGCTTCATTTAAAGAAGCGGTATAGCCTGTAATTCATCTATAAATCAGTCGTCAAAATATTAAGACACCACAATATTTGAATGAGTTAAGACCGATGCTCAAGAAAAAGCATTGTTGAAGTAACAATAAGTGCGGCCCTGATTAGCCTGCAATATCAAATATTCATTAACGTTAGGAAAATCACATGAAATTGATACATTATATGGTATTAACTAGCAGCATATTAAGCGGCTGTGCGGCCAACGACCAAGCCACCACAAGTCTTTTAAATAATAATTCATTACCCATAGAAAGTGCTTCAATTTACCTGAATCAATATGATGATAGCAACATCTATGACCGTGCTGATAACAGCAACTTCCAACGGGTTCAGGTTAAAAAAAATGAAGGAACAGCAAAAAACATAAACGACTATGTTCGCGGTATCATGCAAGATTTAATAGGCAATATGCAGTATGTTAGCTCTGCTGCACCTTTAGCAGTGACAAGCTTTGTCATGTTAGACGGTAACTATGAAACGGCGTCCCTACTTGGTAATCAACTCGCAGAGAGCTTTATTAATGAAATTCATAAATTTGGCATCCCCATTATCGATCTAAAAGCGAGTGATGCTGTGCAAGTCACTGCAACAGGTGACTTCATACTCAGCCGCAACATATCTAAGCTTTCTTCTGACTTACCCATACTTTATGTATTAGCTGGGACATTAGTTAAATATCAGGGCGGTCATCTCATTAATACTCGAATTATTGCCCTTGAGTCTAAGGCCGTGGTTGCCACTGCTCAAGGATTTCTCCCCCCAAAAATTAGTGAGGCATTACAAAACAACAACTTCAAAATGAATGATGGGATCATTACATCAAATCGATAGTTGCCAAACTAAACTTAATGAATTAGGGTGCAAACCAATCAATTAGTACAAAAAATTAAAGATTTCATTAGTGACGTCGATACACATATTGCTAGGTAATTATTTTAACTAAGCACCGTTGATTGCAGCAAGAGGAATAACTATTTAGTTTTGCTATAGTCAATTTCCAATTTAATAGATAATAGTAGGAGTGTTGCTATGCAACCAAGTAAAAATAAAATTGCCCTATTAACAGGCGCTTTAATACTGGGCGCGAGTAGCGCTGCGAATGCCGTAACTGAACCATTCAATATCACAGCAAAAGCATTACCCGATGTTGCAATAACGACTGTAACGCCACTAAATTACAACACTAGTATATTCATTGATGCTGGCGGCACATGCCTAATGAATGCATCTACCCCAGGTGATCTCGGTACAGCGCTTATGCAATATGATGGCGGCACTGTTGCCACAGCAGATTACGGAGCTTTAACCGGAGACGGCTGCGTAAATGGCGGCGTAGGCACGGGAACCCCCGGAGTATATAGAGTTGCAGGCTTATCAGGATCGGCGATTAAAATAACCATTAGTAACAGCGCCTCGGGTGGGGACGTTGAATTTTCGCCCAATTCAGGGTGTATTGTAACCTATGAAGGCACAGTTGGTGCAGATTCATGCGATGCATTTGTACCAGGTGTTCTTGCGAATAAATTATTGGCTAAAGCCCCAGCCGATGAGGACGCAGGCACAACTGCCAACGAAGGTGATTCAATTGAAGGAGAGATGATTTTCACTGTGGGGGGGACTTTATCGATTAACAATGAATTAGCGCCTAACTTCACAGACACCATCGCTTACAACGTTGAAGTGGTTTATTAATCAATATATTTATTAGGTGAGAATGTCTGAAATTATAGCTATCAAGCATTCAGAACCGAAACAATTGAGGAGAGTTGCTATGCAACCATGTAACAAAAAAATATTAACGTTAGCAGTGACGGCCGCTGTGTCATTGAGTGCAAGTGTTGAAGCGAAGGTAGAGCCGCTAGTTGTGAATTTTACTACTGTGCCTAACATCACGCTAATAGAAAAAACAGCAATGGACTTTGGTATTGGTATGTCTCTAGCCAACAATGTGGCTTGTACGATGGATGTAACCGATGAAGGTACCGCATTAACATTCCCAGGCGACATTATTATGAAGACGGCAACTGGTAATGGTGCAGGCGCTGATGCAGGTAATTTAGGTGGTCCTGGCTGCCTAGCTTCTGTAGGTTCAACAGGAACTATCGGGCTTTATGAGATAAGTGGTATTGCAGGCGGTACCGTCAAGGTAACTGTAAATAACATCACTACGGGCACGAGTTTTAATTATGTCGCGACGGGCTGTGTGGCAAATTATAATGATGGCGGTGACGGTGATTCTTGCGAAGCTATTACTCCTGGATCACCTGTAGACGCAGTTATTGCCTCCTCAGGTGATACAGTTGGTAATGCGGGTGGGGCTGGTATTCCAGCACCAGGGAAAACCCTTATTGCATTAGGCGGAATAATTACTACTGCAAGGACCCATGTTGCCAGCGAAGATATGAGTGAGTCTTTTACTATTGATGTAACTTACTAAAAAAAAGTAAACACATTACCCATATAAAAACCATATTACAGCTGTAATGTGGTTTTTTTTATCCTCGTCGTAAAGTCATAACAATTCCCCCATGAAAGCGAATGACATATTTTGTCGTTACTCCCAAAAAAAATTACATTTAATCTTTTTATAGCAGAACCAAAAAGCTGGCACATTAATCGCTTACTTTAATGAGGAATCACTTTTAACCCTAGAGGTAGGAAATTCAATGAAACACATCTATTTTAAAATGTTAAATGTCAGCTTTTTGACACTCTTCTTAGCTGTAGTCACTACCAGCAGCTTTTATGCTAATGCAGTAAGCATGTCAGCCCATCGTATTTATCTCGATAACAATAAGAGAGAGCAATCTTTTGTAATCTATAATCAAAATACCGATAGTCAGGAATGTGACCTCAGCCTGCGCCATTATGACTATGATGACATTGGCAATATGACAGCCCATACAAAAACCGACACGCCAGAGCATTCAGCAAAAAACTGGATACGCTTTTCTCCCCAAAAATTTGTTTTGACACCGGCCAATGCTCAAACCGTTCGTTTCATTATGCGCAGAAAAGCCAATATTACCGCCGAGGAGTATCGATCTTATTTAGTCATCGATTGTGGCGTGGAAAGCAAACCTGTTGACACCGCACGAAAAAGCACTCAAGCCACTGTGTCTGTGGCACCCAAACTTGTACATAACGTACCGATTATCGTCAGAACTGGAGAGTTGAATGCCAAGGTCTCTATTAGTGATATTAAGGTCGTAAACGGTTCTGTTCATTTTAATATTAATCGTACAGGCAACCGTTCGGTATACGGTGATGTAGCATTATTTAATAGAAAAACAGGTGACAGAGTATCATATCAAATTGGCATATCAATTTATCCCGAAACAAGCAGACTCGCCTTATCACTAGCAGCCGGTGAGTATAATGCCAATGACTTGGTTTTACGTTTTATTGAAAATAAACTCTATGGTGGGGATTTAGAGATAGAGCAAGATTTGAAAGCCGAATAGCATTAGCTTTTATTAACGGTGATTTAAACCAATGACGGTAATCAACATGCCAAACATATTTATCGTGACTAACACAAGTTTTATTAAGCGTATTACTTTGTTGTGTTATATATGTTTTTTGATAACAAGTCAGATAGTGACTGCCGCAGTGCCTGCAATTGAAAAAGCCAGCATTGAGGATAAAACATTACTCTTAGTGTTAGCGAAATTAAATAATCGTTTTTTAAACCAAACTATCGAAGTTTATTCCAACAATGATCAGGCTCTAGTTGCCATAGAGCCTTTATTTGATGTTTTAAATCTTAAATACCAACTTTTTCAAGATAAGTTAGTGGTTTGGAAAAATGACAAAAGCTACACACTTAACTTTAATGATTTATCAGAAAAAAGTTTTATCGAAGAAAACAACCCCAAAAACACCCAAGTGTATTGGGCCTCAGACGAAGGGTATGTTTTTCTCGACATTGATACATTAAACCGTTTTTTTGAATCATCTTTTATTGTTAATCAATTCCAATTAATGATAGAAATCAGTACGGATAAATATATATTTCCTGTTGAAGCCATCGCACTTCAAAATAGTCAACGATATCGCTCAGCGGTGTTATCTGCTGCTCAACCAAGAAAACAGATAAAAAAGCCCTATCGCCCCATCACTATTGCAGATGAATATCAACTTTTCACCGTCCCCCATGGGAGAGTGAATGCTTCGTTAGCATTAGATAATAAAAATCAAAAAAACATTGTGGCCATACAAACAACCTCAGACCTGCTTTACCACTCTGCAGAATTGACCTTGGGAAGAACAGATGACCAAGGTTTAGCCAGTAATTTACGCTTGTCACGTTATAAAACGACACCCGATGACTATATTTTAGGGGCTTTCGATAATTACAGTATTGGTGATGTTAACGGCTTTAGTAACAGTTTAACCAGTAACGTAAACTCTGGGATGGGCATCATTGTTGAACGCAGACCAGAAAACTTTCGTCGTAATAACTCAGCAATAACAATTAAAGAATCCGCTCCTCCTGGTTGGGAAGCAGAATTATACCGCAATAGCCAATTCATTAAATTAACCACTGTGCCTAATAATGGACAATTAATATTTGAGGATGTAGAGACTGAATACGGCAATAATATTTACCAAATAAAGCTCTATGGTCCCTACGGCGAAGAGGAAATAATTGAAAAAAATGTGCAATTAACCGCTAACGCCTTGGCCAAAGGCGCTATAGCTTATAATTTATATTCACTGGATAAAAATCATTCAGTATTTAATGATAACAGTAGCGCACAACGTGGCATCACAGACTTTGGTGGTACTATTGACTACGGTGTGAGTGATAATTGGCAATTAGGCTTAGGTTATTCCAATTTGCAAAACGACAACGGTTCCACAGAGCAATTTTTCAACCTTAAGAATGCCTTGTCTTTTCCCGGATTCTTGATAGAAAATGATTTAGCTATTGCTCAAGACGGCGGTTACGCTCAGTTAACATCTGTTACAGGTAATGCCTTTGGTAATCAACATTTTTCAATATCTTACGAATCGGCTAAAGATTTTAAAAGTAGTCGAATCAATGCGGAAGATTCACCAAGCCAGCTATTTAACGCGAATATTGCAGGTAATTTGGTTGGATGGAATTATGGCTTTTCAGGTCAATACTTTAGTCAAAATGACATAACGAATTTTAGCCTTTCTAATCGATTATCACGCTCTTACAAAAAACTTTATTTTACCCATAACCTGACATATTCATCCTTTTCTAACAAGGTATTTTCGGGAAGCACTGAAGATACAACTTTTGTAGAACAAAACAGTTCAAATCTAACAGGTTCATTTAACGTCAGTGGCTCGATATCCAAAAAATTACGGGTTAGTGGCGCAATCAATTATAATCCGGAACTAAGTAATCCGATACTGAATAGTTCAAGTTTAAATATACAGCTAAAAGTAAATACCTTTGATGTCACAAACTATATTACAGCAAGTTATCTGCCTCTGACCGAATCTTCCAACAAATGGCAAATAACACACAATGTTGCGTGGGACTCACCTCAGTTTCAGTATGTATTTTCATCTTCATATAATGACGATGAGCGTTGGTCGTTTAATGCCGGCATCCGATTTTTTCTTGGGTACGACTATTATAATAACCGCGTACTATTTAGAAACAAGACATCCGGTAGCTCGGCCACTTTAGACGTGCACACATACTTAGATAGGCAAGCAAATGGTATACCTGATGTATTAGATTATGACTTAAGTGATGTATCTTTTGTGGGGTATGAAGAGTGGGAAGGTATAACCAGCGGCGCTAATGGCAAAACTATTCTACCAGGGGTGCCCACACAAGGTGTATTTGGATTTGGGGCAACTTGGCAAGAGGGGACAAAAACAGTCAATAATGATTATGTTTTATTCACTCATCCAGGCGCTTATGTGGAAGTAAACATGCCATTTACACTTGATAACGAAATTTTCGGTTTTGTATTAAGAGAAGGTAACGAAGCACCTATACGTAACGTAAAGATCGAATTAATAGGCATCCACTCCAGATTTGAAACCAAAACAGATCAAGATGGTTATTATGCATTTTTTGGACTGAAACCAGATCAATATGTTTTAAAAATCGCTGATGATTTTTTACAAAACCGTGGATATACCAGCGATATTATCGGCTACCAGTTTACCACCAAGTATGAAGGCGGATTTGTAGAGTTCGACAGTTTTATATTACAGCGCAAACAAGATGAATTATCAGTCTTAGCAGAAAAAGTACAGCCATTTACATTAACAACAGATAATTCCGAAGCAATAGTGAAGAGTAAAAATAAAGAGGATGATCCGAGAAATTATTTCACTCTACCAGCAAAAGAGGCCACTAAAATTGTACATTCACTCGGGCATGAAGCGACCGAGCCAGAAAGTACGCTTGCAACCTTACCCGCTATCTCATTACCTGAGTCAACTAGCGCAACAAATGCACTATCAAAAGCGAAAGTCAGACCCACGGTAGTTTCGAATAAAATAGATACTAATTCAGGCACTTTTTTAATTGATAACAATGAGAATAGAGACATATCAAATTTACCAGACAATATTACTAACCAGCAATTTTACGCTATTCAAATAGGCGTGTATGAACTTGAGGAATCTGCTCAAGTCGTCATTCAAAAATTGATAGATTTAAAACCAAGAATGTTAACTGAAAATCAAACGAATAAAAAAGTATACAAATTAATAGTTGGGAAGTTTGCCTCCCGACAAGAGGCTGTAAGTTATGCAAAGATAAATATCCCAAAAGGTCAGGTATATCTTGTCCGCTTATTTGACGCACTGCAAAGTCAAGTTATTGAAAAAAGCAGTGAATCTGGTTGGGTCATCCAATTTTTAGCTCAAAAATCCCCCATAATAAACAGTGATATTGATGTTAAATATCGTTCTTTGAATTCATTATTCCTAGCTCAAAAAAGAAGCCTTACTACAGGGGACACATACTACTGTCTAATTAGCAGAGTATTTAATAGCAAATCATTAGCTAACGATGAATTGAACAAAATTGGAGTAAATGGTTGGGTGACGGCATCAAATAATTTCATAAGCTTAAGTGAATTAGACAGTAAATAAGGCGAATCTATGTTGATACTTAATCGGCACAATATTAATAAACTAAGAGCAGCTATGAAAAAAACACTACAAATTTTATTATTTACCCCTTATGTATTACTTGTTCTGGGATTTTTACATCTTTCATCATATGCAGCCATCACCCCTACCTTTTTTATAAATCAAGACGTTAATTTTGGGGTGATTTTATTTAGAGATGGAAATTGTACGATGGATCATATAACCGGGCAGATAATTGATGCAAATCCAAGCATCATGTGTGGTGATGTTAACAGCGGGGCCTCTGGAACTTCTGTGGCGGGTGAATTCATCATAGTTGCTAATCCAAACAAACAGGTGGAGATAAAGATAAACCAACTTGATAACCAGGGTGATGGCATTATTTACATCCCAAGAGGGGAGTTAATTAGTGACTTTGAAACAATAACCATTACACCAAATGTCAAACAAAGTATTAATAGTGGTTCATCAGGAACGATTGAGATCAAGGTAGCAGGGCAGTTATTTATCACAAATGAAATATCCCCTAGTAAGCAGTTTGAGCTTACTATTGAAGAGGGAATTGAGTGGAACGAATTACCATAACCTTACCAGCTAAAGTTAATAGTGGCTTTCATCTTGCTTTATTTTCCCTAGGTAACGTTATTATTTGATAGCCTAGGGAACAAATTAGTGACTAAAATAACATCTAACAGATGTGAGTTAAGGTATATGTTTATAGTTAGAAAAGTTATTTTAATATCCACTTTTTTGCTGGTGGCATGCCAATCATCAATTGACATCACTGGTAATCAGCACAAATCAGCATCTGAAAAATGGATAGCCCTTGCGAACTACGCGGAAAGTAGCTTAAACCGCTATGGGGTGACAATAACTGCAAAATTAGTTTTAGAACAAGATTATATAAATCAATACGATAAATTAACAGACATCCAACTATCAACTAAAGAAAATTTTAACGATATAAATCTTTTATCACCAGACTTTTTAAGTAAATATACCTGTAATGATAATTGTGAAAGACTCAATCAATATATTCCTAAACCACTGAAGTCTGGCAATACAGCACTTATTAGATATTTTTCTGAATATGAATTTCAATTGTTTAAATTTTATGCAGAACTAATTCAATTCAATAAGACTATTGACTCAATAGAAGCTAACGCCCCCACTCTATTGGACCAATATTTACATATCCTAGTTATTGAGAAACGAACTTTTGACTCACTTACTGAACTAATAAGTTATTTAAATGAGATGTTACATAAACCCCTTTCAGATATGCAGTATTTTGTAGATAATTCTCCTTATCGGCAGCAACAAACGGCCTTAGAAAAATTATTTATGTCACCAAATATAAATTGGTCAGCTAGTGCACCTCAAAGTGAATGGCAAAAAACTGCCGCTAATGGAGGGCAACAAGCTGCCAACCATGGATGGCTTAAATCAGGTTTTTCATTTCCCAATGTAAAAAAAGTAGAAATGCCATGGGTTAAATACAAAGAACATCAACTTACCCCCGTTGTTAATAATACATTTAAGCAAAGTGGCAATGTTATTCTTTCATCTCTGAATAACGACGCACCATTTATTGAAACAGACGCTCATTCTAACGTTTGGATAAAAGCAAAAGAGCTAAAATACAATATCGGTGATAAAGTTTGTACTTTCAACGATAATGTCTTTGGTATTGTAGAAAAAATTGAGGGGCAAGAAGTACAGATTTTGACTTACGGTCAAGCAAAACAACTTGACGAGTTTGGCGTAATTAAAGACGAACTTAAAGGTGCATTGTTCTTTACCAATAAGGAATTTACTTTTGAAGTCACTTCTCAACTACAGAATTTTAACCTAGATGACGTCGCAAAATGCAAAATCGAAATGCTATAAAGGCGGGTGCGGATGCAAATCAATAAAAGATTAGTGACAAGCTAGAAAATGGACCAAAGATATGTGCGATATCCGATTGTACTTCAACTTCATTATTAAGAATCCAATCATATTTCTGAAAGAATAATATTGGGTATGAATTTAGAAGTAGAAGCAATGACCCTATTACTTGTCATACCAACTATACGGGCATTAATTACGATACCTTTATCATTATTTACCATAGTCCCAGTTAAAACGTACCCAACATTTTGGATTAACTTTAGCTCTTCTGAATTTCTAGATAAAGCAAAATCACCTAATGGAGTTACCTGGATAGCCCCTGTAACTTTAATATCATTCACTGGTAACCCAACAGCCTTCAATTCACCGATAAATGACTCTGCAATCTGATTACCTAAGGTATTTGTATTCTTTAAGCTTGAATCTAAAAAAACAAATGATGTTACAACAATAGGACTCGTTAGATTTATCCCTCTTAAGTCATCACCAAGTTTCATCGCCATTTGTTCAACATATTCATTTAATAATACAAAATTTGTTTTAGAATAAAATAATGTTGTATTAAAGGGTTTATCTTCAATATTTAGAGGAGGAGAAGCTAAAAGCAGATTGCTACACTCAATTGTATCCCCATTATTATCAAAACAAACTTGATCATTATGACCAAGTTCAGAAAAAAACGTTGTTCCACAACTTACGGTAAAAACAGCTGGAATTAACAAACACATTGGTTTAGCAAAAAATTTCATAAAATGTTTCCATATAATTATTATTTATTAACAAGCAATATATACACCATAAATTTTAATTTTATATGCTTAGAGTCTCTTTTATTTTTTATTCGCTCTACCCTCAAGACTAAGGCGATAATAAATGTCAGCATAATTGCTAATAGCGTTCATGTTTTTTAATATAAAGTTGCAGTAATATTTCGTAAAAACAATCACTTTTGACACTGAATCAAACACAGAAATACCCTATCGCGATACGAAGTGCCAAATAACCTTATAAAAATGACTGTAAACCCATACTCGGCCAAAATGCATCCAAATAAACATCTTTGAATTCTAAGTATCCCTAAAGATAACGAACCATGAAGTCATCTTCCCTTCTGGTAACATATTAGTTTTCGCCACTCGATTGACCTAATGTCCTATAGTTAACATATATAAGAAACTTTATCCTCGCTCCATAGCCGATTCAGAAAACACCTCTAATCTAGACTATTTCCCTGTATACTGATAACCACTTCATCCATACTTATTGAGTACACGTCCCAATTTTCAAAAAAGTTAGACGAGTTCTCGGGTTATTTCAATTATTGCTTAACTGATGGTCTGTAAACACATCTATCATTTTTTCGACATGCTAACGATAGGCATGTTTGGAAACTAAACAGAAAAACAAACAGAAAAATTTGAATTAGAGGCATATTAAAATTCAATATTGAATTTTAATTAATTGCAAAAGGCAAATACTGGGTAAAAAATGGTTGAAATAGCATGTATTTTGCCTAGGATTGCTTAGAGTGAACGGAAAAGTTTTGCCGCACTCAGTTAACAGCGGATTCGTCTTACCGACTCACTAATAATTGACCCGGTGATACTAAAGTCGTTAAGGTAAAGCATCTTTATTGAAAGGGTTAAAATCGTTGTTTAAAAATTTAATCGTTATTAGCGGAATAGTAGTGTTGCTTGGTTGTTCAACCAGCCCAACAGATTCAAAAAAAGACCATTCAAGCATCAATGTTGCTGACGCTACCCTTATTACACTCTCCCATGTTAAAGCCTATTTATTGATAGGTAACGTCAAACAAGCACAAAAGACTTTCGACACTATTCACACTATCGACACTATCGGCAACCCTCAAGCGATGCCTAATACACTGTTAACACTAGCGGAATTGCGAGCTGCGTCGGGTAATGCAGAGGGAGCACAGCAAGCTTTTTTACAGGCATTGGATAATGGCCAACTCGACAAACAATCAATATCGATGACACTCGTCGACTATTTTTGCAATCAAAAAAAATGGCCTGCTTTACAGGGTTACACTTCAGCACTGGTTGCAAGTACTACACAAGATAATACTCAAAATTCCAGCCCTTCCGGCATTCATGTGAAAAATAGCGCATTAACCCAAATAGGTCTGTGTTTTTTCAATGAACAACGCTTTGATGAAGCACAAAAATGGTTGCAACAACTTGATGTGACGCAACAGTTAGCGCCCCAAGCTTACCTTGCACTTGCCCGAATGGCTGTTGCGAAAAAACAATATCCAACCGCCCAACAGTTAATTAACCAGTATGAAGTAACAAAAAACAAAATCGATGCAAAAATGTTATGGACATCTTTTGAGGTCTACCGAGCACTGGAACAACCAGAGATAGCCAATCAAATAGGTGAAAATTTATATTCACTGTTCCCAAATAATGAATATACACGGAATTATATTATCACAGTGAAACGTGGTGAGAGAGTGATGCGCAGACAGCAAAAAGCCTCGGCATTGATACAAACAACTGACTCAACATTTGAGAAAAAACAAAACGCTTCTTTACCAGAGTCACCCTTTCACATCATGCAAAAAGGCGAAACCCTTTATCA
>Ga0307488_10003627_pt1 | contig 12870 bp, 9 predicted proteins | sample SB02metaG_FD_202248 | JGI IMG/M metagenome (GOLD analysis project Ga0307488, IMG submission 202248) | Sea-ice brine microbial communities from Beaufort Sea near Barrow, Alaska, United States - SB 0.2 | ecosystem: Environmental > Aquatic > Marine > Coastal | place: USA: Alaska | collected 2017-05-06
TGAGTGAGTTGGCGATTGAGCCAGTGCCACCAATTACCAAAGATCCGGCCCGCCGGCCCGCCGGCCTGGCCGCAAGCCACTGCCGGCTGCATTACCCCGTATACGACTAGAGTATGACATACCGGCAGCTGAGCTGACTTGCCCCTGTGGTCATGAGCGTGTTGTGATCGGTGAAGAGGCGAGTGAGCAGCTTGATATTATCCCAGCGAAGGTTCAAATACTGGTGCACGTTCGTAAGAAGTATGCGTGTAAGCAGTGTGAAGCAGGTGTCGTTACTGCACCATTGCCGCCTCAACCGATTCCGCGGAGTCACGCCAGCCCGGGTTTACTCGCGCATGTCGTGATATCAAAGTATCAAGATGCATTACCACTCCATCGTCAAGAGGTGATCCTAGCAAGACATGGCCTCGATATCCCGCGCAATACGCTGGCTAGCTGGATGATCAAAGCCGGTGAATTGATACAGCCTTTGCTTAATCTGCTCCAAGATCGACTGTTTGATTATCCTGTGATGCATTGTGATGAGACAACCGTGCAAGTGCTCAACGAGGCATGCAAACGGGCCCAGAGTAAGTCCTATAGGTGGGTCAGGGTCGGCGGGCCACCCACGCAACCCATTCGATAGTTCCGCTATGCGGAAAGTCGACGCGGTGATGTGGCCAGCGATTTATTGCTTGGTTATCAGGGTTGTTTACAAACCGATGACTATGACGGCTATAACGCGGTGACTGCGGGCAACCGGATTACGCAACTGGGGTGTTGGGCGCATGCTCGCCGCAAGTTCGTTGATGCTCAAAAAGTCACGAGCAATCCATCGAAGGCTAACAAAGCCGATATGGCGATCGCGATGATCGCAAAGCTCTACACGGTTGAGCGCCGGATAGCAGGCTTGACGATCGATGAGCGAATGAGCGCTCGGCAACAAGATGCCGCACCGGTACTTAAGACGATCTGCGCTTGGCTGGATAAGACTTTACATACAACGCTACCCAAGGATGCGTTGGGCAGGGCGCTGGCGTATCTCGACCGAAACTGGCGCAAGCTCACGGTCTACATCGAGGATAGTCGGTTGTCGATCGATAATAATCCAGCTGAGAATGCGATCCACCCGTTCGTTATTGGTCGAAAAAACGGGTTGTTCTCTGCCAGTGTTGATGGCGCGAAAGCCAGCACTAACCTTTACGGACTGATTGAAACGGCGAAGGCCAACGGGCCTGAGGCCTTTGCATATCTGCAATATGTAGTTAAAGAACTGCCTGTTGCCGATAGCGTTGAAGCGATGGAAGCTTTGCTTCCTTGGCGTCTCTCGCCAGCGGCAATAGCAATCGGCGCATAAGTACTAGATGGGGTGTAATTTCCACCGCCCCCATTTATTCGACTCGAGATTCATACTGCTGTTGTAAGTTTCTGTCTGGGGGAAATCCCCTCTATTGTCGTTCTAAATTCACGGATGGCGCTGTCGACATGGCCTATGTGCGGATACCCCTCTCTCGTTTTTAATGCCAACTAGAAAATAATCCTCTCAGATTCTGATTGACTCGGGTAGCGCCTGCTCGATGACCCCGTAAGCTAGCATAGGCATCGTGTTCTATCTTACTGACGCCAGAATAGCCTTCGTTGTCATGGCCTGTAATCGGGGTTGTATAGCCGGGAGGAGGTCAGCCTATCTGGGCAACAGGCTTTCAACTGCATCTAGTATCTCCTGCATGCGATAAGGTTTGTTGATGTAGAGGCTGACGGCCGGACTCAAGGGGCTTTGGTGGGCGTCGATGGGGATTCCTGAAGAGAGAATTACTGGGATGTCTGGGCGCTCAAGACCAATCGCAGCAATCAATTGAGTGCCGGTCAGGCCCGGCATGGTTTCATCGGTAATGACTAAGTCGAAGTCGGCCGGGTGTGCCTTGAATGCAGCCAGTGCAGCATGACTATCACTGAACATGGTAGGCTCATGACCGCCCTTTATGAGCATTGCCCCTAACATATTCACCAGATCGGCCTCATCATCCACCGCCAGAATTCTACGGCTGTGACCTGTGCCTTCTCGACGGGGTTGCGCAACAAACGTTTCCGGTGGCGCTTGTGGGTAGCCCAATGGTTCAAACAGCAAACGAAATTCTGTGCCACCGGAATGGCTCGTTACCAGTACATGCCGATCAGAGCGTTCCATGATGCCGTGAATCACTGACAATCCCATACCAGAGCCCTCGCCGGTAGGCTTGGTGGTGTAGAATGGCTCGAACAGGTGTTCCATGTCCTTAGCTGTGAGCCCGCTACCTGTATCGGCGACCTTGAGTTGTACCCAGTCACCGCTAATGGATTGATGGCAGAGTTTGCAGTCTTCGTTGAGATGACGAACGGACGATACGTCGATAGTCAGCGTGCCTGCACCATCGATAGCGTCGCGTGCATTACTGCACAAATTCATCAGCAGCTGCTGCACCTGAACTGAGTCGATTAATACGGCAGGTAGGCCTTCCGCTTGGTTTAAGTCGATGTTAATACTGGGTGGCAGCATGCTACGCAGGAATTTCACTTCCTTTGCGACCAGCGTCGCCAGATTCATAGGTTGCTCTTCGCTTGTGTCAGCGCGACTAAAGGCCAGCAGTTGGGTGACGATATCCTTGGCGCGATCAGTTGCCTCGAGCACGGTCTGCAAATATTCAGCCCTTTCTGGCTCGATCGGCGTGTGGTCGGTGCTCTCGGCCAGTTCCGTATTGCCCCTGATAATAGCCAGGAGGTTATTAACGTCGTGGGCTACGCCGCTTGACAAGCGTCCCAGCGCTTCCATCTTGCGAGCCTGGCTCATTTCTAACTGGAGTTTCTGTAGGCGTTTGTGCTCTTCAACGCGATGGGTGATGTCATGGATAAAGACCACAAACTGCCCGTCGGCTTCTGCGCGATAGTTGGTGCTGACCTCAACATCAAAAACAGTGCCGTCCTTGCGCTGGTGCTGCGAAGTGACGCGATCGACACCTGTCTTCCTTAACTGATGAGAGTGGGTTGCCGTTTCGTCCAGCATCGCTGTTCTCTCAAGATCAACCATGCGCATGGACAACAGATCTTGCTCGCTATACCCGCTCATAGCGCAGTACGACGCATTGACCTCCAGCAGGTATCCCTTATCATCCAACCGTAAGATGCCATCATGGGCGGTCTGGAGAATGTCGCGATACCTCTCTTCGCTATCCCGTGCACTTTCTTCGGCCATTTTGCGCGGGGTAATGTCGCTCATTGCGACGAGGCTTTCCGTCGTGTCTCCGGCAATAGTAGCTTGGACGCTCAGCCACAAGGGATATTGGCTAGTGTGTACCAATACTTCACAGCTGTGCATGTCACCCGAATCGAACACCTTCTCTAGACAGTCGCAGAAGTTTGCCCGATGTTCGACTGCCACGAAATTTAGAAACCGCCGTCCGGTTATGGCTGATTTTGCAAGCCCCAGTTGGCTTGCCCCTTTTAGGTTGGTCCGCGTGACCATGCTGTTGCGCTCCATGACGAAATAACCTAAGGGCGCAAACTCATAGAGTTCGGTGTAGCGATCCAATGCCAGATCTTTTTCAACTTGGGCGTCGAGTAGGCTCTCGTTCTGGATCTCGAGTTCTATTTGGGTAACTTGCAGCTCATGTGCATCCGCATCAGATAGCGCTGCGGTCAACATGGGTTTCAAGCGCGCCTCGGCGAGGCGGCGCAGTTCTGTCGGCGTCATGAATGCCCCAGCGTCAATCGTTGTGAGTTAAAACCTTCGGCAAAAAGGTCTGCTGCATATCTGGGACTCGTTTCTCCGAGGCGTGTCGTTTCAATCTTGCTGGCATCGGGTGCAAATTTTTTGTACATGTGTACGCTCCAACCGCGGCAGCTTCATTGATCTGCAGATACCTGTGTGTACGATGATCTGTGTTAGACATAATTAAGTGTAAGAGGCATAGGTGCCTTGTCAAGGCGCGCTGGGACTTAGAGTGCGTTTGCACGGGGTAGTGTGACTATTTACGGCCTGCGACGATAGCGCGATTAATGTGCAATCTGGCCGTCTGCCGTCTGCCGTCTGCCGCCTGCATGACAATGAGATGGGTGCTGCATTGAATTCCGTCTTCTAAGGGAGGCTCTGATGGTCGGCAGCCCAGTAGCTGGGCCGACATGAATGAAGGTAAACAGTGCCTGCGTTGCCATGTCGCCTCGGTCGCGAAAACGACCATCTCAGCAGTGACTCGTTGCGTCTGCCAAGTAGAGCGATAACGCCGTTGGTCGTTACTGTATGTTGTCGATGTCACGTGTCGATTCAGCCGTCGATAAGTCCCATCGCCGGCATCTCAACTTCGAGGATCTAAAGTTCTGCTAGTTTTAGCTGTCTAGCATGACGAATAGCTCTGGTTTCCCACCTATGGACAGTTTTTCTGTTGCGCAGCGTTGCTTACCAGCTTCTGTCTTCGGCCCTGTCGATATACTGCCGTGTGCTCTGCATAAGTTCATTCCGTTACTGGGCTACTGTGCCGCACTGCAGTTTGGTACGTTTCGACATTACCTGACAGCGCCTACAACGAATTTTACCGGCTGTTGTAGCTCGGTTGTTCACGGTATTCCTGATTACACATAGCGAGAACCTTGCTGACTGAATGGCATTTCCACAGGACCCCATGGCCCGATCACCAATACCGCTCTCCCTTAGGGGGCGGTATCGATGTGTGATTCGGAGTGTGGGGTAATGATAGTTGGCGTTCATTCTGAATGAGGTGGCGGTTGGTTATCAGCGCGTCTAGTACAGATCTTGCTCTGTTGGCATGGTTATTAGAGTTAACCTCGATAAGTGCTGTTTTCGCGCGTTCCAGCACCTGATCGTAGGGAAGTAGGAATGGGGACCACGAGTCCGTAATGACTTAACGGGCAGATGCTAACAAAGTTAGTTACGATATAACCCTTCGAGTCTGTTGGTATGGCTGGCGTACTCTGAATATCTAAAAGGATACGAAACAGTGCCGGTGTAATGAATCACGTTATTATCATTCATCGTCCTTAAGTTATGATGGACTCGGTGTCCCCCCTTCTTGCCCTTCTTGGATTCAACTGGAGGGTTTGTGAATTTTCCCCGGCCTCATTTATTCGACTCGAGATTGATACTGCTGTTGTAAGTTTCCGTCTGGAGGAAAAGTGCCATCTATTGTCGTTCTAAATTCACGGATGGCGCTGTCGACACAAGTAGAATTTTCCGGAAGGCTGGCGGCGGCGCCGCAAATGGCGGTCGGGATGTAACCAAAATCGTTGCCGGGTACGCCGTTGTCAAACTCCTCGTCCAACAAGATCTCATAGGGGGCGCTGAGGCTTGTGGTCGCCTGCCAGCTCCCACCGGATACAAAGATTTGAAGCGAAATAAAGCGACCCAGGGTATTGGTAATCTTCACGTCTGTCGCGGGACCAATCCCCATGCTGGCACTACCATTTTGAACGATGTTCGTAAACGTGAGTACTTCGTTAGGCGAGGCATTTGGACTCGAGGCGGATTTAACAATCGTGAGAGAAGGTTCGGCAAACAGTTCAAAAGATCCGGCGAGTGAGTCTTTAACGGTACCTTCGCGCCCCTCGGAGGCCTCCACCTCCACCTGCCATAATCCTAACGGGCTGCTCATGCCAACAGGACTCAGCGCCACTTCGAACTGGCGTGTTGGTGTTAGTAGAATGGGATCTACTAGATCTGCTAGAAAAGACAGGGCGCCCGGCGTCTGGGAGTTGGAGTTCGGGTCGGTTAGTGTATACGTCGGACAGTTGTCGGTGCTGCCGATCGCGCCACAGCCGGTGTTGATATCATCTGGCCCGAAAGCATCGCCGACAGTCACGCGGGCCCAGATTGTCTCACCCGGACTATTTTTCAGGGCAGTGACAAGGCTACCGCAGCTGGGTTCGCAGCCGGTGGCACCGGTGGCATCATTACCGCTCAGGTCGTAAAAGGCGACGTCAGTGACTTTGATAGCATCGGTCAGTGGAATGGCCACTGCGGAGTATGCCGCGGCGGTAACCTGGTGGATCTGCAGACCACGGTTGGTCTGATTGGTTGTATTCGTCACCGTCAGCCTGAAGTCAGCGTCGACGTTCAACACCACGGGGGCAGCAATGCCGGGGATTGTGAACGCGTGTTCGGACGGTGCGGCTGTGTCGTTACTAAGGTCTATATTCAGCTCTTGGCTACCTATCGAAACGAAACCGGGTCCGTTATTATAGAACAGGTCAACCCTGACCCCTCGCGGTGAATTATTGCCGGTGCGATTCAGCCAGAGCCTGACCGTCGCCGTACTGTCGTCGAGCGTGACTTCTTGTTTAATTGCGTCAATGAAGTCGAAGTTGACAGAAGTGTTGGCCCCGTTGATTACTGTGGTAATTTCTGCTGAGGACGGAATTGCACGGGTCAGGCTACCTGGCAGCGCCAGGTATAGCAGTTTTTGCGCGGTCACGGGAATCTGTGATTCAGACACGATGACCGTAGGTGCAATCACCGTCGCGCTCGGCCCGCCGGGGTTGGTAATTGCGGCGGTATTGTTGATGGTGTCGCCCACCGCGCCGCCAACCGTTGTATTGATGGTGACCGTACAACTCGCGCCTGCGACCAGTCGGATCCCGCCGGCGGTGACAACGCCGCCGGGCGCAGAGACCGTCACTGCCGCGCCACTGCCGTTCAAACAGGTCGAGCTTGCACTGGTGTAAGTCAACAGCGGATCAAGCGTATCTGAAAGGCTGACGTCGGTTGCCGTCTGGCCGCCGCTGTTGACAAGCGTGATGGTGTAAGTCAGTGGATCACCAGGATCCGCATCGCCGCTGAAACTGACAGTTTTGGTCGAGGTCGACAGGTTCGGCTGGGACAGCGTCGTAAAACCAGCGGCGACTGTATGGGTCACCCGGGTATTGCCGGCAAGATTGTCTTGTCCCTCAACAGCGGTTACCTGCACCGCCCAGTTGCCGCGCTCGCGCTGGAGATTGCCAGAGCCCGCAGCGGGCAGAACAATTTCCCACTCGAAGATTTTCGTTGTCGTACTGGTGGTTGTTGTAGATTCGAACGTTACCGTTGCGCTGCCGGTACCGGAACCCGGGGGGCGTGTTAGGGCAATGGCGGGGATGTCAATAATATCTGCTGCCCCAAAGGGGTCGCTGACGACAGCTCGCGCGTAGAGCGTTGTGTCGGGTTCGGGGTTTGCGACGAGCACACCCCCGCCGTTCGGTGCGCTGCGAAATGTCAGGCTGTCCACATTGATCACGGGGGTGACCGTCAGCGCTATCTGGCTAAAGTCACTAATGCCTGTGTTGTGAATGATAAAACGCCGATCGTCCTTGTTAGTCGTATTGGTTACCGTCAGCGTGATCCTGTTGCCGGCTGGGATGAAGACGTCACCACCGAGTGCAGGCAACACGAATGTCTGCAGTGCAATAGCGCCGTCGGGCGGTTGAATGGTTTGCTCTGGCGTTGTGCCGATGAGCGCCTCGGTGCCGTTTGGTCCATAGCGTAGCGCGACGATGACATCACGATTGTTGTTTCCCCCGGAGCGCTCCATCAGTAGGTCGATCTCGATTGCGGTACCTGAGGTGAGGGTGAGGTCAGCAGGCGTCGGCGCAAGTGTGAACGAGACAGTGCCTCCGTTACCATCGATGGGCAGTGTTGCTGCTGGAGTCGGATCAACCGCGCGCGAGAGATCGAGCGCACTGTTGAGATAAAGAAATTTTCCCCCGGGACCCTGCGGCGGACCAAACACCACAAGATCTGCGGCATCTCGCGAAAAGGTGATGTCAGGGGTGCTGATCGTGGCGCGGTTGGCAACCAGGTCGCCGGCCACTACAACGCCAATCGTAACGTCGAAAGTGAGTTTGAGCAATGCGTTGGCAGGCACGGTCAGGCCGCTGACGTCGATCAGCGTGCCAGTCGAATTATCTGTGTAGTCTGCGCCTGGGCCTGCTGTGAGTGCCGTGCAGGTTGACGGCGGCGAGGCATCCACACACAGGGAGAGCGAGCCGCCGACCAATGTGGTATTCGACGGTACGTTGTCAACAATGCGCACATTACTAGCGTTGACACCGTTACTTTCCTCCACACCGACGGTGAACGCCACGATATCGCCCTGGTTGTTGCCGGTGCTCGACAGATTAGCTGCAGATTTGTAAGAGCCGCTCAGGTCAGGCTCGGCCACTTCAAGCACGGCGCTCTTTGAATGGGTTGCGCCGCCATCATCGGTCGCAGTGACGGTCGCAAGCCAGTTGCCGGTGCTGGTCGAAAAGTTGGGGATGTTTACGGTGAACTGAAAAGTCTTGGTCAAAGGGTCGGTATCGGCTATTTCGATCAAAAAGGGTTCATCATCCAGAATAATGACCCCGTTCTGATTGAACCAGTCGAAAGTGACGCTCGATATTTCATCCTCGCCCTGGGGGTCAGAAACAATCGTGGTGATGATGACGTCCTCGCCCGTTGCTGCTTTGGCGGGACTGTATGTGATCGAGTCGACGTTGATCAAGTTGCCGGGTGTTTGTACGTTAATTGTTGCCGTGTCAGTGTTGTTCGAGGCCGAGATTTCAGTTTGGCCCGTGGCCACGTTGTCTGTGGATACGGTTGCGGTGTTGGCGACCGTGCCGGTCGCGGATGCAGAGAGTGTTGCTGTGACCTCGTAGACGACGCGCCCACCGATGGCGATATCGACAACATCGTTGATCGTCTGATCGCCCTCGATCTGCAGCGACGATGCAGAGCCAGTGTCCGTCACTGCGCCGTTCAGGCAGCTCGTGTTGACATCGTCGGGATCAGTGCCTGCAGACCCAAAAGCCTGACAGGTCCATTGGATATTCGTTAAATCGCCGGGCAAGACATCGCTGAAGTCAGCATCCACAACGCCAGTGCCGAGCGTTAGGTTCTCCACCGTGATGGTAAAAGTGACCGGGTCTCCTGGGGCTGCAATGGGGTTGTTGGCGACTTTGTCGACTAACATATCGATAAACTCTGTGCCCGTCTCGAGCCGAAAGAATCCGCCGCCTTCGATAAGGTCGAGACCCGTCGTGCTGTCTGTGGGGAAACTCGCTAGTGGAGCGTTTGAATCAGTGACGTCCTCTGGGAAAAGCGCATAGCCATAAATGGTCTGGCCTGAAGCGATGCCTAGTTCGGTAAAGGTCACCAGAGCACCCGCAACGTTTTGAACGCCGAGGTCTGAGCTGGGTCTGTAGTCGACTTCACCGGGATCACGGCGGAAGACAACCGCGGGATAGCTTATCCCCGAAGGACCCCAGTCGCCGCCGGTGATTGTTACGAGCGTGCCGAAATTGGTGGGATTGAAGTTGGAATCGACGGCGAGAATCGGCGCGATCTTGACCCCGTCATTGCCACCACGCTCGAGGATGACGAAACCCAGTTCATTGATGGACGTGCCGGTGACGCTGATTCCGGTCTTGTAGATGTAGTCGAGTCGCTCGACGTTGCTGCTGTTCGTACCACCATTGTTGGCAAATATGTTATCTGTGCCGTAATTTACAGATCGGCCGAGCAATACGGTTTTCATATCGGTTAACGTCGAGCCTTCACAGGGGATCGTATTGCCCGCGGCCGGATTTCCTCGGCAAAATAGCAGTTCTCTATTACCGACGACAGGAGATACGCCCCGTCGAAGCCGCAATTCGTCTGCCAGCGTTACGAATACGAAGGATGGATCGGTGGCTGCATTCGTGCCGACTTTAATCGCCTGAATTTCATCGTCGCCGCCGTCGAACGTGACATCCCACAGGCCGTTGAAAGCGCCAAGTCCCGGCGTATCATTGATGCCCGTGGTGCTGTTACTCGCTGGCAAAGTGGATACTTCTGAAACGGGCGTAACGGCGTACACCAACCGCGGTGCAATCAGCGCAACTAATAGTAGGCTGGGTAGTACCCAGAAAAACAAATGTCGATTCAAGAGTCGGCAATCCTCTGCATGTGGAGCCCTATTCTAGGGGCATGTCTGTAAGATAACTAGCCGGCGTGTGAATCACAGGGGTGAATCGTGGGGGTGAACGGTAGGGGATAAGAAGAAATAGCCACATTTCCGTCTCATTAGCCAGGTACATGATCCTTCTAAAAACGGAACTTAGCTTCAGATATGAATGGAAATTTGGTGGTTTCTGACGAGCTAACGACTAGTGTCACACCGGTCAATCCGCTTTCTCTGCAGTTTCAGACCAATATGCCGAACAAAACCCTCCCGGCATTGGCAACTGCCAGAATCGTTGGCTTGAGTAATCAAATAAAGGTAAACGATCAATCTACCCCATCTAGTACTTATGCGCGTTGATCGCTCCTAACGCTTCAATGCTATCGGCAGCAGGCAATTCTTTAAAAACACATTGCAGATAGGTAAAGGGCTCAAGCCCGCTGGGCTTCGCCGTCTCAATAACTCCGTAAAGGTTAGCGCTGGCTTTAGCATTGTCGATACTTTTGCGGAAGTGACGCTTATTCATTACGGCGCTTTACCGTTATCATTAGCGTGCGGATTACAGCCGCCAGTGCGACACCGCTTGATTATGCAGCTAAACACATTGCATCGTAAATCTCATTGGGCGTTTTATAACCAGACAATTTTCTAGGCCGATTGTTTAGCTTATTTTGGATCAAGGTAATTTCTTCGGCTGTTACTTTATCCAGCGCCATACCTTTGGGAAGATACTGACATTTCAGCCCATTATGATCTTAATTCATGCCACGTTCCTATGAGTGATATGGCTGTGCAAAATAGTTGTCTGTGCCTAACGACGCCAGCACCCCTTTATGGCCTTTGCCAATGACCGTATCAGCTTACCCGTGACCTAAGCGCACCTTCTCCTCAACAATAGCTGGCCTCTCATCTATCGATATACACCCTATAGTCTGACCTCTAGCGTCTCGTGAGTCTGGGCGTTTTTTTGTAGGACATGCTCTGACACCGCTCGTGAGTCTTCTCGTGCGCTTTGCCGCGTTGGAAACGGTGCTGTGATGTTTGTTGATCAGAGTGGCTATCTAACGATGTGATCGTTTCTCGGTAATGCCTTTATAAATCTGATAATGTTCATTTTCGGTCAGTCGGTTATATGTCTTTGGTATAGCGATCTCACCTTAGATTTTAGTCGACCGTGAGTTTCGCTCACGGGCAGCTCCAATTTGGGAAAAAATGTGAATTCAACGGGTAGTATAAATAACACGTGAATCTGATTTTACAGCAACAACCCACCTGGTCGGCGAAGCTTTCGCTGCAGTTAGAAACGCGTAAGGGTCAGACCACGTTGGTGCACCAGAAACATGTTGGCCCGCTGCGCGTTCAAAAACAGTTTTCTCAGGAGGATGGTAGTTGTCACATTTATATCCTGCATCCTCCAGGTGGGCTTGTGGGTGGTGATAGCCTGGCCGTAGAGATTCGTGGCGGCACGTCAACCCAGACGCTTATCACGTCCCCTTCTGCTGGCAAGGCCTATCGGTGTGCAGAGAATGCGCTTGCGCAAAGTGTCAGCCTGTTGATCGACGTCGCGGAAAATGCACATCTCGAATGGTTGCCGCAGGAGACCATTTTTTACGAAGGTGCCAATGCAGAAATTGATAACCAGGTGATGCTACACAGTAGCAGCAGCTTTCTCGGCTGGGAGATCCAGGCGCTCGGCAGACGCGCATCGGGAGAACGCTTTTTGAAGGGTTCCATTGACCAGATCTCTCGCATCTGGCGGGCTGAGAAACTTTGTCATCGGGAACGTTTGCAGGTGTCAGGAAATAATCAGAATTCAGCGTGGGGGCTAAACGGCGCGAGTGTGCTTGGCACGCTTGTTGCGCTGCCAAAGGAAGACGGACTGCTGCCATTGGAGAATGCTGTGGCGAGACTTCGAACGCTATTGAGCGGGCAATCTTGGGGCGTGACGCTTAGAGATCGCACATTATTGGTGCGCTATCTGGGGGATTCTGCCGAAACCTGCAGGCAAGGGTTCGGGCAGGCCCGGCGGCTACTCGTGGAAAGCGCCATATTCAATGGATCTACGTTGGGCTATGAACCCCGTATTTGGAAGACATAAGCTGGCAGAGCACAAGCGGGCGAAGCATAAGCCGGGACAACATAAGGTACCGATATGGAATTGAGCCCAAGGGATAAAGACAAGCTGCTGATTTTCACGGCCGCATTGCTTGCAGAAAGAAGGAAGGCGCGGGGCGTGAAGCTTAACTACCCCGAAGCCATAGCGTTGATCTCAGCAGAGGTGATGGAAGGTGCACGGGACGGTCGTTCAGTGGCCGAATTGATGTCGCATGGCAAGACTATTCTCACCGCTGACGATGTGATGGAGGGCATACCGGAGATGATTCAGGAGGTGCAGGTTGAAGCCACCTTTCCTGACGGTACAAAGTTGGTGACGGTTCACGATCCGATTGTTTAAGGAGGAACGATAACAATGCGACCGGGCGAATACATTCTTGATGACAAGGATATAGAGATCAATGCTGGCAGAGAAAAGTTTGCGCTAGAGGTCAAAAATACCGGCGACCGCCCGATACAGGTGGGGTCCCATTACCATTTTGCCGAAACAAACCCAGCGCTTGAATTTGACAGAGTTAGCGCGCGGGGCTTCCGGCTGAACATTCCTGCCGGTACCGCCGTCCGGTTTGAGCCCGGCTCGGCGAGAACCGTTGAGCTGGTGATGGTGGCAGGCAATCGTTCAATCTATGGCTTCCGCGGTGAAGTGATGGGTCAGCTGGAGACTTAATATGACGTCGATAACGCGCAAGGCATACACAGATATGTTCGGCCCGACCACCGGTGACAAGGTAAGGCTCGGTGACACGGACCTTTTTATACAAGTTGAACAGGATTTCACCACCTATGGTGATGAGGTTAAATTTGGCGGTGGCAAGGTCATCCGCGACGGCATGGGGCA